>ENA-UOUJ01001851-UOUJ01001851.1-activated-sludge-metagenome-genome-assembly--contig:-NODE-1851-length-10405-cov-6.323671_pt1 | contig 10405 bp, 11 predicted proteins | sample MGYA00249839_ERZ747224 | MGnify/ENA primary metagenome ERZ747224 (study PRJEB28782, sample SAMN03220277) | activated sludge metagenome | biome: wastewater; feature: sewage sludge; material... | reverse complement strand
CTGCACATCGGCGTCGCTGGCCCGGCGAAGCTGCAGACGCTGCTCAAGTACGCGATGTCCTGCGGCGTCGGCCCGTCGCTGCGCGTGCTGCAGCGGCGCGCCGCCGACCTCACCCGGCTCATGCTGCCCTTCACCCCGGACGAGGTGATCGCCGATCTCGCCGCGCACAAGGCGGCGCATCCCGAGAGCGCCATCGCCGGCGTGCACTTCTTCCCGCTCGGCGGCATCGGCGCCACCACCGACTATGCCGGCGCGCCCGCGCCGGGCGCGGGCCTGACCGGACGGCCGTGACGAGGGCATGAGCCGGGGCATGCGCCGGGCGGCGCTCCTCTTCGATCTCGACGGAACGCTGGTCGACACCGACCCGCTGCACCATGCCGTCTTCGTCGAGATCCTCGCCGAGCGCGGCCGCGAGCTGCCGCTCGAGGAATACCGCGCGCGGATCATGGGCCAGCACAACGACGACGTGCTGGCGGCCTATTTCCCGGGCGAGGACCGCGCCGTCCTCGACCGCAAGGAGGCGATGTTCCGCGAAACCCTCGCCGCCAGCGTCGAGCCGGTCGCCGGCATCCACGCGCTGCTCGACTGGGCCGAGGCGAACGGGCTCGGCACCGCCGTCGTCACCAACGCCCCGCGCGCCAACGCCGAGGCGATGCTCGCCGCCACCGGCCTCGCCCGGCGCCTCGCCACCGTCGTCGTCGGCGACGAATGCGCCCGGCCGAAGCCCGATCCCGCGCCCTACCAGGCGGCGATGGCGGCGCTCGGCGCCACCCCGTCGCGCTCGATCGCCTTCGAGGACTCCCGCTCGGGCATCCGCGCCGCCCGCAGCGCCGGCGCGCATGTCTTCGGCATGGCGAGCAGCCTCACGCCCGGGCAGCTGCTGCAGGCGGGCGCGCACCAGACCATCCGAGATTTCGCCGACCCGGCCCTCTGGGACCGGCTCGCGCAGCTCCGCAGCGAGGTCGCATGACGAGAACGATTGTCGCATCCCGCACGAAGACCGTCATCATCGGCTTCGACCAGCCCTTCTGCGTCATCGGCGAGCGGATCAATCCGACCGGGCGCAAGAAGCTCGCCGCCGAGCTCGAGGCCGGCGACTTCTCCACCGTGGAGCGCGACGCGCTCGAGCAGGCCGCCTGCGGCGCCTCGATGCTCGACGTGAACGCCGGCGTCGTCTACAACTCCAACCCCAACCCGAACGAGACCGAGCCGCCGCTGATGCGCCAGCTGGTCGAGCTGGTGCAGGGCCTCGTCGATCTGCCGCTCTCGATCGACAGCTCGGTGCCCGGTGCGCTGCAGGCCGGGCTGGAGACGGCGCAGGGCCGGCCGCTCGTCAACTCGGTCACCGGCGAGGAGGAGCGGCTCGAGCTGGTGCTGCCGCTGGTGAAGAAGTACGACGTCCCGGTCGTCGCCATCTCCAACGACGACACCGGCATCTCCGAGGACCCCGACGTCCGCTTCGAGGTCGCCCGCAAGATCGTCCGGCGCGCCGCCGACTTCGGCATCCCGGCGCACGACATCGTCGTCGACCCGCTGGTCATGCCGATCGGCGCCATGGCGACGGCGGGCCTGCAGGTCTTCGCCCTCGTCCGGCGCCTCCGCGAGGAGCTCGGCGTCAACACCACCTGCGGCGCCTCCAACATCTCCTTCGGCCTGCCCAACCGGCATGGCATCAACGCCGCCTTCCTGCCGATGGCGATCGCCTCCGGCATGACCTCGGCGATCATGAACCCGACGCGGTCGGCCGAGATGGACGCGATCCGCGCCGCGAACCTGCTCACCAACAACGACCCCTGGGGCGCCGCCTGGATCGCCGCCAACAAGGCGCCGCTGGCCGAGGGCGAGGTCGAGGCCGGCGCCCGCGGCCGCCGCGAGGGCCGCCGCCGCCGCGGGTGACAACGCCCGTCCCCTGGCGCGCCACCGCCGACGGGGTCGAGCTCGCCGTCCGCCTCACCCCGCGCGGCGGCACCGCCCGCATCGAGGGCGTCGCCCTCCGCGACGGCCGGCCCGTCCTCGAGGTCCGCGTCGCCGCCCCGCCGGTCGACGGCGCCGCCAACGCCGCCCTCGTCGCCTTCCTCGCCAAGACGCTCGCCCTGCCGCGCTCGGCCGTCACCCTCGTCGCCGGCGAGCGCGCCCGGATGAAGCGCCTCCACATCCGCGGCGCCGACCCGGAGCGGCTCTCGGCGCTGCTCGCGCCCCGCGGCTGAGCCGCTCTGGCGTTTCCGGCCCGCGGTCGGTCGGATTGTCCCCTTGCCCGCGGCGGGCGGCCGGCTATCACGGGAGCATGACCAAGGCCGAACGCGACCCCCTCGTGATCTTCACCCCGTCCGGCAAGCGCGGCCGCTTCCCGGTCGGGACGCCGGTGCTGACCGCGGCGCGGCAGATCGGCGTCGATCTCGATTCGGTCTGCGGCGGGCGCGGCATCTGCTCCAAGTGCCAGGTCAGCCCGGCCTACGGCGCCTTCCCCAAGCACGGCGTGACCGTCGCCGCCGACGCGCTCTCGCCGGTCAACGCGGTCGAGGAACGTTACGACCGCATCCGCGGCCTCGCGCCGGGCCGCCGCCTCGGCTGCCAGGCGCTGATCCAGGGCGATCTCGTCGTCGACGTCCCGCCCGAGAGCCAGGTCCACCGGCAGGTGGTGCGCAAGCGCGCCGAGGCCCGCGCCATCACCCTCGACCCGGCGACCCGGCTCCACTACGTCGAGGTCGCCGAGCCCGACATGCACGAGCCCTCGGGCGACCTGCAGCGGCTCGAGCGGGCGCTCGCCGAACAGTGGGGCCTCGAAGGCGTCAAGGGCGACCTCCGCACGCTGCAGATGCTGCAGCCCGCGCTGCGCGCCGGGGCATGGAAGGTCACCTGCGCCGTGCACCGCGACGGGCCGGAGCCGCGCATCCTGCACGTCTGGCCGGGCTTCTACGAGGGCGGCATCTACGGCCTCGCCATCGACATCGGCTCGACCACCATCGCCGGCCATCTCTGCGACCTCCAGACCGGCGAGGTCCTCGCCTCGACCGGGATGATGAACCCGCAGATCCGCTTCGGCGAGGACCTGATGAGCCGGGTCAGCTACGCCATGCTGAACCAGGGCGGCGCGCGCGAGCTGACGGGGGCGGTCCGCGCCGCGCTCAACGATCTCGCCGGCCAGGCCGCCACTGACGCCGGCATCGCCCGCGAGCTGATCTTCGAGGCGGTGATCGTCGGCAATCCGATCATGCACCACCTCGTGCTCGGCATCGACCCGACCGAGCTCGGCATGGCGCCCTTCGCGCTCGCCACCGCCGACGCGCTCAACCTCTGGGCCGAGGAGATCGAGCTCCGCCTCCACCCCGACGCGCGCATCTACGTGCTGCCCTGCATCGCCGGCCATGTCGGCGCCGACGCCGCGGCCGTCGCCCTCTCCGAGGCGCCCGACCGCTCGGAGGAGCTGATGCTCGTCGTCGACGTCGGCACCAACGCCGAGATCCTGCTCGGCAACCGCGAGCGGCTGCTCGCCTGCTCCTCGCCGACCGGCCCGGCCTTCGAGGGGGCGCAGATCTCCTCCGGCCAGCGCGCCGCCCCCGGCGCCATCGAGCGGGTCGAGATCGACCCGGTCAGCAAGGAGCCCCGCTTCCGCATCATCGGCGTCGAGGCCTGGTCGGACGAGCCGGACTTTCCCCCCGACGCCCGCGTCACCGGCATCTGCGGCTCGGGCATCATCGAGGCGATCGCCGAGATGCGCACGGCCGGCATCCTCGACGCCTCCGGCCTGATCGGCTCACCCGAGCAGACGGCGACCTCGCGCTGCGTGCCGCAGGGCCGCACCCACGCCTACCGCCTGCACGACGACATCCTGGTGACCCAGGGCGACGTGCGCGCCATCCAGCTCGGCAAGTCGGCGCTCTATGCCGGCGCGCGCCTGCTGATGGACCAGCTCGGCACCGACACCGTCGATCGCATCGTGCTCGCCGGCGCCTTCGGCGCGCACATCTCGCCGCGCCACGCGATGATCCTCGGCATGATCCCCGACTGCGACCTCGCCCGCGTCTCCTCCGCCGGCAACGCCGCCGGCACCGGCGCGCGCATCGCGCTCCTCAACGTCGCCGCCCGCCGCGAGGTCGAGGCGCTCGTCGGCCGCATCCACAAGGTCGAGACGGCGATCGAGCCGCGCTTCCAGGAGCATTTCGTCGCCGCGAACGCCATCCCGCACGCGACCGCCCCCTTCCCGCACCTCGACCCGCTCCCCGCGGTCAGCTTCAACGCCGAACAGGGCCGCCGCCGGCGGGGCAGGGTGGCGGACCGCTCGCCGGACGCGACGGACGCTCCCGCTTGACCTGCTCCCGTCGCCGCCCTATCAGTCTGGGCGTGCGCGGGTGTAGCTCAATGGTAGAGCATTTGCTTCCCAAGCAAGTGACGAGGGTTCGATTCCCTTCACCCGCTCCACGCCCCCGCGTCGCCGGCCGGGATCGCGCCGCGCGCGGCTGAGGCCTCAGCGCAGCCGGAGGGTCTCGACCGCGCCGCCGCCGCCGACGCGGAAGCCGCGCAGGTCCTCGATCGCCTTGGTCGGCAGGAAGACGCCGGCCATCAGGACCCGGGTGCGCGCCGGCCCGACCGCCTCCGGCCCGGGCGGCGGCAGGGCCACGAGCTCGAAGCTCACGATCCCGGCGGAATCGGGCGCGCCGCCGCCGACCGGGCGGAGCATCGCCGCATAGTAGCCCTGGGTCGGCGCCTCGCCCGTCACCCGCAGGACGACCCCGTGCAGTCCCTGCTCGAGATGCGCCTCGCGCAGCGCCACGCTGCGCGGCTCGGGCGGCGGCGTGCCGCGGACGTTGTAGAAGCCGCCGCCCCCGCCCTCGCGGCCGAGGAAGTCCGGCATCTCCATCGAGCAGCCGGCGGCGAGGGCCGCGGCCGCGAGCAGGATGAAGCCGTTACGCAAGGGTCCGCCGCCGGTCATGCCCCTTCGGATAGTCGGTCGCGCCGGGCTTGGGAAGGGGGAAACGCGGGGCCCCACTGGACCAGCGCCGCCCGAAGGCATAGATCGGTGGCATGGCCACCGAACGCTTCGAGGACATCGCCGCCGACTTCGCCTTCCTCGACGAATGGGAGGACCGCTACCGCTACGTGATCGAGCTCGGCCGCGGGATGCCGCCGATGGACGAGGCGCTGAAGGTCCCCGCCACCAAGGTCGACGGCTGCGCCAGCCAGGTCTGGATCCAGCCCCGCCTCGCCGGCGCCGGCAGCGCCGCGCGCTTCGACTTCGAGGGCGATTCGGACGCGCTGATCGTCCGCGGGCTGATCGCCGTGCTGCACGCGCTCTATTCCGGCCTCGGCCCCGAGGCCGTCCTCGCCGTCGACGCCGCGGCCGAGCTCGGCCGGCTCGGGCTCGAGGAGCATCTCTCCTCGCAGCGGTCGAACGGGCTGCGCTCGATGGTGGCGCGCATCCGCGCCATCGCCCAGGGCGCGCTGGAGCGGGCCTGAATGGCGAACCTCCTCGAGACCCTCCTCGCCGAGCGCGACTGGCTGCTCGCCGACGGCGCCACCGGCACCAACCTCTTCGCCATGGGCCTCGAGTCGGGCGAGGCCCCCGAGCTCTGGAACGAGGCCGAGCCCGGCAAGGTGCGCGCCCTCTACGACGGCGCGATCGGCGCCGGCAGCGACCTCTTCCTCACCAACAGCTTCGGCGGCAACGCGAGCCGCCTCGCGCTCCACGCCGCCGCCGACCGGGTGCACGAGCTCAACCGCACCGCCGCCGCGATCGCCCGCGAAGCGGCCGACGCCGCCGGCCGCCCGGTCGTCGTCGCCGGCTCCATGGGCCCGACCGGCGAGATCATGGCGCCGCTCGGGCCGCTCGGCGTCGACGCGGCCGCCGACATCTTCGAGGCGCAGGCGCGCGGCCTCCTCGCCGGCGGCGTCGACCTGCTCTGGGTCGAGACCATTTCCTCGGCCGAGGAGTTCGAGGCCGCCGCCGCCGGCATTGCCCGCACCGGCGCCCCCTGGTGCGGCACGATGAGCTTCGACACCAACGGCCGCACCATGATGGGGCTGACCGCGGCCGACATGGTCGCCCTCGTCGGCCGCCTGCCGCACCCGCCCCTCGCCTTCGGCGCCAACTGCGGGGTAGGGGCCTCCGACCTGCTGCGCACCGTCCTCGGCTTCGCCGCCGCCCGCCCGAGCCTTCCGGTCATCGCCAAGGGCAACGCCGGCATCCCCAAGTTCAAGGACGGCCACATCCACTACGACGGCACGCCGGAGCTGATGGCCGACTATGCCGTCCTCGCCCGCGACTGCGGCGCGCGGATCATCGGCGGCTGCTGCGGCACCACGCCCGCCCACCTCGCGGCGATGCGCGCGGCGCTCGAGAGCACCCCGCGCGGCCCCGCGCCCGACCTCGACACCATCGCGCGGCGGCTCGGCGCCTTCTCCTCCGCCTCCGACGGCTCGGAGGGCGCCCCCGCCGGCCGCGAGCGGCGCCGCCGCCGGTCGTGAGCCTGCGGCGGATCCTCCTCGCGACGCTGCCGGCCCTCGCGCTGGCGCTTCCCGCCGCGGCTGGCCCGGCCGTCGCGGTTCCCGCCCTCGACTTCACCGACTCCTCCGGCGAGGTCCGCGACCAGACCGCCGAGCACGCGGATCGCCTCGCGCTCTTCGCCGGGACGCTGCGCGCCGAGCTCGCCGCCGGCGGGGTGGACGTCGTCGTCCCGGACTGCGCCTGCACGCCGCGCACCACCCCCTTCGCGGCGATGGCGGCCGCGACGCGCGCGGCCGGGGCGGAGCTCCTGCTCGCGGGCGGCATCCACAAGATGAGCACGCTGGTCGGGGCGGTGCGGATCACGCTGCTCGACCTCGCGGCCGACAAGGTGATCTGCGACCGCCGCTTCAGCTACCGCGGCGACAGCGCCGAGGCCTGGACCCGGGCGGCGGAGTTCGCGGCGGCGGACGTGCTGCGCGCGTGCCTCGCCGCGCCGGCGGGCTGACGGCTCACAGCCAGCCGGCGAAGGTGTCCCAGAGCAGCTTCAGGTTCAGCACCACGATCAGGCCGGCGACCGCCCAGGCCAGCGCCGCGACCCCGCGCGGGATGGCGAAGCGGCCCATCTTGCCGCGGTCGGAGACGAACTGCACCAGCGGGATCACCGCGAAGGGGAGCTGCATCGACAGGATCACCTGGCTGAGCACGAGGAGATCCGTCGTCCCGCGCTCGCCGTAGATCCCGGTCACCACCACGACCGGGACGATGGCGATGCCGCGGGTGATCAGCCGCCGCGCCCAGTGCGGCAGGCGCAGGCGCAGGAAGCCCTCCATCACGATCTGGCCGGCCAGGGTCGCCGTCACCGTCGAGTTGAGCCCCGAGGCGAGCAGCGCCACCGCGAAGAGGATCGAGGCGATGCCGAGCCCGAGCAGCGGCGAGAGCAGCTCGTAGGCGCGCTCGATCTCGGCCACGTCGTGGTTGCCGGTGTCGTGGAAGGCGACGGCGGCGACGATCAGGATCGAGGCGTTGACGAAGAGCGCCAGCATGAGCGCGATCGTCGAGTCGGTCACCGCCCACTTGATCGCCTCGCGCCTGCCCTCGTCGGTGCGCGGATAGGCGCGGGTCTGCACGATCGAGGAGTGCAGGTAGAGATTGTGCGGCATCACCGTGGCGCCGATGATCCCCATGGCGATGTAGAGCATGGCCGGGTTGGTCACGATCTCGCGCGAGGGCACGAGCCCGCCCATGACGGCGGCGACCGGGGGCGAGGCGGCGGCGATCTGGATCGCGAAGCAGACGAAGATGATGAGCAGCAGCGCGACGATGAAGGCCTCGAGCGCCCGGAAGCCCTTGGTCATCAGGTAGAGCACGAGGAAGGCGTCGAGCGCGGTGATGATCGCGCCCCACATCAGCGGGATGCCGAAGAGCAGGTTGAGCGCGATCGCCGTGCCGATGACCTCGGCGAGGTCGCAGGCGATGATGGCGAGCTCGCAGATGAACCAGAGCGCATAGGCGACGGGCTTCGGATAGTAGGCGCGGCAGGCCTGGGCGAGATCGCGCCCGGTGACGATGCCGAGCCGCGCCGAGAGCGCCTGCAGCAGGATCGCCATCAGGTTCGACAGCATGATGACGAAGAGGAGCGTGTAGCCGAACTGCGCCCCGCCGGCGATGTCGGTCGCCCAGTTGCCGGGGTCCATGTAGCCGACCGAGACCATGTAGCCCGGGCCCATGAAGGCGAAGAGCTTCATGAACCAGCGGCCGGTCTGCGGCACGCCCACCGAGGCATGCACCTCGGAAAGGCTCGGCCGTTCGCCGGCCGCGGCCTGCGGCATGCCCAGCGGGCGCTCGGGGATCATCGGGATGTCGGACATGGCGGGAACTCGGACCGGTCACGGGGTTATGCGATGCTCGCAATCTGGCGTCCGTCTGGGAAATATGCAATAGGCTATATTGCATTGCCTCGACTGGATGGATGATCGGGTGCAAGGGGTGTGATACTGTTGAGCATGTGCTACGTTCCGCGCACCGCGCCGCCACCCGCGCGGAGAGGCTGAAAGGACAAGGGCTTGGCGCGAACCGATCCCCGCACCGCACGCAGGAAGGCCCGGGGCGAGGCGGCTCCCCCGGCAGCTCCCCCGGGGGCTCCCCCGATCGCTCCCGGGGCGGAGGCGCTGCCCGAGCCCGAGGTGCATTCCGAGGGCTTCCGCCAGATGCGCGCGGCGCTGCGCGGCGCGCTGGTCGAGGATTATCTCGAGCTCATCGCCGACCTGATCGAGGACGGCAACGAGGCGCGCCAGGTCGACATCGCCGCCCGCATGGGGGTGGCGCAGCCGACCGTCGCCAAGATGCTCTCCCGCCTCGCCGCCGACGGCCTCGTCACCCGCAAGCCCTACCGCGGCGTCTTCCTGACCGAGGCGGGCTGGGCGGTCGCCGCCGAGAGCCGCGCGCGCCACCAGACGGTCGAGGCCTTCCTGCGCTCGCTCGGGGTCAGCCCGGAGACGGCGCGCATCGACGCCGAGGGCATCGAGCACCACGTGAGTTCCGAGACCCTCGCGGCCTTCCGCCGCGCGCTCGCCGAGACCGGCTGACGCTCCGCCCGACCCCGCATGTATCCCGCCCTCGTCTCGCTGCTCCTCGGGGCCTTCGCCATCGGCACGACCGAGTTCGTGGTGGCGGGCCTGCTGCCGGCCATCGCCGGCGACCTCGGCGTCAGCATCGCCGACGCCGGCCTCCTCATCACCGGCTACGCCCTCAGCGTCGCCATCTTCGGTCCGGCGCTGGCCGTCGTCGCCGCGCGCTTCCCGCGCAAGCCGGCGCTCCTCGCCGTGGTGGCGCTCTTCGTCCTCGGCCATGTGATCGCGGCCGCCGCGCCCGGCTTCTGGACGCTGATGCTCGGCCGCGCGGTGGCCGCGGCGGCGCACGGCTGCTACTTCGGCCTCGCCATCCTGCTCGGCACCTCGATCGTGCCGCCCGGCCGGCAGGGGATGGCGCTCGCCATCATCGTCGGCGGCATCAACGTCGCCAACATCATCGGCGTGCCGCTCGGCACCGCCGTCGGCACCGCCTGGGGCTGGCGCGCGGCCATCGTCCTCGTCGGGCTCATCGGCGTCCTCGCCTTCGCCGCCATCGCCGCCTTCGTGCCGGTCACCCCGCGCGCCGCGCACACCCAGAGCGGCTTCGCCGCGCAGGTGCAGGCGCTGCGCTCGCCGAAGGTCCTGACCGCCTACCTCCTCATCGTCCTGCACATGCTCGCCTTCTGGACCCTCTCGACCTTCATCGCGCCCTATTTCATCGAGACGGGCGGCATCGCCGAGGCGAGGCTCCCGGCGGTCCTTCTCGTCTTCGGCGTCTTCGGCGGGCTCGGGATCGTCGCCGGCGGCCGCTATGCCGACCGCTACCCGGTCGCCAGCCTGACGCTCAGCTATCCGCTGGTCGCCGCCTGCTTCGCCGTCACCTGGCTCGCCACCCCCTGGTGGTGGCCGATCGGCGTCCTCGCCATCGGCCTCGTCTGGATGATCGGCAGCCTCGCGGTGATCGGGGTGCAGAACCGCATCCTCCAAGGCGCGGCGGCGGCGCCCGAACTCGCCTCCTCGCTCATCTCCGCCGTCTTCAACCTCGGCATCGCCGCCGGCGCCGCCCTCGGCTCGCAGCTCCTCGCCGGCGGCACCCCGGTCGCCGCGCTGCCCCTCGTCTCCTTCCTCTTCGCCCTCGGCGCCAGCCTCGTCGCCTTCGCCGCCACCCGCGCCGACCCGCCGCGGCCGCCGCCCACGCGCCGATCCCGTTAACCTTCATGAAGATCCGGTTAACGCCGAAGAGCATTCCTTTTATTTTTCAATGACTTGACCAAATGGGCACGCGTGCCCACCCCGTGCGCCCGGACCTCAGAAAAGCGCGAGCTGCTCCGGCCCCGTCGCCGGCACCCGGAAGAGGTCGGTGCGCAGCGGCGCCAGGTCCCGGTCGAGCCCG
>ENA-UOUJ01001850-UOUJ01001850.1-activated-sludge-metagenome-genome-assembly--contig:-NODE-1850-length-10407-cov-5.147604_pt1 | contig 10407 bp, 7 predicted proteins | sample MGYA00249839_ERZ747224 | MGnify/ENA primary metagenome ERZ747224 (study PRJEB28782, sample SAMN03220277) | activated sludge metagenome | biome: wastewater; feature: sewage sludge; material... | reverse complement strand
GAGTGCATATAATCCTTTGAATAAAAAGTTAAAGTCGGCAAATATCCCGTTTTTAAGTTGAGTGGCAAAATAGGGTGTATCCCCCCCGGTTAAAACCACGTTAAAGTTCCGGTATTTCGTGGCATATTGATCAATGATTCCGTCAATCTCCGCGGCCATTCCGTGCATTACCCCACTCTGCAAATTGGTAACCGTATCGTACCCGATTAAAGGGGGATTGAATAAGGCTTCTGTTATGGGTAATTTAGCAGTGTATTCATGCATTGCCCTGAACCGCATGTTTTTACCGGGCGATATACCTCCTCCTAAAAACTGATGGTATTTATTGATGAAGTTATATGTGATGCAACTTCCCAGGCCAATTACCAAGTTGTTTTTGCCCGGAAAATAGTGCACGGCGGCAGCGGCCAGCGCCAGGCGGTCGGAACCAATGGTGGAGGGCTTCGATACCGGTGTAGTGAAGGGCAATTGGGTTTGATGCGACAACCGGTGGAAGGATGTTGATGTGGTTAGATATGTGTCTAACGCTTCATCATGATGGATGACCGACGACAAAATGCTGTATTGGGGACGGTGGACTTCTACCAGTTGCTGCACATGGGCAAGGGAATCTTCACCTTCGAGGTCGGTTAACTGAATAATGTTTCCTGAAGCATTAAACAATGCGGCCTTTTTACGTGTGTTGCCAAAATCGAGGCAAAGGGTTGAATCGCTCATGAAAAACTGAATCCCTCCAGATCTTTAAAATGTCCATTTAATTTGATACGGTCTTTTATTTCTTCCAGTTCAGTAATCGCCGGAACCAGTTTTGCCAGATGCCGCTTAATGAACTCCTGGCGGTGTAGTTCGCGGTTCAATTCCAGCAACAGGTATTCATCTTCTATCGTCATACCCACCAGATGTGCAATATCGTAACTTATAATGGAATCGTCAGGTTTAGTAAACTCCTGGGTTATGTTTAGCCGCTCGAATATTTTACGTAGTCCGGTCAAAATTTCTTTCATCACTCCTAACCTGGCATCAAACATAATATTATCCGGATAGGTAACAATGGCGCCGCTGTATAATTTATCCGGCAATTCACGAATGATTTCAAGAATTTTAAACACATCTGTTCCACGTGCTTTAATATCCATACTACCATCGGCATGCACCTTTGCAATCTCCACTACTTCCATTAAAGTGCCCATCTCTTTCATCTCACCCTGAATAACCGGAGGTATGCCAAAATGTTTTTTCTGTTTCACACACTCGAGTATCAACTGGCGGTAGCGGGGCTCGAAGATATGGAGGTTCACTGGCTCATCGGGATATACCACAATGCTTAAAGGAAATATGGGAATAAAATTCGTCATGCTTTCTGCAAATTAATTTTTTGTATCGCGTTTAAAAAATAAAAAAACGGTTCACCGGTTGCATGAAGTAGTCTATTTTAGCATCATGTGGGAATCGTTATTGCAAAATATTCAGTCGGGAAACAGAAAATCTTTGGCGCGTGCCTTGTCACTCGTTGAAAATGAAGTAGAGGGATATGATGTTTTTTTAGAAACCATTCCTGTGAAACCTATACCGGTGATTGGTATTACCGGACCGCCCGGTGCCGGAAAAAGCACCCTCACCGATCAGCTGATTGGCTGTATCGTATCGCAGCAGAAAAAAGTAGCCGTGATTTGTGTGGACCCTTCCTCTCCATTTAATCTGGGAGCTGTTTTAGGCGACCGAATTCGTATGAACCAGTGGTACACGCATCCGGATGTATTTATCCGGTCGTTGGCTACCCGTGGGTCTTTGGGGGGATTGCATCCCGGTATTATTGAACTCACCGAAGTGATGAAGGCTGCTGATTTTGATTACATTCTGGTGGAAACGGTTGGGGTAGGACAAAGCGAGATAGAAATAGCCGGACTGGCAGATGTAACGATGGTGGTGCTGGTGCCTGAAGCCGGAGATGAAATTCAAACCATGAAAGCGGGGTTAATGGAAATTGCCGACATCTTTGTGGTGAACAAGGCAGATCGCCCGGGGGCGGATGCCTTTGTAAAAAACCTGCGCATGATGCTGGCTCCTGCGTTTATGCATCACCGTGATGAAGTACCCATTATTAAAACCGTAGCCACCACCGGTGAGGGCATGCCTGAGTTGATGCAGGCTGTGCAAAATCGTACCCATCATACAACGGGTGATAGAAAAGCGTGGCTGATGGCTGAAAGAGCGTACAAACTCATCCAACGTCAACGCATGCGCGATGTGTCAAAGGAAGCACTCAAAGAATTATTTGAGCAATCAGCAGAAAACAACTTACACCGGATCATCCGGAAATATTATACCTGATTTTCGTTTCTGCGATTACGCCACCAGCGTATGCCGATGTAACCTACAATGATGAAGGGGGTGAGCATCAGATATACAATGCCGGCGTTCATGCCCTTGGCGGGTTTCTCCCCCAATTGTGCCGCTGTTTTGGTACACATAGAACACTGAGCAGCAGCCTCTGCGCTCATCAGCAACACCAGCAATATAAAGGCATATCCTAACCATTTCATAGGGCAAAGGTACCGCCATTCTTTGGAATTATTAATGGCATAAAAAGACTTAAAACTGAACCCTCTTTTCGATTGTTTAATGAATACAATACACATTGCGTTTAAATGTTTTATGTATACACGTATTATATACGGGCATAAAAAAGCTGCCCTTCGGGGCAGCTCTATTCAACACATGGTTGCAATCAGTTAGTTAGCAGCGGCCATTTGTTTAGACACTTTTTTGCGTTCTTCCTCATCCAGCAACACTTTGCGCATGCGGATAAAATTGGGTGTTACTTCAATGCATTCATCCTGCTGGATGTATTCCATGCACTCTTCCAGCGTCATCAATGTTTTAGGGGCTATATTGGTTGCCGCATCGCTTCCGCTGGCGCGCATATTGGTGAGTTTTTTTCCTTCAATGGCATTCACCACCAGGTCACCCGGTTTAATGTGCTCGGCTATAATTTGTCCTGCATATACTTCTTCGCCCGGATCCACAAAGAATGTACCGCGATCCTGTAATTTATCAATGGAATATCCTGTGGTAGTTCCTCCCTGTTTGGCCAGTAACACACCATTGTTTCTTCCCGGTATGTTTCCTTTCCAGGGTTTGTATTCTGTAAAACGATGCGCCATCACTGCTTCGCCGGTTGTTGCGGTGAGCATTTGTGTTCTCAATCCTATCAAACCGCGACTTGGAATTTCAAACTCGAGGTGTTGCATTTCGCCCTTGGTTTCCATCACATGCATTTCACCTTTTCGGCGTGTAACCAGGTCAATGACTTTGCTGGCAAATTCCTGCGGTACATCTACCACCAGGTTTTCGTATGGTTCAGATTTTACTCCGTCAATATGTTTTACAATTACCTGAGGCTGGCCCACCGTTAATTCATAGCCTTCGCGGCGCATGGTTTCAATCAATACCCCTAGGTGGAGGATACCACGGCCATACACGATGAAGCTATCACCATTGTCGCTGTCTTCCACACGCAACGCGAGATTTTTTTCCATCTCCTTCATCAATCGGTCGCGCAGGTGACGGCTGGTTACAAACTTACCATCTCTACCAAAAAACGGTGAGTTGTTGATACTGAACAACATGTTCATCGTTGGTTCATCTACACTAATCACCGGCAACGCCTCAGGGTTGTCGAAATCAGCTATCGTATCTCCAATATTAAAATCTTCCAGTCCTACAACCGCACATAAATCACCGGCGTGTACTTCATTTACTTTCTTTTTACCCATCCCTTCAAACACATACAATTCCTTCACGCGCGATTTTTTGATACTGCCATCTGCCTGCATCAGAGAGATCGGTTGATTTTCTTTAATCACACCACGTGATACTTTTCCCACCGCTATACGTCCGAGGAAAGAAGAATATTCCAGTGAGGTAATTTGCATTTGAAGATATCCTTCACTCACCTCTGGTTCAGGTACATACTTGAGGATTCCGTCGAGCAACGGAGTGATATCTTCCGAAGGGGTCAGTGAATCATTGAACCAGCCATTTTTTCCCGAGCCATAAAAGGTAGGGAAATCAAGTTGCTCTTCGGTTGCATCCAAGTTGAAGAAAAGTTCAAAAACGGCATCGTGTACTTCATCCGGACGACAATTGGGTTTGTCTACCTTATTGATGACCACTATGGGTTTCAGATTCAGTTGTAAAGCCTTTTGTAAAACGAAACGCGTTTGAGGCATCGGGCCTTCAAAGGCATCTACAAGCAGAATTACACCGTCGGCCATTTTCAAAACGCGTTCCACTTCTCCGCCAAAATCGGCGTGACCGGGTGTATCAATTACATTAATTTTTACGTCGTTATACGTAACAGAGGCGTTCTTACTAAAAATGGTGATGCCCCGTTCTCTTTCCAGGTCGTTGCTGTCCATGATCAAATCCCCGGTATCCTGGTTATCACGGAAAACTTTGGCTGCGTGTAAAATTTTGTCAACTAAGGTCGTTTTTCCATGGTCAACGTGGGCGATGATAGCGATGTTACGTATGTTCATATAAAATTAAGTGCGCAAAGGTACGGTTTATTAGCCTTTCTGCAAGGTGTTTTTTAAGAAATAACGGTAGGTTTTTGTTAATTCCCAGCCTTTCATAAATATGGATTAAGGGATGTGCCGTATGAAAATGAATGTATTGTGCTGATAATGTCTGAGATAGGTGGTTGGATGTGTATTTCGGTTTGGTGTGATATGGGATATAGATTTAAATGTTATCAGCCTGATGCAGTAAGGTAAGGCATTAAATGGGGATGCATCTAAAAAGGAGGGATGGGCTGGGTAAAGAGAGATAAGAGGCAATTGGCGGGTAGCCGTCAATGGCATTTAATTATTAACTTGTTGCTATGTGGAAATACTTTCTTTATGGTTTCCAATGTTAGCGTTGGCCATACTCAATGGTACGGTCAGAGATTTGGGTTACAAAAAATATGTTGGAGAATTGACTGCTCATCAAATCTCCACTGTTACGCTGCTGCTATTATTTGGAATATACATCTGGTTTGTTATAAAAAATTCAAATATAACTTCACCCTCACACGCCATTTACCTGGGTGTATGTTGGGTAGGTTTAACCCTATGTTTTGAGTTTGGTTTTGGTTTGGCCAGAGGGAACACCTTTTCGAAATTACTGGAAGACTATAACCTTTTACGTGGGAGAATTTGGGTGTTGATTCCTGTTTGGCTACTCATTGCTCCTTATATCTTTTATAAGCTAAAGCAAAACTAACGTTACCGCATAATCGATAACTATGAGTTGGCACGTTGGATAATAGTGAATGGAATCCTTTGTTTCCACCACCCCACCCACACCTCATCATTCAAATATCCTCAAACCTACATCCGCTTGATTTATATGTTGGCGTACTTATTTCTTTTTACCCGATGATTTCTTTTTCGGTTTCGTTTTGGGCTTCATCCTATTTTCCAATGAATCCAGTTGCCATAAATGAAATGCACGCTGATGTTGCCAGTGTTTCGCATAGGCCACCCCGGGAGAGTCAGGCAACGGTAGTGCAGAATAATGTTCTAGTTGTTGTATCTGCGGCGCAAACCCGCCGTATCCTGATGCTCTAACTTCCATTGAATGGTATGTACTTTCTGATTCAACTCCTCATGCAACACATGGGCGCGCTGGCCTGGGATTTTATTCATGAAAAGATAACTGAAAAATATCAGCAACATCATCAACGCAATCATGGGTAGGCTCACCTGCCAGGTTTCAAAAAACTGCTTCACCGGATGTACCGGTTTTTGCATGGCAGCCTGCACCTGCACCATCAGTTCTTCCATGCGCTGCTTCTCCACCTGAGTATGTGCCCCATGCGGAATGAATCGTTGTAGTTTGTCGATGGCAGCATCCATGCGCTCCGGATCACTGAAACGCAATGCCTTTAACGGCAATGCCGGCATTTTCTCCATAGACATGTACATCTCCAGATTCTGCCGGTCGGCCGGATGTAATTCCTTAAATGCATCCATGTGCTGTTGCAATGCAGCTTTTTCACGGTCTGAAATTTGATCATTCGCCCGTGCCAGACAAATGAGCAGCCGCAATTCATTCACCGTATCTCTTTGCTTACGATAGGTTTTGGTATTGAAGGCCTTTCCAACGAAATATCCGTATCCTCTGGGTTGTGGTGTATCACCTGTAGAGATGACCGGTGGCAGGCCATGGAAAATAACTTCCGGTTGCTGGTCATAATTCAACACCGATACATGAAGGCTTTCTCCACTGGTTAAATGCCGGTATGAAAATGTAGCTACCGGAACCGGCTCGTAATACATGGCTTCCTGTATCAGCAGCGGATAGGATTTTTTACTGATATGATCCTGCTCCAGTATCATGTGGCTGAGGGCACGGCTGTGGGTATCGTAACGCTCAAAAGGCTGTACCAAATTTACTTTGTTGTATACTACCTGTAAGGGCGCATCGCGTTGTACATAGCCTTCTAGACGGTTCAGGGTGATGTCCTCTTCAAACGCATGATTGCCTTTCCATGCCAATCTTCGTGTAGTATGTACCGTTATTTTGGTCTCTACAAATGAAAGACTGATGATTTCACCCATAGCGGCACAATCTTTACAATCCACTTTTCCATAGCGGTTATCGGTATGATCGCCATAACAATGTGTACAGGTAAGCTTTTTCTGGCCCATACAATGGCTACACGTAACCGCACCGGTTGCCCTGCAGTGGTCGCACCCAACTTTACCATCCCCGCCGCAATTGATACAATGTATTTTTCCCTGCTCACAAGTGGTGCACAACACATACCCTGAACCCGAACAACCGTGACAGGGTACAGGAGGTTGCCCCGCTCTTTCCGTGGTGCCCTTTCCGTCGCACATGAGGCAGGTATTTCTTCCCTTACCCTTACATGCCGTACATTGGCATCGTCCGCTTCCGTTGCACACCCTGCAATCTACTTCCCGGTATCCTTTACATTCATCACACGGCATTTTACCGCTTCCCTGACACGTATCACAATCATACAGGTGCTGCCCTCCACAGGGTGGATATTGACAGGGCACATACCGGTTCCCGTTACAAATTTTGCAGGGAGAGACGGTACTTTCATTGGCAATCACATACTCCGGCTGATGATTGGCAATCTGGTTGTTGAACACTTCTATCGGCAACTGTTCAAACACTAATGGATCATCGTCATACACCGCATTTCTGAAACGGGTTAACCCGAGCGATGCGGCTGCTTTTTCAAACAGTTTCACATTGGCCTGTACCAATTCCATCTCTGTATCAGAAGTGTTTTGTTTCAGTTCGAGCAGTGCCTTTTTCAGTTCCGGTTGCGCAGGAATAAAATACAAATAGGGTGTACGCGTTACCGTTATCGCCTGATGGTGCACATAAAAATATTCTTTACGCTCAGCTTCACCCAGGTTGATTTGGTTATACAACGCTGGGTCTGACTGTCGAACCATTGATGCCAGCTGATTCCGGTCGATGGCATTTGCTGCTTCTATTCTTTTATCGGCCTGTTGTTTAAGATCCATGTGCTGCCCGGTTATGTTTGGGATAATGGCAGTTTACAGATGTAAGCAGTTTCAACGAGTACAAATTTAAAGACGGAAGATACAAAGGTTTTACCCCATTGTTCATCCTTTATCGGCAGGTGAATTTAAGTAACTTTACATTCTATCATTTTGTATGCCCTTTCAACTACAAGCACCATATCAACCTGCCGGAGATCAGCCTTCAGCCATTCAACAACTGACAGAAGGTTTGGAAGATGGGGAACGTTATCAAACCCTGCTGGGTGTTACCGGCAGTGGGAAGACCTTCACCATTGCCAACGTGATTCAAAATGTACAGCGGCCCACCCTTGTCATCACCCATAACAAAACCCTGGTGGCGCAATTATATGGTGAGTTCAAACAATTTTTTCCTGAAAATGCAGTGGGATATTTTGTTTCGTACTATGATTATTATCAACCTGAAGCCTACATCCCCACCAGCAATACTTATATCGAAAAAGACTTGAGCATCAATGAAGAGCTGGATAAATTAAGGTTACAGGCTACCGCCCATTTGCTCAGTGGCAGGCGAGACATCATTATAGTTGCCAGTGTGAGCTGTATCTATGGTATGGGTAACCCTACCGAGTATGCGAACGGTATCATACGCATACAGGCCGGTGAAGTGCGTTCCCGTCAGGGTTTTTTACACGCCCTTGTGAATGCCCTCTACCACCGCAGCGAAGGCGAATTTGGCAGAGGAACCTTTCGGGTGAAAGGAGATACCATCGACATCAACCTCCCTTATGTGGATTTCGGTTACCGCATCAGTTTTTTTGGAGATGAAATTGAAAGTATAGAAACACTGGATATTGTATCCGGTAAAAGAATTGGTACCGTCGAGAATGCGGCTATCTTTCCCGCCAACCTGTACCTCGCACCTAAAGACATGCTCACTCAGGTTATTCACGAAATTCAGGATGAATGTGCCGTCCAGGTTGAATATTTTAAACAAACCGGAAAATATATTGAAGCCCAAAGGTTGAGCGAACGTGTGAACCATGATATTGAAATGATTCGTGAATTGGGATATTGCAATGGTATTGAAAACTATTCGCGCTTTTTTGACCGTCGCCAACCCGGTGAGCGGCCCTTCTGCCTGATTGATTATTTTCCGAAAGATTTTCTGTGTGTGATTGATGAAAGCCATGTTACCCTTCCCCAAATCAGCGGAATGTATGGTGGCGACCGCAGCCGCAAACTTACGTTGGTGGACTATGGATTTCGTTTGCCTTCGGCGATGGATAACCGACCGCAGAATTTTCATGAATTTGAAAACCTGATCAACCAGGTGATTTATGTTTCTGCCACCCCTGGCGATATGGAACTGGAACGCACCGGCGGTGTGGTGGTAGAACAGGTGGTACGGCCCACAGGCTTGCTGGATCCGCCGATTGAAGTTCGACCGTCTCTGAATCAGATTGATGATCTGTTGCATGAAATAGATAAACGTGTACAGGCAGGCGACCGTGTACTGGTAACCACCCTCACCAAACGGATGGCAGAGGAAATGGATAAATACCTGCAACGCATTCAGGTAAAATCAAAGTATATCCATAGTGAAGTTACTGCGCTGGACCGGGTGGAAATACTGCGTCAGCTCCGTTTGGGAGACATAGACGTGCTGGTGGGTGTGAATTTGTTAAGGGAAGGATTAGACCTGCCGGAGGTTTCACTGGTGGCCATCATGGATGCTGATAAAGAAGGCTTTTTACGAAATGATAAAAGTCTTACACAAACTGCGGGTAGGGCTGCCCGTAATGTAAACGGACTGGTTATATTTTATGCGGATAAAATCACCGCAAGTATGCAGAAAACAATGGATGAAACCAACCGGAGAAGAGAGAAACAAATTGCGTACAACATCGAACACCATATTACCCCACAAACCATACATAAAACCATGGAACAGGTTTTTGCACAGGGAAGTGTGCTGGATATTAAAGGATTTGACCCTCAAAGCCCGTATGCTGCAGATGCCACCCAACCTGCCACTGCTGCAGAGGAATTCGCTATCTATCAAACCGTTCCTCAACTGGAAAAGGCCATCAAAGAGGTGAAGAAACAAATGGAGAAGGCCGCGAAAGACCTCGACTTCATGGAAGCTGCGCGTCTGCGCGACAAAATGTTTGCTATGAAAGAACTCTTGCAGGATTACAAAAAATCGTCTGCTGCAGATTAATGAGTTGTAAAATTTCATCGCTGCATAAACCCTATCACAGGATGTAATGCGTGAAGCATTAGAATAGCTGCCTGATTATATCGCATGAAGTTTATCCTCCTCTTTCCATGAGGTTTATTATATTTATCCCTCAACTATAGGATATGAATAAAGAAACAACCCAATGGTATAGCCCCGCACTGGGGTGTGAGATGCCTATTGTATCGTACGGGCATTACGGATTTGCATTGTTGCTGGTTCCTACAGCTGCAGCCGATTATCTTGAATATGAACGATTCCAGTTGATGGAATCTTTGAAGCCCTATATAGATGGAGGAAAAGTGAAAGTGTATTCTATCAACAGCATCAACAACGAAAGCTGGCTCAACAACAATATGGCCGGCGAGCATAAAGCCATACGCCACAATCAGTTCAATGAATATGTGTTCAATGAAGTTATTCCATTCATTCGCAACAACACTTCTCCTGACACCGAAATCATCACCTGTGGTGCGTCTTTCGGCGCATTACATAGTATGAACCTCTTTTTAAAACGGCCCGACATCATCAACGGTGTAATCGCCATGAGCGGCGTGTACGATTTAACCGAATACTCCAAAGGATTCTTTGATGATCAGGTGTATATCTATTCTCCGGCACATTATATCCCTA
>ENA-UOUJ01001848-UOUJ01001848.1-activated-sludge-metagenome-genome-assembly--contig:-NODE-1848-length-10414-cov-4.142678_pt1 | contig 10414 bp, 11 predicted proteins | sample MGYA00249839_ERZ747224 | MGnify/ENA primary metagenome ERZ747224 (study PRJEB28782, sample SAMN03220277) | activated sludge metagenome | biome: wastewater; feature: sewage sludge; material... | reverse complement strand
GTGCAAGGCAACACCCCCGCCCCGTTCCTGACCGGGACCTTCGACGGACCGGTCTACACAGCGCTGGGAAGCGACGACCTGTACGAACGGGAAGATGGCCAGCCCTTCGACAAGACCGCCTTCCATCAGGACCCTCGCGGACATCGTTCGCGCTTCCGGCCGTTCGCGCGGCGCGCGCAGATCTACATGGCCTGCCATTTCTGGGACCCGCGTGGCCCCAAGATCCTCAGCGCCGATGACCTGCGCGACCCCGGACTGACCCTGCAGGTGGTGGCCGACATCAGCTGTGATGTGGGCGGCCCCATCGACAGCACCTTGAAGGCGAGCACCATCGCGGCCCCCTTCTTCGGTTACGATCGCAACACGGGGCACGAGGTGGCGCCAGGAGCTCCCGGCAGCATCACCGTGATGTCCGTGGACAACCTGCCGTGCGAGCTGCCCCGCGATGCTTCCGCGGCTTTCGGGAACGACCTGATCGAGCGTGTACTGCCCCACCTCGCGGGGGATGACCAGGAAGGCATGATCGGCCGGGCGACGATCGCCGCGAACGGCCACCTGACCGAACGGTTCTCCTACCTGAGCGATTACGCGGAAGGGCGCTGAAGGATCACCGCAACACCGCCACCTCCATCACCAGGTAGGCGGAATGCTGGTCCAGCGGGAAGGTGCGCACGATGATGGGGCGATGGCACTTGCGTGCCATGGTAAGCAGTCCAAGACCGGCACCTCCCCGTTCGGTACGAGAATCGTTGCCGAGCATCAGCATGAAGTGCTGCTTGAGGTCGGCCTCGTCCATGGAATTGAGCACCTCCACCCGGTGGGTGAGCAGGGCGGCCATGGCCACCGGCATGGAATTGCCCATTACCAGTCTGTAGCCATCCCCCGCATCCACCAGCACCGCAAAAGCCGAGGAACGATGGTCATCTCCGGCATGGTGATGCACGTTCTCCAATCCCTCCACCAGCACATTGAACAGGCGCTTGCGCACCGTCACCGCATCGCCCGCCGCAAGGCTGGCAGCCTCGGCACGGGCCAGCAGGCCCTCCACCACCGTATGGTCCACCGGACCGGTGTGGGCGAACACCGTGCGATGCCCCGTGCCCGACAACAAGTGGTCGAGAGCGGGGCGCGCCCAATGCTGGTCCAAAGCGTGGTCCGGCAGCATGTGTTCCAGTTCTACAGGACTTCGACGGACCGCCGTGATATGGCGATGGAGGACTTCATGGAGGCGATGATACGCGATCCGCGCCCTGAAGGTTCACCTCTCCATGCCGAAGGAGTTAACATGTTGGTGGTGGAACATTCCTCCCCCGTGCGCCTCCCGCTGCTCCACCAGGCCACCACCTTTGAGCGGCATGTTCAGCGCGGGAGCCTTATGGAAGGGGATCACCCTGGTGGCCTTGGGGTACATCGGGGGGACCAGCCTGTGGGCCCAGGACGAATTGCTGGTGCGTTTTGAGCCTGGCTGTGAGGAACTTAGAGGGTTCTTTACCCGGCCGGCCGGGGCCGTGAGCACGACCTGGGACTTCGGGGATGGCACCACCAGCACGGCCACGGACCCCGTCCATCCATTCCCCTACGGCCAACCCATTGCCGTGACCGTAGTGGCCGTGGACGCGTTCGGTGAGCAGCAGACCTACACCCAAAGCTGGCCGGCCGTGCCCAGGCCGGACCTGACGGCGATCGAACTGCCCACCGTGTTCACCCCCAATGGGGATGGCGTCAACGACACCTTCGGTCCGATCGGGCTGGAGGACCTGGGGCCGTGCACACAGTTGACCATCTGGAACCGCTTCGGCCAGGGCCTCTTCCGCAGCGAAGTGAACGACATCACCTGGGATGGCCGCTCGTTCGCCGGCGAGATGGCCGTGCCCGGGGTGTACTTTTATGCCTTCACGGCAGGTGGTCCCGAATGGACGGGCCACCTGACCCTGATGCGCTAAGCCATGCGACACCTGTTCTCCCTTGCGGCCATGGGGGCCGCCATCCTGCTGTTCGCCTTCAACGCGCCGGACTGCATCACCGGCAAGGGTGCGGTGGTCAAGCGGCCCCTTCAACTTGGACCGGTGCACGCCATCACCCTCCAAGGTTCACTGGACGTGCACCTGACCCAGGGAGAAGGCCAATCCGTGGAGGTGGAGGCCCAGGAGAACCTCGTGGACCTGGTGGAGACCACGGTGAAGGATGGGCATTGGACCATCCGCACCCGCGCATGCTACCGCACGGACAAACCATTCATGGTGCACCTGCGCGTGCCGAAGATCGATCGGGTCACCGTGCAGGGGTCAGGTGATGTGGTGGGCACAGGCACCTTCACGGGCAGCTCCTTCAACCTGGACGTGCAGGGCAGCGGCGACCTGAAGATCAACGTGAACGGGGGCAGTGTGAAGACCTCGGTGCAAGGCTCCGGCGCGGTGAAGCTCTCCGGCACCTGTGAGGACCTGGCCGCCACGGTGCAGGGCTCGGGCGATGTGAAGGCCGCTGAGCTCAAGGCCGGCAGCGCCCGGGTGAGCGTGATGGGCAGCGGGGACATCACCTTGCAGACCAATGGCGCATTGGAAGGCGAGATCATGGGCAGTGGTGATGTGGAGTACGTGGGTACGCCCTCTCCGCTCAGCGTGCAAGTGACCGGCAGCGGCCGGGTAGCTCCGGTCGGCAAGAAATGATGCGCAAGCCCATCCTTGCCGTCGTCTGCGCCCTATGCGGCATGACCGTGTTGATGCGCTGCGGACAAGCACCGGAAACACCAGTTGTGATCGCGCCCGTGGTGGAAGGCCGCGCGCCCTGGCCTTTCGCCGTGCTTGATGACAACATCGCGCACGACACCCTGCTGATCCAGACCACCCTGGACCTCGGTGACAGCACCTACCTGATGGTGGCCAGCAACGTGGAGGAGACCTTTGAAGGCCTGCGCCTGTACCGCTACCGATTCACGGCTGATGGTTCCGTGGACATGCTGGGTATCTCACCACCTGCCTACGATAGCTGGACCATGTTGCCCACTTGTTTTCCATTGGATACCACACACAGGTCCGATGTGATGTGGGTGCTCGCCAACTTCGGGGAGAAGGAGAGCTGGGGCCAAAAGGTGTTCCTGATGGACTGGAACTTCATGGATGCCGGCTTCATGCATGTGGCCCTGCCCGAGCGGGTGATGGAGGATGACACCCTGCGCCTGAAGCGGCGTAATGTGGCCCCGCAGATGCGTTACAGTGAGCGCGGCGACACGGCGGTGTGGCGGTTCGCGTGCGACAGCGTGTACCTCTACGAGGATGGCGCGGGCGCCACGGATGTGGTCCTGGCCGCTCCCCGGGTCCGCTACACGTTCCACCGGGACCAGGGCTTGGTGCTTTGGGTGGATGGACAGGCGCGACCAGTGCGAACGCCCGCTTGATCGGGCTACCTTCAGGGCGCAACCTCCACGCCATGGTCCTGCTGCGCGTCCTGCTCCTCCTCAGCATCACACTTTTCGGTCCCCTCGACCTGCAGGCCCAATCCAAACGGGCGAAGCGCGTGGGACCATCGGCCTACAGCGCGGGTGGGCCTTGCGATTCGAGCGCATGGAAGCTGGTCTTCCACGATGAGTTCGATGGTCCGGCCTTGGACCGCAGCAAGTGGGTGACCTACTTCACCTTCAGCGATGATGGCAGTGACCGATGCCCCGGCTGCCGCATCATGGGTACCAGCAACACCGTGTTCCGCGACGACCTGGTGACGGTGCGCGATGGGATGCTCGTCCTGGGCGTGGAGGCCCGGTCGGAGGAATGGTATGGTCAGCGCAAGGAACACGCTGGCGGCATGGTCCATTCCATCGGGAACGCGCACTTCAGCCATGGTCGGTTCGAGGTGCGATGCCGCATTCCCAAGGGTGCGGGGCTGTGGCCGGCGTTCTGGGGCTTCGGCGGCGAGACCGAGATCGATGTGTTCGAGTTCTGCGGCGAACGACCCAAGTGGATGAAGGGGTCCCTGCACCGCTGGGGCAAGACCAAATACTCCAACACCGGCAAGCACCAGAGCGTGGACCTTTCAGCGGACTTCCACGACTATGCGGTGGAATGGGATGGCGATGCCGTGCGCTGGTACCTGGATGGCCGGCTCGTGCACAGCCGCGCCCGCTTCGTGGACCGGCGGGGGCGTCCGCTGCCCGCGTGCGATCGCGCTCCGGGCGAACTGGCCACCGCACCCTACTTCCCCCGTGCCACCGATGGCATCAATCTCATCCTCGACCTGGCGGTCTCCGAACCCAAGGGCTATTGCAATGGACCCAAGATGCCCGTGGCCTGGCCTGCGGACGCCGTGTTCGAGGTGGACCATGTGCGGGTGTACCAGCGACAGCCCGAGCCCCATCTCCGCGATCTCTGTGGTGAAGTGCGCGCCATTGCACCGGCGGACCCGAATGCCGTGCCGCCCCAAACCGGCAGCAGCCAACGGTTCGTGCTATCGGGCCCTCCGGCGAAGGTGGAATGGACGACCAGCACTGGACTGGAGCTCATCGCCACCGAGGGGAACACCGTGGAGGTGCGGATGCGCCCGAACGCTCGTGGGCCGCAGTGGATCGAGGCCAGCGTTTCCGGTGATCCGTGCAATTCGGGGATACTGAACGTGCGCACCGCCGTGGCGATCGCACGCTGACCCTTTACTCGACGATGGGGATCATCCCGCGAATGCCCATGTCGACAATTGTCTCGAATCCCGTCTCAACGTCAAAGCGCTGATTACCGTTCACATCCACCCACTCGAAGCTCTTGTTGGTGCTGAGCGAGACGGTGATCACTACATCCTCCGTCTCATTGCCGGTGATGGTGAGCGGGCTGGCGAACGCACCGGTCACCACGCACGAACCGGCCGGGATGGGCGAGGTGGCCTGGATGGGGTTCACCACGGTGGTCCCTGGTGCTTGCCCGTCAAAGACCGCTTGGGGCAGCGGTGGGTTATGTACCTCGAAAGCCCAGTAGCCCTGCAGCTTGTTGGCGTTCACCGTCACCGTGGAATCGTGCACCAGGCAGGAACCGATATAGGTATTGTACCCGATGAATGACGCGATGGTACCCATGTACCCGATGTCATTGTAATAGAACCGAATATCGTAGTTCTGGTAGGCCAGGGACACGCGCAGCCATTGGTAAGTGCCGGGTGCCAGGTCGCTGAGGGGGATGTCCACAAAGGCCTGGCCGTTGCCGACCTGGATGCCAAGGTCATGGTCGATGGCCTGGGCGCCGCCCATGGTGGTCTCCGGTGCGAAGTAGACCACGTCGCCCTGACCCAGCTGGGTGGTGGCGGTGGGGGCGAACTCCACGTAATGCGCGCTCATCTTGTTGAAGCGCGGGCTGTAGGCCCCGCGGCCGGCCGGCACCGAACTAGGCTGGCCCAGGTTGTTGAGCCGCACCTGGGTGCTGTCGAAGCGGAACTTGAGGATGAGGCGCGGGCCTGCGGGCGCGGCCGGTGCCGGGGTCTCCTCCTCATCCTTGGTGCAGGAGGTGATGGCCAGCAGGGAGAGGGCGAGCAGGGAAAGGATCGAAAGGCGCATGGGAGGAGGTTGGGAGCCTCCCAAAGCTACAAGGACCGTGCCCCAAAAGAGCGATCCGCAGTCCCGCCAATGGTATGCATGCATAACTTTTCCGACTAACTTGGTGCCGAAGCAGGACCGTGCATGAGACCCGAAGAGACCATCGACTTCCCCATTCGCCGCGTGTGGAGCCGCATTTCGCGCATCTACAACACCGAGGCGGCCAAGTACGGCGGCAGCATGGCCGTGGGCCAGATCCTGCTGAACATCGAGCCCGAGGGCACGCCCAGCACCAAGCTCGGTCCAAAGATGGGCATGGAGGCCCGCAGCCTCGTGCGCACGCTGCAGACCATGGAGGACGAGGGCCTCATCAAGCGCATCGCCGACAAGGCCGACAAGCGCGTGGTGCGCATCCACCTCACCGCGAAAGGCAAGCAGCTACGCGACGTGAGCCGCGACACCGTGATCAAGTTCAACGAGGCGGTTCAGAGCCGCTTCACACCTGCACAGCTCAGCAACTTCCGGCAGGTGATGAGCGAGCTGGACCGGATACTGGAACAGGAACAACTTTTCTGAAATGCCATTCACCGCAAAGACGTCAAGCACGCCAAGGAATTCCACTTCGCGCTCTTCGCGTCTTGGCGGTGAGAATCAGATCGACCAATGAGCAAACCAACCTCCGCCAAGGCTTCGGCCGGCAAGCGCAACATCCGCAAGATCGCCGTGCTCGGCTCCGGCGTCATGGGCAGCCGCATCGCGTGCCACTTCGCCAACATCGGTGCCGAGGTGCTGCTGCTGGACATCGCTCCGAAAGAGGGCAATGACCGCAATAAGATCGTCAACGACGCCCTCGCCGCCGCGATCAAGAGCAGTCCCGCGCCGCTGTACGATGCCCGCTTCGCCAAGCGCATCAGCACCGGCAACTTCGACGATGACCTGCCCAAGATCACCGACTGCGACTGGATCATCGAGGTGGTGATCGAGCGGCTCGACATCAAGCAGCAGGTGCTGGCCAACGTGGAGAAACACCGCACGCCCGGGACCCTGATCACCACCAACACCAGCGGCATCCCCATCCACGCCATCGCGCAGGGCCGCAGCGACGACTTCCGCAAGCACTTCTGCGGCACGCACTTCTTCAACCCGCCGCGCTACCTGCCGCTGCTGGAGCTGATCCCCGGTCCGGACACCGACCCCGCGGTGCTCGACTTCCTGGAGGACTACGGCCAGCGCATCCTCGGCAAGGTCACCGTGCGCTGCCAGGACACGCCCGCCTTCATCGCCAACCGCATCGGCGTGTTCGGCATCATGGGCCTCTTCCACCTCGTGGAGGAAATGGGCCTCACCGTGGAGGAAGTGGATCGCCTGACCGGTCCCGTGCTGGGCCGCCCCAAGAGCGCCACCTTCCGCACCGCCGACGTGGTGGGCCTGGACACACTGGTGAAAGTGGCCCAGGGCGTGAAGGACAACTGCCCCAACGACGAGCAGAACGCGCTCTTCGCCATCCCCGACTACTTGCAGAAAATGGTGGAGCAGAACATGCTCGGCAGCAAGACGGGCAAGGGCTTCTTCTTCAAGGACCGCAGCTCGCCCAAGGGTGACATCCTGGCGCTGGACCTCAACACCCTGCAATACCGTCCGCAGGTGAAGCCCAAGTTCGCCACGCTGGACGCGGCCAAAAAGGAAGACGACCTGCGCAAGCGCACCGCCCTGCTCTACAACGGTACCGACAAGGCCGGCGAGTTCTACCGCAAGAGCTTCCACGGTCTCTTCGCCTACGTGAGCCACCGGATCCCCGAGATCACCGATGCGCTGTACAAGATCGACGACGCCATGCGCGCGGGCTTCGGCTGGGAGCTGGGTCCCTTCGAAGCATGGGATGCGATCGGCGTAAAGACCGCCCTCGACGCGATGAACGCAGCGGGCGTGAAGGTATCGCCGTGGATCAATGAGATGCTTGCGGCCGGTCACACCAGCTTCTACAAGACCAAAGGCGGCAAGCGCATGTACTACGATGCCGCGAGCAAAGGCTACACCGCCATCCCGCGTGCCGAGGGCATGATCGTGCTGAGCGACCTGCCCGAGAGCAATGTGGTGTGGAAGAACAGCGCCGCCACCGTGCGCCACCTGGGCGATGGCATCCTGTGTGTGAGCTGGAGCACCAAGATGAACACCATCGGCGCGGAGGTGATCCAGGGCCTCAACAAGGCCATCGACCTCGCCGAGCAGGGCTACAAAGGCCTTGTGGTCTACAACGACGGCGCCAACTTCAGCGCGGGCGCCAACGTGGGCATGATCTTCATGATGGCCGTGGAGCAGGAATACGACGACCTGGAAATGGCCGTGCGCACCTTCCAGAACACCATGATGCGCATGCGCTACAGCAGTATCCCCGTGGTGGCGGCCCCGCACCAACTGACACTTGGCGGCGGCACCGAGCTCTGCCTGCACGCCGACAAGGTGGTGGCGCACGCCGAGACCTACATGGGCCTGGTGGAGTTCGGCGTGGGCGTGATCCCCGGCGGCGGCGGCACCAAGGAGTTCGCCTTGCGCCTCGCCGACGAGCTGAAGGAGGGCGACATCCGCATCAACGCCATGCGCGAGCGCTTCCTCACCATCGGCCAGGCCAAGGTGGCCACCAGCGGGCACGAGGCCTTCGCGCTCGGCTACCTGCGCAAGGGCCAGGACGAGGTGATCGTGAGCCGCGCCCACCAACTGGCCTACGCCAAGGCCTGCGCGCTGGAGCTGTGGAACAAGGGCTACACCAAGCCCGCGCCCCGCAAGGACATCAAGGTGCTGGGGCAGGAAGGCCTCGGCATCGTGTACGTGGGCGCCAACAGCATGCTCAGCGGCAATTACATCAGCCAGCACGACGCGCTGATCAGCGAGAAGCTGGGTTATGTACTGTGCGGCGGCGACCTGAGCGAGGCGACGGAGGTCTCGGAACAGTACCTGCTGGACCTGGAGCGCAAGGCGTTCGTGGAGCTGTGCATGCAGCGGAAGACGTTGGAGCGGTTGCAGTCGATCATTACGAGTGGGAAAGTGTTGCGGAACTGATGAAGAAGCCAGACTTCCATTTCCTCTTGCTTGGAGCGAGCTATGCCGCGTTCAAGTTTGCCGAAGGCATGGTGTCTGACACGCTCACGACGGAGTTCCGGTACAACGTCCTCTTGAACATTTCCAACGACAGTCCGGAACTCAAGCAGTTCGACATCTACCCGGACGATGCGGGCAAACGGTACGACATGATCACTGCCAAGGAAGTTGTTGATCTACTGAACCGTAATGAGAAGGTTCCGGTCTGGATCGATATTTCGGTTGAGGCTGTGGTTGGAGATATCACTGTTCTCCGACTTCTATGTGCTGGGCGATTCTCCGGGAATCCTCTGGAGTATTACTACAATAAGCATGGATCGGGGCCTTTCGGCATCAAGAGCCCTAACCTACCTCCGGATCACAAGGATGGCAGACGCTTCAACCTTCGCGGCTTACGCAACGCATGAACGCGGTGAAGCATAGTGGTGGTTTGGGCGTGCCCCTCGCAAAGCCTCGGGTCGCGCTTTCCGCTGCAAGTCCTCGCTCGTTCCTCGCTGCGGGCTTTCCGCTGCAATCGCTCACGCAAACCTCTCTATGACCAACGCCGCACAGACATATCGATACACTCGCGAGTGCACCAAGTGCGGATGGAGCGAAGAGCGGGCGCTCGGGATACGAGATGCCGCCTTCGAACTTGTTCCTTCGAGTTGGGAGCCTTGTCCGAAGTGTGGGGCTCAATCTTGGTCCAGTAGCCTTGAACAACCAACACTCACCCCCGATCTTCTTATGGAGTGGGCTTCTGATGCGAGTCTTCACTTGATGAGTCAGGATGAGGAGTTGGTCCTAGCCAACGAGGAGTATCTCGAAACCATGCTCAACATCCTCGACAACGAACTGGGGCTTCCACACAAACGAGGGGTGATCATCGAAGCGATGTGCGTCATGGCCTATGACAACTTGAACACGATCAATAACACCCCAAGTCCCGAACAAGCAGGACGAGCCAACCGTGTGCTTCAAGAACTGACTAAGCGGAAATCACTGGTCTTGACTCACAAGAACTTGGTGATGGACTACGTCCAGAAAGAGGTATTTCCAAGACTTGACATTGCCACCTGATTAAGGATGATAGCTCCTCTCAATCACCCAAACTGGAACGCAATCCACGTAAACGCTCGGAGCGGCACCCCGCAGGCCGGCCAAACACCGGCTGCGACCCCTTCAGGGTCGAATGCCTCCTTGGTGGAACAAATGCTAGTTGCTGCGACCCCTTCAGGGTCGAATGCCTCCTTGGCGGAACGAATGCTAGTTGCTGCGACCCCTTCGGGGTCGAATGCGCGCGCAGCCGCACGCAGGCTGGGCCTGACCCCGGAGGGGTCACAGACTTTAGAAAAATGCCCCCATGCCGCCACGACCCTGAAGGGGTCGCAGCCGGAGTTCCGCGTGAGGGATAGAAGCGGAAAGCCCGCAGGTCCCGATTCCTATCGGGACCGAGGACTTGAAGCGGATAGCCCGACGGCGCTGCATTTAAGCGCCGGCACGCCCACCCTTCGACTCCGCTCAGGGCGGGCAAATCGACAAGCTCAGTGTAACGAGCACACACACCAAGCAATAGTCAGTCCGGCATAGGACATAAGACAGCACTCCAAATGAACGCATACATCATCGCCGGTTTCCGCTCCGCCGTGGGCAAAGCGCCACGCGGCAAATTCCGTTTCACCCGCCCGGACGACCTGGCGGCGCACGTGGTGAACCACCTGGTGAGCTCGGTGCCGAACCTGGACCGCGCGCTCATCGACGACGTGATCGTGGGCAACGCCACGCCCGAGGCCGAGCAGGGCCTGAACATCGGCCGCATGATCAGCCTGATGG
>ENA-UOUJ01001847-UOUJ01001847.1-activated-sludge-metagenome-genome-assembly--contig:-NODE-1847-length-10418-cov-4.408279_pt1 | contig 10418 bp, 13 predicted proteins | sample MGYA00249839_ERZ747224 | MGnify/ENA primary metagenome ERZ747224 (study PRJEB28782, sample SAMN03220277) | activated sludge metagenome | biome: wastewater; feature: sewage sludge; material... | reverse complement strand
GATCGCCGATCTGTGGCGTCAGGCTGCCGCCGATGTCCCCGCTACCGTCAATTGGTGTCGGGTTTTCTTATTGCTGAGACGCCACCAATGTGATTCAATGACTTGCCAGCGCGATGTTGGCAATTAGTGCGACGAAATTTCTGCATTAGCTGAGACGATAGCCTTGAATTCTTTAAATAGACGAGATGTCTCGAAAACTTCCCGGCCCAAAAGACCCGTTCGCGACATTCCGATCAACACCAGGCACGTCACGGGACATGTCAGCTGGCGTGAATCGGAGCCAATTCCCTATGAGTCACCACTCGAGCGCGACTTCGTTCTTCGCCAGGAGTTCTCGCTCGCAGTGTCCTACGTGCTGTCCCAACCGTGCAAGATTCCATTTGTGACTCACTCTGGCCGCCACGCTGAGTACACGCCGGACTACCTGGTGACTTATGCGGTATCCGATATCGCGCTGGGGTGGGAGCCTCCCCCTTTGCTGGTTGAGGTGAAGTCCAAGGAGGATTGGAAGAAAAATTGGCGTGAGTGGTCCCCGAAGTGGAAGGCCGCGCGCCGCTACGCGGCCGAGCATGGCTGGCGCTTCAAGATCATGGATGAGGACCGCATACGTACCTCGGCGCTGGCCAACATCGCGTTTTTGAAAGAGTACCGAGATCTTGACGTTGACCGAGAGGACAGCGACGCGATCGTTGACGATGTGAGGGCCCGCGGTGCCGTCAATGTGGACTACCTGCTGGCCAAGCACTTTCCCGGGCTTTATCGCGCGCGGGGCATTGCGCACATCTGGCATTTGATCGCGCGCCGGCGCATGGACTGTGATGTTGGCAGGGATATGAGTGACCTGACGGAAGTGTGGGTGCCCCATGGCCGCTAGTTGGAATGCAGAGGCAGATGCAGAGACGGAATCGGTGTTTACGCCTTCACGTCGACGTATCGAGGTTCAGAGCGGAGCCCTCGTCCAGCATCCCGACGGGGTGTTCCGTATCGACGATGTGCTCGACTTTGACACAGTCACCGCGACGAGCGTGGAGACGGGGCGAATCCAGGTACTGAGAATCGGAGAGCTCCAGTCGTTGGATGCAGCTCCAGAGGCAATGCCTGATGTGGACATCGACGCGATCGATGCCGACGACTGGCGCGTGGCCCAAAGCCGCTATGCGGCAGTCAAGCCGCTTCTCGAGCCCGGAGCCCAATCCAGGGAGAACGTCGAGCAAAGGGCGAGAGAGCTCGGGATCAGTCCCGCTACCGTGTATCGGTGGTTGCAGCGCTACCGATCGCTTGATGCGGTGTCTGGGCTCATTCCTTTCCAGCGAGGATGGAAGAGTGGCAACGGTCGCATCTCGTCAGCCGCGGAAGCGTTGATCAAGGAAGTGATCGAGAACTTCCATCTGACACCCGAGCGGCCCACGGCGCAGAAGACGGTCCGCGAGGTGCAGCGTCTTGCACACGAGCGTGGAATGGTGTTGCCCAGCGGAACGGCCGTCAGAGCCCGCATTGAACGGATTCCTGAGTACGAACGGATGCGACGACGTGGCGAGAAGGAGAAGGCAAAGAACAAGTTCATGCCTACGCCCGGCGTGTCACCCGACGGCAAATACCCGCTCTCTCATGTCCAGATCGATCACACCCCGCTGGACGTAATGGTGGTTGATGACGTGCACAGGCTGCCTATTGGAAGGCCATGGCTCACGGTGGCGATCGACGAATTCAGTCGGATGACGCTGGGCTACTACATGTCCTTCGACGCGCCTTCGATGACGTCATCGGGTATGTGCTTGGCCCATTCGATCTTGCCCAAAGAGGAGTGGCTGATGCTGCATGGCATTGAGGCGCAGTGGCCGGTGTGGGGCAGGCCCAAAGTGGTCAAAAGCGACAACGGCTCCGACTTCAAGTCGAGCAGCTTCAAGAAGTCGTGCGCTCTCCATGGAATCGACCTGGCCGTCAGGCCGAAGGGCTCCCCGCACTATGGCGGCCACATCGAGCGGCTCCAAGGTACCCTGCTCAAAGAGTTGCACGACCTTCCAGGGTCGACCTTCTCTTCGGTGGCCCACAAGGGCGAGTACGACTCCGAAGGCTTGGCTGTGATGACCAAGTCGGAGCTCGAAAAACAGATCCTCATGCTGATCTGCAATGAGTACCACCGGCGCAAGCACTCGGCGTTGGGCATGCCGCCCTTGCGCAAGTGGGAGATCGGGATTTTTGGGGGAGCTGGACAGCCACCTCGCGGGATGCCTGCGAGGCCTGCGGACCGCATGACCGTGTACCTCGATTTTCTGCCGATCTTCGAACGCACCATCCAGGCTGACGGCGTGAGCGTGGACAACGTGCGGTACTACGCGGACGTTCTACGACTGTGGATTGGCGCCAAGGATCCTGAGACGGGCAAGGCGCGCGTGCACCTCTTCCGGCGTGATCCCCGAGATATTAGCTGCCTGTGGTTCTATGACCCAGAGACCAAGCAGTATTCCAAGATCCCGATGGCTGACCAGGACGCCCCTGCGTGCAGCATCTGGGAGTACACGAAGGCCAAGGAGGAAACCCAGAAGGCGGGGTTTGATCCCTCGGACCAGAAGGCCGTGTTCCAGTCGATCGGCAAGCGGCGCGCCATGGTCCAGGAAAGTGCGCAGAAGACCAAGTTGGCCAGGCGTGAAGCCCAGCGCAGGGCTGATCACGCGAAGGCGGTGAACCCTGCCGATCCACTCGCTTCCCAGCGGCGTGCTCCCCCAAAAGATGCTCCGCCCAGACCTCCGCTGGCGAAGTTGACACCACCGTCCGGCCTTGCCAATTCGGTTTTTGCGACGGATGACATCGCATGACAGCTTCCAATTCTTTTCCTTCGCCAAAGCAGTACCTGCATGTCCACGAGCAGTTTCGCTATGCTTGCGAGCTGTCGGATGCGCAGCGCATCGCCTTTCTGGACGAGCCGCGCTGGATCGGCTACTCGCACGCGAAATTCGTCATGGACACGCTGGTTGGCTTGATGAACAAGCCCAAGCGTCCTCGCATGCCGAACCTCCTGTTGGTTGGCGACTCGAACAACGGCAAGACCACTATCATCCGCCGCTTCGAGACCCTGTGTGGCACCGGCTACGTCGACGAAGAGTCCGAAGCCGTGCGCCCGATAGTCATTGCGGAGTCACCGCCTGGCGCCGACGAGAAGGGCCTCTACATCTCGATCTTGAGCCAATTCTGGTCGCCTGTTCGGGCAAACGCTACTGCTACTGTATTGCGCCATGAAGCGATAAACAAGCTCAGGCGCTGCAAGGCCAAGGTGCTGATCATCGAGGAGTTGCACTCGCTCCTGATTGGGCCGGCCGTGAAGCAGCGGCTGCTGATGAATGCCATCAAGATGCTGTGCAATGAGCTGTGCATCCCGGTCGTCGGTGTTGGCACCAGGGACGCAGTTCGGGTGCTTCATACGGATCCTCAGCATGCGAGCCGTTTCGATGTGATCTCGCTTCCCAAATGGGAGTTGAACAAGGACTTCCAGACGCTCGTGGCGGGCTTTGAGTCCGTGCTTCCCCTGAAGCGCCAATCCAATCTCGCAGACCCCGAGCTTGCCACCGCGTTGCACACGATTTGCGACGGAAACCTGGGCGACCTGCACCGGCTGCTTGTCGAGTGCACCATCAATGCCATCTCCAAGGGCACGGAGCAGATCACGATGGACATCGTGCAGTCCAATCAGTGGCTCAAGCCGACCAAGGGGCACCGGGAGCTGGGTGAATGAAGTACGTGGATGCTCGGCCTGGCCCGTGCGCGCACGAGCTGCTGACCTCATGGCTTGCGAGGGTGGCGGTGCACAGCGGCTGCGAGCCGCTGGTTCTTACGGGCACGATCTGGCCTGGTTGGCGCATCTGGACAGTCGACGCGGACAGGCAACTCAGCCCAGAGCATGCCCAGGTCGCGGCGATCTGGTTCAAGTTGCCTGTGGAATCGGTGTACGCCTGCACCCTGCTGGAGGTTGGCAACAAGTTGCATGCAAGCGTGAACCCGCATCGTCCGCTGTGGCCGTGGATCGTTGTGCAGGGAAATCGCAATCGCCTGAGGCGAGGCGGTTTGCCTTTCTGTCCAAAGTGCCTGGCCGACGACATCCAGCCCTACTACCGCTTGGAGTGGCGATTTGCATGGATGGTGGGGTGCGAGCACCATGGTGTTCGCCTTGTGGACCGTTGTGATCGCTGCCATGCAATCTGCGAGCCGCATCGCAGCACGGCGGCCACTGGTGATCTCGCCCACTGCGTGGAATGTGGCTTCGATCTTCGCCGCTCCAGATGTGAACTCGTGGACGACAAGGCCTTGAGTTTCCAGCGGCGCGCGAACGCCATCCTCAGCGCGGAAATGGCGGCCTGGGGCAGCGAAGAGGTTTCGCGAATGGAGTGGTTCCAACGTGCCAGGAGCCTGCTTGCAAAGGACTTGTGCCAGGTTGATGCCCAAAGCGCCGCAGCGATGGGGCATCGCCAGATCGGCCTGTGGTTCGAGCTGCAGGGGCCGATGGAGCGCGAGGCTCGTCTGAAGGTCTTGGCAAGCCTTTTGGAGGGTGACGCTCTGCCCGCCCTTCGTCCGGCGGGATCTCGGCGTGTCCCTCGTTCTGCGCAGTCGCTGCGGACGAAGAAACCCCGCGCTAGGCGAGCACGGACTTCCCCGTTGTCCCGAGAACGTGTGCAAGAGGCCTGGGCACGTTGGCTTCGCAGGAGCAGATTGTGGTGAGTGACGCGGTGTCGGTGGACCAATGCTGTGACGAGTGCGGCCGCATCATCTCGAAGGCCCACCGTGTAGAAGCCGGCAGGAAGTACTGCACCACGTGCTACGCGCGCTGCTTCAAGCGCCGGCTGTGCTCGGGATGTGGAATGTTCAGTCGCCTTCTTGTGAGCGCAAATGATCCCAAATGCCGCAAGTGCGTGGCGAGTGCGCCGTGCATCAGGTGTGCGAGGGCTGGGCGCGCGCTGGGGATGATCACCGAGTCCGGGCCTGTCTGCAACTCTTGCTACCCGTATTTCAGGGAGCCTGCGACGTGCACTCAGTGCAATCAGGTCACCCAACAGCCTATGCACATTGAGTCTGATGAGGGTCGTAAGCTCGTCTGCCAACGCTGCGCGACAGCACACCACCGGACCTGCTCGCTGTGCAGGCGCCATCGTCTATGCAAGGATCGACCCGACGGCACACGGGTATGCAGCAAGTGCGATGAGCTGGGAACAACAAAGTGCGAGACGTGTGCCTCGCCCATGGCTGCGGGGCGTGGTAGCCGCTGCGAGGATTGCTACTGGAAGGCGCGAGGCGAAGCGGTAGCTGCGCAGCTGTGCGAACTGTTGTCCAGCACTCGGGTTCGCGAGGCCTTTCAGAGCTACGTCACCTGGGCGATGGCTGAGATTCATCTCCCGCTCCTTGTTCGGGCACTTCCTCGACACGTGCAATTCTTCGAGTTATTGGATCAGCAGGCGAAAAAGGAGCCTTGGAGTGCGCCCTTGATGCTGCGGGTGTTCGGGACGGCGGGTCTCAGAAAGTTCGAACTACCTGTTCGGTGGATGCAAGACAGTGGCGCTCTGGAAATCAATGCGCAGGAGAAGGAAGCTGCGGCAGAACTGGGAAGATCTCAGGCCCTTGTCGCGACTGCACCTCCCGAGACACTGGCACGCCGGCTTCTGGATGAGTTCTACACCGACCTCCATGCCAAGGTGCGCGCCGGCAAGATGAAGCCAAAATCGATGCGCTTGTCGCTTCGCCCCGCCGTGTCGCTTCTGGAGCGGGCGGATGCAGGATGGCAGCATATGCCCGACCAAAGTGCCGTGAATGCGCTGCTGGAGGCTACGCCTGGACAGCGGGCCGCGCTCTCTGCGTTTCTCGGGTTCCTGAAATCCAAGCACGGTATCGAGCTGAGCACCTCGCAGGTTGCCGGCCATCGACGCACCAAGCCGCGCGATGCGCTCGGAAAGCAGCTTGCTGCCCTCGCAAAGGAACAGCCGCGGCCTACGGACTTTGAGAGCCGTTGGCTCCACACGGCCCTGGCCTACTTCCACGAGCGATCGCGTGCTCAGGCCAAGAGCCTTCTGAAGCAGGGGGCGCTGGAGGAAATGGACACCGGATACGAACTGGTGGTTGAGAGAGAAAAGTACTGGCTCCCGAAGCCACCAGGTGCGCCCATGAGTGTGCAGGCAGTCGAGTGAATCCTACTGCTGTTCCTCGCAACCACGCCGCAGCGCCATGCTACCGAGTTGGCTTGCCTTCCTTCCCCGACTGGGTACCATCGCGGGTACGTTTGGGAAACGTGATGTCCAATTTACTTAGTGCATTGGTTGCTGTCGACTGGCCGTTTACCTCGTCGGAGTTCGAGAAGGATCTCCGGTAGTCTTGGCCATTGAGCGAGGGCAAGTTTGCAAGTGCTCTTTTCATGATTCCCTCAGCCTTAGCGATCTGAAAAAGCACCTCTGGAATCCAGTCGGCTGGAGATTTCTCGGCGGGGGCCTTTATAGCCAGGCCGCAATACGGCTCCTCTTTCGCGCCCTTGTCAGAGTCCTTGGACATGATGCGTCGCTGCACCTCGAACAAGTATCCGTGGACCAAGGGTGAACCGACCTCGACTACCAAGCAGCCGCGTGGCTTTGTCGGCTCGTCGGTGTGCATGTACACCCACTTCGTCGCGCGCGCACTGAGCGATTTCCCGCCTTCGACATCCTCTGGAAATCCTAAGCTCAGCAGCTTGAGTTCCTGGGTGGCACTCGGAGAAGTGGTGCCCTCGAAGCTGAACCAACCGAGCACGGTCAGAATCTCGGGGTGTTGCGATTTAAGATGTTGCAGCCCATTCCACAGGTCACGCAGCGCGCCCTTCGGTTCCAGTTCAATGTCGGAGACGAAGCGCGCAAGGCCAACTCCCTTCCCTGAACCCCCTGCCTCACCAGGTGCGCCCACTTCAGCTACTTGCGCAGCGGGGCTAGGAGACCCGCGCGACACCGATTTGTCTGTGGTGAGCTTCGTGACTGGCGCGGCCTCCAGCAGCCGAATGGAGGGATCGGCTACCTCGCACCTTTCGATTTGTGAAGCCTTCATATCTCAGGTGCGACAGAAGGTGGGCATCCGCGTCGGTGGCAAACCACGGCAAGTCGACTATGCGAAAACCAGCTATGGATGGGACGGGTTCATCGAGCCGCAACCGGTGCGACACTTCGTCCCATCCGTATGTGGTCAAGACCCGATTGATTTCCTGATCGCGACCATAGCATCGAAGGAATTCAAGACACGGGATCAAGAGCGTGCTCTGGTTGCTACGCATCGTCAGAAGCTTGCTACGGTCTCCTGTTCCGAATCGAAGCGGGTATGCGCCCTGAGGGACCAGCTCCCCGCCTGTCTCGTTTCGGTGCCGGGCACTGCTGCGTGCATGGGTCCAATGCTCCTCTCGGAAGTTCACGTCGAACTCCCGCCTGGTGTACTGGACCTGAACCCTTGACCGCTTGCCCTCCCATACAGAGCCCATCCGCAGTTGTCCCAGACTTGTCAGGGCAACATTGCTCGAGAAGAAGTTGCCCAACGTGCCGTCTTCGTGCAGTTGGCGGAACCACACAATGACGCGGGGCACATGATTTTTGTGCATCGGGCGGCAAATAGCGCCGTACCACCACAAGACAAATCGCTTGTCGTTGTCGAGGCTGTCGTTGAAGACCAATAACAACATGCCTGTGCATGGCCTCGACGGCATTCATGCCACTGTCGAGGGCGGCTGGCTGGTGATCTATTTCTTGGAGTCGAAGCTAAATAAAACCGCCAACGGCGGTGCCGCAGACTTCGCGGAGTCGGTTGCGGATTTCACCTCCAACAAGAAGCAATATCGCCGCGAGTATTCCATCGTCAGGGACCTGGGCAACCTAGACACACTGGACGAGGAGAGCCGCAAGGTCGCTTTGCGTTACTTCGACGTCATGGCGTCGCCCGACGATGTTCCCAAACGCGAGCGCTACGTGGGGGTGGTGTTGTACTCGGACGACAAGCTGTTCAAGGGTCTACCACCAGTGAACAACCAGCAGCAACCTGGCTTTCATGAGAAGGAGCTTTGCGCTACCTACACGCAGGAACTTGTACATCACCAGAAAGCTGCCATGAAGCACCTCACCGACCACGGTGCAGATCCCAATAAATGCCTCGTCTACTTTGTCGTCGTCCCTGACACGGATGAAGTGCGTGAGCTGTTCTACGGCGCCATGGGGTATGTGCCCAAGAAGGTGCAGCCATGAGCTCGTTCGCCCTGGAGCTGTCACAGCGTTTCACAAGCAATGACAAATACTGGACGCTGCTGGCCGGCCTGCAGTCGGCAGGCGTCGCCAAGACGCTGGCGAAGGCCCCGGAGACCGAGGATGTCAGCGCCGACGACCTTGCCAAGCTTTTGTACTGTGCCGAAGTCTTCGTCCAAACCGAAGATGAAAACCTGCACCGTCAGGCTCAAGAGATTGCCATCCAGTCGCTGCTGGTCACCCAGGATGGACAGGCGCGTGAGCGCGCGCTGGGTCTTCTGGGCGAGCTGGGAAACTTCCCTAGTCTTAAGTTCGCTGAGCAGAACATCGGCAGGGGCGATGACACCTTGCTTGGGCTCGTCAATCGTCGGATATCAGAGCGGGCCAGCAGTGTCCAGATTGGAAAAGAAACTCGTGCGCTCACTGCGTATCAGCGCAGGGTTTGGCAAAGCCTGCCTGCGCGGATTCAAGTGCAGGGGGCGTCGGTGTCACAGGGCTAAATGGGCTCGGCGATAAGCGATCAAAGTTATCGCGGCCTGATATGATCAGCGACAGATAACTCAATACTTTATGCGCACGATCATCGGCATTCGCTCCGGTCCTGATCCCGCGGAAACAGTCTCAGACGGGTATGCCCCAACCGTGTGGTTCGACTCTTGGCGGCAGTTAGTCGGTGTGTTGTCTGATGAGAACAGACGACTGCTCAGGACTATGAGCTCGGCACAGCCCCAAACCGTTGCTGAGTTGGCCAAGCTTTCTGGTCGCGCACCCAGCAACCTATCCAGGACGCTAAAAAACCTAGAGGCTCATGGTCTTGTGCGCTTGCACCGGGTTGACGGTGCTCGTGCCATTCGTCCCGAAGCGGTTTCGACCGAGTTCATGGTGCTTCTGAAGTGAGGGGGTTAGGTCTTCGCTCTGGATGAGCCCGAGCTCACACAAAATGAGAAATATGACTGTCGCTACACAGACGAGAACGCGTGTCACCACGCGAAAAAAGCAGCCAGTGCAAGCGATTGAAATGACGTAACCATGCAATTTATGATGACACCCGCGCGCTCCAGATGCCCCATCGCGGTGCGCACGTCCATGTTCAGGATGAGCACATTGTCATCGGCATAGAAAGCTGCTTCGCGCAGTTCAGCGTTTCCAAACGCTTCTGCCGAGGTGACTTGTGGGACCAGCGCCAAGTTGGCCTTTGTTGGCTGCTTAACTAGCTTTTCAATCGACCGGCCGAACTCAACGCTCGGAATTCCATTCTGAGGTGCGGTCGTGGTGTCAGGTATCGTCTTCCTGATTACCCTTGTCATGCGGATGGGCCAAGAAGACGGCTAACGCGATGAGATTAAGTTCGCATTCGGGCCTCATCTTCAATTCAACGCCTCGCTATCTTTATGTCAGTTAACAACCGTTCTAACTGCTCAATCAAGCGGACGGCTACGCCGCCGCTTATTTGGTCACGTTGGGCGTACGGAGAAAAACTATGAACTCGAACGCGGTAACTTTGAAGCTCCTGCACGTCGCTGTCTTCATGGCGGTCATGTACGTTGCCATTCAAGTTGGCGTGGCGTGGGGAATCGAAAAGAAGAGTTGGCTACTAGTGTCTTGGGAACTGGTTGCCGGAGGCTCACTCGGCGCGCTTGCGGGCCTCTCCTTCTTCATCCTCTTTGGGGCTATCGGTTGGGTGTGCGGCACGCTCTATGGAGCAGTCGGGCTCTTTTGGCTAATGGTGGGTGGTGGCTTGGGCGGCCTTGGCTTGGGCACGCCGGCCAACATCGCTCGGAATCCAGAAAGGTACAACTTTCACTGGCCCATCCTTCTCGGGGTTTTAGTCGTCGGCTTCTTCGCGGCAAGAACTCTGTCCGCGATGGCGGTTCGTTTTTTGCGCAACGAAGGATTGCACCGACGTCAATTCCGCCCGACCGGTCACTCACCCGATGCGGTTAGCCTGGCATCCAGGCCAAGACGGTGCGCTTCGCCAGAGAACTCTTTCTCTCAATCACGCCCAAGCGGCACCAAGCATAAGCACCCTCCAAGCTCCCGAAGACCCTGTAACCCTTGCCTTACGTCAGGAAAATCACAAAGATCTTGCTGTATAACGAAATTTCACGGTGGCATTTTAAAAAATATCAGTCATCTGCCTTACTAGTGTAGTGTTCCATTCTGTTTGGAGCTTAATCGGCTATTGGCCCGAATGAC
>ENA-UOUJ01001846-UOUJ01001846.1-activated-sludge-metagenome-genome-assembly--contig:-NODE-1846-length-10424-cov-2.703539_pt1 | contig 10424 bp, 10 predicted proteins | sample MGYA00249839_ERZ747224 | MGnify/ENA primary metagenome ERZ747224 (study PRJEB28782, sample SAMN03220277) | activated sludge metagenome | biome: wastewater; feature: sewage sludge; material... | reverse complement strand
CCTTCCGTTGCGTCCTTCACCTGATTGCAAATCAACGAAAAGTGACGGACTCGGTGCCTTTGGCTGAGGACTTTGATCAAGGCGTAGGAATCCGCGAGGCTCGCAGGGTCCGGCGTCAGGATCACCGTGACCGCCTCGGCCGCGGAGTTCAGATACAGAACGTTGTCCGTGATTCCCGGCGCGGTGTCGATCAGCATCCAGTCGAAATCGTGAGGCAAACCGCCCACCGCGTCCAGAAGGGAGCGGCGCTGGAAGTTGTTCATGGAATTGAATTCGGGAAGTCCGCTGCCGCCCGATAACAGCGAAATTCCGGGACCGACCTCGCAGAGAACGTCGCGAACGTTCTTTTCCCCGTTGAGAACCTCGAGAAGGTTTCCGGAGGGCCTGACGCCGAAGAAAATATCGACGTTCGCCATTCCCAGGTCTCCGTCGAAGATCAGCACCTTCTCCCCTTTTTGGGCGAGATGAAGAGCCAGATTCGAAACCACCGTCGTTTTTCCGACGCCGCCCTTGCCCGAAGTGATGCTCAAGGTTTTCGTTTTTTTCATCGTCCGACCTCGTAAGAAGGGGTTCTTGAAGTCGTGATCCGGAAAATCAGATCCAGGACGCGCTCGCGGGTCGCGGGTTCGAAATCCTCCGGGACGCGGGGACCGACCCCGAACCCGTGCAAGGGAACGTCGAAACGCCGCATGAAATTGTAGATCGTTCCGTGCTGAACGGACTCATCCAAAGAAGTGAAGATCACATCGTCGAAACCGATCACGGAATAGCGGCGCCCCGAATCCGTGAGATCCGCGTCCTTCGCGGTCGCGGAAGCGACGAAATGCACGCGAGGATTCAACATCGCGGGCGGCATCAACGCTTTCACGGATTCGATCTCGGCCGGGTTTTTCAGGCTCAACCCCGGCATGTCGACCAAAACCACGTCGACACTGGACAGATAACGAACGAGATTGCTCCAATCCGACGCGGACCGGATCATCGCGAACGGCACGTTCAGAATCTGAGCGTAAATCCGCATCTGATCGGCGGCGCCCACCTTGTGCGTATCCGCCGTGAGCAATGCCACGGTCTTTCGTTCGTTCACGACGAGATGGCTCGCCATCTTCACCATGGCCGTCGTCTTCCCGGAGCCCGCCGGCCCCACGAAAAGATGCACTTTGCCGGGAACGCCGGGTTCGGTCACTTTGGTCGTTTCCAGAATGTGACGGGCGACCCACGCCTCGACCAGATTCTTGTTTTTCATTTTCAAAGCGGGAATGGACTCTTGGGCGAGAGTCAGGATCTCGGCCGCGATCTCCATGCTGATCCCCGCCGACGTGAGCTTTTCGAACAAAAAGCTGAGGTCGAACGGAATTCCGTAATCCGCGCCCGGGTGAGTGCCGATCATGGACTGAGGAATATTCTGAAACTGGGCGATCACGTCGCGAAGGGTGGCGATTTCGCCTTTCAGGGCGTTGATCTCTTCGGATTCCGCCGAGGCCTTCCGAACGGACGCCTTTTCCGCGACCGGAACCGCCGCACGCGGCGGCGAAGCCTGCTGGATTTCGCGGGCCTGTTGAGCGGCCATTTGCCGAAGAGCCTCGAGCTGCCGGGTGTTCTCGCCCGCTCCGCCGCTTTCATCTTCGATGTCGGCGTAACGACGCGACGTCACCGGGCGAGGCTGGGTTTTTTCCACGTACTTCGTGACCATTTGATTGATGATGTTCTTTTGAATCCGGGCCGGGCTCGACGAGAAACGCTCCAGATCCTGCCCCCGCAGACGGGATTCCGCGAATTTCTTCTTCTGAAGGGTCTCCTCGGAGACGGCGGCCGTGATCTCGACGCTTCCTTCGCCGACCAAACCGAAGCTTTTCTGGTTGTCTCTCGCGGACAGGATGATGGCGTCGGGTCCGAGCTGGCTTTTCACCATCTCGAGAGCTTCCTTCATCGTCCGTGCTTCAAACTTCTTAACTTGCATGGCTCAGCTCCACGGTCGCAACCGCTTGAACATTGGCGTCATTGGTCAACTCGTTATGGGACAAAACGATCAGCTGCGGAATGAACCGCGAGGTCAGCTTGTACAAATGCCGACGGGCCGTCGGGCTCGTCAGCAGGATCGGCTGACCGGCGATCTCGGGATGGCCTTCCACCGCGTGGGCGATGTTGGTGATCAATCGGCTCGCCGTCTGGGGATCCATCACCAGCTGAACGCCCTGCTCGGTTTGCAAGAGAGAGTTCGCGATCACCTCTTCGACGTTCGGAGAGAGCGTCATGACGGGGATGTTTCCCTGATCCGTCGTGTATTTCGCCGTGATCCCGCGGGCCAGAGCGCGTCGCACGGATTCGGTGAGAACATCGATATCCTTGGTCCGGATCGCGTCATCCGCCAGAGTTTCGAAGATCGTGAGAAGATCGCGGATCGAAATCTGTTCCTTGAGAAGATTCTGAAGAACGCGGACGACGGATCCCAACGGCAGCGGATCCGGGATGAGCTCTTCGATGACTTTCGGATGAGTCTTCTTGAAATTCTCGATGAGAGAGGCGGCTTCCTGCCGTCCCAGGAGTTCATGCGCATGTCCGCGGATGATTTCGGTCAGGTGAGTCGCCATGACGGTCGGCAGATCGACGACGGTATAACCGGCCAGTTCCGCGTCCTCTTTGCGGTTCGGAGAAATCCACAAGGCGTCCAAACCGAAAGCGGGCTCCTTGGTCGGAATTCCGTCGATATTTTCGGAGACGTTCCCCGGGTCCATGGCAAGCAGCGCGTCCGGTCGCAGGACGCCGCCTCCGACTTTGTTCCCTTTGATCATCAAGCGGTACTCGCCCGCCGCCAACTGCAGATTGTCGCGGATGTGAATGCGGGGGACGACGATACCCAGATCCAAAGCGAACTGTTTGCGGATGCTCGTGATCCGTTCGATCAGATCTCCGGACTTGTCGCTTTCGACCACGTTGATCAGACCGTAACCCACTTCGAGTTCCACGAGATCGAGGGGAAGCATGCCTTCCACGTTTTCCTTTTTCGGACTCATCAAAGCGGCCTCGGCTTTTTTGCGCTCGGCCTCTTCCGTTTCTTTTTTGTAGCGCTGAATGATCCAAGCCAGTCCGACCAAAGAGCCGCCCATCAGGAAAAACGGCATCGCCGGAAGGCCCGGGATGCAACCGAGAATGATCAAAACGCCGCCGGCGATGTTCACGGCGCGAGGGCTCGCGAAGATCTGACCGGTGACTTCGTTCCCCATGTTTCCGTCGTTGCCGGAAGAACGGGTCACGATGATACCGGCCGCGGTCGAAATGATCAGAGCCGGGATCTGGGACAAGAGACCGTCCCCGATGGTGAGCATCGTATAGTTCTTGGCCGCCGTCATCAGATCGAGGTCTTTCTGAAGGACACCGATCAAGAGACCGCCCACGACATTGATCAAAGTGATGATGATCCCCGCGATCGCGTCGCCGCGAACGAACTTGGAAGCACCGTCCATGGAACCGTAGAAATCCGCTTCTTGTTCGATTTCTCTACGGCGGCGGCGGGCTTCCTGCTCGTTGATCAGACCCGCGTTGAGGTCCGCATCGATGGACATCTGTTTCCCGGGCATCGCATCCAAGGTGAATCGGGCCGCGACTTCCGCCACGCGACCGGAACCTTTGGTGATAACGATGAAGTTAATCACGTTCAGGATCAGGAAGATGATGAATCCGATGACGTAATTGTTGCCGACGACGAAATCGCCGAAAGCATGGATCACGGCTCCCGCCGCCGACGGGCCTTCGTGTCCGTGAGTCAGAATCAAGCGCGTGGTCGCGACGTTCAAAGACAGACGGAACAAGGTCGTCATCAAAAGCAATGACGGAAAGGACGTGAACTCGAGAATGCCCTTCGCGTAAATCGAAACAAGAAGAATCAAAAGACTGATCGCCAAGGACAGGGTCAAAGCCATGTCCAGCATGAAGGCCGGGAGCGGCACGATCATGACCGACAGAATCGCCATCAAACCGAAGGCGATCATCAGGTCCGTGTTTTTCGTGAACTTCTCAAATCGCTTCAGGAACTGAAACAGTTGTTCCATCACGACCTCACCTTCTTACGACGGAGACGGTAGACGTAGCTGAGGACTTCGGCCACAGCGACGAACAGTTCCCGCGGGATCACCTGTCCGAGTTTCAATGTCTTAAAGATCGTCCGTGCCAGGGGCTTGTTTTCGATGATCGGGATGTTGTTTTCCCGAGCGATCTCTTTGATTTTTTCCGCGACCAGGTCGGCCCCTTTGGCGACGAGTTGCGGAGCCGGCAGATCGTCGGAGTATTTCAACACGACCGCGATATGAGTGGGGTTCGTGATGACGACGTCCGCTTTGGGGATGGCGTCCATCATGCGACGGCGCGCGATCTCGCGCTGAGCGGCGCGGATCTTTCCCTTGATCTTGGGATCCCCTTCCCTTTGCTTGTGCTCTTCTTTGACTTCCTGTTTGCTCATCATCATTTTGCGTTCGAGATCCCAGCGCTGGAAAAAATAATCCGCGCCGGAAAGGATCAGCATGATCATCCCGACGCCGAACAGCAGACGGACGGTGACGGAGCCGATGTATTCGGCGATTTCCAGAGGAGAAGAAGAAATCAGATAAGGGATTTTCGCCGCTTCGCTTTTCAAGAGGAGAATCAGAACGAGGGCGACGGCGGCCAGTTTCAAGATGGATTTCAATCCTTCGACCGCTCCGCGCAGACTGAAGATCCGTTTCAGGCCTCCCAATGGATCGATTCGTTTCAGGTCCGGAGTCAGGGCGTCTTCCACCTGCAAAAAGCCGATTTGGGCCAAAGAGCTCACGGCGCCGATGACGGCCGTGCCGGCCGCGACCGGAAGGATCAACAATCCGGCCTTCGCGGCCGCGAACCGGAGGAGCTCGAGAGGCTCTCCGCCGCGAATGGTGCCGACCATGTCGGGACCGAAAGCTTTCGTGAAGAGTTCCGTCATGTTCGAGAAGAAGAAACGGCCCAGAACCCAAACGGCTCCGGCGGCCGCGAAAAACAGCAAGGCGCCCGCGAGTTCTTTCGTGTGCGCGACTTGGCCCTGACGGCGGAACTCTTCCCGCTTCGCGTCCGTGGCTTGTTCTGTTTTCTCGCCCTGATCTTCCGCCACCGTCGTTCCTTCCTTGGAACTTCAAAGGTTCAGAGGGTTTTCAGCACCTGCATCAGTTTCGTTGCCGTGATGTCGACCAACCCGTTCATTTCAAACACAAAAAGCGGAACTCCGACGAACATCACGATCAGCCCCAACATGATGGTCACGGGAAAACTGGTGACCAAAACGTTGATCTGCGGAATCGCGCGTCCCAGGATCCCCATCGCGAGATTCGCGACCAGGATCGAAACCAGGACCGGAGCGCTCATTTTCAAAGTCAAAACCAAAAGATCCTGCCCAAAGACGGCCATCTCCGCCAAGGGTCCCGTTTTGAGGGACAAAACCCCGACTCCGATCAGATCGAAACTTTGGGCCAAGGCCGAAAGCAGGATGTGGTGGCCGTTCAACAGAAGAAAGAACATCGAACCGATGATCACATGGAACTGTTCGATCACCCCCCCTTGGGAGGCCATCATCGGATTGTAGAGCTGGGCCGAACTGAGGCCCAACGAGATGGAGATCAGTTCCCCCGTCATCGAAACGGCGAAGAAAAAAAGCCGGGTCAGGAAGCCCAATATCAAACCGACGATGATTTCCCGGCCCGCCAGAAGAACCAGGTTCTCGCCGAATCCGGCGGTGACTTCCGGTCCGACTTTCACGAAGGGATACAAGGTCATCGTGAGAATCAGGCAGAACAGCACTTTCAAAGGAGCGCTGACGGAGGGCATGCTGAAAATCGCCGCCGAAAAAACGAAACCGATCATGCGCAGGAGAACCAGCGCGAAGATCAAGATCTGCGTTTCCGACAACTGATAAACGTTCACTCTTACTCCCTGACGATCACCGAAATGTTTTCGAACAGATTGATGGTGTAGTGGGTCATGACATCCATCATCCACGGACCCGCGAGGATCAAAACGACGGCGATCACGATCATTTTCGGAATGAAGGTGAGCGTCGCTTCGTTGATCTGCGTGATCGCCTGAAAAATACTGACGACGAGACCCACGACCAGGGTGCTCAAAAGCAAAGGGGCCGCGAGCATCGCCGTGGTCCTGAGCGCGTCCTGTCCCAATTTAATGATCACTTCTTCGGCCATCTTTCACCTCACCCAAAACTCTTGACCATGGAGCCGATCAAAAGCCCCCAGCCGTCCACGAGCACGAACAACATGATTTTGAAAGGCAGGGAAATCACGATCGGCGGAAGCATCATCATCCCCATCGCCATCAGCACGCTGGCCGCGACGATGTCGATCACCAGGAACGGAAGGAAAATGATGAATCCGATCTGGAAGGCCGTTTTCAACTCGGAGATGACGAAAGCCGGGACCAGCACCATCGTCGGGACGTCGGCGCGGGTTTTCGGCTTTTCCATCCGGGACAACTTCACGAACAAAGCCAGATCCGCTTCCCGGGTTTGATTGAACATGAAACGCCGCAGGGGCGCGAGCCCCTGCTCCAACGCCGCATCCTGGGAAATTTTCCCGGACATATAAGGTTGAACGGCGTTTTTATTCATTTCGTCGAAAGCGGGTCCCATCACGAAAAAAGTCAGGAACAACGCCAGGCCGATCAGAAGCTGGTTCGGAGGCATCTGTTGAACGCCCAACGCCTGACGAAGGAAGGACAAAACGATGATGATGCGGGTGAACCCCGTCATCATGATGAGGATCGCCGGAGCCAGCGTCAGAACCGTCAACGTCAGGACGAGTTTCAAAGCGCTGACCACTTCGGTCGGATTGTCCGTCGTTTTGAATCCGAGATTCACCGTCGGATAGGTGATTTGCGCGAACGCCGACGACCCCGAAAACAGGAGCGCCAGCGGGAAAAGAAGCAGAAGGAACCGGACGTTCTTTCTCACTGGAAGGACCTCATTCCTTTCAAACGTCTCGAAACGCTTTCTTTCACCTGGGAGAGCCCGCTCATCATGAAGTCTTCGCCGTCTTCCGCCTGGAAAGAGGCCGCGATTTTATCTTCGGTGTCGAGGACGCGGTCGAATTTTTCCGGGGTTTCCACCGGAATCTCGTCGTCCAGAAGGGACAGGGATTTCAGCATCGAAATGTTGTGATCCGTCACGCCGATCAGGATCGATTCTCCGGACACTCGCACGATCGCAAGGCTTTTTTTGGGCCCCAACCAGTGTTGAGTGAGGACCTTGATCTGGGGCGCATTCTGACGTTGACCGGGCTTGGAATGGCGGCGGATCAAGTAGTAGGCCCCGCCCCCCAGAAGCGCCAACACGAAGAAACCGCCGAGAATACGGAAGAGGGAACCGCCCTCGGAAGCTGCGTGCTTTTTCGCATCCAGGTTCAAAGGGATCTCCGACTCGAGAGGAGCCGCTTCCGGCTTCTTTTCCTCCGTAGAGACGGCCTGATCGCTCTCACCCATGAGCGCGACGGCCGCGGCCGCCGGTTCATTCGATGTTTCGGCCAAAACTTCACGAGCCTCCGCGGGGAGGTCGGAACGGGATTCGTTCGCGAAGGCAAAGCCCGAGGCGAACAGGAAACATGCGAAGAAAATCAGCCGCTTCATTCGAATTACCCCAATTGCTCGATGCGTTCGCTGGTCGAAATGATATCCGTCAGTCGAATCCCGAACTTTTCGTTCACGACGACCGCTTCACCGCGCGCGATGAGCTTGTCGTTCACCAGAACTTCCATCGGTTCGCCCGCGAGCTTGCTGAGCTCGATGACGCTTCCTTGGGTCAAGTTGAGCAGTTCGCTGACCGGCATCTTCGTGCGACCCAATTCGACAGTGACCCTGAGAGGGATGTCGAGGATCAGCTGGAGATTGCGGTCTTTACCGCCCGGTGCTCCGCCGCTTCCGCCGAAGGATGCGCCCGCGCCTCCGCCACCGGAGCCCGATCCCTCGTCTCCGTCCATGGCGGCCGTCATCGCAGCCGCTTCTTCCGCCAACTTGTCCGCGAGATTCTCCAATGAATCTTCAGACATGATTCCCCCTTACTTCTCGATGTGACGAGTGACTTGAACGGCCACCGTCCCGTGATGGTTTCCGTAATATCCTTTGAACTTCGGTACATTCTCGATTTGAACGTTCAGTTCGCCGGTGGCGTCCTGAGTGAGCGGAATGACGTCCCCCACTTTCATCTCCATCAAATCCTTCAGACGGATTTCGGTCTCGCCCAGGTTCACCTTGATTTCGACCGACGTTTCCATCAGCTGTTCCTTGATGATGGCGGTCCAGAGTTTTTTGTCCGTCTGGTCGGATTCCACCTGGAAGCCGGTCTGAAGTTTCTGTTTGATCGGTTCGATGGTCGAATAAGGAATGACCATCGAGATCGTGCCCGTCGCGTTCTCGAGTTCGACGTCGAAAGTCGACGCGATCACCACGTCCGTCGGAGGAACGATCCCCACGAACTGCGGGTTCACTTCCGTCCGAACGAAAGAGCAGCCGATTTTCTCGACGCTGGCCCAAGCCTGCTCGAGATCGTTGATCGCGAGTTCCACGACTTTGCGGACGATGGAAAGTTCGATCGGCGTGAAATCCTTGCCGTCGATCTTGGTGTAAGGGCGGTCCGCGCCGCCGAAGAAGCTGTCCACCAAAGCGTAGGCGAGTTTGGACTCGATGACCATCAAGGCGGAACCGCGCAGGTTTCCGAAGCGGAGAACGCTCATGCAGGTCGGAAGAGGCAAGGTATTGATGAACTCGCCGAATTTCAGGAACTCGGTGCTGGTCAGCGTGATCGATGCGATTTTGCGGAGAGCTCCGGACAGGGAGACCCGGAAGGACCGCATGAATTTCTCGTAGATGACTTCGAGCTGGGGCAAACGGCCGCGGATGATCCGATCCTGGCTCGTCAGATCGTAAGCGACCACTTTCATGTCGTCGCCCATCTTCGCCGAACCTATGTTCTGACCGGTTTCAGGCGTCGCGACGTCGCCGTCCGAGACCGCCGCCAGGAGTGCATCAACTTCGTTTTGGGAGAGGACCTGATTCATTCGGGTCTTTCCTTTTTAGTTAGTGATGAATTCCGTGAAGAACACGTTCTTGATCTTTCCCGTCGTCAGGAAGTTGTTGACCGTGTCCTTGATCTCGTTGCGGAGGGCATCCTTCCCTTCGCGGGTCGAGACTTCATCGTAAGTTTTCGCCGAGAGCGTGATGATGATGATGTCGCGGATCTGCGCCTTGCGCTTTTCGATCTCTTCCGCGGTTTTTTCGCCCTGCAGTTCGAACTCCATATTCACCTTCTGGAGTTGACGGCCTTTCGACCCTGCAAGGTTAACCAGAAAGCTCTCGAGCGGGATGACTTGTCCCACGAAGGCTTTCTCCTGGGAGGCTTCATGGTGAAGCGTCTCCGCTTCGCCCTGGATCACCTGGTCCATGGTCGGTTTTTCGGCTTCCTTTTTACGGCCCTGAAAGAGCATCCAGCCCACGGCAACGACGACCACCATATTGATGACCGCAAGAGCGATGAAAAGAATGGGTTTCTGACCCCCGGGGGCGGGGCTCGGGGCGGCTTCCTGCGCAGCGGCTTTTTCTTCGGCCACCTTCATCCTCCTTGATGAAGACAACAATTACCGGCGGGCCCTCCAATAAGGGGTCCGGTCTCTTTCAGAAAGAGAGCAACCGGAATGCCAACAGGCCTTCGGTCGGGTCATGGCCTTCTTTGCCGCTCTGAACGTTTCTGGGGATCCGGGTTTTCGCCCTTTGTGGTGAAAACCCGATAGTCGAGGTCAGGATTTTGACGACGGGACGCCTATTCCGGGAAGATTCGAGAAGCGTCCCGACCGGTCAGGGTCCGGTAGTTTTCCGAGATCCAACCTTTGTATTTCAAGACGTTGGTATAGTTCGAGGCGATCAGACAGGTTTCTTCCGGGGAAGCTCCGGTCAGGACGCTCGTCGCAACTCCCAACTGCTTGATCTTTCCGTCTTCGATCACGAAAGCCGGCCCGCCGGAATCGCCGCTGCAGGCGCCGCGCTTATCGGTTTGATCGAGCCAGACCATTTCGGATTCGGCGCTCGAATCGAAAATCAGATCGAGCCACATGTTCGCGAAAGTTTCCGGCATCTCGCCCATCGCGTTCTTGCGCAGTCCCTCGCGAACCGTTTTCATCGAGTCGCCGGTCAGAGGACGCCTGACGATGGCGCGCAACGAAACGGGTCTCGGGTCCTCGACGTCCGAAGAGCCGCCGACGGTTCTTCCGTAACCGGCGATCAGAACCCGGTCATAAGACGTCCAAGGAGTTTCGGAGGTCTTCAATTCGACCGTTTCCACGGTCGCCGGAGCCTCTTTCGCCAATTTGATCAAGGCCAGGTCGGAACCGCCGATCGCGGATCCTTCCGGATCGTACCCTTCGTGCATT
>ENA-UOUJ01001845-UOUJ01001845.1-activated-sludge-metagenome-genome-assembly--contig:-NODE-1845-length-10430-cov-6.754602_pt1 | contig 10430 bp, 11 predicted proteins | sample MGYA00249839_ERZ747224 | MGnify/ENA primary metagenome ERZ747224 (study PRJEB28782, sample SAMN03220277) | activated sludge metagenome | biome: wastewater; feature: sewage sludge; material... | reverse complement strand
GCACGGCCGGGGGCAACGGTGACGCTGAGGCCCGGATACAAACGGATCGCGACTGATCCTGCGGCTTTCGCGAATGTGAAGGGCCAATTCGTGCTCATGCTACACGTCAGGGTTGATATCGTCGGCTGACCGCGCAACAATCGAATCGTCACGCGTCCCCCTGCGCCGAGCTTGCCGAATGTCCCAGGTCGAACCCTCCCCCCGCGAGGATTCCGCGGAAACGAGCTACCTCGACGACTACCGCGCCGCGGTGGAGCGTCTGCGTGGCGAAACGGTGGCCGAGGTCGGCGGCCAGCCGATGCCGCCGGAGAAGGCCTCGATGCTGGCGGTGCTGGCCGCGGCGCTGCCGCTCCTGGCGGTGGCGCTCCACCCGGCGGTCCCGGTCGAGCCGAACGGGCTGCAGGAGGGGCTGGCGCTGCTCGCGGTCTGGCTCGTCGCCTTCCGGGTGCAGAGCCCGCGCTACGCCCGCTTCCATGCCTGCTGGCACCGCAAGATCGCCGCCCATCAGGCGGCGGAGGTGCGCGCCGTGGCGCGCGGCGGCGGCATTCTCGGCGGCCGCTGACGGTCAGACCGGGCCGCTTCCCGGCCCGGCGGACGGCAGCGCCCGGCCGGTCCGGTGCAGGGTCATCCGGCGCTCGATGCGGCGGACCGCCCAGGCGGCGAGGAGGCTCACGACGAGGAGCAGCACCGCCGCGACCGTATAGGGCTCGTTGTAGCGGAAGGTGCGCCCGGCGATGTTGTTCGCCGCGCCGAAGACGTCGAGCACGGTGATGGCCGCGAGCAGCGGCGTCTCCTTGAAGAGGCCGATCAGGTAGTTCCCGAGCGGCGGGATGGCCGGCGGCAGCGCCTGCGGCAGGATCACCGCCCGCCAGAGCGCGACGGGCCCGAGGCCGAGGGCGCGGCCGGCGTCCCACTGGCCGGGCGGGACCGCGTCGATGCCGGCGCGGTAGACCTCGGCGACATAGGCGCCGATGTGGATGCCGAGGCAGAGGATGCCGGTGGTCAGCGCGTCGATCCTGAGGCCCCATTTCGGCGCGACGTAGAAGACGAAGTAGAGCTGCACCAGGAGCGGCGTGCAGCGGATGAAGGAGATCCAGCCCTGGGCGATGCGCCGCAGCGCCTTCGAGCGGCCGCGGCGCATCAGCTCGAGCCCGAGCCCGACGAGGAGCGCCACCGCGAAGCCGCCGAGCGTCGCGATGACGGTGATCCTGAGCCCCTTGAGCATCTCGGGCAGGAAGGACCAGGCGAAGGCGAAGTCGAACATGGTGCTCACCGGGCGCTCACCGGGCGCTCACCGGCGGAAGCGCGCGGCGCGCGCCTCGGCGCGCGCGACGAGCAGGCTGAGCGGCCAGGCCATGGCGAAGTAGAGGACGAGGACCAGCGCCCAGACCTCGAAGTCGCGCCCGGTGGTGACGACCATCTGCCGCCCGGCGAAGGTGAGCTCGGTGATGGTGATCAGCGAGACGAGCGAGGTCGCCTTCAGCAGCTCGATCAGCAGGTTGCCGAACGAGGGCAGCGCCACCACCATCGCCTGCGGCAGGATCACCGTGCGCCAGGTCTGCACCCGGGTGAGCCCGAGCGCCCGGGCCGCGTCGCGCTGGTCCTGCCCGACCGTCGCGATGGCGCCGCGCACGATCTCCGAGCCGTAGGCCGACATGTTGAGCCCGAGCGCGACGATCGCCGTCAGCATCGGCGGCAGCGAGAGACCGTAGGCGGGCAGGATGAAGAAGAGGAAGAAGAGCTGCACCAGCGCCGAGGTGCCGCGGAAGATCTCGACGTAGGCGACGGTCGCGTAGCGCAGCCACTTCCACGGCGCATTGCGGGCGAAGGCGACGGCGAAGGAGAGGAAGAAGGCGAGGACCGCGGTCAGCAGCGTCAGCTGCAGCGTGATCCGCGCCCCGCGCAGGAGCTGCGGCAGCAGCTCGAGCGGCCCGAGGAGCGCCTCCACCTCAGGCCGTCCCCCGGCCGGGGGTCAGCCGGCGCAGAGGGATTCGGCCGTCACGCCGGGCGTCGGCAGCTCGTCCTCGCCGTAGCCGTACCTCGAGATGATCTCGAGCAGCTCGCCCGACTCGATCAGCCGGGCGATCTCGGTGTTGAGGAGATCGCGCAGCCCCTCGTCGCCCTTGCGCACGCCGAAGGCGGCATAGCCGTAGGCCGGCTCGCCGCTCTCGGTCCTGGCCTGCTCGAACGGCGTCACCCGCTCGACCGAGGGGTCGTTGGCCGTCGCGAGCAGCGCGCCGAGCTCGAGCCCGGGGAAGAAGATCACGTCGACCCGGTCCGCCCGGAGCCCGGCCAGCGCCTCGGTCGCATTGGCGAAGAGCACCGTGCGGTCGGCCGGCAGCCCGGCGCTCGCCAGCGCCTCGACCTGCGCCGAGCCGGTCTGCGTGCCGACGGTCACCTCCGGGTTGGCCACCGCCTCGGCGACGCTGTGCACGCCGGTCGGGTTCCCCGCCTTGGCGGCGAAGCCGTAGCCGGCGCGGGTCAGCGGGTTGGTGAAGGCGATCGCCTCGCAGCGCTGCGGGTTGATGTACATGCCGGCGGCGATGATGTCGAAGCGGTCGGCGTTGAGCCCGGGGATCAGCGCGTTGAAGTCGACGATCTGCGGCTCGAGCTCGGTGACCCCGTGCGGCGCCAGCGCCGCGCGCACGATGTCGGGGATCGCCCCGGCCACGGTCCCGTCGGTCTCGACGTAGCCGTAGGGCCGCTCGTTGGCGATGCCGATGCGGACGCTCCCCTCCCCGGTGATCCGGGCGAGGGTGTCCTGCGCGACGGCGGCCCCCGGAGCGGCCGCGAGCGCCGCGGCGACGAGCGCCGCCGGACGGAAGATGGCCGCGAGCTTCAATGACATCTGCGCCCCCTGCTGGCATCGACCCGGCGCCGACGCTACGGTCGCCCAAGGCAGGTGTCAACGCGGAGGGAGTGCGCGGAAATGGAGCCCGGACTTTCGTTCGAGGAGCTTGCCTTCTCGCCCGGCGTCCTCGCCGGCTGGCGCTTTCCGGTCGCCCGGCTGACCGGCGCCGCGCCCGGGCCGCATCTGGCGGTGATCGCCGGCGTCCACGTCAACGAGACCTCGAGCATCGAGGCCGCGGTCCGCCTGCAGCGCGCCGTCGCGCCCCCGGCGCTCCGCGGCCGCATCTCGGTCATCCCGATCCTCAACCAGCCGGCCATCGCCTCGCGCGCGCAGTACGTCTGCCCGATCGACGGGAAGAACATCAACTTCTCCTTCCCCGGCCGGCCGGACGGCAGCTTCTCCGAGGCGCTGGCCTGGGCGGTGCTGGAGGAGTTCGCCGCCGACGCCGACGTCCTCGTCGACCTGCACGGCGGGGATCTCTGCGAACAGGTCAGCCGCTTCACCATCGCCCAGGAGATCGGCGAGCCGGCCTTCGACGCCGAAAGCCTCGCGCTCGCCCGCTGCTTCGACGCCGAGATCGTCGTGCGCCTCGGCCCGGAGCATCTCGCCGCCCCCGGCCGCAGCACCACCGGCCGCGCCACCCGCCGCCGCTCCGCCGCCTTCGCCGAGGCGGGGCGGATCGGGCTCGTCGAGGAGGAGAACGTGCGCTTCCACCTCGAGGGCGTGCTGCGCATCGCCCACCGCCTCGGCATGGTCGAGGCGGCGCCGCCGCTCGCCCGCACCCCGGTGATGACGACCCGCTATCTCTGGGTGAACGCCCCGGCCGACGGGCTCTGCCGCTGTCGCGTCGAGCCCGGCGAGAGGGTCGCCGCCGGCGCCGTCCTCGCCACCGTCGAGGACGTCTTCGGCCGCGAGATCGCGACGGTGACCGCGCCCGAGAGCGGCTGGATCCTCTGGCGCGTCACGCACGCCCTCGTCGCGGCCGACGGGCCGCTCTTCGGCCTCGCCGCCTGAGTTGACCCACCCGTCCGACCCGTCACTCCAGAGCGAAAAGGGCAGCGCCCGACCCGGCGGGCGAGAAGCGCCCGCCCGGGGAGGCAGGGCCTCGGGCGGGACAGGTGGGGAGGGCGGACCCATTCCTTCGCCGATCGCGCGAACCGGTCGCGCGCGTCACCCCTTCCCGGCGCCCTCCGGCAGCCGGTGGCGGCGGAGCTTGTTGGCGATCATCGTGTGCGAGGCGCCGAGGCGGGCGGCGAGCCGCCGGCTCGAGGGATAGCTCGGGTAGAGCCGGGCGAGCAGGTCGCGCTCGAAGCCGGCCAGCGCCTCGGCCCAGGTCGTCACCTCGCCGTCGGCCGCGCCGCGGCGCCCGGCGGCGCTCGCCGCCAGCCCGAGGTCGGCCTCGGTCAGCAGCCCGTGGTCGCTGAGCGTGACGGCGCGGAAGATGACGTTCTCGAGCTGGCGGGCGTTGCCCGGCCAGGGGGCGGCCATCAGCGCCCGCTCGGCGTCGGACGCGAGGCGGCAGTCGGAGCGGCGGGCCTGGGCGGCGGCGCGGGCGACGAAGTGCCGGGCGAGCAGGCGGATGTCCTCGCCCCGCTCGCGCAGGGGCGGCAGCGTCAGGCTGAGCACGTTCAGCCGGTAGAAGAGGTCCTCGCGGAACTCGCCGCGCGTGATCATCCCCGGCAGGTCGCGGTGGGTGGCGCTGATGATGCGCACGTTCACCCGCGCCTCGCGCTCGCCGCCGACGCGGCGGAAGCTGCCGTCGTTGAGGAAGCGCAGCAGCTTGGCCTGGAGGTAGAGCGACATCTCGCCCACCTCGTCGAGGAAGACCGTGCCGCGGTCGGCGAGCTCGAGGAGCCCCGGCTTGCCCTCGCGGCGGGCGCCGGAGAAGGCGCCGCCGGCGTAGCCGAAGAGCTCGCTCTCGGCGAGGCTCTCGGGCAGCGCGGCGCAGTTGAGCGCGAGGAACGGCCGCTCGGCGCGCGGGCTCGCCGCATGGCAGGCGCGGGCGAGGAGTTCCTTGCCGGTGCCGGTCTCGCCGAGAATGAGCAGCGGGGCGTCCACCGCCGCCACCCGCGCCCCGCGCGCCTTCAGCGCGCGCATCGGCGGCGACTCGCCGAGGATGGCCTCGAAGCCGCCGGTCTCCGCCCCCTGCAGCGCGTTCAGCCGCTCGCCGAGCCGCTGCGGCGCGTGCAGCAGCACGACCCCGCCGGCCGCGCCGTCGGCCGGATCGACCGGATGCGTCTCGAGCATGTAGGGCCGGCCCTTCAGCGTCACCTCGCGCGGCGGCAGGCCGAAGCCGCCCTCGACCAGCTCCGCCACCGCGTCCGGCGCGTCGACGAGCGTGGCGAGCCGCACCCCGGCGAGATCGGCCCGCCCGGCGGCGCTCGCCGCCGCCTGGTTGGCGACGAGGATCGTGCCCGCCCCGTCGAGCGCCATGACCGGGCCGCCGAGCGCGTCGAGCAGCGCATGGAGCTGCATCCGCCGCCGCTCGCCGGGCAGGAGATCGACGGTGCGCACCGTCTCGACCCCCGCGACGGTCGCGAGGTCGGCCGCGAGCGCGGCGAGGTCCCGGTCGGGATAGTCGGGGGCGTCGACATAGACGTGCGGCACCTCCACCTCCACGCCGACGACGTTGACCCGGCGGCGGGCGATGACCGACAGGATCTCCGAGGCGATGCCCACCCGGTCGGCGAAGAGGATGTCGAAGCGCACGCCCGCCTCCCCTGTAAATGATTCCTTACAGCCGTAAGGGATTCCTTACACCCGGCGGAAGTGCTTGAGCAAGCGGACATTTTCCGCTCGCAGGCCGCGAGTCGTACACGTTCGTTTACACTCGCGTTCCGCGCAGCTCGCGGGAATCCCGCGCCGTTACAATGGGTTGCGTGCGGCGCAAAGTTGGCATGCGCCTTGCTTATACCTGGGCAAGACAGGAGGAAGCGGCGAATGACGCAACACCCATCATCCCACGCCGGCGCGCTGCTGGAGATCGACCTCGGCGCGATCGTGGCGAACTGGAAGGCGCTTCGCGAGCTCGCCGGCACGGCGGGCTGCGCGGCGGTGGTGAAGGCCGACGCCTACGGGCTCGGCGCCGCCGAGGTCGCCCCCGCGCTGGCGGCGGCGGGGGCGCGGCAGTTCTTCGTCGCGCATCTCGACGAGGCGATCGCGCTCCGCCCGCTGCTGCCCGGCGCCGAGATCTTCGTGCTGAACGGGCTGCCGGCCGGCGCCGAGGCCGACTGCGCCGCGGCCGACGCCATCCCGGTGCTGAACAGCCCGGCCCAGGTCGCGGCCTGGGCGGCGCTGGCCGCCGAGCGCGGCCGGCGGCTGCCGGGCGTCGTGCAGGTCGACAGCGGCATGTCGCGGCTCGGCCTCGCCGAGGCCGAGGTCGCGGCGCTCGCCGACGATCCGGCGCGGCTCGACGGCATCGCGCTGCGGCTGGTGATGAGCCACCTCGCCTGCGCCGAGCGGCAGGACCACCCGATGAACCGCAGCCAGCTCGCCCGCTTCGAGGCGGCGCGGCGGCGGCTGCCGGCGGCGCCGGCGAGCCTGGCCAATTCCTCCGGCGTCTTCCTCGGGCCGGACTTCCACTTCGACCTCGCCCGTCCGGGCGCGGCGCTCTACGGCATCGCCCCGGTCGCCGGCGCGGCCAATCCGATGCGGCCGGTGGTGCGGCTCCTCGGCCGCATCGTGCAGACCCGCGAGGTCCCGGCCGGGGCGCAGGTCGGCTACGGCGCCACCTGGACCGCGCCCGGCCCGCGGCGCATCGCCACCGTGGCGGTCGGCTATGCCGACGGCTTCCTGCGCACGCTGAGCGGCCGCGGCCGCGCCTTCGCCGGCGAGACCGAGGTGCCGCTGGTCGGCATCGTCTCGATGGACACCGCGACCTTCGACGTCACCGACGCGCCGGCCGCGGTCGAGGGCGGCTTCCTCGAGCTCCTCGGGCCGCGGCAGACGGTCGACGCCCTCGCCGCCCAGGCCGGCACCATCGGCTACGAAATCCTCACCTCCCTCGGGGGCCGCTACGCCCGCAGCTACGCCGCCCCGCAGATCGAAAGGCTCAGCGCATGAAGATCATCATCCTCGGCAGCGGCGTCATCGGCACGACGAGCGCCTGGTACCTGGCGCAGGCCGGGCACGAGGTCACCGTCCTCGACCGCCAGGAAGGCCCCGCGCTCGAGACGAGCTTCGCCAACGCCGGCGAGGTCTCCCCCGGCTACGCCTCGCCCTGGGCGGCGCCCGGCATCCCGGTCAAGGCGATCAAGTGGCTGTTCATGAAGCACAGCCCGCTCTTCATCCGCCCGAGCTTCGACCCCGCCTTCTGGCGCTTCGCCTTCGCCATGCTCCGGAACTGCACCGCCGCCGCCTACGAGGTGAACAAGAGCCGCATGGTGCCGATCGCCGAATACAGCCGCGACCTGCTGCGCGAGCTGCGCGCCGAGACCGGCATCGCCTACGACGAGCGCAGCCAGGGCACGCTGCAGCTCTTCCGCACCGAGAAGCTGCTCGCGGGCTCGGCCAAGGACGTGCACGTGCTGGCCGACCTCGGCGTGCCGCACGAGGTGCTCGACGTCGAGGGCTGCATCCGCGTCGAGCCCGCCCTCGCCCGGGTGCGGGAGAAGTTCGTCGGCGGCCTGCGCCTCCCGGGCGACGAGACCGGCGACTGCTTCAAGTTCACCAATGCGCTGCGCGAGCTCGCCGCCGCCCGCGGCGTCGACTTCCGCTACGACGTGAAGATCACCGGGCTCGTCGCGGACGGGGACCGGATCGCCGGCGTCGCGACCAGCACCGGCACCGTCACCGGCGACGCCTACGTCGTGGCGCTCGGCAGCTACTCGCCGCTGCTGCTGAAGCCGCACGGCATCGGCCTGCCGGTCTACCCGGTCAAGGGCTACTCGCTGACCGTGCCGATCACCGACCCGGCCGGCGCGCCGGAATCGACCGTGATGGACGAATACCACAAGGTCGCCATCACCCGCCTCGGCGACCGCATCCGCGTCGGCGGCATGGCCGAGCTCGACGGCTACGACACCCGCCTGCACACCAGCCGCCGCGCCACGCTCGAGCATGTCGTCACCGACTTCTACGGGGCCGGCGGCGACGCCAAGGCCGGCACCTTCTGGGCCGGCCACCGGCCGATGACCCCGGACGGCCCGCCGATCATCGGCCAGGCGAAGTACGGCAACCTCTGGCTCAACACCGGCCACGGCACGCTCGGCTGGACCATGGCCTGCGGCTCCGGCCGCGTGCTCGCCGACCTCGTCACCGGCCGCGCGCCGGCGATCGACGCCCGTCCCCTCGGCATCGAGCGCTACACCGCCCCTGCCACCCTTTCCACCCACCACCCGAAGGAAGCCCACGCATGAAGCCCATCAACGCCTCCGGCGCCCCCGCCGCCATCGGTCCCTACGTCCACGCCGTCAAGGTCGACGGCTTCCTCTTCACCTCGGGCCAGATCCCGCTCGACCTCAAGGGCAACCTGGCCGAGGGCATCGAGGCGCAGACCGAGCAGGTCTTCGACAACCTCGCCGCCGTCCTCGCCGAGGCCGGCTCGAGCTTCGACCGGGTGGTGAAGGCGACCGTCTTCGTCACCGACCTCGGCGACTTCGCCAAGCTCAACGCCGTCTACGAGAAGCGCTTCGGCACCCACAAGCCGGCCCGCTCCACCGTCCAGGTCGCCGCGCTGCCGCGCGGCGCCAGCGTCGAGATCGAGCTCGTCGCCCGTCTCGGCTGACCGACCGGGGCCGCCGGACGACGGCGGCCCCACCCCTCACCCCTCAACGAACAATCCCCCCGGAGGAATCCATGCGACACATGGACCAGGCGGCGCTCGACGCCGAACAGAAGCAGGAGGCCGGCGACTTCCACCGCGGCCTCAAGGACCGCCACGTGCAGCTCATCGCGCTCGGCGGCGCCATCGGCGTCGGCCTCTTCCTCGGCTCCGGCCGCGCCATCAGCCAGGCCGGCCCCGGCCTCATCTTCGCCTACGCCGCGGCGGGCCTCATCATCTTCCTCATCATGCGCGCCCTCGGCGAGCTGATGCTGCACCGCCCGGTCGCCGGTTCCTTCGCCACCTACGCCGAGGAATACGTCTCGCCCTTCGCCGGCTTCGCCACCGGCTGGTCCTACTGGTTCATGTGGGTGGTGACCGGCATGGCCGAGATCACCGCCGTCGGCATCTACACCCACTACTGGTTCCCCGAGGTGCCGCAGTGGATCCCCGCGCTCGTCACGCTCGGCGTCCTCTACAGCGTGAACCTCATCGCGGTGAAGCTCTTCGGCGAGCTCGAGTTCTGGTTCGCCCTGATCAAGATCGTCGCGATCGTCGCCCTGCTCGTCGCGGGCCCCCTCTTCCTGATCTTCGGCTCGGGCGAGCATGCCGAGGCGGCGAGCGTCACGAACCTCTGGGCGCACGGCGGGCTCTTCCCGACCGGCATGCTCGGCGTCGTGCTCGCGCTCCAGATGGTGATGTTCGCCTTCCAGGGCGTCGAGCTGCTCGGCGTGACCGCCGGCGAGGTCGAGGACCCGGAGAAGTCGCTGCCGAAGGCCACCAACGCCGTCGTCTGGCGGATCCTGGTCTTCTACATCGGCGCGCTGCTCGTCGTGATGATGCTCGTGCCCTGGTCCGAGTTCTCCGCCGGCGAGAGCCCCTTCGTGATGGTCTTCGAGCGCATGGGCTTCCCCGCCGCCGCCCTCGTCATCAACTTCGTCGTCATCACCGCCGCCGCCTCGTCGTGCAACTCCGGCATCTTCTCGACCGGCCGGATGCTCTACACCCTCGCCCATTTCGGCCAGGCGCCGAAGGCCTTCGGCAAGGTCAACAAGAACCACGTCCCGGCGCTCGGCATCACCGTCTCGGTCATCGTCATGCTGTTCGGCGTGGTGCTGAACTACTTCATCCCCGAGCAGGTCTTCGTCTACGTGACCTCGGTCGCGCTGGTCGGCACGCTCTGGACCTGGGGCATGATCATGCTCGCCCACATCGGCTACCGCCGGGCGGTCACCCGCGGCGAGGCGGCGCCGGTCTCCTTCCGCCTGCCGGGTGCGCCCTTCACCAACTGGCTCGTGCTCGCCTTCCTCGCCATGGTCGCGATCTTCCTCGGCTTCGACGACGGCACGCGGGTCGCGCTCTACGTCGCCCCGGTCTGGTTCACCATCCTCGCGATCGGCTACCAGATCTCCCAGCGGCGCGAGGCCGTCCCGGCCTGACGATCGCCAGCAGGCACGACACGGCGGCGGCCGCGACGATGGGCCAGCTCCGCGGGCTGCTGCGCGGCATCGCGCACCACAGCGGGGCCGGGCCGGCCGAGGTGCTGCGCGGCCTGGACGAGGCGATCGCGCAGATGCACGCCGATGCGATGGCGACCGCGACGATCGCCCGGTTCGAGCGGGCCGAATCCGCGGCCGGCCGGGGTCCCGGCGCCGCGGTCGGCGTCCTGGCGGTGGCCGGGGTGGCCATCGGCACGTATGTCTCGCACCTGCTGGTGGAACGCGCCCAGGCGCGCCAGCGGCCGGCTCGCAATGAAGGGGAATCCGCATGAAGAAAGTCAGCGTCGAATGCCGCAACATCCGGCTGTCCTACGGCAAG
>ENA-UOUJ01001843-UOUJ01001843.1-activated-sludge-metagenome-genome-assembly--contig:-NODE-1843-length-10444-cov-3.457599_pt1 | contig 10444 bp, 5 predicted proteins | sample MGYA00249839_ERZ747224 | MGnify/ENA primary metagenome ERZ747224 (study PRJEB28782, sample SAMN03220277) | activated sludge metagenome | biome: wastewater; feature: sewage sludge; material... | reverse complement strand
ATGTCCCTTTCTCAGTTGAACTGCACCATGGTCGCATGGGCCATGGCGCTTGGTGCCATGGGCGCACCAGGTGATGCAGAACTTCCACCAGCCACCAAGGCTTGGCTGGACGCGCAGCAATGGCAGTTCAGTTCAAGTGAGGATGATCGGGGGCATCTGGTGGTGAACCCTGCTCAGGAACTGGCCGGGACCGTGCACGAACAGGGTTTCACGCTTGGACCGACGAGCGCATTGGGACATGAATGGCGCACCGGTCTCGTGGTCGCCCATCTCTCCCGCACCGATGGACCGGTCCGACCCTGGCAGACCAGGGAGACCTGTTACCAAGGCAACGAGCTCTGGGCCATAGGCCATGGCTGGGACATCCAGTACATCAACAACGCAGAAGGTCTCCGCCAGAATTTCCTGGTCCACCAACGGCCGACGGGCAATGGTCCCTTGATGGTCGCTTTGCATACGGATGGCGGCTCCAGCCCCCGGATCAGCTCTTCCACGGCGGTGGACCTGATGGATGCAGCCGGCCATAGGCTCTTCAGCTACCGCGACCTGAAGGTGTGGGATGCCTGCGGGAACATCCTGCCGGCCCACATGGAGATGGACCCGGAATGTGACCAAGGGTTCCGCATCGTGGTGGATGACCTTGGGGCTCACTACCCGATACTGATCGACCCTGTGTCGTCCACACACAATGTGCTGCTCACGGGAACGGTGGCGAGCGGATGGTTTGGCGCATCGGTCAGTACCGCCGGCGACCTGAACGGTGATGGCTACAGCGATGTGGTGGTGAGCGCCAGTCAGGCCGGGAATGGACAGGCCTTGGAAGGCATCCTGTATGTCTATCATGGTGGGCCGACCGGGATCTCCGCAACCCCCACCATCGTGATCGAATCCAATATGGCCGGCATCCAGCTTGGTTACTCGGTCGCCAATGCCGGTGATGTCAATGGCGATGGGTTCGGGGACCTCATTGCCGGCGCCACAACGTATGCCAACGGCCAATCCAATGAAGGTGCCTGCTTCGTATTCCTTGGCTCGACATCCGGGGTGTCGAGCACACCGAATTTCATCCTCCAGTCCAATGCGGTGAACCACTATATGGGGTACAGCGTCGCCAGCGCTGGTGACATCAACAATGATGGGTACAGCGACATCATTTGCGGTGCTTGGCTGGCCCCCATACCCGGGACCAATGGAGGTGCTGCCTATATCTTCCTCGGAAATGCATCCGGGATCAGCACAACACCCGTTCACCGGCTTTCCAGGGACCAGAGCGGAGCCCAGTTCGGAGCAGCTGTAAGCGGGGCCGGGGATGTGAACGGCGATGGTTACAGCGACATCATCGTCGGAGCATACCGCTATGACCTCGGCACGCCCTCAGGAACGGATAACGGGGTGGCCTACATTTATCACGGTGCACCTGGCGGCTTGGCTGGCGGTGGATTGAACCCAGCGCCCACCACGACAATAAGCCCCACCACCGCCACCGACGCCTATTTCGGATGGTCGGTCTCGCATGCTGGTGATGTGAACGGCGATGGCTATAGTGATGTGGTGATCGGCGCCTATCGGCACAACATCGGAGGACCAACGGAGGAAGGGGTGGTCTATGTGTTCCATGGTTCGGCAACCGGTATCAACACCGCACCTGTGACCACCCTTCAAGGCAACAGCCTCGGTGCATGGTTCGGACGCAGTGTTTCCACCGCAGGCGATGTCAATGGTGATGGTCATGCGGACATCATCGTAGGTGCCGTCACCCTCACCAACGGCCAGAACCAGGAAGGAGGAGCCTACCTCTATCTTGGATCCCCGAGCGGGGTCTCTCCGACGGCCTTGGCCACCTACGAGTTCAACATCGCTGGTGCCAATATGGGCGAAAGTGTGCGGACGGCCGGGGACATCAATGGCGATGGGTACAGCGACTTCATCGTCGGCATGCGTCTTTACGGTGGGACCGGCGGTGCACTGGTCTACCATGGCGGCACGTATAACCTGGCCGCCACCGCCACCACGACGCGTTACGGGGGCCAGACGAACGGATCACTGGGCTGCAGCGTGGCCAATGCAGGCGACCTGAACGGCGACGGTTATTCGGATGTGGCCATAGGCGAATACGGAGCCAGCAATGGACAGGCCGGCGAAGGTCTTGTTCATGTACACTATGGCTCATCCACCGGAATAGCCTCCCTCCCCAACCTCACCCTCGAGGCCAACGTGGCCGGGGCACAGTTCGGCTACAGTGTGGCCAGCGCTGGGGATGTGAACGGCGATGGCTACGCCGACCTGGTGGTGGGAGCCCCGCTCTCCGGGGGCACCGGTCGGGCCTATCTCTACCTGGGCGCTTCCGGCGGCCTGTCCACCACGCCTGCGTTGACCTGGAGCGGGACCGCGGGCTCCGAGTTCGGCTTTGCGGTGGCTACCGCCGGCGACACCGACGCCGACGGTTCGGCCGAGGTGCTGGTAGGCTCACCGGGTACCGACCAGGTCTTCGTCTTTCAAGGGGAGCACAACCAGCTTCCAGCCACGGCCATGGTCACCTTGGCCTCGCCCATTGCCGGAGCACGTTTCGGTGCTGCGGTCTCCACGGCCGGCGATGTGAACGGTGATGGACGTTCGGATGTGATCATCGGCGCTCCACAGTTCAGCAATGGGCAGGCCGGGGAAGGCGCCGTGTTCATCTACCATGGCGCTCCTGGGCAGCTCGACCCCACCATTCAGCAGCAATTGGAGCGCAACCAGGCCGGTGCACGCTTTGGTGTCTCGGTGTGTGGTGCGGGCGATATCAATGGTGATGGCTTCTTTGAGATCGCTGCCGGAGCCGACAACTGGTCGAACGGACAGGCCTCGGAGGGGATCGTCCTCGTTTACCGCGGCAGTACGTCCGGCATACTCCCCGCCTCGGCCAGTGCCATCGAGCTCAATTTTGCAGGGGCCCAGCTTGGGCGGGCCGTCGCTGAGGCCGGCGACATCAATGGCGATGGCTACGCCGACCTGGTCTTCGGAATGCCCCAGTTCACAAGCGGCCAGACCAATGAAGGGCGTGTATATGTCTACCTCGGCAGTGGTGCGGGCCTCAGCGGGGCACCGCAGTTCATCGAATCCAACCTGACGGATGCCTTGTCCGGGACCTCTGTAGCTGGCGGCGGTGATGTGGACGGCGACGGCTACTCGGACATCGTGATCGGTGCCCCTGGGGCCATGTCGGCATTCACCAACGAAGGGGCCATGTTCGTGTACCATGGCAACCAGGACCGTGGGCTGGACCGGCTTAGCCGGCAATACCAGGCCGACCTGGTGAGCCCGCTTTCCACCAATTCGGTCGATTTTGATGATTTCGACCGCTTCGGCATCGGCCATCGGGCACGCAGCCCCATCCAGCGCACCATGGCCAAGCTCCACTGGGAAGTGGTGCACGAAGGCCAGCCGTTCTCCGGCAACCCCATCACCTTCAGCATGGCCACCACCGGCTCGGGCGCCGCATGGACCATGCTTCCACTTGCAGGGACCGAGATCAAGGAACTGATCCTGAAGGACCCGGGCTTTGTCCGTTACAAATGGCGCGTTCGGGTGGAATACCGGCAGAACAAGCTCATCGATGGTCAGCGCTTCAGCCGCTGGTTCTATGGATATGCCTCGGGGATCGGTGACATTGGGATACTTCCAGTGGAACTCCTGGAATTCACCGGGGAGGCAGCAGCGGAAGGCAATGTGCTGCACTGGATCACGGCCACGGAGCAGAACACGACCAGGTTCGTGATCGAACGCGCCATCGGCGAGGACCGATACACACCCGTGGGCACCGTGGACGCCGCTGGGAATAGCCAAAGCGTGCGCAGTTATCGCTTCGTGGACCCCATTACCGGGGCAGGCACCTATATCTACCGACTTCGGATCGAGGACCTGAACGGTGAGCAGAGCTACTCTCCCACCGTGGTCATCACACGCAGCACCAATGATGTGGCCGTCTGGCCCAATCCGGTGAGCGACGTCATGACCTGGAGCGATCCAGAAGGCTCAGCGGTGGAAGCGCACGTGCTGGACGTGCATGGCCGTCTGGTGCTGTCCGTCGATGCACGGTCCGCACAACTGGCCGGTCCTGGACTGGCCGCGCTTGCGCCCGGCACCTACACATTCCTGCTCATCGATGCCCAGGGAGGCATCGTGGGCAAGGCGCGCTTCTTGAAGTAGGCTCAGGCTCCGATCTGCTTCCGGCAGGCTTCCAGGATGCGTCGTGCCCCGGCCAGGTCGCTGGACTCCGCATAACAGCGCAGCACCGGCTCCGTTCCACTGGCGCGGATCATCAGCCATTGCTCGTTGTCGAAGTGGAACTTGAAGCCATCGATGGTCTCGACGCGGCGCACCGGCAGGTCACCGAACACCGTGTACCGGCCATCCGCACAGTTGCGGAGCACCTCCTGCTTCAACGCCTCGTTGATATGGAGGTCATTGCGATCATAGGCAAAGGGGCCCACGATATCGTACACTTCCTGGATCAGCTCATCGAGCGTCTTTCCGCTCTTGGCCATGAATTCCCAGATCGTCAGGCCCATCCAGATGCCATCCCGCTCGGGGATGTGGCCCTTGATGGCGATGCCACCGCTCTCCTCGCCACCGAGCAGCACGTCCTCGGTGATCATGATCCCGCAGATCCACTTGAAGCCGATCTTGGTCACCTGGTAGTCGAGCCCGTAGTGCTCGCACATGCGCTTCACCTTGGGCGTGGCGCTGAAAGCCACCACCACCTTGCCGGTGAACTTCTTGTACTTCACCAGGTAGTGGATGAGGAGCAGGATGATGTGGTGCGAATCGATGAACTGCCCTTTCCCGTTGTACAGGCCGATGCGATCGGCATCACCATCGGTGGCCAGTCCACAATCGATCCCGCCCTGCTTGATCAGCGCGCTGAACTCCTGCAGGTTCTTGTCGATCGGCTCCGGTGCCTGGCCGTGGAAGGAGGGATTGTGCTCGCAATGCAACAGGGTGGCATCCGGCAGGATGCGGCGCACCACGTTCTGGCCCGCACCGAACATGGCGTCGTAGCCCCAACGCATGCCGCAGTTGCGGATGGCCGCCATGTCGAAGCTCTTCTCCACGTGGTCGACGTACATCGTTTCCAGGTCCACGAAGCGGAGCATGCCCTCCGCCTCGGCCTTGCCCAGGTCGATGCTGTCCAGGTCCACGCCATGCACATCGGGGATCATGTCCTCCACCTCCTGGACGTGCTCGGGGATGAGCGGGCCACCGTGGATGCCCTTCAACTTGTAGCCATTGTAGCTGGGCGGATTGTGGCTGGCGGTGAGGATGACCCCCATGCCGGCCTGGAGCCGATGGGCGCCGAGCGACACCATGGGCGTGCTGACGAAGCCCTTGGCCAAGTGCACCCGGATGCCCTCCCCGATGAAGACCTTGGTCGCGGTCTCGGCGAACAGTTCACCGGCAAAGCGGCAATCGTGGCCCACCACGATGGACGGGTCCTGCGGAAAGTTGCGCTTCACCCATTTGGCAACAGCCACGCTCACGCGCGCCACGTTGTCCACCGTGAAATCCTGCGCGATGATGGCACGCCACCCGTCGGTCCCGAACTTGATCTTGTTCATCGTTGAAAATGCTGCAATGGTCGGCGAAAATAGCCGCTTCTACGATGGCAAACCGAAGGGGTTGCCGGTCTACCGGTAAATGCCCCGCTCGTTGAGCGCCTTCTGATAGCGCCGCGCGAAGACCTGGTGCTGCTCGTAGGTGCGGGAGAAATCGGAATACCCGCTGAGGTCGGCGCGGGCACAGAAGTAAAGGAACTCGTGGCGTTCGGCGTTCAGCACCGCGTCGATGAAGCGACCTTCGGGCATGTTGATCGGGCCCGGGGGCAGGCCCATGTTCCGATAAGTGTTGTAGGGAGAATCCACGAGCTTGTCGGTATGCAGCACGCGGCGTACCGAGTCCAGGCCCAGTGCGAACTTCAGGGTGGGGTCGGCCTGCAGGGGCATGCCGATCCGCAGGCGATTGAGGTACACCCCGGCAATGCGCGGCGCATCGCTCATCCGCACCGTTTCCGCCTGCACGATGGAGGCGAGCGTGGACGCCTCCTCCGTGGTCAATCCGAGTTCCCCGGCCTTCTTGCGCCGCTGGGTGTTCCAGAAGGCCTCATGCTCCCGCTGCATCCGCCGGATGAACTGATCAGGCGTGGTGGTCCACCAGAACTCGTAGGTATCCGGGATGAAGAGGGTGATCATCGTCTCCGGCGTGAGGCCCAGCGCGCCCTGCCGTTCGGCGTCCATGAAGGCGGAGAGGAAATCCAGGGAATCCGGCTCCAATCCACGGCCCAGCTTACCGGCGAGGTCATGCAGGTAGCGCATATTGGAGAAGGTGATGCGTACGGGCTCCTGCTCTCCGGCCCGCAGGCGGTTCACCAAGGCGTTCAGGCTCATGCCCCGCTCGATCCGATAACGTCCAGGGCGCACCCGGGCCGCGTAGTTCTTGCGCTCGCTCAGCCAGCGCAAGCCTTGGGCATGTTCCACCGCTCCCATGGCCACCAGGCTGTCGATCACCTCATCGATGTCCGCCCCTGTACGGATGTAGAGCACTTTGCTGGGCTCCTCGAACCGGACACCCGGCCCCACCACGGTGCGCCACATGTACCAAGCACCTCCCGCAGCCAGCGCCAGGAGCAGCAGAACGACCTTCAACCCAACGGAGCTCTTGCGCTTGGCCATGGATCAGAGCTCGATGGTGCCGGTGAACACCTCCTTGACAGGCCCAACCAGGCGCACATCCGAATAGCCCGCTTCCACCCTGTGCGCATGCACCGTGAGCCGTCCGCCACGTGTATCCACCAACACGGGAGGGGTCGCCACCCCGCGCTGGACCGCGCTCAGCGCCGCAGCCACCACCCCGCTGCCGCAGCTCAGGGTCTCGGCCTCCACACCACGCTCGTAGGTCCGCATGCGTATCCCACCATCCGTCCGCTGGACGTAGTTGATGTTGCTACCACCCGCACCATGGCGGGGGGCGTAGCGTCGCCGCGGTCCATCCTCGGTGATCGGCACGCCATCCACCGCGGGTACCCAGACCAGCTCGTGCGGCGATCCGGTGTTCACGAAGTCGGTGCCGGGCTCTGCGAGATCGATGTGCACCAGTGGCAGATCGGGCAGGCTGATGCTCACCTCAGCACCCTCCCACTTCCCCAGATGCCTCCCATCAATGGCGGTAAAGCTTCCCTGTGGGCCACCTTCCAGCGAACGGCTCCAGTAGGCGAAGGCGCACCGGCTGCCATTGCCACAGAAACTGCGGCTGCCGTCCGGATTGAGGAACTCCATGTGGAAGTCGGCACCCACGTCGATGGACTTCCGGATCAGGATCAGACCATCCGAACCGATGCCGAAGTGGCGATCGCAAAGGCGAAGCGCCACCTCCTCCTCCCGGTCTTGAAGTGCCTCGGATCGATCGTCCACCAGCACGAAGTCGTTGCCGGTGCCCTGCCATTTGGAGAAGGAGAGGTTCATGGTCGGTTGCAAATATCGGTCCCTCGGCGGAGGCCGCGATCAACACATTTTAACGCGACATCACGGCTGACAAGGCCTGTCAGAACGTTCAACCCCATGTAGCAGGCATGAACTTTGATCGCCATCTCGTGAACCTGAACTTGGATCATCCCATGAAACGTACGCTCGCCTACATCTCAATGGCCTTCGCCGGGGCCCTGTTGGCCTTGGGCGGCCGCGACCTCTTGGACCGTCATGTTGTGCCGCAGGTCTCCACCAGCGCCAGCCAATTGCCCGTCCGTTACGTGAACCTTCCAGGACCGTCCGGCGGCACCACCGTGGCGGTCGACTTCATCGAACCTGCAGCGGAATCCGTGAACGCGGTGGTGCACGTGACCACCGAAACAGCCGTCACCGTGCGCGACCCCTTTGCTGATTTCTTCTGGGGATACCGGGCGCCCAGCACCCAGCAATTGCGTCAAGGTGCCGGCTCGGGCGTGATCATCTCACCAGACGGATATGTGGTGACGAACAACCACGTGATCGAGGGCGCCGACAAGATCATGGTGCACCTCAATGACAGGCGGGCGTTCGAGGGCAAGGTGATCGGGCGCGACCCCAGCACCGACCTGGCCCTGCTGAAGATCGATGCGGATGACCTGTCGATCCTGGCCTTCGGGAACTCGGATGATGTGAAGGTGGGCGAATGGGTGCTGGCCGTGGGCAACCCGATGAACCTGACCAGTACGGTGACCGCCGGCATCGTCAGTGCCAAGGCGCGGAACATCAACCTGCTCCAGAACGACCCCTCGCGGGACATCTTCCCCATCGAGTCCTTCATCCAGACCGACGCGGCCGTGAACCCGGGCAACAGTGGTGGCGCCCTGGTGAACGCCAAGGGTGAACTGATCGGCATCAACTCGGCCATCGCCAGCGCCACGGGCCAGTACGTGGGCTACAGCTTCGCCATCCCGGCCAACATCGTGCGCAAGGTCACCAACGACCTCATGGAGTTCGGCAGCGTGCAGCGGGCCTACATCGGGGTGAGCATCCAGGACATCGACACCAAGCTGGCCTCCGAGCTGAAACTGGACCGTCCCAAGGGCGTCTACGTGAACGGCCTCACCGACGGAGGGGCCGCTGAGAAGGCCGGCATCAAGAACGGCGACATCATTGTGAAGGTCGGCAACATCAACGTGGACAATGTGCCCCAGTTGCAGGAACAGGTGGGCAAGTTCCGGCCTGGCGACCGCGTGCCGGTGACGGTGCTGCGGGATGGCCGCGAGAGCGTGGTGGACGTGACCCTGCGGGGGCGTGAGGGCAATGTGGCGGTGAACAACACCCGCCCGCGCACAGAGACGATGAACGCCCTGGGGGCGGAGTGCCGTACCGCATCAGCAGATGAGCTGAAGGCCCTGAAACTGGAGCACGGGGTGAAGGTGACGGCGGTGAACGGGGGCAAGTTCCGGGCAGCCGGGATCAAGGATGGGTTCATCATCACCCGCATCGATCAGGAAGTGATCCGCACCCCGGAGGACCTGGACCGTGTCTTGAAAGGCAAACGGGGCGGCGTCCTGATCGAGGGGGTCTATCCGAACGGCATGCGTGCCTATTACGGCCTGGGGCTCTGAACATGCTGAGGTACAGCCCCTTCCTTTGACCGGAACCAACCACCCTGCAGGCCTTGTCCGGTACCCCTTGGGGGCCGTACCTTTGCGGTCCAGCGCCGAACACATCCCCGGAACGATCGATGCCGCTGCAGATCATCTGATACCAACCCTCTAAGACCTTATCACCGTGGCATCAAGGATGCGTCAACTCAAGATCACGAAGTCGATCACGAACAGGGAGAGCCAGTCGCTGGACAAGTACCTGCAGGAGATCGGCAAGGAAGGTCTGATCACCGCCGACCAGGAGGTCGAGCTCGCCCGGCGTATCAAGGAGGGTGATGGTCGGGCCTTGGAAAAGTTGGTGAAAGCCAACCTCCGCTTCGTGGTGTCCGTGGCCAAGCAGTACCAGAACCAGGGCTTGAGCCTTCCCGACCTCATCAACGAGGGGAACCTGGGCCTGATCAAGGCGGCCCAGCGCTTCGATGAGACCCGCGGCTTCAAGTTCATCAGCTACGCCGTGTGGTGGATCCGCCAGAGCATCCTGCAGGCCCTGGCCGAGCAGAGCCGCATCGTGCGACTGCCGCTGAACCAGGTGGGCTCGCTGAACAAGATCAACAAGGCGTTCGCCAAGCTCGAGCAGGAGTTCGAGCGTCCGCCCAGCGCGGATGAGCTGGCCACCCTGCTGGACCTGCCCGCCGAGAAGGTGGCGGACACCATGAAGGTGAGCGGCCGTCACATCAGCATGGACGCCCCCTTCGTGGAGGGCGAGAGCAACAGCCTGCTCGATGTGCTGCCCAACAACGACAGCGCCCCGGCCGACCGCCTGCTCCTGAACGAGTCACTGGCCAAGGAGATCGAGCGGGCGTTGAGCACCCTCACCGAGCGCGAGCGCGACGTGGTGAAGCTCTTCTTCGGCATCGGCATCAACCACGGCCTCACGCTGGAGGAGATCGGTGCCAAGTTCGACCTGACCCGTGAACGCGTGCGCCAGATCAAGGAAAAGGCGATCCGGCGATTGCGTCACACCAGCCGAAGCAAGCTGCTGAAAGCCTACCTCGGATGACCCTGCGTGCCCCGCCCACCGGCGGGGCACGTCCTTTCCCACACCACCAAGCAACCAATACCCCTTACACTTCGCAATGCAGACCCTGGAAGCCAAGACCGGTTACGAGGCCGGCCTGAAGGAATATGTGGACCGCGAGAAGGCGGCCGTCGATCTGGAGAACTCCGTAGGCCAGTTGATGTACGGCCGCGGCGTGGAGCTGGTGTTCTTCCGTAACCACCTGCTCGACATCAGCATTTCGGAGGTGATCAAGCTCTTCCACTACGCCGACCAAGTGGTGGAGAAGCCGATAGACA
>ENA-UOUJ01001842-UOUJ01001842.1-activated-sludge-metagenome-genome-assembly--contig:-NODE-1842-length-10450-cov-3.719577_pt1 | contig 10450 bp, 9 predicted proteins | sample MGYA00249839_ERZ747224 | MGnify/ENA primary metagenome ERZ747224 (study PRJEB28782, sample SAMN03220277) | activated sludge metagenome | biome: wastewater; feature: sewage sludge; material... | reverse complement strand
TGAATTTGACATTCGCATCCGCGACGCGCAGCCGAATGGGTCGCGAATGTCAAATTCACTCCACTAGCGGCTGCGGCGGTCCGGCGCGATCAGTTCCGGCCGAGGTCCCGACAGCCGCTTGTGCATGTGGACCATGAAGGCCATTCCGAACAGCGGCGTCGCCAGATTGACGATCGGAATCGCAACAAACGCGGCAATGATCAGGCCGGCCATGAAAACCGTCGAGGCGTTATCGCGGCGCATCGCCTTGGCTTCCGCCGGCGAGCGGAATCGCATCGCCGCAAGCTCAAAGTATTCACGGCCGAGCAGCCACGCGGTCGCGATGAAGAACGCGATCACGCCCGCGCCCGCCACGAACACGAACGGCAGCGCAATCAGATAGACCAGCAGCGTCAGCAGCGCCGCCTTGATGCTTTCGGTCATCGCAAGACCGATCGGCAGCGCGGCGCCCGGACGATCGGCCGGGTAATGCTCGCGCTCGACGATCTCCGCGACGTCGTCGACGAACACGCCTGCCACCAGCGAGGTGATCGCGGGCATCAGGAACACGGCGCCGAACACGATGCCGAGGCCGGCGGCGATCGAAAGAATCCAGGCGAGGATATTGAGCGGCGTGTGGAAGGCGGGCCCCAGCATGGTCTCCGCCCAGACCTCGCCCGATCCGGCAAGCCAGCTCAAAAGCCGCTGCAGTCCGACAGCAGTGACGACGATCAGCACCAGCGCCAGCCCGATCACGCGCCACAGAATGGCGCGCATCGGCAGCGAAAGAATCTGCGTAAGGGCGTTGACAGCGGCGCCGATCATGACGGAGCGTTCCCCGGAAAATCCCTGCGCTCAGATAAACGCCGCAACCCCCGCCGGCAAGAGCGCGAGGCTCCTGACGCTGGACTGATCAGAAGCGAGACTATTTTTAAGCGGCGTAGGTCTGCGCGCCCGCGAGTTCGGCCGCGATCATGGCGCCGAGCGCCATGTCACTCTGCTGGCCGAAGCCCTGATGGACGATGCGGCCGTTGCGGCCGATCAGGATGCTGGTCGGCGTGCCCTGCATTCCATAGCGGCCCATGGTGACCGGCAGCGGCGTGCCGTCGCCCGCGGCATCGACGCCGATCGGAAACGTCAGCCGGTATTCGTGAATGAAGGCATGAAGCGAAACCGGCGTCATCGCGGCATGATGTTCGAACACGGTGTGCAGGCCGATCACCTGAAGATCGGTCGCCTTGAACAGCTCATGGGCGCGCTGGGTCTGCGGCGTGCCATGCGCGACGCAGCCGGGACACAGCATCTGGAAGGCATGAATCAGCACCGGGCGGCCGCGCAGCGCGGCCAGCGTGATGGGCTCGGCTGTGTTGAACCATTGCGAAACGGCAAGTTCGGGAGCGGTAACGTCGGCGGTCATGGATGGCCTCGCAAGGCCATTCGCGGCCCGGTTTCCAACACGATCTTCCCGCGCCGGATGGACCGATGATAGCGGTCCGATCCGGCGATGCAATGCGCGATGGTGTCACCGGGAACTGCGCTCGTGGCGAAACGTCGCGCCAGGATGGGTTGATCTTGCGCCGGGCGCGCGGCGCGGCGAGCGCGGCCTCGTACTGCGAACATGTGCCGCGTCCCCCGTTTCGGATTGCGGACGCGGCGGGACGCTTTCGTCGGCGACCACCTCTTCCACCATCACGGGCGAATCATGCGCAGGGTCAAACGACGGAACGCCGGCCCCGACCTGAAACGGATCGTCTGCATGCGCGGATTCAGCGAGCGGCTTGGGGGTGTCGGCCCAGTGCAGCGAGCGATAGTCGAAGCCCCGCGCGATCGTGGGTTTGACGATCTCGAAATAAGGCGAGATGTCGAAATCACGCGGCATATAGAGGGAAGAGTCCCGAATGTGCAGGATTTCGCGCCGCGCGCTGCGACTGCCCGCGCGCGTGATCTTCGGCAGGACCGGATAGCGCACCGCGCCGAAAGCTTGCGCGATCAACGCCGAACAGATCATCTTGGTGGGATCACCGGAGCCGAACGCGATCATCCGCCGCCGCCAGCGCTGCGGAAAGGGCAACGGAACCAGGTAGCGCATCAGATCGATGATGTTCTTGGTGTCGTAGCCGAAGCCGATCCGGTTGATGGCATAACGGCACACCGTCACGCGGTCCTCGTGAGACAGGCCGACCGGACGGCACACCCGGCTGTGATAGGGAAAATATTTCGACAGCGGCGCCGAGACGACGCCCTCGCCGACATTGGCCTCGATCAGCACATGCGGCTCGCCGTCAGCCTCGCTGGCGCCATCGATCGGGCCGACATAAAGCGCGGAATGCGACCACGTCGATTGCGTCAGATACTTGATGATGCCGGAGATGCGACTGTTGCCTTCGACCAGGAGAACGTCGCCCTCCTGTATCAGGTCGCGCAGATGCTCCGGATCGCTGGGCGCAAACGGCCTGTATCCCGGTATCTCCTTCTGAAGATACGCCGCGATCCATTTTCCGACCGTATCGAGTACGAGACCCATGACAGTCTCTCTCCGCGTTTCGCGCCTGACCGGTTTTCTCTCCTTACCATGGCCAGAACCTGTTGCAATTTGGTTCATGGCTGCAATCGCGGATTCACCCTTGATTCACCATGACGGTTGCCGCAGGCTCGTTGATGCGGCAAGCTGGCCACATTCCGGATCCGGCGTTCGCCGGCAATCTTCCGGATTCAGGAAATACTGAAATCCCGCGATTCTCTGGCAGCCGTGGTGTGGTGGCGTATCTCTGGCGGCTCGGGTTCAAACGTCTCTTTGAGACATCCAGCATGCATCTCAATATGCAGCGTCTCGACATGCAGCAGGAGGCACGCAACCTTGAACCACCATGCCGATCGCTCCCACGCCTGAGTGCCGGAGCCAGGCCATGATAATGACACGCCGCGATTTCCTGTCGGCGTCCGCCGCCTGTGCGGCAGGAGTGAGCATCGGACGCGCGCGGGCCGCGCCGCTGCCGCGCGACGCCGACGTCGTTGTGATCGGCGCTGGCGCCGCAGGCATCGCGGCGGCGCGGCGCGTTCAGGCCGCGAACCGCACCGTGCTCGTGGTCGAAGCGGCGGACAGGATCGGCGGACGCTGTCACACAGATAGCATGACTTTCGGAACGCCATTCGACCGCGGCGCGCGCTGGCTGTTTGAACCCGACACCAACCCGATCATCCGGCTGGCGCGAAGCGCGGGCACGGACGTGTTTCCGTCCCAGCTCGGCCAGAAGATCCGCATCGGGCGGCGTAACGCGCGTGCCGGCGAAACCGAGCAGTTTCTCGCCGCGCTGATGCGCGCACGGCGCGCCATCGGCGAGACCGCGCGAAAAAAGATCGACGTCGCCTGCGCCTCGGTGCTGCCCGAGGATCTCGACATCTGGACCGGAACGATCGATTTCGTGCTCGGCGCCAGCGCCACCGGAAAGGATCTGAAGGATCTCTCGGTGATGGATCGGGCAAGCGCGCCTGAGCGCAACGCCGCGATCGGCTGCAGGCAAGGCGTTGGCGCGCTGCTCGCGACACTCGGCAAGGCCCTCCCCGTCAGTCTGTCGACGCCTGTCAGCCGGGTGACGTGGACCGGCCGCTCCCTTGGAGTCGAAACATCCGCGGGCCGTATCGACGCACGCGCCGTCATCGTCACCGTGTCCGTCAACGTGCTGACCGCGGGCCACATCAGCTTCACGCCCGAATTGCCGAAACGCCACCTCGACGCGGCCGCGAGGCTGTCGCTCGGCAGCTACGACCGCATCGCGCTATGGCTGCCCGGTAACCCGCTCGGCCTCGGACCCGGCGAGACCATGATCGAGCAGAGCAGCGGCGGAAAGACCGCGCTTCTCGTGGCGAACGCGAATGGATCGTCGTTGTGCACGGTTGATATCGCCGGCAGCTTCGGCCGCGATCTGTCGGCGCAAGGAACGGGCGCGATGACGGCCTTCGCCACGGAGTGGTTGACGAAACTGTTCGGCAGCGACGCGGCGGCCGCGGTCAGGCAGTCCGCGGCGACCCGCTGGAACGCCGACCCTCATGTGCTCGGAGCGATGTCGGCCGCAGAACCCGGCGGCCATCCGTCGCGGAGGATCCTGACGGAGCCGCTGGGCAACCTGTTTCTCGCAGGTGAAGCCGCGCACGAGACGCTGTGGGGCACCGTCAACGGCGCATGGGAAAGCGGCGAGCGCGCCGCCGATGCCGCGCTGCGGAAGATCGGCGCGAGCAAGGAGAAAAACGAGCCAACGCAGCCACAGGCGTCGAAGCATAAGCCATCCCGAGCCCAGAGGCGCACGCCCTCGCGGCGCGGAAACGACGCCTTCGGCTTTCCACTGCCCCGATGACGCGACCGAAGGCGCTGATCTCATGGTCGTCCGGAAAAGACAGCGCCTTCGCGCTGCATGAAATCCGCCGCGAGGGCGCGTTCGATGTCGTCGGCGCGCTGACCACGGTGAACGAGCGCTTCGGACGCGTCTCCATCCACGGGGTGCGCCAGCAGGTGCTGGATGCTCAACTCGTCGCGGCAGAATTGCCGCCGCTGGTCGTGCCGATTCCCGATCCGTGCCCGAACGATGCTTACGAAGCGCGGATGACGCGGGCGATGGCGGATGCGAAGCGATCCGGCATCACGCATATCATTTTCGGCGACCTGTTCCTCGCGGACATCCGCGCCTATCGCGAACAAAAGCTCGCCGGTACCGGCATCGCGCCGGTGTTTCCGTTGTGGGGGCGGCCGTCCTCGCCGCTCGCGCGCGAGATCATCGCAAGCGGACTGGAAGCGCGCCTGGTCTCGGTCGACCGGGCGAAGCTCGACCGCTCGTTCGCCGGCCGCACCTTCGATCAGCGGCTGCTGGAGGACCTTCCCGCCGGAATCGATCCGTGCGGCGAAAACGGCGAATTCCATACGTTCGTTACTGCCGCGCCGACATTCCCGCAACGGATCGACATCGTATGCGGCGACATTGTCGAACGCGGGGGATTCGCCTACTGCGATCTCATGCTGGCGGAATAGAGCGGGATGAGGTTTGATTGAATCGTCATGCCCGGCTTTATGCCGGGCATCACGTCTTGATCGTGACTATGCGCCTTCGCTGCGTTGCCTCCGGAGGGACAATCGCTAGAGTCTGTTTCAACTGCGTTGAATCAGACTCGTCGCTAATCTTTTTGTTTGAGCATGATCTTTTCCGAAAACCGGTTTCCACTTTTCGGGATCATGCTCTATCCGCGCAAGCTGCCGCCGGTTCTTTTCGCGACTTCGGCGACGACCTTCGCCGCCACCGCGTCGATCTCCTGATCGGTGAGCGTCTTGTCCCGAGGTTGCAGCCTCACCGCGATGGCGACCGATTTCTTGTCCGCGTCGATGCCCTTGCCTTCATAGACATCGAAAACGGTGACACCGGAGACGAGCTTCCTGTCCACGTTCTGCGCCGCGCGCACGATATCGGCCGCTTTCACGGCGCGATCGACGATGAAGGCGAAGTCGCGCGACACCGGCTGGAACGCAGGCAATTCCAGCACCGGTTTGGCGCGCGTCGGCTTCTGCTTCGCCTCCGGGATGCGGTCGAGAATCACCTCGAATCCGAGCAGCGGACCCTCGGCCTTCAGCTCTTCCAGCACGCGAGGATGCAGCTCGCCGAAATAGCCGAGCACGTTCTGGGGGCCGATCTGGATCGCGGCGGAGCGCCCCGGATGCAGCCATGCGGGAAAATTCTTCGATTCATGGCTGGTTGCGATCTGCAAGGCCGCGACCGGCGCGCCGGCGGCAGCCAGCACGGCGAGCGCATCGGCTTTCGCATCCAGCGCGTTGGCCGTGGCGGAGCCCGACCAGTGCCGTCCGAGGCCCGCCGACGAGGCGATGCCGCGGCGAAGCCCCGCTGCGGCCATGAACTGATCCCGCGGGCCGTCGCCTCTGAAAATCTGCCCGACCTCGAACAGCGCGACATCGGCAAGACCGCGGTCGGCATTGGCCTGCGCGATCGCGACGAGTCCCGGCAGCAGGCTCGGCCGCATGTCGGAGAGATCGGACGCGATAGGGTTAGCCAGCGCCAGTTCGCTCGAGCCGCCGCCGAACAGCTCGGCCTGCGGCTTTGCGATGAACGACCAGTTGACGGCCTCGACCATGCCGCGCGCCGCCAGCGCGCGCCGTGCCTTGCGCGTCCGCGACTGAATCGGCGTCAGCACGGGTTTGCGCGGAGCCTCGCCGCGATCGAACGGCGTCATCGGCACCTTGTCGACGCCGACGATGCGCACGATCTCCTCGACGAGGTCGGCCTTGCCCTGAACGTCGGTCCGCCAGGTGGGAATGGCGACCTTCACCACCGGGCCGCTGCCGGCCACCATGAAACCCAGATGGCCGAGAATGCGCCGCACTTCCACCAGGGGCACGTCGATGGCCGCGAGCCGCTTGATCTCGCTCAAGGGGAAGTCGATCACCCTGTCGTCGGGCAGCGCCTGCCCGGCAACAACCGTCTCCGACGGCGCGCCGCCGCAAAGCTCCATGACGAGTTGCGTCGCCATCTCAAGCCCCGGCACCATGAAGGCGGGATCGACGCCGCGCTCGAAACGATAGCGTGCGTCCGAATTGATGCCGAGCCTGCGACCGGTCTGCGCGATATTGATCTCGCTCCACAGCGCCGATTCGATCAGCACGTCGGTGGTGGTCTCGTCGCAGCCGGTTTCCTCGCCGCCCATGATGCCGGCAAGCGATTCGACGCCCTTGTCGTCGGCGATGACACAGACGTTCGGATCGAGCGTATAAATTCGGCCGTCGAGCGCCAGCAGCGTCTCACCCTCGCGGGCGCGGCGGATCGTGAGATCGCCATGCACTTTTTTAGCGTCGAACACATGCAGCGGGCGGGCGCGGTCGTAGGTCATGAAGTTGGTGATGTCGACCAGCGCATTGATCGGACGCAGGCCGATTGAGGTTAGGCGCTTTTGCAGCCAGTCCGGCGACGGGCCGTTCTTCACCCCGCGCACCATTCTCAGCGCGAAGCCGGGGCATAGCGAAGCGTCCTCCACCGTGACTTTCACCGGACAGGGGAATTCGCCGATGACCGGCTTGATGGTCGGATCCTTGAAGCGGCCCATGTCGGCGGCGGACAGGTCGCGCGCGATGCCGTGCACGCCGGTGCAGTCCTGCCGGTTCGGCGTCAGGTTGATCTCGATTACGGGATCGCCAAGCCCGGCCCATTCCGCATAGCCCGCGCCGACCGGCGCATCGGCGGGCAGTTCGATGATGCCGTCGTGGTCGTCGGAGATCTCAAGCTCGGCCGCCGAGCACAGCATGCCGCGGCTCTCGACGCCGCGGATGGTTCCGACGCCAAGCGTGACGTTCTTTCCCGGAATGTGGGTGCCAGGCGGCGCGAACACGCTGATCAGGCCCTCGCGCGCGTTCGGCGCGCCGCACACCACCTGGATGTAAGCCGGCTCGCCCTTGTCGCTGGTCTCGCCGGTATCGACCATGCAGACCCTGAGACGATCGGCGTTCGGATGCTGCACGGCGGAGACCACCCGCGCGATGGTGAAGGGCGCGAACGTCTTCGACTTGTCCGCGATGTGCTCGACCTCGAGCCCGATCATGGTGAGCTTGTCGGCGAGTTTTTCCAGCGGCTCGTCGGTGTCGAGATGCTCTTTCAGCCAGGAGAGAGTGAATTTCATGGCTCTGCCCCGTCTTCAAGAGCACCAGGCTTCACTGCCGAGATCTTTGACCACTTGTAGCCCTTCTCACCGGCGCCGCCGCCCTGCCAAGCATAAGGAGTCGAGTCTTCTTGAACTAAGAACTCAATTCCCTCTTCGACCTTTGTCTCGCTATCGTTTTTGTCGGCAAGCATATCGCGAGCTGAACGGCGATAATCCAACACTCTGCCTTGACGATAAGACAGATCAGACTTTGATTCGTGTAGGGCCAAGTAGGATTTGTACTTCACGCTCTTTTGGACATTGTCCTCAGCAACCACCCATGAGCCAGTCCAAAATTGTCCATTTCCATGGTCGGTAACGCCGCGGTCTCGCTGACAAACGAAGTGATATCCTTCGACAAAATCGCCGCTTGAATGCGCTGACCCCGTAGCTGCAACGCGAGGATTTCGTATTGGCTTTCGTGCCGCGAGATCGAGATCGCACATTTCCACTAGATCATTCACGCCCTTTTTAAGAGCGTTCTCGCGAATAACTTCGACTTCTTTCTTGCTTTTGGCTGCCAGTTTTTCTGACGTCCATGGGTGTACTTGTTTTGTCATTGGATCGACAATCCCCCCGCCAGCGTCGGGATTTCGAGCGGCTTGAAGCCGTAATGCGTGAGCCAGCGCACGTCGCCCTCGAACAACTGCCGCAGATCGGCGATGCCGTATTTCAGCATGGCGATGCGGTCGATGCCCATGCCCCAGGCGAAGCCCTGATAGACCTCGGGGTCGATGCCGCACAGCTTCAGCACGTTCGGATGCACCATGCCGCAGCCGAGAATCTCCAGCCAGTCCTCGCCCTCGCCGAAGCGAATTTCGTTCTTGTCGCGGCGGCACTGGATATCGACTTCCAGAGACGGCTCGGTGAACGGGAAGAACGAGGGCCGGAAACGCATGTTGACGTTATCGACCTCGAAGAACGCCTTGCAGAACTCGTGCAGGATCCATTTGAGGTGGCCGAGATGCGACGACTTGTCGATCACCAGGCCCTCGACCTGATGAAACATCGGCGTGTGGGTCTGGTCACTGTCGCTGCGATAGGTGCGGCCGGGGCAGATGACACGGATCGGCGGCTGTTGGCTCAGCATGGTGCGCACCTGCACCGGCGAGGTGTGAGTGCGGAGCAGGAGGCGCGAGCCGTCGTCTTTCGGATTGAAGTAGAAGGTGTCGTGCATCTCCCGCGCCGGATGGCCTTCGGGGAAATTCAGCCGCGTGAAATTGTAGTCATCGGTCTCGATATCGGGACCCTCGGCGACCGCGAACCCCATGTCGGCGAAGATCGTGGTGACCTCGTCCCACACCTGGCTCAGCGGATGGATGCGGCCGGCTTCCGCGGGCGTCTCGCGCAAGGAAAGCGTGACGTCGATGGTTTCCGACGCAAGACGCGCATCGAGCGCGGCGGATTTCAGCACCTCGCGGCGCGCGGCCAGCGCCCGCGTCACCGCGTCCTTGGCGAGGTTGATCTTCGCGCCTTCGGTCTTGCGCTCGTCCGGCGCCATTTTGCCGAGAGTGGAGAGCAGCGCCGAGATCGAGCCTTTCTTGCCGAGCGCCGCGACGCGCACCGCCTCCAGCGCGGCTTCGTCGGAGGCGCTCGCGATATCGGCAAGGATTTTGGATTGGAGAGTGTCGAGATCGGACATGAAGCGCCACCACCTGCACAGCGTCATGCCCGGACCTGATCCGGGCATCCACGTCTTGCGGCGCATCCACGATCAATAGACGTGGATGGCCGGGACCATAGGCGAGCGAAGCGACGCCGTTCTTCGCCCGGCTATGCCCGGCCATGACGACATCATCAAAATGTCAGGGATCGATCGCCGGCCGGGCAACAACGATCAGGCCGCGAGCGCGGCCTTGGCCTTCTCGGCGATCGCCTGGAACGCGGCCGGCTCGTTGATGGCGAGATCCGACAGCACCTTGCGGTCGACCGTGATGCCCGACTTCGACAACCCGTCGATGAAGCGGCTGTAGGTCATGCCGAACGGCCGAACGGCGGCGTTGAGGCGCTGGATCCACAGCGCGCGGAAGGTGCGCTTCTTGCGCTTGCGGTCGCGGAAGGCGTACTGGCCGGCCTTGTCGGCGGCGGCCTTGGCGGCGCGGATGGTGTTCTTCCGGCGGCCGGAAAACCCCTTGGTGACCTTGTAGACTTTCTTGTGCTTGGCGTGAGCCGTCACACCGCGCTTGACGCGAGCCATGACTGAACTCCTCTCAAAATCAACGGGTTAAATACGGGATGCCGCACTCGGGCGGCGAGCGGACGTCAGGCGTTGGGCAAGAAGTATTTCTTGATGTTGTCGCCGTCGGTCTTGAACAGAACGCGGGTGCCGCGGAGCTGACGAATCTGCTTCTTGGTCCGCTTGATCATGCCGTGGCGCTTGCCGCGCTGGGCGTGCTTGACCTTCCCGGTGGCCGTGATCTTGAAGCGCTTTTTCGCGCCCGATTTGGTCTTCAGCTTGGGCATTTGGCTCTCCTGTCGCCACGACGAAACCCGCCCCTGAGGGCGGCCCGCTGGCTGAAAAATGCTCGTTATTGGGCATGATCTTACCCGAAACGGTTTTCACCCTTCGGAACCATGCTTCAGAGCGTTGAAAGTGCCCGGCATTTCCTGAAAAGAAATCCCTGCACGATCGTCGCCACGGCAGCCCTTGATCAGCCGGGCGGCGAAGACTGGGCTTATGGCAGAGGTTTTGCCGATTGGCAACGCTATAGCGAAAGAACCATCGCTGCTCCTGGAGCATCGGACCCGAAAGTGGGAACCGGTTTCGGGATAAATCCGATGCTCA
>ENA-UOUJ01001841-UOUJ01001841.1-activated-sludge-metagenome-genome-assembly--contig:-NODE-1841-length-10453-cov-4.948836_pt1 | contig 10453 bp, 11 predicted proteins | sample MGYA00249839_ERZ747224 | MGnify/ENA primary metagenome ERZ747224 (study PRJEB28782, sample SAMN03220277) | activated sludge metagenome | biome: wastewater; feature: sewage sludge; material... | reverse complement strand
CCGTATCTGAAAACCGCATGGGCCAGGTCAGATACACAGAGTTTCAGACACTCCCAACATAAAGCGATACGTGCTCGCGCGTGGCCTCGCAGACCGGAATCTGCTTTGTGCTGCAGAAGCTGACATAGTCCACAAGTGCGTGCCGATAGGTCAAGATCGTGTTTCGGGCACGACCAAGGTTCTCTTGGATCAAAAGCCAGCGCTCGACGTCCTCGTCCATCGCTATACCCATCGTTTGGATGTGCTGCTTTTATTCCAAAAACACCCTTAATCAGATTCCTTATAATCCTTGGACCGGGCGACGGCGCATCCGTCATTGTTCGACAGGACGACGACGGGAATGCCGCACAGCGACGGATCGAACAGTCGTTCGCAGGACACATGGAAGTTGTTGCAGTCGATCAGGGCAATCGGCTTGCCGGACGCCGAATCCCCGAGGAATTCGAAACCCTGTTCGCCCGGAAGGCGGCTTGGTTCGGATGGCGCGATGTGGTCCAGCCCGAGGGGTTCACTCCAGTTTTCCATCGAGAAGTGATCCACTTCCGAGTTATGCTGATCGGATCATGTCCGGGTCATGGCATGACGAAGCCCAAGCCTGCCCGCTGCCGCACGACGAACTGGAACGTCCATGACGCGGCACCGAAGAAGCACGGTTCGCTGCTGATCTGGCTGGACAAGGACATGGCTTGGTTCAGGGCCCAGGATGGACGTCCTGGTCGTCCCCTTCTCGGGCAAGACCGAACTGGCCGGTTGCCTGCTGTGGATGGTCGAGGAATGGCACCGGCTGGTGCTGATCGAGGATTCGACAGAACTGCTGCCCGCTCAGGACAATGTGGTGAGCCTGATTGCCGAACGGGTGGAAGCCTCGGCGCGCTCGGCCGACAGGTTCGTGGAAATGATCCTGCACCTGCGTCCCGACCGGATCGTCCTGGGCGAGTTGCGCGGCATCAAGGCCATGACCTTCCTGGAGGCGATCAATACCGGCCACGAGGGCAGCTTCACCCCCGTCCATGCCACGACCGCGTGCCAGGCGGTCAACCGGCTGGCCTTCCTGGTGATGCGGGCCGGAATGTCGCTGACGCCCACGGAAATCAGGGACCATGTGCGCGAGTCCATGGACGTGATCGTGCAGACCGGCCGCGTGGGAGAGGAGCGCGGGGTTCCGGAAACCTGGTTTCCCGCTCGTGAGGAAGGAGGGAGGTCAGGCAAGGTGGCAAGCCGCTGCCTGACCAACATTTACCTGACGCAAATCAGGGGGAACGCTGCGGCAACGGTCAACCGCGATCGGACAGCGTGAGACAAAGCGGCAACCCTTCGGCAGATTGACGGGGCTGGGCGGGTCGCCCTGCAGCTTCGCGCCGCCCCCCCGACGGCGATGCTCGGGCAAAAGCGAGGGCGCTGCAGCGATCAGCGCCTGTGTATAGGGATGGCGCGGCGTGGCGAACAAATCGGCCGCGGACGCCTTCTCCACAATCTGGCCCAGATACATGACAGCGATTTCATCGCAGACGTGGCGCACCACGCCCAGGTCGTGGCTGATGAACAGATAGGTCAGGCCGGTCTCGCGCTGAAGCCGCCGGATGAGGTTCAGCACCTGCGCCTGCACCGCCACGTCCAGCGCCGAGACCGGCTCGTCGAAGACGATCAGGTCGGGCTGTGTCGCCAGCGCACGCGCAAGGCCGATCCGCTGCCGCTGTCCGCCCGAGAACTGATGGGGATAAAGCGATTTCAGTTCGGGGCGCAGCCCGACCTGCTGCAACAGATCCTCGACCCGGCGATCGCGTCCCGCCGGATCGCCCAGGCCCAGCAGGTCCATCGGCTGCCGGATGATGCGTCCGACCCGGTCGCGCGGGTTCAGTGAGGAGAAAGGGTCCTGGAACACCATCTGGAACCGCGGCCGGGCCTTGCGCAGTTCCTCGCCCTCCAGCCGGCTGATGGGCGTGCCGTCAAGATCGACCTGGCCCGCGGTGATCGGGGCCAGTCGCATCACGGCCAGCGCGGTCGTGGTCTTGCCCGAGCCGGATTCACCCACGATCCCCAGTGTCCTGCCACGGGGGATGTCGAAGCTGACCCCATCGACCGCATGGACCGTTCCGCCATTTCCGGTCGGAAAATGCACCTTGAGGTCGCGGACGGAAAGAAGCGCGTTCATGCGGGAACCTCGCTGGCTTCCAGATGGATGCAGGCGGCCGAATGATCGGCCGACATGGCGACATGGGGCGGCTGCGCGGCGCGGCAGGCCGCAGTCGCCAAGGGACAGCGCGGCTCGAAGGCGCAGCCCCGGCCGAGGTCGGTCAGGGCCGGCACGATGCCCGGAATTTCGGGCAGGTCGGCATCGGGATCGGCGTCGATGCGCGGAATGCTGGCCAGAAGGCCGCGCGTATAGGGATGGCCGGGATTGTCCAGCACGGCGTCGGCGGGGCCGTGTTCGATGACGCGTCCGGCATACATCACCGCCACCTTGTCGGCCATCTCGGCAATGGCGCCCATGTCATGGGTGATGAGAATGATCGCGGTGCCAGTGCGGCTGCGCAATTCGTCCAGCAGACCGAAGATCTGCGCCTGCACGGTCACATCCAGCGCGGTCGTCGGCTCGTCCGCGATCAGCAGCTTCGGCTCGCAGGACAGGGCCATGGCGATCATCACCCGCTGCCGCATCCCGCCCGAGAGCTGGTGCGGATAGGCGTTGGCGCGCAGTTCCGGCTCGGGGATGCCGACCGCGCGCAGCATCTCGACGGCGCGGGCGCGGGCGGCCTTGGGGCTGACGGATTGATGCAGGCGCACGGCCTCGGCGATCTGTTCGCCGCAGGTGAACACGGGATTGAGCGAGGTCATCGGCTCCTGAAAGATCATGGCGATGTCGCCGCCGCGGATCCTGCGCATCTCGGCCTGCGGCAGCTTGGTCAGGTCGCGGCCCTGGAACATGATGCTGCCGCCGACGATCCTGCCGGGGGGTGAGGGGATCAGTCCCAGGATCGACAGCGCGGTCATGCTTTTTCCGCAGCCGGATTCGCCGACGATCCCCAGAAGCTCGCCGGGGGCGACGGTCAGCGAGATGTCGTCCAGCACATGGGCGATGCCGTTGCGGGTGGCGAAATCGACCTTGAGGTTGCGGATGTCCAGAACGGGTTCGGCCATGGCTCAGCGCTCCCTCATCCGGGGGTTGAAGGCATCGTTCAGGCCGTCGCCGACAAGGCTGACGCCAAGAACGGTCAGGAAGATCATCGCGCCGGGCAGCGTCACCACCCACCAGGCATCCAGCAGATATTCGCGCCCCGAACCGATCATCAGCCCCCAGGACATGACGTTCGGGTCCGACAGGCCGAGGAAGCTGAGGCCGGCCTCGAACAGGATCGCCATGCCGATGGTCAGGGTCGCCGACACGATCAGCGGCGGCAGGGCGTTGGGCAGGATCACGCGCCAGATGACGTTGCGGTCGCTGGCCCCGATCGCGCGCATCGCGCTGACATATTCCAGGGTGCGGATGCGCCTGAACTCGGACCGGGTCAGGCGCGCTGTCTGCGGCCAGCTGACGATCCCGATGGCAAGGGCCACGTTCACGATCGTCGGCTGGAACAGGGTCACCACGACCATGGCGAACAGAAGCGGCGGCAGGACCTGGAAGAATTCGGTCACGCGCATCAGCAGGTCGTCCACGATCCCGCCATGGAAGCCGGCATAGGCGCCGATGACGACACCGATCACCATGGTGATGAAGGCGGCCGCGAAGCCCACCGCCAGCGTGGCGCGGCCTCCGGCGATCAGCCCGGCCAGGATGTCGCGCCCGAGGTTGTCCGTCCCCAGCGGGATCGTCGCCTCCTCGCCCGGCGGGGTCAGCGGCGCCCAGACGATCTCGAACGGATCGACGTGATAGAGAAACGGACCGATGAAGGTCATCGCCGCGACCACGATCAGGATCACCAGACCCAGCATGGCGGCCGGGCTGCGGCGGAAGATGGCCCAGGCCTCGGCCATGGGGCCGCGCGCGACGGGCGCGCGCGAGGCTGGGTCATCGAGCGGCTGATGTGCGATCTCGCCTTCTCCGCCAGCGAGGCTATCCGGCGCTTCGGCGCGACGGGCGCGGAAGTGGTGGCAGTCGCAACCATGTCAGCGGCCTCCGGCAAGACGGGGATCGAGCAGGCGCGAAACGAAGTCGGTCAGCAGGTTCGCGACGATGACGATCAGGGTGGAAAAGAACAGGATGCCCAGCACGGTCGGATAGTCGCGGGCAAGGATCGACTGGAACGCCAGCGTGCCCAGGCCCGGCCAGCTGAACACCGTCTCGACCAGCACCGCGCCCGAGATGATGGCGCCGAACTGCATGCCGGCGACCGTGACCACCGGCAGCAGCGCGTTGCGGAAGGCGTGATGATTGAAGACCCGCCGCTCGCTGACGCCCTTGGCCCGTGCGGTGCGGATATAGTCGGAGCCCAGCACCTCCAGCATCGAGGCGCGGGTCAGGCGGCTGTATTGCGCCAGATAGACCAACCCCAGCGTCAGCGCGGGCAGCACCAGGTGATGGGCGATGTCCAGCGCCCGGACCAACAGGCCGCCCTGCTTGACCACGTCGATCATCCCCGCGATCGGGAACAGCGGGATGGTCGCGCCGAACAGGATCACCAGCATCAGTCCCGTCCAGAACACCGGCGCCGAATAGCCCACCAGCGACAGCACCGTGACCAGCGCCGAGGCCAGCCCGCGGGGATTGCGCGCGGCCAGCAACCCCAGCCGCGTGCCGACGATCATCGCAAAGGCAAGCGCGGTCGCGACCAGCAGCAGGGTCGGCCCCAGCCGCGACAGGATCAAGTCCACGACCGGACGGTTGTAGAAATACGAGGTGCCCAGATCGCCCTGCAGCGCGCGGCCCAGATAGATGCCAAGCTGGGTCAGCAAAGGCTTGTCCAACCCGTATTGCTGGCGGATCGCGGCCATCACCTCGGCGCTGGCGCCGCCCATCTCGCCCGCGATCACCTCGGCCGGATCGCCGGGGGCAAGCTGGATCAGCATGAAGTTCAGCACCAGGACCGCAAGGATCAGGGCGGCGGCATAAGCCAGCTGCCGCAGGACACGGTAAAACATCTCGCTTGGCCTCCCTCGGGCGCTATTGCTTCAGCCAGACCTCGTCCATCGGACCCATGGCGCCCCAGATCGAGACCGGCGGGTTCTGCACGGCCTGCGAATAGACGGTGTGATAGGGAACCTCGTTGATGAAGTGGACCGGCACGTCCGCGGTGATCTGCTTGAAGGCGGCGGCATAAAGTTCCTTGCGCCTGGCCGGGTCGGGCTCGACCCCCGCCTCGTTCAGAAGCTTGTCTACCTTTTCGTTGCAATAGCTCTGGGTGTTGGACCAGATGACCCCTTCGCGGATGTTCGAGCAGAGATAGGTGCGGTTCACGCCGATCACCGGATCGCCCCAGTTGAAGACCTGATCCATGGTCATGTCGAAGTCATGTGACGACACGCGCTGCGACCAGGTGGGGAAGTCCGGGGACGACCGCAGGGTGACCTCGACCCCCGCCTTGGCCAGCGCCGCCTTGACATATTCCGCAACCGCGCGCTGCTGTTCGTCGATATCGGGGATATAGTCGATGCGCAGTTGCAGCTTGTTGCCGCCTTCGCCGTAACCTGCCTCGGCCAGCAGGGCCTTCGACTTGTCCAGATCGAAATCGTAACGCTCGACATCTTCGGTGAAGAAGGGGCTTTCCTGGACGACGGGCTCGATGGCCGGTTTCGACAGCCCGGAATGAAGCGCCTTGGCCACGAAGTTGCGATCGACCGCATGGGCGATGGCTTGCCGCACCCGCACATCCGACAGCGCCGGATTCTTCGTGTTGAAGGCCAGCCAGTTGATCGGGCCGATCCCGGCATAGCCTTTGTCGGTCACGGCCATGTTGCCGGCCTTTTCCAGCCGCCGGATCAGGCGCGTCGCATCCAGCAGGGGGAACAGTTGCGCCTCGCCCGATTCCATCGCCAGCACGCCGGAGTTCGCGTCCTGGTACTGGCGGATCACGATGCGATCCAGATAGGGCCGTCCTTCGAGGAAAAACCCGTCATGGCGTTCAAGGATGATGTGCTGGCCCGGTTCGAACTGGGTCACCTTGAAGGGGCCGGAGCCGACGGGAAGGTTGTTCTTGGGGTTCGACTTGATGTCCTGGCCATCGTCGAAGACATGCTTGGGCAGGATCGGCGTCAGCGCGGAGGACAGCACCAGCAGGATCGCCGGATGCGGTTCCTTCATCCTGATGACGACCGTCCGGGGATCGGGTGCCTCAAGGCTCTCGACCGGCTCCATCATGCTTGAGAACGGGTGGTTGTCCTTGACGACCCCAAGCGACCAGACCACGTCGTCCGAGGTGATGGGCTTGCCGTCGTGGAATGTGGCGCCCTCGCGCAGCTTCAGCGTCAGGGTCTTGGAATCCTCGCTGAACTGCCAGCTTTCGGCCAGATAGGGCTGCGGCTCGAAGGTCTCGCCATAACGCAGCAGCGTGGCGAAGATCTGCGCTGCCGGAACGGCCGTGGCGATCCCCGACTGCACCGCCGCGTTCAGATGGCGCGGCTTTTGCAACGAGGCCACGACCAGCGTGCCCCCTGTCTGCACCTCCTGCGCCGAAAGCGGGGGAGCGGCTGAAAGGGCGGCAAGGGCTGCAACCCCGGCAAGCAGGGCACGACGGGTGAAACCGGTAGTGAGGGTCATCTGCATCTCCTGTTGGGCGCCCCAGTTCTGCGAGGGGTGGCTGATCAATCGTTTCCCTATCCCTCTGCCCTGCATCAAATGCATTTTCGCGTTACGCTTCCTCAGTATTCCTGTGGAACATGCGGGCGGATGAAAGCGCGGTCAAAGGCGCCGCGCATTGCCTGCATCTCGCAAGCTTCTATGATGGCCTGGCAAACCGAGGGCAAAGCCACGTCGCGCCGGACCATCACGCCCGCCTTCGCGGCGGCATGGTCCCCCGCCAAGGGCAGCCGGACCAGATCGCCCGTCGCATAGGTCTGCTTGCTCATGGGACGGACATTGAAGATGCCATATCCCATCCCGGCCGCGATCAGCGCACGCATCATGTCCGTCGAACGCGCGGAATAGACGACATTCGGCGTGAGGCCGCGCGCCGCGAACAGGTCCATCAGGTATCGGCGGGAAAGGTCGAGATCCAGCACCACCAGCGGTTCGGGCGCAAGCTGTTCCAGCGTGACGAAACGGCCGCTGGCCAGAGAATGCGCGGCGGGCAGCGCGGCATGGGGATAACCGGTGAAAAGCGGAAGGAAGCGATAGACGAGTTCCTGTACCGGGCCATAGCAGATGGCGAAATCCGCGTCGCCGTCATCGACGGCGCGCACGATCTCGTCCAGCGATCCCTCCCTCACGTCGATCTTGAGACCGGGATAGCGGTCCCGGACATCCGTCAGGATCGTGGGCAGCAGGATCGGCGCCAGCGGCGTGAAACAGGCGATGCGCGCCGTGCCGTCCAGCATCTGTTCGAGATTGCTGATCTGGCTGTCAAAGCGCGCCTGCGCCCCGAGCAGCAGCCGCACCTCGTCCAGGAACTTGCGGCCGAAATGCGTCACGGCAATCCCGCGCGAGGGGGTGCGGGCAAAGATCGGCTGACCGGCCTGCGCCTCGATATGGTTGATCGCCGCGGCGATGGACGACGGCGAGACCGCCTGCGCCTCGGCCGCAGCGGTGATCGACTGATGCCGCTCCGCAGCTTCGACATAGCGCAGATGCTTCAGGGTGTAGTACATCCAGTTCCTCAGAAAAACAGAGGGATTACCGCGAAACTATGCATTTCACGCGGGACGTCTGTCACCCGTAGTATAGGCGAGACCGCCGACCTGACGGAGAAAAGAATGCTGCCGACCATTTTTTCAGCACGCCGCATCATCACCATGGACCCTTCGCGCCCCGCCGCGACGCATGTGCTGGTTCATGAAGGGCGCATCCTTGCCGTCGGAACGCCCGCCGACATGGGCGACTGGGGCGAGGCGCATCACGACGACCGCTTTGCCGACAAGGTTCTGATGCCCGGCTTCGTCGAGGGCCATGCCCATATGATGGAAGGCTCGATCTGGCGCTTCGTCTATCTGGGCCATTATGCCCGGATCGCGCCGGACGGGCGGCGCTGGGACGGGATCACCAGCACCGACAAGCTGGTCGAGCGTCTGCGCGAGCGCGGCGAGGAACTGGGCGACGGCCCCATCGTGGGCTGGGGCTTCGATCCGCTGTTCGTTCCGGGCGAGCGGCTGACGCGTCTTGATCTCGACCGTGTCTCGACCGACCGTCCGGTCGTCGTGCTGCATTCGAACATGCACCTGCTGACCGCCAACAGCGCCGCGCTGGAAATGGCCGGTTACGACCGCGACACCGATGTGCCGGGCGTGCTGCACACGAGCGACGGTCTGCTGCACGGCGAATTGCAGGAAATGGGCGCGATGTTCCCCGTCATGCGCCGGGCCGGGGCAAGCTTTCGCAACCTTGGCGGCGATCCTGAATCGATCTGGAACCTCGCGCGTTCGGCCTGCCGCGCCGGGGTCACCACCTCGACCGACCTGCTGAACGACCTGACCGACGAGGGATTGGGCGATCTGCTGGAGACGACTTCGGCTGAAGCTTTTCCCCTGCGCCTGGTCCCGATGCTGTCCGCCATGTCGCTGCCGCCCGATGCCGTTGCCGGCCGCGCGGCCGAACTGGCGCGCAACTCGACCGACCGGGTGCGCCTGGGCGGGGTCAAGATCGTGACCGATGGCTCGATCCAGGGGTTTACCGCGCAACTGAACGCCCCCGGCTATTATCGCGGGACGGACAACGGCATCTGGAACATCGCGCCCGAAACGCTGAACGCGATGGTGGACGACCTGAACCGCGCCGGCGTGCAGATGCATATCCATGTCAACGGCGACGGTGCCAGCCTGGTCGCCATCGAGGCGCTTGAGGCCGCGCTGGCAGGGCATTTCCGCCCGGATCACCGCCACACGCTTCAGCATTGCCAGATGGCCGATGGCGCGCAACTGCGCCGGATCGCGGCGCTTGGCGCTTGCGTCAACCTGTTCGCCAACCATCTCTATTACTTCGGCGACAAGCATTACGAGGTCACCATCGGGCCCGAACGCGCCTGCCGCATGAACCCCTGCGCCAGCGCGCTGGCCTTGGGCATCCCGCTCGCCATCCATTCGGATGCGCCGATCACGCCGCTGGCGCCGCTGTTCACCGCCTGGTGCGCCGTCAACCGGCTGACCGACAGCGGCCGCGTGCTGGGCACATCCGAGCGGATCGGCCTCGATGCCGCCCTGCATGCCATCACCCTGGGGGCGGCCTATACCCTGAAGCTCGACGGCGAGATCGGTTCCATCGAGGTCGGCAAGCGGGCGGATTTCGCCGTGCTTGAGGACGACCCCCATGAAACGGGGGACGAGCGCCTGAAGGAGATCCGCGTCTGGGGGACAGTCTTCGGCGGCAAACCCGTTCCGGCGGGGACGTTTTGAACTCCGCCGCTGCGCTGCCGGTCAATATCCTGTGCGGATATCTGGGGGCCGGCAAGACGACGCTGTTGAACCGCCTTTTGTCCCAAGGGGATGAACGCGTTCTGGTCATGGTGAACGACTTCGGCGACATCGCGGTCGATGCCGCGCTGATCTCGCGCCGGTCGGCCGACACGATCCAGCTCAGCAATGGCTGCATCTGCTGTTCGATGGGCGGAGGGCTGTTCGAAGCCTTCGAGCGCGCGCTCGGCTATCGGGGGCAGGTGGACCGCCTCGTGATCGAGGCCAGCGGCGTGGCTGAACCAGCCCGGCTTGCCGCATTTGCCCAGGCAGAGCCGGAACTGATCTGCAAGGCCGTCGTGGCCGTGATCGACCCGGGCTCTGTCGAAGCCAGGCTTGCCGACCCGCGCATCGGCGCCGTTGTCCGGCGGCAGATCGAAGGGGCGGATATCTTCTATCTGTCCCGTGCCGACGAGCTTGACGCGGGAATGCTCGACAATGCCGCACAGGTGGCCTGCCGGATAAATCCGGCGGCTGCCCTGTTCAGAGGGATGGACGAGGCTTTCGTCAAGGCTCTGGACAGCCCCCATGATCCGTTCCTGACATCGCGCACCGGCGCAAGGGATCACGGCGATATCTTCACAAGACGAAGCGTGATTTTGGCTGCAGCCCCGGACAGAAAAAGATTTCTGCGATTTCTTTCGAAGTTCTCGAACTCCATCCATCGCCTGAAAGGATTTGTGCGGTTTGCCGATTGCTCACGGCCCGAGCTGATCGAACTGGCCGGTGGCAGATTATCAACGTCATTTGCACCAGACGACGGAAGCACAATCCCCGTGCGCCTGGTCGCCATCGGACCAGACCCGGTTGTGCTGGAGCAGTTTGAGAAGGAGATCAAGCTAGAATTCTGATTTTCCTATAGTTAGAGCGCCCAGCAAGACCTTCTGATCTGGTTGAGGCAGACGAGGGCGCAGCCGAG
>ENA-UOUJ01001840-UOUJ01001840.1-activated-sludge-metagenome-genome-assembly--contig:-NODE-1840-length-10458-cov-3.441603_pt1 | contig 10458 bp, 7 predicted proteins | sample MGYA00249839_ERZ747224 | MGnify/ENA primary metagenome ERZ747224 (study PRJEB28782, sample SAMN03220277) | activated sludge metagenome | biome: wastewater; feature: sewage sludge; material... | reverse complement strand
GGAATATACCGCCACCAACAGAAATATCTACACTGCCATTGCTAAATCCAGCACAAGTTACATCTGTAATTGCTGAGTTTAATACTAAAGCAGCAGGTTCGTTTACCACTGCACTTGCAGAAGAAGAGCAGCCATTAACATCACTTACCGTTACGATATAAATTCCAGCTTTTAAGTTAGAAACTGTTTGAGTAGAGCCGCCATTGCTCCAAACATAAGTGTAAGGAGGTGTGCCGCCACCTGCATTTGCAGTTATACTTCCAGTGCTATCTCCATTGCATAATACATTGGTAACTTGGAGAGTTAAACTGTAAACAGGAGGTTCAGTTAAAGTAACTGTACCGCTTGTAGAGCAGTCATTCGCATCTGTAACAATTACAGTGTAAAGTCCACCGCCTACACCTGATAGGTTAGCAGTTGTATCGCCTGTATTCCAAAAATATCTGTAAGGAGTAGTGCCTCCTGTAACCTGAGTATTGATGTTACCATTTTTAGCGCCATTACAAATAATATTGTTGCTGGTAAGTGTTAATCCAAGCGGTTGAGGTTCTGTAATTGTTTGAGTAAGTACTTCAAAGCAACCGTTTGCATCTGTTACTGTTACAGTATAAGTTCCGCCAACAATGCCAACTAAATCTTCGCCTGTCTGTCCATTGCTCCATGCGAAAGAATATGGTAAAGTGCCTCCGCCTACAGTAATATCAACTGTACCGTCAATACCTCCATTGCAGCTAACATTTGTAGCTGAAGCTAAGGTTACGAAAAGTTTTGTAGGCTGTCCCACTACTGCGGTAACTGAATCGCTGCAACCTTTGCTATCTACTACTGTTAAGCGATAATTTCCGGCAGAAACGTTTAAGTTATCTTCAGTTGATGTGCCATTGTTCCATATAAAAGTATAGCTCGGAGTTCCGCCTTGTGTGGTTACATAAATAGAAGCGGTTGAACTTCCATAGCAAGTAGCATTTGTAACAGAATCAATAGTAGTTAAGATTTTTGCAGGTTGAGTAATAGCCACATTTTGTATAACTGGACATCCTTTTGAATCAATAATTTTAACCAAATAGTTTCCTGCTGTTAAGCTTGAAAATGTAGGGCTATTTTGATATGTTAATCCTCCATTTATAGAGTATTGGTATGCAGGAATACCGCCATTCATTGAAAGCGTAAATGTTCCATCATTTCCTCCAAAACAAGAAACATCAACTTGATTGTTTACAGAGGCTGTAACTGTATATGAGTTGCCAATGGTATCTTGTAGAGAAGCTGTGCAACCTCTGGCATCAGTTACCATTACTGTATAAACTCCTGCTCCTAAACCTGAAATAACAGGGTTGCTAAAGAGTGGACCACCATTTAATGAATATGAATAATTCAGTGTGCCACCACCGGCAGTTACGGTAATTTCTCCATCATAAACTCCGCCACAACTTGCATCTTGCGATACAGAAGAAATAGTAAGTTGCGTTGGTTGTGTTAGCATAACTGGATTTCCACCATAAGATTGAGTACAGCCTAAAGCATCTTTTACTACCACATTGTAGCTGCCAACTGCTAAGCTGGTGATTACATTGCTTGATTGATATGTTAATCCATTATCTGCTGAATATTGGAAAGGTGGAGTTCCGCCACTTGCTGTAACTGTAATAGTTCCATCGTTTCCACCAAAACATGAAATATTAGTTGATGTAACTCCTGAAACATTTATTACCGGAGAAATAGTAACAAACCCGCTGCTGTTTGGATTTGAACCACAACCGTTTGCATCTTGCAATCCATTTAATGTAACCGTAGTTGGACTTATTGAAACAGGTATTTTTACGGTATCGCCACTATTTTTACCAGTTCTAACATAAGTATTTACACCATCTGTAAATTGAAGAATAAATGGTGCTATTCCAACACTAGAGTTGAAAGTAAATACCGCTTCGGAACCTGAACAAACGGCTTGGTTTGAAGGTGATATTGTCCCAACTGGAAGCGGAACAACATTTATTGAAATTACATTTGATACGTTGGAGTTGCCACAAGCATCTGTTGCTCTTCTTCTAACATAGTACGTACCAACAGGCAAGTTTGCAGTTGGAGTGTAGTTTAATCCGCTTGCTCCTGAAATTGGTAAAAAGGTAATATTATCATTTGAACTTTCCCATGTGTATGTAAATGTGCCTCCATTATTAAAGCCAGTTACTCCACTTGAAGCAGCAGTTGTATTTGTAAAATTTAGTGATGTGAATGCATTTGAACAAACATTTGTTCCGTTAGTAACTCCACCTATTGCTCCTCCATTTACAGTTGGTACAGCAACAGGAGTTAATGATAAGTTTACATTGTCTCCGCCACAAAGTCCGTTAAATCTAACTTCTAATACATCATTAGCGGATAAAACAAAAGTACCTAAAGCTACGTTGCTTGCACAGCAAGAAGCAGTGTAGAGCAGATTTCCATTAAGTAAAACTCTTACATCATCATCGGCATTTACCAAAGTGAGCGTATAGGGCTGACAAGTAAAACCTTTTCTTCTTGCGCGAACTGAAAACTTATCTGTTGGAACTTCACAACCATTCCAAGTTGATGCAGAAGATGGACTTGTTATTGAAGACCAATCTGCAGTTGTATTTAAAGAAGTTGTTGTTGTAGTGTAATACCCATAACGCGCTGCAGGGTTTGGCACATCTGCATTTGCCGTTGCAAAAGCTTCAATATTCCATTGGTTATTTCCTACACCAGGATCCGGCTGACCTGGACAGGTCTTGTATTGCAATGTTGCTGAGTTTTGTCCTGAAACCCAGCCTGCACATACATTTCCTGTGGTATGTGTATTTGTGCTTACATTTATTATGCCAGTGAATGAACCAAACCAATCTGATGACGTTGGTCTGTTGTTTCCACTTGGAGGGCAAATTCCTCCGGTCCAAGGATTTAAAGTTGGTGTAGTATTATCATTGTAAGGCAATATACCTGAAGTAACACTTAATGTCATGTCTATATTGTTGCCATTACTATATTTCTGATTTGCATTTGAGTATCGGAAATAATAGAAGTTATTCATGGTAACCGGTACGGCTGCATAAGTTCCGCTACCTACATTTACAGATTGCCAACTTCCTGTTGGGCTAAGTGTGCCACCTTCGTTGAAGCTATTAACACCACATTGTGCTGTTGCATTATTCCAAACAAAAATGGATAAAAAAAGAAGGAAACTAACAATTCGTAATGATTGTAATTTTTTTGCCATATTCAGCATTGTTTTATGAATTAAGTGCCGAAATTAAAAAAAAGATAAAATATACAAATTTTATCAAACTATAAATTTCCTTTTTCTGCAAAAAGTTGTGGTAAGAAGTAAAATTTACTTGACTTTTTTTCTTTTCAATACTATATTGCTATCAAGTCTGAAAAAAAAATATAGCTTATGAAATCAACTATTCTTTCTAACTCTTTTGTTGTAGCAACAAGTGTTTTAACATTGTTTTTTACCAATGCAGGGAGTGCTCAAATTTTAGGAAACGAAAAATTGGCAACTAACAACGGAGCGTTTAAAACTTTTGAAAATAAATTGATTGAAAAAGACGCAAAAATAAATGAAGTAACGGCAGCCAAAGCTCTAACTTCTATTATGAGTGATGAGGAAGATACTGATGAAAGAACAGCATTTTTAAAGAAAGATGAGCAAAATGATGCTTCGGTTAATGCTCCAGGAAGAACTGCATATCATGATATTTTAATACCAACTTTATTAACGCCTAATGGTGATGGAAATAATGATATTCTATATGTAAATGGAGCCTCGTTGAGTAATTTTCGATTTTCTGTATATAATATGAATGGGCAAATAGTTTTTAATACTACACAACAATCAGAAGGTTGGGATGGAACAATTTCGGGGAGTCTTGCTCCTGTGGGAACTTATATTTATTCTGTTAGTGGCTTTTTAGAAGATGATTCACGGGTTTCTAAAAATTCTACTTTCGCTTTATCTCGCTAGTCTTTATACTTTTTTTCCTTCAATGCGCCAACTAAACTTTTTAGAGTGGCTGTTTTCATTTTAATCAACTCACATAGTTTTACATCTGCATCAAGCATTACTTTCTGTATTTTTGAAATCTTTGAAGGTATAGGTAGAATATTGGTCATTGTAAAATGTTTTAGTTTATATAATACTATACGCTATAACTTTTAAAAGGTTGCACCTATTTCAATATTTTTTTAGAATAGGTACATAATAATTCAAATACTGAAATTGTATTAAGTTTTAGAAGAAATGGGTAATGATAGTTTGATTTATTTACGCATATCCGTTTGGATAATGCTGTTTTAAGTCTGCAATAAGAATTTGCTGAACTTGCGTTGAAAGTTGAGGAATATCGCTTTCGTTTAAGGTTGAAGTTTCAATAGATTTGTGCCAATATAAAATTACTTTTCCCGGTTTTAAAAGTATGCTGTTTCGTGGCATCAATTCACCGGTTCCAACTACTGTAATTGGCACTATTGGAATTTTGTTAGGCACAGCAATTTTAAAAGCACCTTCGTGAAATTCTTTCAATAAATTTTTAGTGGTATTGCAAGTTCCTTCGGGAAAAATTCCAAGTGAGGCACCAGATTTAACAAGCTCGTTCATTTGTCCCAAACTTAGGTGGCGGCTACCAGCATTGTTACGCTGCACAGGAATGTGGTAATGCTTTACAATAAATCCTAGAACCGGCCAGTTAAGAATTTCGGCCTTGCCTAAATATTTTATTTGGTTAGGTATAGAAGAGCCAACTACAACAGCATCTAAATAACTTCTATGGTTAGGAGTATAAATATATTGTCCATTTGCATCCATCAAATGCTTATTCCTAATTTCTAATTTTATTCCCCATAAAAAGAGAATTAACTTTCCGGCATATCGAACAACTTGCCATGCACTCACTTTTAGTTTTTCGTTGCGTAGCCAAACGGGAATAGCAATTATGGGCAAGCAAAGTGTGAGCAAAGTAAAGAATACAATCCCTGCCCAAAATGTCCATAAGTAAATAAAAAGTTTCTCGGCAAGTTTCAATTTTAAAGAGGTTTTTGTGTTGCTTTTTTACTAAGTAGCAATAGCAAATTTATATCAAAACAAATATTTTAGTTTGAAATTAAATTACTTTCGCGCTCGTTTTTAAAATGGATAAAAGATTAAGAGCGCATCTCTTTCTATTTGTGGTGAATTTGTTTTATGGCGCTGGTTTCTCAGTTTCAAAATGGCTGATGCCTACTTATATTAAGCCATTTGCTTTTATACTCATTCGCGTTGGAATTACAGGTTCGCTTTTCTTTATTCTTCAGCGTATTTTTATTAAAGAAAACATCCGCAAAAAAGATATTCCATTGCTTTTGTTTTCATCTTTATTTGGCGTGATAATAAACCAAGAAATGTTTTTTCTCGGCTTAGAACGCACTACTCCAATCAATGCAGCACTCATTATGATTACCACGCCAATTTTGGTGTTTCTAATTTCTTTTATTTTGAAATATGAGCAAGCAACATGGCAAAAAATTATGGGCTTGGTTTTTGGCGGAGGCGGGGCATTTTTAATTTTGAGTGGAAAGGGTTTTAGTTTTTCATCTGATACTTTTTTAGGGGATTTATTTATCTTGATAAATGCAGCTTCTTATGCAGTTTTTTTAGTTATTGTGCGCCCGCTCATGAAACAATATCATCCGCTCACAGTTATCACTTACGTTTTTTTGATTGGAATAATTCCGGTAGCAATTATGGGGCATAAACAGTTTGCTGTGATACAATGGCAAAATTATACAGCTTTAACCTGGAGTGGAATTGCTTTTATTGTGATTGGTACAACCTTTTTGGCTTACTTGCTAAACATGTTTGCTTTGCGCGAAGTGAATGCTTCGGTAGTTGGTGTATATATTTATTTACAGCCGATTTTGGCAAGTGTTATTGCAATATTTTTAAATCAAGATTCACTTACTACTGAAAAAATTATAGCAGCATGCAGTATTTTTTTAGGCGTTTCGCTGGTTTCTTTTTCTCCTGTAAAAGTATTTAAAGCAGTTGTGAAGATTTAGTTTGGAACTTCAAGATAGCCTTCTAATTTAGCCGCACTAATTAAACAATTAAATATGAATTTTCCTACGGAACTAAAGTATTCTAAAGAACACGAATGGGTTAAGGTTGATGGCAATGTAGCTACAATCGGCATTTCTGATTTTGCTCAAAAAGAGTTAGGCGATATTGTGTATGTAGATATTGAAGCTATGGGGAAATCACTTAGCAAAGATGCGGTTTTCGGCACTGTTGAGGCTGTAAAAACAGTATCGGATTTATTTATCCCAATTTCAGGAAAAGTGATAGAAAAAAATCCAATGTTAGACGCTCAACCGGAGTTGGTAAATACTGACCCTTACGGAAACGGCTGGATGGTGAAAGTTGAAATGAGTAATCTTGAAGACTTAAATTCTTTGATGGACTCAGCAACTTACCAAACACATATTGGTGTTTAATTTTAGCGGTTTATTAAGTTCCAAAATTTAATTCTCAATTTATCTGTAAAAGAAAGTGGTTGGTAAAAATCGCTTTCTTTTATTGAATTTTTATATCCTTTCAAACAATTAAAATATTGTTGCCAAAAAGGTTTTAATAACTCATCATTCCCTTCTAAAATTAAGCGAATAGTGAAGTGATTGAAGTGTATAAACACAATAGGAAAACCTCCTGCAAGAGTTTGTTTTTCTATTATGCTTCGAGGGCAATTTTCTATATTCCAACCTGCAACATTGCAGCCTTTGTGTTCAAGTATTTTGGCGCTTGGTTCAATAATAGGAAAAAGGTCTAAATACTTTTGGTCATCATACAAACCATGCCAAAAGTTTTTTTCACAACGATAAAGGCAAGCTGCTGCCCACCATTCTAAAACACTTTTAGCATTTTGATTTACAGCTACAAACCCGGCATTATACAAGCCAAATTTTAAATTATTTTCTAACCAATATTGCTCTTTGTTAGGCGAAAACGAATAGCGATGTGGTGTAAGTAAAACAGCGTGCGTTTCTAACTCTTGAAATAAAAAATCGACACTATCAAAAAACGCAATATCGTTATCTATATATACAACTTTTTCAATTTTGTTTAAAAGTGAACAGAGAAAAACCGGCTTTAAACTCCACCTCAGTTTATCGCCATTGTATTTATTCAAAACAGGAGTGAGGTATTCGCTTTGTAAGTGTGCTGTTTTGTAAAACTGTAAACTCTCTTTTTGTGTTTCAGAAAATTCACCATCTAAAAGTAAAACATGAAGTTGAAAATTTTCTTCGCAAGTATTCACAAGTGATTGATGCAAAGCATAAACTTTGTACAGATGGCTGAATGAAGTAATGGTGCAAAAATGATTCACTTGTTTTTTTAAAGATTTGTAAATATAAAAACTCAAGTGTTTTTTATTGCATTTCCTATTAGTGCTAAAAAGTATAGACTTAAATTTGTACTCTTGTGTAATCACCTCCTTTTATGCTAATCAAACGCTGGAATTTTTTAGAAACAGATAATAAAAAAGTTGCAGAACTTCAACAAGAGTTACGCATTCACCCTGCAATATTAAAAATATTGATTCAGCGTGGTGTTGAAACTTTCGATGAGGCTAAAAGTTTTTTTAGGCCTGATTTAGAACAATTGCACAATCCTTTTTTAATGAAGGATATGCACCGTGCTGTCGCCAGGATTTCAAAAGCTGTCAAACAGAATGAAAAGATTTTAATTTTTGGTGATTATGATGTTGATGGCACTACTGCGGTTTCGTTAGTTTATCTATTTCTAAAACCAATTTATGAAAATATAGAGTATTACATTCCGCATCGCTATCGCGAAGGTTATGGTATTTCAACACAAGGAATTGACTACGCAGCGGAGAACAATTTTTCGCTTGTAATTGCTTTAGATTGCGGCATAAAATCTATTGATAAAATTGAGTATGCAAATTCAAAAGGTGTTGATTTTATTATTTGTGATCATCACCTGCCAGGTAGTGAGATTCCTAATGCAGTTGCTGTTTTAGATCCAAAACAAAGCGATTGTAATTATCCTTACAAAGAGCTTTCTGGTTGTGGTGTTGGGTTTAAATTAGTACAGGCTTTTAGTATAGAACACGGCTATTCGCTCGACCGTTGTTTTAATTTGTTGGACTTAGTTTGTGTGAGTATTGCGGCAGATATTGTTCCAATTACAGGCGAAAATCGAATTCTTGCTTTTTATGGTCTAAAGAAAATAAATAGTGAAAATATTTTGCCCGGTTTAAAATCGCTAAAAACTTTAGCTGTGCTGAAAACAGAAATGACAATTACCGATGTGGTGTTCGGTTTAGCTCCAAGAATAAACGCAGCCGGAAGAATGGACGATGCAAAACACGCAGTGAAATTACTTACCGGAGAGGTTGAAGATGCCACATTTGAACACGCTGAAAAATTGCACATCTTAAATTCAGAACGCAAAAATTTAGACCGTCAAATTACAGAAGAAGCACTTGCAATTATTGAAGCTGATGAAGTTTTAAAAGCACGAAAAACAACAGTGGTTTTTAATTCAGATTGGCACAAAGGAGTTATTGGAATTGTTGCCTCAAGATTAACTGAAAGTTACTATCGCCCAAAAATAGTTTTAACCGAAAGCGATGGCAAAATTACAGGCAGCGCACGCAGTGTAAAACAGTTTAATTTATACGAAGCTATTTATGCTTGTCGCGAATATTTAATTCAGTTTGGAGGACACCAATTTGCAGCAGGTTTAACTATGCAAAAAGAAAATTTAGAACATTTTTCTAAAGCATTTGAAGCACAAGTAGCATCAACCATTTTACCCGAAAATTTAATTCCTGAAATTGAAATTGATGCAATCATTTCTTTGAACGATATCAATAATAAATTCTATTCTATTGTTGAACAACTTGCTCCATTTGGACCGGGAAATATGAAGCCTGTTTTCGTAATTAAAAACCTTCAAGATTCAGGCTACAGCAGACTTTTAAAAGATGAGCATATTAAATTAGTATTAAAAAATGGCGATTCTTTTATCAATGGAATTGCATTCAACATGGCAGATAAATTTAGTTTAGTAAAAAATGGTGCTTTTGATATTGCTTTCAATATTGAAGAAAACGAATGGAATGGAAATGCTTCTCTACAACTTATGATAAAGGAAATTAGAGAGAGCAATTCTTAATTAAAAAGATATTCAAATTCACTACGTTTGAACGGTGAGCGGTTTCATAACTTATGCTGATATTATTTTGCCTTTAGCGCTTCCAAGAGCGTTTACTTACGCCATTCCCATTGAGTTAGTCGGTGTGGTGCAAGTTGGGCATCGCGTAATTGTTCCTTTTAAAACTGATAAACTTTACACAGGTATTGTTTCTAAAATTCACAACGAAACACCTGCTGTGAAACCCCGACTTATTGAAACAATAGCAGATGAAGAACCTTTGGTAACGCCAATCCAGTTGAAGCATTGGCAGTGGATAGCAGATTATTATTTGTGTACCATTGGTGAAGTAATGAACGCGGCTTTGCCAAGTGGATTAAAGCTAAATAGCGAAACAAGAATTTACTTTAATGAATATTTTGAAGGTGATTTTAATTCATTAAGTGATGAAGAATTTTCGGTGGTTCAAGCCTTGCGGAATAAAAAGGAAATGGGCTTGCCCGATGTGCAAAATCTATTACAAAAGCGCAGTGTTTACAATATTCTTCAAAAACTTTTTAATGAAGGAATCGCATTAAGTAAAGAAGAATTAACACTAAAATATAAACCTCGTTTTGAAACTTTTATTCGCCTAAATGAAAAGTATAGAAATGAAGATGAATTAGAAAAGCTGTTCGATGAAATGCAGCGTGCGCCAAAGCAAGTAGAATTGCTTTTGGCTTATATGCAAATAGGAAAACAGAACGCTTTTATTAAAAAAGCAGAACTGCTGAAATTGAGTAACACTGATACGACTGTACTAAAACGCTTAGTTGAAAAACAAGTTTTTATTGAAGTAAAATCTGAAGTCTCAAGGTTGGGGATTTTGCAAAACGAAGTGGTTGAGAATCATACACTCAGCAGTTTACAACTTGAAAGTTTACAATCAATCCAATCACATTTTGAAGATAAACAAACTGTACTTCTTCATGGTGTTACAGGAAGCGGAAAAACCATTGTTTACACAGAGTTAATTCAACAAGTAGTAAGCGAAGGAAAGCAAGCACTGTTCTTACTTCCGGAAATTGCATTAACTGCACAACTCATCAATCGCTTGCGAAAATTTTTTGGAAATGAAATAGGAATTTATCATTCAAAATTCAACCTGAACGAGCGTGTGGAAATTTGGCACAAAGTGCTAAATGGAGAATACAAAGTTCTATTAGGCGCACGCTCTGCTCTCTTTCTTCCTTATAAAAATTTAGGCTTAATTGTGGTGGACGAAGAGCACGATAATTCCT
>ENA-UOUJ01001839-UOUJ01001839.1-activated-sludge-metagenome-genome-assembly--contig:-NODE-1839-length-10463-cov-3.174865_pt1 | contig 10463 bp, 20 predicted proteins | sample MGYA00249839_ERZ747224 | MGnify/ENA primary metagenome ERZ747224 (study PRJEB28782, sample SAMN03220277) | activated sludge metagenome | biome: wastewater; feature: sewage sludge; material... | reverse complement strand
TAAACGCCGTGATCGTGGGATTCATCAGTGCGACTCGGCGTAGTTCTTGAAGTTGTTCAGGATCGCCGCCCAGCCGTCTTTCTGCATCTCGATCGGATTTTCCGTTTCGGGATCGAAGAGGGTTTTGATCCGGGTGCCGTCGCCGGTTTTCTCGAACGTGGTCACCACTTTGCGGCCGTCGGGCATCGTATATGAGACTTTCTTTTGCGCGACGACGTCGTCGTAGGTGCCTTCGAAGTCGAAGCCGAAGCTTCCGTCTTTGGCTTCCATACGCGATTTGAATTTTCCGCCGGGACGCAAGTCACTCTCGGCCGAGGGACATTGCCAGTCAGGGCTCGCGAAGTTCCACTGGGTCACGTGCTCCGGGCGATTCCAATACTCCCAGACTTTGTTGGCGTCAGCTTTGATCGTCGCTTCGATTTCAATTTGCGATTTGCTCACGGGTTTTTCCTTTGGGTTGGGGTTCGGAAAATAGGAATCGAACGTATCGGATGAGGTGATCCAGGCTTTCGACGGCGACGGCGTTACTCTCGGTCGCTTTCGCCAGGATGAACGCGCCTTGAAGCACGGCCTGCGTATGCACCGCCAGGCTGCGCGGATCGAAATCCGCGTCGGGACAATGCTTCGCTTTCGCCGCGCGGATGTCCTCTTCGACGACGGCGGCGTGGGTGAAGATGCTGTTCGCGCAAGCCTCACGAAGTTTGGGGTGCGACTCGTAGGCCTCCTGCACCATCGTGCCGACTAGACAGGTGAACTCGGGAACGGCTCCGTGAAGAATTTGTTTGCGGAATTCGATGTAGCCGATGAAGCGATCAAGCGGATCCGCGGGCTCATGATAGGGCGCGGTTTTGAAAAACCCTCCGGTGACGGCGGACCAATGATCCGCGGCCGCGATGGCGAGCGCCTCTTTGCTTTCGAAGTAGTGGAAGAACGTCCCCTTCGTGACCCCCGCCGCTTGGCAAAGCTCATCGACGGTCGTCGCCGAGTACCCCTTCGTGCGGATGAGTCCGAAGGCCGCTTCGAGCAGCTTTTCGTTGGCGGGTTTTCGTGTCGCGGACTTCGTCGGGCGGGCCATGGGTAATAATATACCAACTGGTTGGTTTATTATCTAGCAGTTTTTGGTGTGCTTAAAAACTCCTTAGTATTCATATATTTATGTAAGCTAGGAACGCTGAGGTCCGATACTCGGCCCTTTCACTTCTCTCCTTTTGCCCATTCATTGAGAACTTCGAACCTACAACGGCTCGGGAACTGCTTTGCCTCATCAACAGCAACTTTACTTTTACTTCATATTGAAGTAAATCAGGAGGTGGGATGAAAGTCCTCACAAAAATTTCGAGGAGCAGAATCTTCGAAAAGCAACTGAAGAAGGCACCGGACCTCATCCGGAAGAAAGTGGTTTTCTGGGTTTTCTTGGTGGAATCGAAAGGTTTGGCCGAAGTCATGAAATCCCCCGGATTTCACGACGAACCACTGAGGGGCGAACGTCGCGGCGAAAGATCAGTTCGTATGAACAGATCGTACCGACTGTTCTACCGCGTGATCGAGGACCACGTGCACATCGAACTCTTAGAGGTGAACAAACATGAGTACTAAATCATACTTCGAAAAGCTGGAAAAACAGCACGGCGCTTTGACCTTTGGCGGCCTCTTGAGGGCTTGGCGCGAAGGAGAAGAGCTGAGCCAAACCGCTTTCGCCAAAAAGATCGGTCTCTCCGTACAGAATTTGAATGACCTCGAAAAAGGTCGGCGGATTCCTTCCCCCACTCGAGCCTCACGCATCGCCAAAAAACTCGGCCTGCCTGAAACGGGCCTCATCGAGCTAGCCCTGCGCGACTCTTTGCTCAAAGAAGGATTTCATTACGACGTGAAACTCAGGTCCGCGTAGTTCCCGTGCGATCCTTTCTTCATCGGCCTGCTCCCACCAAGTGGGCCTAGCCCCGGCGGGCGGCATCAATCGCCGCGACGTCGATCTTCTTCATCTGCATCATGGCCGCAAAGGCCCTCTTCGCTTCATCGCCTCCGTTCGCCATCGCTTCGGTCAGCGTGCGCGGAGTGATCTGCCACGAGAGTCCCCATTTGTCGGTGCACCAGCCGCACTGACTTTCTTTACCGCCGTTGCCGACGATCGCGTTCCAGTATTTGTCGGTTTCGGCCTGATCTTCGGTGGCGACTTGGAACGAGAAGGCTTCGCTGTGTTTGAAGTAGGTTCCGCCGTTCACGCCGATGCACGGAGTGCCGAGCACGGTGAACTCCACGGTCAAGACGTCACCGGCCCGGCCCGACGGATAGTCGCCGGGAGCGCGTTGAATGGCGCCGACGGAGCTGTTCGGCAAGGTCTTCGCGTAGAAGCGCGCGGCCTCTTCGGCGTCTTTGTCGTACATCAGACAGATCGTATTTTTGTGGATCATGATGCGGCCTCCGGCGTTTCGGTGTGGACGGCTTTGGTACGCTTAAACCGTCAGACCGACACGTTTGCGGGAAAATCGCGGTTGATCAAGCTCGGTCATCATAAACGCCGCGACATCCGCGCGAGGTACCGATTTTCCACCTTGGGGCATAAAGTCCGCGAGTGCGGTCGCACGTCCCGTCGCGGGAGTGTCCAACAGATCGGGCGTGCAGACGAGGGTCCAATCCAGCGTCGAGGCCTCCAGCGCTTTCCACGCTCGCAGGTGCCCTTCCGAGGATGTCCGAAAGGTCGCGGGATAGTCCGGGCGATCACGACGCAAGCTGTGAGCATCGAGTTGCAAAATTCCCCCGCCGGCTAAGCCGAGGAAACGGGGGACTTTCGCCACTTGCGCGGCATCGATTAACTTGAGGGTTGCGGGTTCAACCACCGAACCGCTCAATGCGGTGATGATGGCATCGTGATTCGCGACGATCTGAGCGAGATTCGGATGATCGAGAAGATCACCGTTGAGAATCCGCAACCAAGACTCCGCGGGATCCAGACGATCCGCGCCGCCCCGAACGAGCGCGGTGATTTGGTGGCCGCGAGGCCTCGCCTGTTGCAAGATCTGTCGTCCCGTACGCCCGGTGGCTCCGGCGAGAAAAATTCGCATCGTTTACGTTCCCTCCGGGTTACGTCCAGGTTTGATTGAGCTTGTCGGAATAGAATCTGAGGGCCTTGTCGTAGGATTTGATCGAGTCGTCCGTGGTCGTGTCGATCAGCTGAAGTAGGAGCTCGCGGACGGACTCTTCCGCTTTGCCGAGATTGTAGAGGGTCAAAGCCCGAAAGACCTTGAATGAGCGCTCCTCCGGAAACTCTTTGAGCGCTTGGTCGAAGACGTCCAAGGACTTTGGATACGCGCCGAGGCAGCGGTAAGTGCTGCCCAAACCGAGGAAGCAGCCTTTGCGATCCTCCGTGAGTCCGTTGGCGATGGCCTTTTCGTAATAGGGCGCGGCCGCGGACTCTTTTCCCATCGAGTCGCAGGTCCATGCCATTTGGTAGTTCAAATCGGGGTCGTTCGGGTGGGATTGCAGAAGCGTTTCCAGAAGTCGCATCGCTTCTTCCGGCTGTTTGTTTTCGCGGAGTCGTTTCGCTTCTTCGATTTTCTTTTCCATAAATCCTCGTTGGCCGGAACTCATTCAACGGGTCTACTCATTATGCCAGCTGATTTCGAGTTTGTTGCCGTCGGGATCTTTGACGAAGAAAGAGGCGAACTCCCCGTCCTCGGCGCGCATGTCGCGGACGATGTTTTCCCGGGATGATTTCATTTTCTCGTAGATCGAAAAAACCTGCTCCGCAGAGTCGAGGCAGAATCCGAGGTGGTACCATTCGGGAAGTTGCGGCAGTTCCGCGACGGGGTCGATGGCGATCAGAAAACCTTTGGCGTCAGTCAGAAAGACGCCGGAGCCGTGATCGAATTTCTTCGTGAAGCCGAAGTAGCTTTCGTAGAAGCGGCAGATCCGCGAAAGATCCTTCGTGCCGAGATGAACGTGGTTGAGCGTCATGACGTCTTCTCGATGATCACGTGGGTCGCGTTTTCGCCGTGGACGCGCTCTTTGACCGCGTAGCCGAGCTTCGGCAAATCCAGTCCGTGAAAAAGGTTTTCGCCGGCGCCCAGAAGCTTCGCGGACACCGCCAAGTGCATGTAGTCGACGAGCCCCTTCTGCAGGTACTGACGAACGGTGGAGGTGCCGCCGTTCAGGCGAATGTCTTTCCCCCCGGCGGCCTTGCGCGCCTGCGCGAGCGCCGACTCGATGCCGTCGGTCACGAAGTGGAAGGTCGTTCCGCCGTCCATCTCCAGCGGCGGGCGCGCGTGATGGGTCAGCACGAAAACCGGAGAGTGGTAAGGAGGGTTGTTGCCCCACCACCCTTCCCATTCGTGATTGGGCCATTCGCCGCGGATGGGACCAAACATGTTCCGCCCCATAATGTTCGCGCCAATATTATCGAATCCGCGCGAGGCGAACTGATTGTCGATGCCGGTGGTGCCGTCGGGCTGCCCGATCATCTTCCGGAAGGTCAGTGTGGGGAAAAACCATTCATGAAGTTTGGTGCCATTGAGGCCGAGCGGATTTTCCAGGGACTGCCCGGGACCGGCCCCGTATCCGTCCAGGGATATCGCAAAGCTCTCGACGCGCAAACGAGTCATGGGGCTTCTCCGGCTGAGGTTTTCTTGGGGGCGATCTCGTCTTCGAGTTTACGAATGGCGACCACGATGTCTAGAAACTTCCGTCCGAAGTCGGTGTAGACATATTCCACGCGCGGCGGAACTTCGGGATGCTCGATCTTATCGAGAATCTGATATTTCTGCAGTTTGCGCAGGCGCTCGTTGAGAACTTTCGTGGTGAGTCCGTCCTGCTCGCGCACCATCGCGCCGGGCCGGTTGATGCCTTTGTCGACCATATCGAGGATCGACATCGACCACTTGCATCCAACGATGTCCTCGACCAGAAATTTGATCTCAAACTTTTTATCCACTGTCGAATCCCCAAGATGCACCATTTGGTGCCTACCCTACCGTTTTGTAGCCACTTGTTCTCGCGGGCGATTTCACAATAATCGAAGCCGTGGAGAGGAGTAAACATGAAAGCACTTCCACTGAAAATAGAGAAATGGCTGAACGCTCCGGCGGGATACGAACTCGATTTGGCGTCGGACAAGGTCAAGGTGATCCACGCGTTCCAGATGCTGTGCCCCGGCTGCGTGTACTACGGGATTCCGCAGACGGTGGAGCTGCACGATCGATTCCGCGGGATGGATGTCGAAGTGGTGGGATTGCATACGGTCTTCGAGCACCATGACGTGATGAATGAGGCCGCGCTGCAAGTTTTCATCGATGAGTGGCGCCTTCCGTTTCCGGTCGCGATCGACAAACCGCGCACGGGTGAGCGCCTCCCTGAAACGATGAAGTCCTACGACCTACAGGGCACACCCAGTTTGTTAGTCATCGATCGCGAGGGCGAGCTCGTGGTGAAGCACTTTGGGATCATCCAAACAGAACAACTGATCGAAATCGTCACGAAACTTTCTGAAAAAACACAAACCCAAAAAACAAGCCTAGGAGGCAGCATATGAGCAGAATCAACTTGAAAAACACGCAAGAGACAACCGGCAGCCACAAGAAGACGTTCGAGCAAATCGAAAAGGCATTCGGCAAAGTCCCGAACATGTTCCTGGCCATCGGCAATTCCTCGGCAGCACTGGAAAGCATGTGGGGAGCATTCGGCGCACTCAGCAAAGGAAAACTCGGCGCAAAGCTGGGCGAAAAAATCGCGGTCCACGTGGCGGACCTGAACCGCTGCGAGTATTGCTTGGCGGCCCACACGGTCTTGGGCGGCAAAGCGGGCGCAACTCCGGCCGAGATGAAGGCCGCCCAAGCCGGCGAAGCAAGCGATGCCCGCACGCAAGCGGTACTGATCTTCGCGGGTCGCCTGGTTCAAGCACGCGGTCAAATTTCAGATGCCGATGTGGCGTCGGTGAAGTCAGCTGGCTTCAACGAAGAGGAAGTCGCAGAGATCTTGGCGCATGTGGCACTGAACGTGTTCACAAACTACACGAACAACGCATTCGGAGTGCCGGTTGACTTCCCGCAAGTTCCTCTACGCAACTAATAGAGATAGAGGGCGGACTCCTCTACGGAGTTCGCCTATGCGAATCAATACTGCTCGAGAGCCAATTTGAAGAGTCTTACGACCTCATCCACATCTTTGGATTTGAGGAATCGAAGCTCCATCCATTGCGAGCTCGGTGCTCTTTTCTTGTGGATCTTGGAATCGGTGGGATGGATCAGACCTTCGCTGCGAATGAGTTGTTTGGTCAGGCGGACATCGATCTCGTTGTCGTCGTGAAAGTGGGCGATCTCTTTGTCTTTATAAAGAACCGCTGAGCCCCAGGGACTTTCGGTGGCCGATCTTCCAGGCCCGGGATACGCTCTAACTTTTTGACGAGCTCCTTGCGCAGTTTGGACATGGAATCAGCTTTTTCTTCCGGTGTCGTTCAAAGCCAAATTGAGGTCGAACTCCGAGAGTGCTTCGATTCCTTCTTCTTCCAGCAAGTCTTGAATCAGGATCTGCGCATCGAGAAGTTTACCCTCAACGTCGCTCACAAAACTCGTTTTGAAGATGATGTTCTTCTCGCCACCCTTGATCCCGATGACCGCGACGGATCCGTCGAGGCGCGCGATGTGGACTCCGCCGAGTTCTTCATTCATTTTTTGGAGTTCTTGGAGATGCGCTCTGATGAGCTTTGCGCTCTCGTCTTTTACTTGTTGCACGGAATGATCCTTACTCATCTCGTTGAGCTGAAGATTTTCTGGTGCGAACCGCAGGTTATGCGAGAATATGGACGTAGACCTTTTCAGAATCCGTCGCGAAAACGGCATCCACCGATTTGCCAAGTTCGCCGACAAACACAGTCTCGGCGGTCTCGGCCGAGACTCCGCACTTGCAGTCGAAGTCCCAGACATCGGCCCCCTCGGGCAACGTCTTGCGGCGCTCGCGAGCGAGGTACTTATTGATTTCGGCTTTTACGGATTCGACGACCCGGTCCGGGCGGTGAACTTCAGATCTGAGGCTAAATGTCTTTTTCATGAGGCAACACTCTAACTCAAAACGCCCGTCTCCTCTGGAGGAAACCTCGTCGGATGAAAGCCTTTTAGGGTTTTCCAGCGGGCGAAAACAAAACTGGTGGAGGCGGAGCACGGCTAAGTACACCATGCCGGCGGCCACCTATCCCTCACGATATTATTCGATTTTTCCCAAAGACGAAAGACCGCATCTTTGACGTTTGTGCCCCTCTTTACGAGGCCGGATACTCCTTACGCGAGATCGAAGAGAAAACTGGCTTCGCAAAATCCTCGATTCGCGAGGCACTGAACCGCCGGGGCCTGCCACTTAGAAACGCCTCAAAAACCAAAGCGTCCAAAATCAAACCGCCAGTGAAAATGCGCTCCCCGATCATCCCGTATGGCTTCGCTTGGCTCGAAGGCAAGCTCGTCAAGGAACCCCGCGAATACAAAAACGTCCTCAAGGTCATCTGCCTCTGGCAGGCAGGGAAGAGCTTCACAGCCATTGCTCGCGCACTAAATGACCAACGGGTGCCTACACGAAATGGCAAGAAATGGTTTCACAGCTCCATCGGAGCAATCGTCAAACGCCATCTAGAAGAAAACCAACAAACCGAAGGAGGTCCCAATGGGGTTCAATAAACTTGTAGAAGCAGCTCTTATCATCGTCTTGATCGCCGCAGCGGCAGGGCACCTCCCGCGCCTTGTCCAGACGGTCAGAATCGCGCAACTTCAGCTCATCAAGGACTCGCAGTCCTCCAAATGGGGTCAGGCATTTTTGCTTCGGGAAAAACTCTCCACTACGCGCCTTTCAGGATCTCCTGCCAGAGATCGCTGAATGCCTGCCTAACAGAGGGCTTCGCGGCGAGATGCAAGTTCAAGCCAGCCCGCTCTTTCGTCGGCATCGCTTGACCACGAGGTTCATCGCCCTCTTTTCTGCGGCTCCAACCACCTTCAAGAGAGATCCGAATCGCAGTCAGAATGGCCATCCAGATTCCAAACACACCTAAAAAAATCGCAATCAACATAGCGTTCCCTCCTTAGGAGAATGGCGGGGGCAATGCCCCCGCCGATGATTTCACTTTTTCTTCGCGATGCTGCCGTCTACGGGATTGAAATAGATCTCAACCTCGTTGCCCTCTTTGTCGGTGCCGTAGATTTCGTAGCAGGTGCCGGGCTGCTTGAACTTTCTGATCTTGTAGCCCTCCCCCGTGACCTTCTTCTTGAAGGCCTCCTCGGTCATCCACTTGGATTGGGGCTCTTCCGTGCAGTTCTTCTTGGCGAAGGCCGGGGAGCTCAGCAGAAGCGGCAGGGCGGTCAGTAAGGTTACGATTTTCATGGATCACTCCTTGGTTTATTGGGGCACCGTTGCCCTTTACCAAAGATGCTTCCGATGGCTCGATCTAGCCATAGGGCAAAAGCCCTAAGCTTTTGTTTTTACTGGCCATTGGGCATTTGTCCCATGGCCAGAACCCTGAGTCAGGCCCATGATTGAGACAGGTAAAGGGAGGCTCCATGAACAAATCAAAAGTTTACGATCTACCTACAAGACTCTTTCACTGGCTTTTTGCCGGTCTATTCGTCGCTGCTTATGCGATCGCACAACTGACCGATGACGAATCCCCCTGGTTTTCCCAGCACATGCTGCTGGGAATGATCCTGTTCGTCACAACGCTGCTTCGCGTAGTTTGGGGAATCTTTGGATCTCGCTACGCCCGCTTTTCCTCGTTCCCGCTGAATCCCCTGCGGCTGATGGGGTACTTCCGCGAGATTTTGAGCACGAAAGGGCGAACCTACTTCGCGCACAATCCGGCCTCGGCCTGGGCCGCGGTCGCCATGATGGGCCTCGCGCTCGGGCTCGGCGTCACCGGCTACCTGATGGCTTCGGGTCAAAAGGAGGCCTTTGAAGACATCCACGAGCTCATGGCCAACGCCTTTGCCTTTGTCGTGGTGGCGCACGTTGCCGGCCTTGTTCTGCACAGCCTTCGCCACCGGGATGGAATCGCCCTCAGTATGATTCACGGAAGGAAAGACAACGAAGAGGGAGCGTCACCTATCGCAAGTTCCCACAGATTTGTGGCCATGGGAATGGCGGGAATCATTGGCTTATTTGCCTTTCACATCTATAAGAACTACGATGCCGCCCAGGCAACGACCAGCGTCTTTGGTGTGAAACTCCAACTTGGAGAGAATGAGTCCGAGGAGCATCAGGGAAATACGAAGGAAGGCGCCGAGCACGAAGACGATGACGACTAGAAAGGCGCCCGCATGAACAACCGAGAACGCTGGGTCATAATCACGATCCTCCTGGGAACCGCCATCTTTGTTGGGACCGACCTCTTCACTGACTCCAGGGAAGGCGTCCGTTGGTGGCATTTGGCTGCGGAAGGATTTGTTGCTCTAGCGGCTCTCGCAGGCGTTGTTTTCCTTCTTCGAGGCTCATTCGCACTGAAGCGGTCCTTGGCTGCTGAAGTTCTCAAGTCGAGCGGCCTCCAAGCGGAAGCCGAACGGTGGCGAAAACAAGCCCGAGTCCACATTGAAGGCCTCTCCCAAGAAATCGAGCGTCAACTGACGTCTTGGAAACTGACAATCTCCGAGAAGGAAGTCGCCTTTCTTCTCTTGAAAGGATTGAGCCTCAAAGAAATCGCGGAGATTCGAAAGACATCAGAAAAAACCGCGCGGACGCAGTCCACCGCCATCTACGAGAAGTCGGGCCTATCGGGCCGCTCCGAACTCGCGGCATTTTTCCTGGAAGATCTTTTAGGACCTAGCGAGGAGAGGGAAGGCCGTGAAAAAGAAAATCTCTCTTGAGAATTTAGGCGGGCTGAACGGCGCGCCCACTGGCCTGAGCGTTGCTGAAGTTTCTTCCCAACGTTCGCGCTTCGGACCCAATGCGATCATTGAACGCACTGGAAATCCCTGGCTTGAGCTTTTACTGGATACCATCAAGGACCCGATGATCTGGTTCCTGGTTGGTATCGGCACGGCTTTCTTTTTTGTCGGCGATCGCCAGGAGGCGATCATTCTTTTCGTGGCGACCATTCCTTTGCTTTTCATGGATGCCTTTCTCCACTGGAGAACCCAGGCATCCACCGCCTCCCTCAAGGGCCAGTTAGCTGCGGAAGCCGTGGTGATCCGTGACGGGAAACGCCTGCGGATTGACTCGCACGATATCGTTCCTGGCGATTTGGTTGTCCTGGATTCAGAGAATCATTTTCTACCTGTGGATGGATTCTGGGAACGCGTTGAATCGCTTCAAGTGGATGAGTCGGTGCTTACGGGAGAAGCGTTTCCGATCACCAAGAGAACGATTCCCTTCGATGCTTTTCGATCCGCACAAGAGGCACTCATTGATTCCGATTCGCTGGGCTTTGCCGGAACGCGGGTCCTTACGGGAAGCGGCCTCCTCCGCGGCCTGTTCACGGGAAACGAGACCTCCTATGGCGAAAT
>ENA-UOUJ01001838-UOUJ01001838.1-activated-sludge-metagenome-genome-assembly--contig:-NODE-1838-length-10466-cov-6.315147_pt1 | contig 10466 bp, 11 predicted proteins | sample MGYA00249839_ERZ747224 | MGnify/ENA primary metagenome ERZ747224 (study PRJEB28782, sample SAMN03220277) | activated sludge metagenome | biome: wastewater; feature: sewage sludge; material... | reverse complement strand
GGCTCTTCATGAACAACGGCGCCACGGCGACCGCCGTCGCCTTCGACTGCGCCGGCGTCTACCTCGAGACCGATTACTGATCCGACCCATGGGGGGCCATCGACCGAGCCGGGCTCACGCCCGCCCGGCCATCTACCTAAAGAGGATGACGCCATGACCCCACCTCGTCACGACGCGGCCCTGCGCCTCTCCGATCACGATCTTGAAGCGATGCTGGAGCGCGCCGCCGAGGAAGGCGCGCGCCGGGCGCTCTCCGACGTAGGCCTCGGCGGCAAGGACGCCGTGCTGACGATCCACGACATGCGCTCGCTGCTCGAGTGCATCAGCTTCGTGCGGCGCACCGCGGTGCAGACCGCGGTGCACGTCATCACCACCGGCATCCTGGTCGCGCTTCTCGCCGGGATCGCCATGAAGCTCAGGTGGTTCGGCCCGAGCCCGTGACCTGACCAACCTCACTTCGCATCCATCCCGGCCCGCCATTCGGCGGGCTTTCTTGTTTCTGGAGACATCCATGACCTTCTACGATCACTGGCGCGGCGTGCCGGCGGCCGCCTGGCGCTGGCCGAACTTCTCGCCGGCCGAGATCGCCTGCCGCGGCACCGGCAAGCTGCTCGTGGACGAGGCGGCCCTCGACAGGCTGCAGGCCCTCCGCGACCGGCTGGGAAAGCCGCTGATCATCCGCTCGGCCTACCGGAGCCCGGAGCACAACCGTGCCGTCGGCGGCGCGAAGGCCTCGAAGCACATGGAGGGGATCGCCTTCGACGTCGCCATGACGAACCACGATCCGGAGGCGTTCGAAGAGGCCGCGCGGGCGGCCGGCTTCCGCGGCTTCGGCTTCTACTCGCGATCGGGCTTCATGCACATCGACCTCGGTCCGGCGCGCAGCTGGGGCGAGCGCTTCCCGAAGCGGGCGACCGCCTTCGCGGCCGAGACGCCGCCGGCGCGCGAGGTGCTGGCGGAAAGCCGGACGCTGAAGGGTGGCGGTGCGGCCGGGGTCGCCACGGTTGGCGCCGCCGGCGTCGAGGTTGCGCAGCAGGTGATCGCCGACACGCAAGACGCGGTGCTGCCGCTGGTACCCTACCTCGACACCCTGCGGTGGCTCTTCATCGCCGTGGCGCTCGGCGGCATCGCCGTCGCGATCTACGCGCGCCTCGACGACTGGAAGCGGGGCCGGCGGTGATTGCCGGCCTTCTGGCCCAGCTCGAGGCCGTCCGCGAGGGGGGGGTGACCGCTAACCGTTCCGCGCCGGCAGCCGACGGCGATCCGGTCAACCTCGCGAAGAAGCGCGCGGTCGATGGCAGCAAGGCCGCATCCTGACCCATCCTGACCCGTTCGCGGATCCGCGCCCCTCGGTCCGCAACGGGTGATCTATCGCGAAAGCGCGGGGCTACCGGGCGCCAGGGTCGGACAGACGGCCGTCAATGCCCGCGCGATGCAGCCGCCGGTAAAATGTCGAACGATCGATTCCCGCCATGCGGGCTGCGGCCGAGACGTTGCCCTCGCATTGTCTCAGCAACTGCACCAGAGCCCGTTCTCCGGCCCGATCGGTTCGAGGCGCCGGGCTGGCGATCTCGCGCGGCAGGTCGTCGGGCTCCACCGGCCCGCCGTCGCAGAGCGCCGCGCAGAGCTCGCAGACATTGATAATCTCCCGCACGTTGCCCGGCCAGTCATGCGCCAGCAGGAGCCGCATCGCCGCCTGCGAGAAGTCGACCCTTCCCTCCACCCTGCCGGCGATGCGACCGATCAGCCATTCGAGATCGGCCCGCTCGCGCACGGGCGGCACGTCGAGCACCAGCCCGTTCAGCCGGTAGTAGAGATCCTGCCGGAAGCGGCCATGGGCGACCAGCCCGGCCAGGTCGCGGTGTGAGGCCGAAATGACGCGGATGTCCACCGGCTCGGCGCGGCTGGCGCCGACCGGCAGCACCTCGCGCTCCGAAAGCACGCGCAGGAGCCGTGCCTGCAACCCGAGCGGCATGTCGCCGATCTCGTCGAGGAACAGCGTGCCGCCGTGCGCCTCGCGGATCAGGCCCTTCTTGCCGCGGGCATGCGCCCCGGTGAAGGCGTTCGGCGCATGGCCGAAGAGCTCGCTCTCGATCAGCGTCTCCGGCAGCGCGGCGCAGTTGATGGCGACGAAGGGCCCGCGCCGGCGCGAGGAGCGATGCATGGCGCGCGCGATGAACTCCTTGCCGGTGCCGGTCTCGCCGCGCAGGATGACGCTGATCTGGCGGTCCACCCCCTTGGCCGCGCGCACGGCGAGCCGCTCCATCGCCGGGTCGCCGCCATGGACGGCGCCCAGCGGCGCGGGCGGCCGGTTCTCAACCGTCGGGCGCGGCCGCGCGGCCGGCGGCACGGCGCGGGCGAAGATTATGCCGCCGCGCTGCGTCTCGAGCAGGCCGTCGACCGGCGCCAGCGCCCGGGAGAATTCGGGCAGCTTCTCGACCTCGCAGGCGAAGACGTCCTCGAAGCGGCGGCCGATGGGCTCGACGCCGAGGATCTTGCGGGCGTTGTGGGTCATGCCGCTGATGCGGCCGCCCGCGTCTATGGCGACGGCCGCCATCGGGTCGACGTCCAGGAATTCGGGCGAGTGGTTCAGCCGCAGGATCCAGTCGCCACGATGGCTGCGCCCCAGATTGGCCATCTCGATCCGCCGGGCGCAGGACTTCATCACTTCGAGCGTCAGGGCCTGGCTGATCTTGTCGGCAGGCGCCTGCAGGTGCGACAGGTCGAGCACGCCCATCAACGCGCCCTGGGTGTCGTGGAGCGGCACGGCGGTGCAGGAGAGCGGCGTCAGCGCCAGGTCGAAATGGTCGCTGCGATGCACGGTGATGGCCTGCCCCGTCGCGAGGCAGGCGCCCACGCCGTTGGTGCCGACGTGGCGTTCGTCCCAATCGGAGCCGGAGATCAGTCCGGCGTGGCGCAGCTCGCGGTCGAGCTGGGCGTCGCCGATCGCGTCGACGGTCACGCCCCGCGCGTTGGACAGCAACAGGACATAGCCCATGGCGTTGACCCGGCGATAGAGATCCTCCATCCCGTGCCGGGCCATGCCGAGCAGGTCTTCCGACTCCTGGCGATGCTGGCGCAACTCGCCCTCGGTCACGAGGCGAGGGCTAAGGCGCCGCGACGGATCGAGCTGGTGCTCGTTCATGCAGCGCCGCCACGACGCCAGAACGTCCGCGTCGCGGCGCGAGGCCTCCCCTTCGGCCGCGCGAACGATCTCGAGGACATGCGCCTCGGTGTCCTGATTGCCGCGCATCGGCTCCTCCCGGCGTCCGGCACGACGATAGCACGGCCACGCCGCGCCGGGGTGGAAAACTCGCGGGCTGCGCGGGTTCAGCGGGCGAGGTCGATCAGGATCTTGAGCTGCGCGCCGGCGGGATCGAGGAGCGCGTCGAAGCCGTCGGCCACGGCGCGGTCGAGCCCGATGCGCTTGGTCACCACCTTCAGGGCCGGGATCGCGCCCGAGGCGATCAGCTCGATCGTGCGCGGCCAGCTATGGGTCGGATAGCACCAGGAACCACGAATCTCGGCGTCCTTGAAGGTCAGCTGGAAGAAATCCACGCTGCCCTTGCCCGGGTGCAATCCGGTCTGGACGATCACCCCCTGCTTGCGGATCGCGTCGAGGCAGGACTGCAACGCGCGTTCGTTGCCGACGCATTCCAGCGCCACGTCGCAGCCGACGCCGCCCTGCGTGCCGGCGCGCACGACCGCGCCCACATCCTCGCGCGCGGCGTTGATGGTGACGACCCCCGGCACGACCTCCGCGGCCAGCTTCAGCCGCGTGTCGTTCACGTCCGAGACGAACAGCCGCGTCGCCCCGAAGGCTCGCGCGGTCAGGAGCGCAAGGATGCCGATCGGGCCGGCGCCGGTCACCAGGACCGAGTCACCGGCGGTGATCCGGCCCCGGTCGCAGGCATAGACGCAGACGGCAGTCGGCTCGACCAAGGCCGCCTCCTCGTCGGACATCTCGTCCGGGATCCTTTCGACGTTGTAGTCGTTCAGCAGCGCCATCTCGGCCATCCCGCCCGATATCCAGCTCAGTCCGACCAGCGCGAGGCTGCCCGACAGGTTGTGCCAGCCGCGTTCCGCGAAATGCTCGCCGTCCCGCGGCATGACCAGCGGCTGGATGGCCACGCGGTCGCCGACGGCGACCTTGGTCACACCCTCGCCCACGGCGACGACCTCGCCGCCGAATTCGTGTCCCAGCACCTGCGGGAAGCGCGCGCCCGAATAGGGATGCGGCTCGGTCGGGATGAAGATCGGGCCCGAGGCATACTCATGCAGGTCGGTGCCGCAGATGCCGACGAAGCGGTTGCGGACCAGCACCTGACCGGGATCGGGCTGCGGAGGCTGCGGAATGTCCTCCACCCGCAGATCCTTTTTCGCATGGAAACGCAGAGCTTTCATCGTGAGACCTCACAGTTCGTCGAAGGCCGCGAGGGCCTTGGCGGCATAGACCGTGCCCGGCCCGCCGGACATCTCGATGGCGACGGCGAGGACTTCGAGAAACTCCTCGCGCGTGGCGCCGTGCGCCTTCGCCTCGCTGGTGTGGAAGACGATGCAATCCTCGCAGCCGCGTCCGACGGCGACGGCCGTGGCGATCATCTCCTTCATCGCGTGGCTGACCTTGCCCTCGCGATTGGCGGCCTGCATCAGCCCGCGGAAAGCGGTCATCGTCTTGCCGTCCGCCTTGTAGAGCGCCATCGCGCGGGCGTTCATCGCCGCAAGCTTCTCCTTGGCGCCGGCCATCAGATCAGCACCATGCCGCCGTCGACCAGCAGGCTCTGGCCGGTCATGTAGTCCGATCCCTCCGAGGCGAGGAAGATCGACACCCCCACCAGATCGTCGGGGCGCGAGGCGCGGCCGAGCAGGATGTCGGCGGAGAAGCCCTCGAAGGCCTCGTTGTCGCGCTGGGTCAGGCCCTCGTCCTTGAAGCCCTTGTCGATCAGCTTCCACATGTCGGTGGCGACGACACCGGGGCAGATGGCGTTGACGTTGATCCGATGCTTGCCGAAGGCGCGGGCGGCGGCCTGGGTCAGCGCCACGACGGCGAACTTGCTGGCCGAGTAGTGCGCCAGGGGCTCGTAGCCCTGCTTGCCGGCGATCGAGGCGGTGTTGATGATCTTGCCGCCGCCGCCCTGCGCGATGAATTGCTTCGACGCCTCCTGAGTGCCGATCAGAACACCCATGGCGTTCACGTCCATGACGCGGTGCCAGTCGTCCTCCGTGATATCGTTGAAGGGCTTCACCTGCGCGATGCCGGCGTTGTTGAACATCGCGTCGAGCCGGCCGTATTCGGCCACTGCGCGGGCGATCAGCGCGCGCGTGCTCGCCCTGTCGGTGACGTTGGCGGCGAAGCCGATAGCCTGCGCGCCGGACGACCGGATCTCGGCCGCGGTCGCCTCGGCGGTCGCGGCGTCGATGTCGGCGATCACCACCCTGGCGCCGGCCGCCGCCAGGCCCTCGGCGATCGAGCGCCCGATTCCCCGGCCCGAGCCGGTGACGATGATCGAGCGGCCTTCGACGGAATTGCTCATGGTCGTTTCCCCAATATTGAAAGGCCGCCCCACGGAGCGGGGGCGGCCCTGCGTTTCAGGCGACGAAGTCGCGCACGAGGCGGTTCACTTCCGCCGACTTCTCCATCTGCACCATGTGCCCGGCATCGGGGATGAGATGGGTCGCCGCGCCCTTCAGGTTGCCGGCGTGGGCGGCAGGGATGATGGCGTCCGCCTCGCCCCAGATCACCTGCGCCGGCACGCCGGACGCCGCGAGCGCCTCGGCCACCTGCCGCGCCTGCGCGCCGTTCGCGAACAGGTTCCCGGCCAGCTCGGTCAGGAAGTCCTGCACGCCGTCGAGGCGCTTGTACTTCAGGAGGTCGTCGACCATCGAGCGGCTGACGAGCGACTGATCCTTGAACAGGTGCATCAGGGCCGGCTTCAGATCCTTGCGGCCGGTGGCCTTGACGAAGCCGTCGATGTAACCCGAATTGATCTCGGCCCCGAGCCCCGCCGGGCAGATCAGCGTGACCGAGGCGATCCGGGCGGGGTTCCTGGCGGCGACCGTTCCCGCTACGAGGCCGCCCATCGAGTGCCCGGCGAGATGCGCCTTGTCGAGCTTCAGGTGATCCATGAAGGCGATCACCGTGTCGACCATCAGGTCGAGCCCGGCCGGGCGCGCCGACTTCACCGACTGGCCATGACCGGGCAGGTCAAGCGCATAGACCGGGCCGCCCTCCGCGAGCGCGTCGATGTTGAAGAGCCAGTTGTCGAGGTCGCCGCCGAAGCCGTGGATCAGGATCAGCGGCGTGCCGTCGCCGGGGCGCGCCGCATAGCGGATGCGGCCGGCGGGCAGGTCGGCGAATTCGTAGCTCGGCCCCTCCTCGCCCTCGTCGCCCGCCGCTGCCGGGGCCTCGTAGGCCGCGACGTAGGCGTCGATCTCGGCGTCCGACACGCTCTCCGGCGCCATCACGGCCAGGAGCGCGCGCACCGGATAGGTCTCGCCCTCGACGCCCACGCGGCGGCGCAGCAGGCCGCCGTCGGCTGCCTCGACGGCATTGGCGATCTTGTCGGTCTCGACGTCCATGATCTCGTCGCCGGGGGCGATGGTCGCGCCCTCGGCCACGTGCCAGACCGCGAGCTTGCCCTCGCGCATCGAGAGGCCCCATTTCGGCATGAGGATCGGGGTGATCTCCGCCATGGCTCAGTCCTCCATCGTCTTGCGGACGGCATGGGCGATCTGCGCGGCCGAGGGGATGTAGAGCGCCTCCAGCGCCGCCGAGAACGGCACCGGCGCATGCGGCGGCGTCACCATCTGGATCGCCGACTTCAGCGAACCGAAGGCGTCCTGCGCCACGTTCGCGGCGATGTCGCAGGCGATGGAGCAACGCGGGCTCGCCTCGTCGACGCAGACCAGCCGGCCGGTGTTCTCGACGCTCTCGAGCACCGTATCCATGTCGATGGGCGAGAGGGTGCGCAGGTCGATCACCTCGACCTCGATCCCGTCCTTCTTCAGCATGTCGGCCGCCTCGAGTGAGCGCCCGACCATCTGGCCATAAGTCACGATGGTCGCGTCGTCCCCCTCGCGCACGATGTTCGCCTCGCCAAACGGGATGGCGTAGGGCTCCTCTGGAACGTCGCCGGTGCTGGCGTAGAGGTTCTTGTGCTCGAGGAAGATCACCGGGTCGTTGTCGCGGATCGACTGGATCAGCAGCCCCTTGCAGTCATAGGGGTTCGACGGGCAGACGACCTTGAGGCCGGGGATGTGCGCGAGCAACGGGGTCAGCATCTGGCTGTGCTGCGCCGCCGCCTGGAAGCCGGCGCCGCACATGGCGCGGATGACAACCGGGGTCTCGGCCTTGCCGCCGAACATGTAGCGGAACTTCGCCGCCTGGTTCAGGAGCTGGTCGAGACAGACCCCGACGAAATCGACGAACATCAGCTCGGCCACCGGCCGCAGCCCCGCGGTCGCCGCGCCGACCGCCGCGCCCACGTAGGCGCTTTCCGACAGGGGCGTGTCGATCATCTGCTTCGGATGCTTGGCGTAGAGCCCCTTGCTGACGCCCAGCACCCCGCCCCAGGCGTCGTCCTCGCCCTTGGCGCCGGTGCCGCCGACGATGTCCTCGCCCAACATGATCACGGTCGGGTCGCGGGTCATCTCCTGATCCAGCGCCTCGTTCACCGCGTCCTTCATACTGATCACGCGTGCCATGATGTTCCCTCCCCCTCAGTAGGACACGTAGACGTCGGTGGTGAGCTGCTCGGGACCGGGCTGCGGCGCGGCCAGCGCCGCGACCACGGACTCGTCGATCAACGCGGCCACCTCGGCGTCGATGGCGTCGAGTTCGGCGGCCGAGATCACGCCCGCCTCGGTCACCTTCTGGCGGAACAGCTTCAGGCAGTCGTTGTGCTCGCGATTGTAGTCGTTTTCGCCCGGCGCCTTGTAGAGCTGCGCGTCGCCCTCGAAATGGCCGAAGAAGCGGACGTTCTTGCATTCCAGCAGCGTCGGGCCGGCGCCTTCGCGGGCGCGCTTGATCACCTCGCCCGCGGCCTCGTAGACGGCGAAGAAGTCGAGCCCGTCCACGGTGACGCCTGGCATGCCGAAGCCGGCGGCGCGGTCGACGTAGTTGTCGACGGCGGTGGCGTAGTCGACCGAGGTCGACTCGGCATAGCCGTTGTTCTCCACAACGAAGATCACCGGCAGGCTCCAGATCGCGGCGAGGTTCATGCTCTCGAGGATCGTGCCCTGGTTCGAGGCGCCGTCGCCGAAGAACGTGATCCCGACCCCGTCATGGCCGAGCTTCTGCGCCGCCAGCGCCGCGCCGCAGACGAGCGGCGCCCCGGCGCCGAGGATGCCGTTCGCGCCCATCATGCCGCGGCTGAGGTCGGCGATGTGCATCGACCCGCCCTTGCCGGCGCAGCAGCCGCTCGCCTTGCCATAGATCTCGGCCATCATCGCCTTCGGATCGACGCCCTTGGCGATGCAATGGCCGTGGCCGCGGTGGGTCGAGGCGATGCGGTCGCGGTCGTGCAGGTGCATCATGACGCCGACCGCCGTCGCTTCCTCGCCGGCGTAGAGGTGGACGAATCCGGGGATTTCGCCCCGCGCGAAATCGACGTGCAGCCGCTCCTCGAAGTCGCGGATGGTGCGCATCAGGCGATAGGCTTCGAGCAGCCGCTCCTTGGACAGCGGAAACGGATTGGACATGGACTCCTCCCTGGTTGCTTCAGTCTGGGTTGCGGACAAACAGCCCGGCCGACGCCGCATGCGCCATGCAGGCGGGCACGTCGATGGTGCGGAAGGCGTCGGGCACGAGCCTTACCGAAACCCGGTCCCCGTCGGTGAAGGTCAGCTCTCGCTCGCCGTCGAAGGCGAGCGAGCCGGCGGCGACCGAGGGATGGTGGGCGACCCCCGGCATCATGCGGTCGGTCCCCACGATGCCCACGCGGTCGATCAGCCCCGGCGCGATCGGGGCGAGCAGCTGGCGCGGCGCGTCGGGCGACAGGCAGATATGGCGACCCTCGGGCGTGGCGCGGTCCACCGGATCGCTGAGCCCGGCGATCGCCGACATGCCGATCGCCTGCGGCAGGCCGAAGGTCACGAAGAGGTCGCGGAACCCCGCGGCCTTCCAGATCGCGCGGGCGCCGACGAAACGGTCCTCGACGACGGCGACATCGACGAGCGCGATCTCGCGCCGGTCGTTCAGCATCACCTCGAGCCACTTGTTCGGGCGCAGCGCCTCGGCCGCCGGCACCTGCCCGGTCGCGGCCAGCCCCACGGCCAAGCCGGTGATCGTGGGCTCGCGCAGTTCGGGGAAGGCGTTGTTCGTCCCGGTCGAGACCCCGGCCACCGGGACCGGCCCGCAGGCGCCGACGACGACGCGATTGGTACCGTCGCCGCCCAGGACAACGATTGCCGCCACGCCTTCCTCCGCCATCATGCGGGCGGCGCGGGCGCTGTCCGCCGGCGTGGCCGTAACCGGCATGTCCAGGTAGCGCATGCGCGGGAAGTTCACGTGGCCGAGCCGCTGCTCGCGCTGGACGTTGCGTTCGAGTTGGAAGCGGATGCCGCCGTGCTCCGGCATGACCACCACTTCCTCGACGCCCGAGGTCGCCAGCCCGGCCATCATGCGCAGCACGATGTTGGCGCGATCGTTGATGGGCAGGTTGCCCGCGTACGAGATCACCCGCCGGATGTCGCGCGCCGAAATCGGATTGGCGATGATGCCGACCTTGACCATTCCATTCCTCCCGATGACATGGAAGCAAGGCCCATGCCATCGCTTCGGCGCTGTATTCGCGGAAGATTTCCCGGGCGGGTGTCGCACCGCCTGCAACACTGTCGCGCGACAGCCCATTGTTCTCGCGCTGCGTCGCGGTGGCGCGATGGTCTTCTTCGGAGGCTGGGCAAGACACGGGGACTTCGCCGCCCGGCTCGCGCCATTGTTCAAATCCGAACGGGTGGTCTAATGTGCGCGAGAACGCCCGACAGCTCGTCTCCCTGAAGAAGGAGCTGCGGCCATTGATGCCCGCCTACCCGCGCCTCACGATGCCGGTCGAGATCGTCCACGGCGAGGCGGATGTCACCTTGGCCTTGAACTGCAATTGCCCGCGCTGGCGCGTCAGGTTCCCCAGGCCCGGCTCACCAGCCTCCCCGGTGTCGGCCACATGCTGCATCAGTTCGCGACGGCACAGGTCGTGGAGAGGATCTAGGCCGCGACATCATGAGGCCGGGCCACCTGAGAAGTGCGCTTGATCCTGCGGTTTCTGGAAGGCGATGTGCCCCGATGCCGTGTTTAAGCGAGCTCCTTGCGAATGCGCGCCCAGCGCCCATGCCGGATGCAAGGTCGCGGGCGACTGCCGCAGACTTGCGGCGGATTTTCTGCCCTTTTATCCAATGAATTCAAAGGGTGCGTAGCGACTCTGACTCCGTTAGTCCTGGTTCGAATCCAGGTTCCCCAGCCAGCATAACAT
>ENA-UOUJ01001837-UOUJ01001837.1-activated-sludge-metagenome-genome-assembly--contig:-NODE-1837-length-10477-cov-4.523988_pt1 | contig 10477 bp, 7 predicted proteins | sample MGYA00249839_ERZ747224 | MGnify/ENA primary metagenome ERZ747224 (study PRJEB28782, sample SAMN03220277) | activated sludge metagenome | biome: wastewater; feature: sewage sludge; material... | reverse complement strand
CACCTCAAAGATAATATGGGCTATTTTCTTTTTTTAACTTCCGGATGGTAGTGATAACTTATTTAAAAACCAGGGGTTGGAGTATATCATTAAAGAAAAAACAATCATTATAACGCGCAAAGCCTCTCCCCCACCTACTCCCAAATCAGTAACAAATTATAATGTTACCGATACAGTGCCCTATCTTAAAGGCTCGGTATCAGGAGAAGGAGGCGCCAGGCTGGAGGGCGCTGTAGTGGCATACCAAAATACCCAGGTGTTGACCAATGCAAACGGAGAGTTTCTAATTAAAGGTATTACAGACAATACAACCTTGGTCATTTCCTTCGTAGGGTACAACACACAATTGGTTACTGTAAGAAAAAACCAACAAACAGTAAATATTGTAATGGAGGTGGCAGAAAATATATTAGATAAAGTAACTATTGGTACCGGCATATTCAATAAATCGGTAAAAAGCTATACCGGAGCAGCAGTAACGGTTACGGCAAAAGAATTGGAACAGTTTGGCAACAGAAACCTGATTGTTTCTTTAAGAAATATTGACCCCTCCTTTAATATCATCGAAAATAATGCTACCGGTTCAGACCCTAACCGCCTCCCCGATATACAAATAAGAGGCAACTCCAGCCTTCCCAATATTAACAATCTGGATGAAATTGTGGGATTGAATACGCCACTTATCATTTTGGATGGATTTCAGTCCACACTACGAAAAATGCTGGATATCAATATCAACGATGTGGAATCGGTAACCATTTTGAAAGATGCGGCAGCAACGGCTATTTACGGTTCACGCGGTGCAAATGGCGTAGTGGTAATCAATACAAAATTACCCAAACAAGGCGCATTAAAAGTAAGCTACAGAGGCGATTTGAGTGTGGAAGTTGCCGATCTTAGCGACTATAACCTATTGGGCGCCCGAGAAAAATTAGAGCTGGAAAATAAAGTAGGTCTATATAATAATCCTTTAGTGGAAAGAGATGTGCAACTCAAAAAATATTATAATTTTTTACTCAATGATGTCAATAGTGGCGTAAACACCAACTGGCTGGAAATTCCACTGCGTACAGGTGTAGGGCATCGCCACAATATCAACCTTTCCGGTGGCGCTCAGGCTTTCAGGTATAGCGTATCGGCACAACTTAATAATACACAGGGTGTAATGAAAGGGTCGGGCAGAAATGTTTTCAACGGCGCTGTAAACCTTTCTTATATCCTCAAAAACGTACGGTTTAACAACCAGTTGATGATTTCCGAGGGCAAGTCAACTGAATCTCCTTATGGCAGTTTTAGTGATTATGCAAAAATGAATCCCTACTGGAAAGCCTATGATGATAAAGGCAATGCCCTTAAATTTGTGGGCGACCCGAGTAATAATCTCTTTCAATCCCGATGGCAATCATTACCTACCAGCCCTTTGTACAATGCTTCCCTGAATGGATTCGACAAAACCCGGGTTTCCGAAATTATCAATAATACGTCTTTACAATGGTCTATTTTAAAAGGATTACAGTTTAGGGCGCAGTTTGGCATCAATAAGCTTACCCAGCAAAGCGACAGGTTCAGGCCGGCTAACCACACTGCATTTGCCAACTATGCCACTGCCGATTTATTTAGAAAAGGAGATTATGCTTACGGAATTTCAAACGGGTTAGGTTATGACGGCAGCCTGAATCTTCAATATACCCAAACTTTTCATTTAAAGCACACCCTATTTGCCGGAGTTGATTACAATATCCGCCAGTCGCAAAGTTCTTTAAACAGTTTTTTGGCCGAAGGATTTACCAATCCCAATGCAGATTTTATGTCTATGGCGCTGCAATATGCCAAAGACCAGAAGCCGGGCGGGTCTGAAAGTTTAATACGGTCAGTAGGTCTTACCGGAAATATCAACTATATTTTCGATAACCGCTTTTTTGCAGATGCCTCAATCAGAATGGATGGTTCTTCTCAGTTTGGAAAAAATAACAGAATGGCGCCTTTTGGTTCTTTGGGTTTAGGATGGAACCTGCACAACGAATCATTCCTTAAACATATCAAACAAATTGACTGGTTAAAACTTCGCGGTTCCTTAGGTACTACCGGTTCTCAAAACTTTAGCGCCTATCAGGCCCTTTCTACTTTTCAATATTATACCAACGACCGCTATTTTAATTTGAATGGCGTGTATCTGATGGGTATTGGAAATGATGATTTGAAATGGCAGCAAACCCTGAAATCAAATGTTGGCATTGATGCCGAGTTCTTCAATTCAAGATTGCGACTCACGGCTGATTATTACAAGTCAGTAACAAACAACCTGCTATCGTCTATTTCACTGCCGGCTTCCAATGGTTTTTCGAGCTATGTGGAAAATGTAGGCAAAATGAGCAATCAGGGTTTTGAATTAAAGACAACGGGCTTCATCATCAGCAAACCCGCCGATCGTTTATTCTGGAGTATGAGTTTGGGGTTGATACATAACGTAAACAAAATCATTGAAACTTCTCAGGCACTTAAAGACGTTCAAAAAAACAGGCAAATGCAAACCGGCGATGTTTTTTACCCACTGTTTTTTGAAGGCTACTCCACCACCGCTATTTGGGCTGTTCCATCATTGGGCATTGACCCAAGTAATGGCAAGGAGGTGTACCTTGACCTAAATGGCAATCCCACCTATATTTGGAGTGGAACCAATTTGCGCGCCGTAGGCGATGCCAATCCCAATGTATTGGGCAATGTAAGTACTATGGTACGATACAAATCATTTACTTTTAATGCAGTATTCGGATATCGTTTAGGCGGGCAGTTATACAATCAGACCCTGATAAGTAAGGTAGAAAATGCTGATTACAAATACAATGTGGATGCCAGAGTGTACGACCAACGATGGCAGAAACCTGGAGATAAAGTATTTTTCAAAGGGCTGATGGTTACCGGAGCCACCTCCAGAACATCGCGCTTTGTACAGGACGAAAATACACTGACCTGTCAAAACATCAGCCTACAGTACGAACCCCGAGCAGAAAATATTCGTAAACTGTTAGGTGTTCAAAATTTATTGGTAATGGTTAGCGCATCAGACCCGTTCCGGTTTTCCAGCATCAGGCAGGAACGAGGTATTTTATACCCATTTTCAAAACAATTTTTCTTAAGTCTTAATGTTACCTTTTAAAAACAGTAAAAAAATGAAGAAGATAAAATTAATAATAGGGGTGCTGGTAATGGTTGTTTTTACGGTTTCATGCCAAAAGTTTTTAACCGTAAACCCCAAAACAGAAATGACCGGAGATGCCCTCTTCTCAAGTGAGCAGGGTTTTGTGAGTGCGCTTGCAGGTGTGTATATTCAAATGAAAGAAGATGCTGCTTATGGAAAGGCATTGACCATGACCACTATGGAACAGTTAATATCCAGTTGGGATGTTACTGCAAGTACCACTGACCAAAAGTTAGGATTGTTTCAGTATGATGATGCCGGAGTGGAAACATCACTTGCCAACATTTTTCTGCAACAATATAAAATCATAGCGGGAATCAATATTATTCTGGCTAATGTGGATAGCAAAAAGACGGTTTTTAGCCAGGGCAATTATGAGTTGATAAAAGGAGAATGTTTGGCATTACGCGCTTATGTACACTTTGATTTATTGCGCCTGTTTGGTCCTGTACCGGCAAATGCTACTAATGCCAACCTGCTGGCTTATGTAAAAACGGTGTCAAAAATTGCCAACCCTCACATTAGCGTAGATGCTTATAAAACTGAATTGCTGAATGACTTATCAGCAGCAGAAGCATTGCTGAAAGATACAGATCCGTTTATTAAATACAGTGTTGCTGACTTTAAGTCCGGAACCTACAAATCGGAAAGCGAGATTGCCAATTACCGCTATCTGCACATGAATTATTATGCCGTAAAAGCATTGCAGGCAAGAGCTTATTTGTGGTTTGGCGATAATTCAAAGGCTTATGATGCTGCCAAAACAGTTATTGATGCACAAAACACATCAGCCGGCGCCAAATTCAAATTGGGTACTGCGGCCGATTTTGCAGCCAAGGATTATGTACTTACCAATGAACACATTTTTGCGCTGTACGATTTTGCGCTTTCCACTAAATATACCAGAAATTTTGCGAGTGGAAATATAAGAAAAGGGACTAATGCCACTACCATCAATACACAACTATACGAAAATACCGGTACCGATATTCGGGAAGCCAATTTGTGGGAAGCTATCTCGCAGGGGTCTGTAAATAGCTATATTCTTAAAAAATACCAATCGCCAGAAATAGTGGCCAGCTTATTGGTAGATTTTAAACAAATACCGCTGCTGCGAATTAGTGAAATGTATTTTATCGCTATAGAAACAGCCCCTGATGCAGAAGCCCAAACGTTATGGAATACGTTTCGTGCTTCCCGAAATCTTGTGGCAGCAAGCCTTTCTACCGATCCGGTGCAGAAAAAATTAGAAATAATAAAAGAGTACCGTAAAGAATTCTATGGCGAAGGACAGGGGTTTTATGCCTATAAACGCATAAATGCACCTAAAGCCAGCATTGTGTTTGTGCCGGCTACCGCCACTGTAGATTATACGCCTCCTATACCTAAAACAGAAACTACAAACAATTAATTGATGAAGATGAAAAAAGCATATATCATATTAATAACACTCAGTCTTTTGCAAACAGCTTGCAAAAAGGATAGCGGATTGCTATACAATGATGTGGCACGTATTCAGTTTGGCCCTGCAATTTCGGTATATTATTCTTCCAGTCAGAATTATGCAGATACGGTAAAAAGCCAAACATTTGTGTACCTGAATAATGCTGTAAAAATGGATACCGTGTTCTTTGATATTTATACAATGGGCGATATTTCCGACAAAGACAGGTCCTTTGCTTTGCAGCAGGAAAATGTACCCGGCGCATTTAATGCAGTTGCCGGAACTCATTACAAGGCATTAAACGATCCGGAGATGCTCAAAAAATACATCATCCCTGCAGGGCAGGCGCATGCGCTTGTGCCAATAGTACTGTTAAGAGATGAAAGCTTAAAAACCCAATCTGCAACGTTAAAAATTGTACTTTCTGCCAATGAAAATTTTCAGTTGGGACAAGCCCAGCTTTTGTGGCGAAAAGTAATTTTTACAGACCAATTAAGCCAGCCCTCGGCGTGGACGGCATCGGCTTCTACCACTTATTTTGGCAAATATAGCGCGGTAAAGCACCGGTTTATGATAGATGTTACCCAGCAGAAATGGGATAATGATTTTATCAATGCGCTTATTGCCGACACCCAATTGCAACACTATTGGATGGGCGTGGTAAAATCGGCACTTGTGAAATACAATAATGAACACCCCGGCAATCCATTAAAAGACGAATTTGGAGACCTGGTTGTAGTACCATAAAAAATTATAACAATGAAATTATTATACAAATTATTATTACTCGTTGCTGTTTTTCAGTTCTTTTCCTGCAAAAAGGATACAACCACTATTTCTTATGCTGAAAAAGAAGTGATAAGTGTAAAAGGTATGGATGATATTTATCCGATTAATATCGGGCAAAAGCTCAATATTGACCCACAGGTTACATCCAACAAAGATGCCGATTTTGATTATGTTTGGGGCATTTATGAAACCAATGTACAAGGCTATACCCCCGTTTTAGATACCATCGGCCATTCCAAACAATTGGATTACACCATCATTCAACCTGCCAAAGACTGGTTCTTAGTATTAAAAGTAACCAATAAAAAAACAGGTTTTTCGGACTATTTTACCTCTACGGTGAGGATAGGAACCGAATATACCCGGGGCTGGTATGTGATTAAGGATGAAAACAACATGACCGATATGGATTTTTTTCTAACGCCTCAAAGCATTACGCCCACTACAATAAGGGAAAATGTGTATAGCCTGATAAATGGTAGAAAATTAGATGGCAATGCTGTAATGCTTCGGTTTTTCACTGATTATAAAGCGCCGATTGCCGGAACCACTACCTATGCCAATACGCGATCCCTTTTTCTGATGTCGGAAAAAGATGCGGCTGTGGTAAACCTGAGCACGCTTAAAGATATCCGAAATTTCAACAGTATGTTTTATGGTGTTCCTGCCGTAAAACATCCCACAATGGTTGGGAATGACTTTTTAGTATATTTTATGGTAAATGACGGGCAGCTTCACAGCATTATCGGTCAGGGGCCAAGCACCGGTATTTTTGGTGGCCGAAAAATAAATACCACACTCGATTTGCCCTACTATTTATCAAAATACCATATCATGTTTATTTCCTCTTATTTCTTTGACGAATTGAGCAGTTCTTTTTATTCTGCTACCGACAGAAGTCTTTATTTATCAACGATTAAAGACAATCCTGCTACACAACTGCCCGCCAATAACAATAATAAGAAATTGATATACATGGGTACAAAAACGACTGCCCCATTGGCAGGATTTGCCATTTTTCAGGACAAAACAGACCCTGCATCAAAAATCTTAGCCTCCGTTTCGCCCAACGTTAATAGTTTCAGGATGACCTACGAAACCTTGAGCCCAACTGATAAAGTGTATAACGGCAGCAACTATGCTTTACTATTCACCGACGAAAACATGATGTATTTTTCTGTGGGGAATGAAGTGTGGTCGCGCAACCTTTCCAATAAATTTGAGCAATTGCAATATACCGTTCCGGCCGGAGAAACCATCACATTTATCCGCCATAGAAAAGCTACCGGTACCGGTGCAGAAGCAGCTTATGCCTATAATTATGTGATGATTGGTACTAAATCCGGGGGGAATTATAAGATAAGAATGTTTACAAAAACTTCCGGAAATCTGGCTGCCGATCCGGTGTTTACGCTGGAAGGGAAAGGTAGCGCAACCGATGCCGTGTATGTGGGGCCTTCCATAACCACCAATATGATTTATCCAAGTACTTATTAGCAATTGTGTATTATGTTGATAGTCGTTTATGAAGTCAGGGATTAATAAATAAGATTTAACCTATTAATTAATCCCCGACTTTTTACATAATACTTAATAGTACTGAAAATATTTTGAAATTACCCCTTCAAAAACTTATTAGCAGCCTCTTCTTTAAATCTCGCATTTTTGCCGTCCCAGTTTAGGGTTTGTTTTGAAAATAGTAAAGATACTTACACCTGAGGGCCGGCTATTATTCCTTTCCATTTATCGTAATCATTATTTCTCTGAAACTTTCCAGTCCCGCTTCAAGGTTTTCAATTATTTCACCTGCTAAAACGTCCGGGTCGGGCAAGTTGTCAAGGTCGGCAAGTGATTTATCTTTTATCCAGGTGATGTCAAGCGATGTCTTGTCACGGTTGATAATTTCATCATAAGTGAACTTTCTCCAACGTCCTTCAGGATTTGTGTCTGCGCTATAAGTTTCTTTTCGTTTGTGTCGGTTGTCGGGATTGTAGCAATTGATGAAGTCTCTGAGGTCTTCCAATTTTAGCGGATTCTTTTTCAGCGTAAAATGAATGTTGGTTCTGAAATCGTAAATCCAAATGTCCTTTGTCCAAGGTTGTTTTGATGCAGGTTTGTTGTCGAAGAAAAGCACATTAGCTTTTACGCCTTGTCTGTAAAAAATACCTGTCGGCAAGCGTAAAATTGTATGCAAGTCAGTTGTTTCCATTAACTTTTTGCGAACTGTTTCACCTGCACCGGCTTCAAACAAAACATTGTCGGGCAAAACAACTGCCGCTTGTCCTGTTGATTTCAGCATTGTTCTGATGTGCTGAACAAAGTTCAATTGCTTGTTGCTGGATGTTCCCCAAAAGTCTTGTCGGTTGTAGGTGAGTTCGTCTGTTTCCTGTTCGCCTTCTTCGTTGGTGGCTGTCATGCTGCTTTTTCTGCCAAATGGCGGATTAGCTAACACATAATCCACTCGTAAACCACTGTCTGAAATTAAAGCATCAGCCGGGGAAATAAAGTTTTCACTTTCAAAATCTCCAATGTTGTGCAAAAATAAATTCATCAAACACATTCTTCTCGTGTTTGGCACAATTTCATTTCCGAAAAATGTATCGTGTTTTAAAAAGTGCTTTTGCGTTTTATCTAATTTCTGTTTTGCAATAAAATCATAAGCTGCCAAAAAGAAACCACCAGTTCCGCAAGCAGGGTCAGCAATGGTTTTCATGGGTTCGGGTTGCACACATTCCACCATGGCACGAATCAAAGCCCTTGGTGTGAAGTATTGACCTGCTCCGCTTTTGGTATCTTCTGCGTTTTTTTCTAAAAGTCCTTCGTAAATGGTTCCTTTTATATCTGCTCCAAGTGTTGCCCATTGCTCTTTATCAATCATATCAATGATTTTGTAAAGCATGGCAGGCTCTTTAATCTTGTTTTGACTTTGAACAAAAATTTGCCCCAGAACACCTTTCTGTCTTGAAAGCACATTCAGCGTTTTGGAATAATGTTGTTCTAATTCATCTCCATGTCTTGAAGTCAAACTTTCCCAATTGTGTTCTGTTGGGATTGGAAGTTTTCTATTATAAGGAGGTTTGCTGAATTCATCAGCCATTTTTAAAAACAGCAAGTAGGTAAGTTGCTCCAAGTAGTCGCCATAACCCACACCAATATCTCTTAGCGGATTACAAAAGCTCCAGACTTTGCTAACGATTGCGGATGTATTTTCCATTTCAATTACGAATTACGAGTTACAAATTACGGATTATTAATTACGAATTACGAATTGTTAATTACGAATTACGAATTGTTAATTACGAATTACGAATTGCGATTTTTGATGGTGAGTTGAATTTTACCTATGATTTTGCAAATTTCTTCTGCATCTGTTAGTAAACTCTCTGCTTCTTGTGGCGATAGATAGTCGGTTGCCTGAAGTAGCTTCAGCCAATAAACGGTTTCTCTTGCTTCTTTGTATGCTATACTGATTTTTGAAAGAAAATCTTTATTCGATTGATCACCAATTGACTCTTCAATATTTGCCCCTATTGAGGTGCCTGACCGCAGTAATTGTTTGGATAGTACAAATTCTTTCTTTTCTGCTTTCAAGTGTTTATACACATTCACTATGCGGATGGCAAATGCAAATGTTTTTTGCTGAATGATATTGTCTGCTTTCATTTTTTAAACAAGGTGAAGTATTCCTCAAACATAAAGATTTGATTTCGTTTAGCTCCCGTAATTTCTTTCAAAATATTGAGCCTTCTAAAATCTTCTATTAGTTTATAGGCTGATACCATTGATAAGCCTGTCTGCTTAGCCACCGATTCAGCATCTACCACGGGTTCTAAAAATAAGTAATCTAAAAACTTTTTTGCGTTATTTACTTTTTTCCCCAATGAGTAAATACGTTTCTCCTCACAATCTTTTTTCAACGCTATAATATCCCTAAGCGTTTGGCTGGAATTTTCGCAGGTTTCAATAATGCCTATTAAAAAAAATTTTATCCATCCTGATAAGTCATTCTTGGTTCGAACCTTTGTCAGATTATTATAATAATTAGCCTTGTTTTTTTCAAAGAAATCTGAAAGATATAGAACCGGCTTTTTGATAATTCCATTTTCCACCAAATACAGCGTAGTCATGAGCCGACCAATACGCCCATTGCCATCTAAAAACGGGTGAATGGTTTCAAACTGATAGTGTGCAATGGCAATCTTGATTAGGTTTGTAAGTCCGGTATCTTCATTATGTAAAAATTTTTCTAAGTCACTCATCAACGGGTTCACGTTATCATGGGGTGGAGGAATAAATATAGCGCTGAGCAGAGATGAACCACCAATCCAATTTTGGCTTCTGCGAAATTCTCCGGGTAACTTGTGTTCCCCTCTTACTCCTCGTAGAAGAATTTTATGCGCTTCTTTCAACAGACGTGAGCTAAGCGGCAATTCATTCAGTCTTTTTATACAGACATTCAAAGCGTCTATATAGTTGTTTACCTCGTTCCAATCGTCTCTCCGCTCGGGTTGAACATCCGATTCCTTCAAAAGCACTTCTTCCATATTGGTTTGCGTGCCTTCAATACGACTGGAAACTGTAGCCTCTTTCACCACATACATACGGATGAAATGGTCTATGTTGGGAATTTGGTGGGAATAAGCATCTAACTGACCGATAGCGATAGCAGATTTTTCTACCAAACGGGTAAGCACTCGGTCGTTCCAAGACCATACATCATTCACCTCATTGGGTATAAAAGCCTTGTAATCAATCTGTTTTACAAAATTTCCTGCTTTAAAATCGTGGATTTTTAACATGCTGCAAAGTTAAATAAAAACTTGGTTATTTAAGTTTAAAGGCTTAAAGTTAAATAGCGAGATTCTTATTTAAGTTTCTTGACTTTTCTTTTTTGCGAATTACGAATTATGAATTACGAGTTACAAATTACGGATTATTAATTACAAATTACGAATTATGAATTACGAATTATGAATTATGAGCTATGAAATGCGATTTTTGATGGTGAGTTGAATTTTACCTATGATTTTGCAAATTTCTTCTGC
>ENA-UOUJ01001836-UOUJ01001836.1-activated-sludge-metagenome-genome-assembly--contig:-NODE-1836-length-10477-cov-111.491652_pt1 | contig 10477 bp, 13 predicted proteins | sample MGYA00249839_ERZ747224 | MGnify/ENA primary metagenome ERZ747224 (study PRJEB28782, sample SAMN03220277) | activated sludge metagenome | biome: wastewater; feature: sewage sludge; material... | reverse complement strand
CGCCACAACTCGGCGGCGCAAATCCTCTGAATAAGCTTTCGGCATCTCTCACCTCTATCCTCTCTTATTTTAACTCACGGGGGAATCTCTTCGATTCCAACTAGAAGAAAAACGCTCTAGCCTTTACGCCCAGCACATGCTCGGCAAAGGCCTCGACCAGCATCTGCTGGTACTTCGCGCCGCCGCGCACCAGCGTGCGCACGACACCGGTGGATTTGGCGTACTCCAACACCATGTGTATGTTGGGGTTGCCGACCCAGCGCTTCAGGGTCGCTCCCTCGAACTCCAGGCGCAGCATCGCCATGTCCTTGACATGGACCGACAACAGGAACACTCCCGGGCTACGCTCGACCAAGTGCGCCACGCTGCCGTCACCACATTGCAGTTCACGCTTGTAGAAGGCAGAGATGGCGTGACGCAACGCAGTCAGATTGGCATCCGAACCGTTCGGCTGGCGCTTCAAGCCGAGATCGTATTGCTGCGTCTGTTGCCCATGCTGCTCCCAAAAGCTGGAGTCATAGGCACGCTCGAACAGTGCCGGGTGGTGGACGTAGAGCCAGAAGGAGCGGTGGATGTCACTTGCGCACAGCGCCAAACCCGCAAGCGCAGCACCATCGGCCACGGCCGCCTCAAACATCGCCTGCTTACCTGCCGCATCACCCAACTGAACGCTGGCCATGAGGTTGGCCGTCATCCGGTCGCGGGCAGCAATGTCGGGCCAGACTTTGACCGCTTCGACCAGAAACTGGCTGGTCTCCGGTGTGTCATCCCAGGCAAAGCCATCGGGCACAGGCAGGCTGTGGGTGGTCAGGAAGTCGCGCAGCGTAGCGTCCACCGGCAGCTCGAGCATCACGTCGACAAAGGTCTTCTTCATCTTGATCGTCCTTTCTGGATCGGCGTCGAAGATCTGCGACCGATGTACGGACTGCACTGGCCAGCGACTGGGTTACTGAACACGCACCTCGCACAAGTAAAGTAGCAAGATACAAGCGCGATTCTGAACCTCAGATTTCCGCTTGTCAATCAAAGCGGCACATCTAGATCTTATTTGTATCTCGCAGCTATACTGGCGGTCTTGTTTTTGTTAACTGACTGTTTTCCCCTACAGGAGCATCGCTATGGCTTCAGCGTTCGGAGCACGCCTGCGACGCTTACGCGAGGCAAAGAAATTGACCTTGCAACAGGTCGCCGACGAAGTCGGCTGTACCAAGGCGTACATATGGGAACTGGAGATGAAGGACGGCCAGCGTCCCTCCGCTGAACGGGTCCAGGCCTTGGCCAGGGTGCTGGGCGTGACGATGGAAGACATCATGGGCGAGCCCATTGAACAGGTTCCTCAGGCCAGTCCAGAAGATGTGGCTTTCTTCCGCGAGTACGCTGGAATGACGGACGAAGAGAAAGATCGCTACCGTCAGGCACTCAAAATCATGTTCCCTGACAAGAACTAAGGCGGTCTGACAATTGAGCGCACCCCAGCCCCAAACAGGTTCCATAGCAGCCAGCACCGTCTTGAGATGGTTGCGGGCTTGGCACGCCGATGGCATGCCGGATGCCGTGGATCTTGAAGTTGTCCGGCAGATGCTTCCGGAGATGCCTTACGGAAAAGGGGTGCGGGAGATCAAAGCCCCGATGGTGCTGGACATCAATAGCTGCGAAGGCATGCTGGTGCGCAACCCACACGACGCTGCAGAGTGGGGCATCTTCTATAACGGCAAGGCAAACCCCGAGCGCCAGCGTTTCACCATCGCTCACGAACTGGGCCACTTCATCCTTCACCGCGATCAGCGGCAAAGTTTCAACTGCGACAAGGAAAGCGTGTACTCCGGCGCTGACACTATCCGTGTCATCGAACGTGAGGCGGACGACTTTGCCAGCAACCTGCTGATGCCTGGCGACTTGCTGCGCGAGTGGATCTCAAACCAGCGCATCGACTTACATGTCCTGAGCACCCTTGCCAAACGATTCCAGGTGTCGTTCGAGGCGCTGTGCATCCGGTTCATCAAATTCACGACGCAGCGGGCAATCCTTGTCTATTGGGACAACGGCTTCGTGAAGTACGAATGGCGCAGCAGCAGCGCGGTCAAGACGCGTGCTCGCATTCGGCGCACTGATGATCCGCAAGAACCGTTACCCGGCACCTTGGCTGCTGATTCCACCATTGAGCAGGAGTGGGATGGCACGGAGATGTCTGCCGCGATCTGGTGCCCGGAGGAGGCGCCACACATGAAGTTGCGCGAGTTCAAGCACAGCTACACCACAGGAGATCGCGTCCTGACCCTTCTCCTACTGGAAAGCGCTGAACCACGGGCATGGGATCGGTCTTGGCAAGACGGCGAGAGCTTCGACAGCTATGACCAATTTGTCGCCAACGGCCAGCATCCCGTTCGGTGACGCCTGAGAAGAAAGCCAACGATGGAAATTCTTGAAGCGTATTGCGAAGAACTTGGGGGCGTCGTTGAAATTTACGAAGCGCAGGAAGAATACTTCGCCCAGCCAGCAGCCAATCGGCATCGCTTTAAGTTCCGTTGCTCAGACGCCGCATGCCGTGCCGCGAAAAACCCGCTCGTTGTGGGCGTGAATTACGACAAGAACGCGGAAGAGTCCGACAAGTACCAGCAACCGCACTTCAAGTCGCGCACGAACCATCCCCACATCGATAGGTGCGTGTGGGTTGTGAGCGACGCGGGAAAGCGCGAAGAAAATCCAAGTGGAAACGAGCGCGATGATGTTCGCCATCCCCGTCCGAAGGCGACGAACGTCGTCGATGTCTTCGAGCCACGCCACTCCGACACCTTGTTGGGTGCGGCTTCTGCAGATGCGCGTCCGCCAGCAGTCGTTTCGAATGACGCATCGCAGGAGGACGGTGGCCAAGCAGGTATTCGTTCAGGAACCACGACAACATCTCGTCTAGAAAAACTGATCGACTGCTGGTCGAACATGGAGCTAGATGCGCGCCGCCACCATCGCATCGCTATCAATGGCCGCACGCTTACTTACCATCAGCTATGCCTCCGCATCATCACCATATCCGAAGAAGAAAACGGATCGCGGGTTGTCTATGGTGGTGCTCGTGTCAGAGCCTGGCCTGAAGATAAGCCCACTCACTACTACATGAATTTCATCGACGGATGTGATCGCTTTCCAGAAGTAGGGGGCGAAAAATCGCTGACAATTTCCCTTCCCATCAAGCGCCTCAAGCAGTCACGGCGCGGAGCCTTGCTTACGGATCGCATTGAGCAAGCATCGCAGCCAAATCATTACTTGAAGATCTATGCTTGGGGAGACATCACGGCTCGCAGCGGGAATAAAAAGGGCTACGAACTGGAAGTGGCTGCTTTGGACAACCTCGTGCTCAAGGTGGTCAAGAAAAAACCGGCGGAACGAAAGTAAACACCCACACTCGATACTCCGGACTAGGTGCTTGCCTTCGGGTGTTGATATATGCCGTCGCCCACACAATCTCCGCCTCCCCAATTGAAGAACGCATCAAAATGTGCAGCAAGCGGATGACCAGCGACGGCATCCATGCGATTCAACGGGCCATAGAGCGCATCAGTATCCCGGCTCTTGAAAAGGTAGTTCAGGCTGTTCGCCAGCACATCGGCAGCAAGCACCAGACCGTCACTATCGGGCATTGTCACGATGGACAGGCTGCTCACCAATGGCGAAAAATCGAGTTCGGGCGGCCACTGCACAGTGGTCATGACTGAGCCAGTTACGATCCTTTTCTCGGCAGTGTCAAAGCCTGTTGCTGTCGCAACGCTTGGGTCGTTGTCGAGAAGGTCTCCGGCAACCTCGGTGAATCTCTTCACGAGCGGCGTGTCCACTTGATCCGTCCGAATCTCGATATCCACGCCTTGCCGGTCACGCTCCGAAAGAAAAGCGACAAGATGCGAGTAGAGGCCGGAAAACAGTTCCACATGCATGGACGCTGCCTCTTCACGCTGGCTGCCGCGCTTGATTCGAGGCTCCGCGCCACCACGCGCGGCACGGAATGCTTCGGCACTCTGCTTGAGAGTCTTAGTAAAGGTTTGATGATGCGAATGCAAACCAGCAACATGGATTGCATACCAGAAACATGGCAATCTCGTGTTCTTGATTGCCGCGAAAAGTTCGTTCCGCAGGGCTTCCTGTTGTGCAGGGGCGAGATCTGCAATGTGCAGCTTTCCTGATGCTGGCGTATAGCAGGCTGCAATTTGATCGAATGTGGGCTTCACTGTCGCCAGACACTCCTCTGGCACCATGATTCCAGCAAACACGCCAACTTCTCCGGGGAAGGCTTCGTCTTGGTTGGCGTAGCCCTTTGCTCCCGATTCATCGCAATAGAAAAATACCGCCGTCACAGTGCTCCCCTGTGGTTCTGTCGTTGACTCGCGGGTACGGAACAATCTCCTCTAACCCGCGCAATTCCGCTAAATCACGTTACGCGAAGTGCCCTTGGTTTATAGCATGAGCAACGTTTTCCACGGAAATGCCTGCCATGCCAGAACGCCAACCAATGTCCATTTTCCCACCGACCGACCAACCACGCCACGCGCATCAAGAAATAGCTGATCTATTGGCTGCCGCGCTGCTGCGCCTTCGTGCCCGCCAATCGCGCGACATCCCCAAAAACAGCGAGCAGGTTTGCCTTGGCTTCCCCGGCCAACAGCGCGTGAATGCGAACCCCGATCACAACAACGGAGTTCGCCCATGACAGCACACGCAACCTCACCAACGCCCGCCTCAGTCGCCGCCCGCGTCGCGGCTATTCCCCATCTTTCGATGGATGATCTTTGGGCTCTCCGGGACGATCATTTCGATGAACGGCCGAATCACCACCATCGGGTCTGGTTGGAAAGTCGCCTGGCCTACCGGATGCAAGAGCGCGCGTTTGGCGGTTTGAAACCGTCACTGCGCAAGAAGCTCGAGGAGGTTGGCGAAACCGGCATCTTGCCCAAGCAACTGCGCGGCGATAGCCAACGCCTACTGCCCGGTACCGTCCTGACACGCATCTACGACGACATTGAACATCGTGTGCTGGTGCGCGGATCGAATGATTTCGAGTACCAGGGGCAACGCTTCAAGAGCCTGTCCGCTGTAGCCAAACGCATCACAGGCAGCCATTGGTCAGGCCCGGTGGTAAGTTGCACACGTCCATCTTTGCAAGATCGTCGTTTCGGGCCTGATCGCGCGACCGCTGCTGCTCGCGGTTGCGCTACGCGTAGCCGGGCGGGGTGTCGCGGTAGCCGCGCCAGTAGTCCGGATTGCGCTGCGACCACGCCTGCTGCGCGGCGCGCTGGTTGTCTCGGTAATCGGGGTCGGACTGGAGCTTGGCCCGCTGCCACTGGCGCTTGCGGGCGCGCTGGCAGTCGGGCGAGGCACAGTAGGCTTGATCGGGAACTTGCGGGCGGTGTGCGAAAGGCTTGCCGCAGCAGGCGCAGCGTCGGGTCATCGTTAGGGTCTCCATGCAAAATCCGTATGGAAGCCGCGACCGAATCACCGCAGCCGGGCGATTACTCACACTCGATCAAGTGGATCGTCGCTTTGCCGTAGATGCAGAGGTGGGTAGGATTCGCGCAATGGTCCCACCGGAGATCGCATCTCCGGCCCAACGCCTCTTTTCACGGAGGCGTTTTCCTTTGCCCCGCCGAGGTGAGCAGCCTCGGCCCGACGCCTCCCGTGTGGAGGCGTTTCTATTTGCGCGATCACTCGTGGGCGACCACTTCCATATAGGGGCGCATCACGTTGGCGACTCGGCAAACCTGGGCATAGCGCCACAGGTCGTCCGCCGAAACTTTGCGCGCCCGCCACGCATCCTTCAGCGCCTCCATCGCCACATCCAGACCGATCTTGTTGCGGTGCTTGAAGCAGTCCACGATCGTCTTGGCCGCGCTGTAGACATGCAGCGTAGCGCCATCGCGCCGGTGCTCCTCGATGCCCGCCACGTGGACTTCATCCGTCATCTGCACCATCCGGATCGGCGGCCAATCGATGCGAGGCGGATGGCTGCCGCGCGACATGGCGATCCAGACCTGACGCGGCAGTTGGGTGGTCAGCCCGTGGAATTGCAGTGCCGTCAGCAGGCAGAACACGGTCTGCGGCACCTTGGCTGCCACTACCACGAGGCCTTCGTGCTCCGAGACTGGATGGTTGGGCGGGCGGTAGAGGCCGCGTCCAACCCTGTCCAGCAGACCGGCGGCGGTGAGGCGCGTCAGGACAACCCGTGGGGCGCCGATGGCGTCTAGATCGACGGCGCGCAGCAGCCCTTGCTGGCGTGCCAGATCGAGGACGCGCTGGGTGTGAGTGTCGGCGGGCATGATCGGCAGATGTTCCGTTTATTCTTTCAATATAGTATCTAGGAGACAAAACGGAACATCAAGTCGCCGCTGACCCGACTGCTTCGAAATTGTGTCGCCAGCGCCGACACAATTTCCACCGGTCAGTCGGCGAGTGGCGAATCTCCAGCCGGTGGTTGGAGAATTGCCTCCTTTCGACCTGTGCAACCGGTGGTTGCACAGGTCGACCGGCTTCTATGCCCTCTGCGTTTCAGGCTAAGACCGCCGCCGTTCTTTGGGCACCCGATGCGGAGATTGGCGGCATTATTCACCGCGCTAGACGCGGTGAATGGCTTGCACATGCGGCGAATTGGGTGTTTAATCGCCGCATGAACTACGGAGAAAACCGCTACATCTGGCAGGCCGACGACTGGCCGAACTGGCGCTACGACCTGTCCGCGCTGACGTGGCCTTTGACCGAGATCAGCCGTGCCCAAGGCCTGCTGCTGGGCCGTCTGGCCGATGTGGGGTTGGCGTTGCGCGATCAGGCCAGTCTCGCCGCACTGACCGAGGATGTGGTCAAGACCAGCGAAATCGAAGGCGAAGTGCTCAACGTCGAATCGGTGCGCTCGTCCATCGCCCGGCGTCTGGGCGTGGACATCGGCGCAGTCGCACCAGTGGATCGGCACGTCGAAGGTGTCGTGGAGATGGTGTTGGATGCCACCTCGTGCGCATCTTCTCCGCTGACCGCCGAACGCCTGTTCGGCTGGCATGCGGCGTTGTTTCCGACCGGGTATTCGGGCATGAACAAGATCGCCATCGGCCAATGGCGCGACGACAGCGACGGGCCGATGCAGGTGGTGTCCGGCCCGGTGGGACGGCGCAAGATTCACTACCAAGCACCACCCGCCGACGCGCTGCCTGCCGAGACGGCGAAGTTCCTCGCATGGGCGAACGAAGAATCCGACGAGCCGATGCTCATCAAGGCGGGGCTTGCGCACCTGTGGTTCGTCACGCTGCACCCGTTCGACGACGGCAACGGGCGCATCGCGCGCGCCGTAGGCGACCTGTTCCTCGCCCGCGCCGATGGCAGTCCGCAACGCTTCTACAGCCTGTCGGCGCAAATCCAGCGGGATCGCAAGGACTACTACGATGTGCTGGAGCGCACGCAGAAAGGCACGCTCGACGTGACCGACTGGCTGTCGTGGTTCCTCGGCACGCTGGCTCGCGCCATCGCCAGCGCACAGACCACGCTGGACGCCGTGCTGGTCAAGGCGCGCTTCTGGCAACGCTGGGCAGGCACGCCGCTGAACGAACGGCAGGTGAAATTACTGAACCGCCTGCTCGACGGCTTCGAGGGAAAGCTCACCAGCAGCAAATGGGCGGCCATTGCCAAGTGCTCGCCCGACACCGCGCTGCGCGACATCACGCAGTTGCTGGAGTTGGGCGTGCTGAAGAAGTCGCCGGGCGGCGGGCGCAGCACCGGCTACGAGCTGGCAGGCTCGTAGGCCGGTGACGTGAATACAGTGATCAGGCGGGCAGCGATGCCAAGGCCTGCTGCAACGATCTGCGTTGGCTGGCGGGGTCGGCCTTCGCGTCGATGCCCTGATCTTGGGCGTCCTGCACCCACCGCTTGGCCCATGCCATGACCTCGTCGCGGTCGAAGCGGATGAGTTTCTGAACCCGGCGATGCGGGATGCCCAACGCTTCCCGCATCTGCTTCTGCGTGAAGATGTAGAGCGGCAGTCCCGTCACATACGCGATCTCGCGCGGTTCCATCATCTTCGAGCCGCTCGGAAGGACGACGTCGGATGCTTGCTCCCACGTCGATGCCCGGAGGGCTTTGGACTCGAAGTCGAAGACTTCGTCGATGGGGTACACGACGCGCTTGGACATCTTCATGAACCGAGGCCCGCGCCCCTCGCTGCGCCAGCGTTGCAACGTCTTGGGACTGATGTTCCAGCGCGTGGCCAGCTCGTTTTCGTTCATCATCATCTTCTGCATGGTTGACTCCGTCAGTGGTTGAAGGCAACGCATTCAGGCATGACGTTGGCGATGAAGCCAAGGCCTCGGCGGGCCTTCCATGCCGTTTCAGCGCAATGCGAACATCAGCGGTTCACGCATATGTCCCCGACCCAGTCTGCTGATGCCCACTTCTATGGGGACGTATCGGCATGAGTGAAGATAGTCGGTTCCATTTGCTGCTAAAATCCACCACCATTTAAATCAGCCACTTATTCGATAAATCGGGTAAGTGGTTTTTCTGCAAACTCTGATTTCATTATTCTTCCAGTCGCTTTCGCAAGTGTTTCTCTTGCTTTCACCATCGTTTCCGTATGCTCGATCAATCCCTCTTTATCATTTTGGACGAGCGGGCTAATGATTTCATGGAGAGCCTCATACAAATCAGGTGCTGCGGCAGAAATTATCCGATTAGGCGGTGGCCTGGACAAGGTGAACAAGCAGATCAAGGGGTTGGTTGCAGGCAATTATCCGAAATTACCGGATGGTTGTGAATGGTGATTTGAGATAACCAAGATTTTTACTTCCTCGACTTCCAGTTCTATTCAGAGTATAAGTAATCATCACAACGAATTTGTTTCAAAGTTTTTGCAGTCATTGGCGTTCCTGTTGGTATTCCATGTGCAATCTTAGATTCAAATAGCTCTACGGAAGCTTTTCCGTTTATTGACACAGGAGTATTCGCATGACGACAGGTACAGTTAAATGGTTTAATGATGCAAAAGGTTTTGGGTTTATTACTCCTGACGATGGTAGTGAAGATCTATTCGCGCATTTTTCTGCAATCAATATGAATGGGTTTAAGACGCTTAGAGAAGGTCAGAAAGTTTCTTTTGATGTAACACAAGGTCAAAAGGGCAAGCAAGCATCCAATATTCAAGCTCCTTGATTAAGGCTTGATTTGATAAAAGCCCAGCCCTTAAAAAGCTGGGCTTTTTTGCTGTTCACCTGCATTACCAACCTTCCCATTCCTGTCTTGGGTAGATGCAACTCAGAGTTTCCTCTACTTCAATCCACCCCGTAACCAGTAGCTTCTCAAGATTTGTCAAAGTCTCCCAAACGGCCGTTATGATTTCCTCTGCCATAAAAGTATGTATTTCATAACGTAGATAAAGGCGGTAAAAACCCTTCATTGTTAATGATAATAATTCTTGATAGTGGGTAATATATTCGTGTGAGGCGACTCACGATCTCTCTTTAGTTATTCTATTCTCAAATCAAAAATGACACGAAGGCGAGCCGCAGACAGTATAAATAATACGGCCAGGCGAAGCCGACAAAGTTAGTTTTGATTTAGAAATGGAATTAGTAGTCATTGACCCCTGCTGTTCCCCTAGTGGCAGGGGTTTTCTTTTTCAAAACTCATCGAAAAAATATTTCCGCAATAGTCCCAACCTGTATGCATCCTTCCGCATTTGTCCTCATTGCTCCTCGCAGTCACTGGAACTTCCCGATCGGGAAGTTTTTGGTTTCTAAGCGCACGATTGCTTTAAAATTCCCGATCGGGAAATATTACTTGCCTCCTTCTTCAAACTGGTCGATAATTTCCCGAACGGGAAACAAGGCCAGTGATGAGTTCCATACGAACCACAGAACAACTCGGTGACGCACTGCGTGCTGCACGCAAACAGCTGGGCTTAACACAGCCCCAGTTGGCTTTGGTGGCAGGGGTTGGTGTGCGCTTCATCGTCGACCTTGAAGCAGGCAAGCCCACTCTGCGTCTGGAAAACGTGCTGCGCGTGATCGACGCGTTGGGTGGAGCGCTCCAAATCACCGGCTTGCCATCCTCAGACTCCGAAAATCACCCTGAGGGCAACCAGCATGGCGCGTGAGCTGGAAGTCTGGCTGTTCGCCGAGCGGATTGGAACCCTGGCCCTGATCGAGGGTAGGTTGAATTTCCGTTACAGCCCGGATTGGCTCTCACGCCCGGATGCAGTGACCCTCTCCAGCTCACTGCATCTGCAAGCAGAATCATTCGACGATCACCACACGCGGCCCTTCTTTGCGGGACTTTTGCCAGAGGGGCAACTCCGGCGCCTCATTGCACAGCAATTTCAGGTGTCGAGCCAGAATGATTTTGCGTTGCTCGATCACATCGGTGGGGAGTGTGCCGGGGCTGTTACCTTGCTGGAGCCAGGGCAGTCTGAACCGTCCCGACAATCGAGGAGGCTATTTGGTTAAAGTAAAATATCCATCAA
>ENA-UOUJ01001835-UOUJ01001835.1-activated-sludge-metagenome-genome-assembly--contig:-NODE-1835-length-10484-cov-4.558730_pt1 | contig 10484 bp, 9 predicted proteins | sample MGYA00249839_ERZ747224 | MGnify/ENA primary metagenome ERZ747224 (study PRJEB28782, sample SAMN03220277) | activated sludge metagenome | biome: wastewater; feature: sewage sludge; material... | reverse complement strand
ATCAGGGCATCACCATCGACACCACGCAGATCCGCTTCCGTACGCGCTCGCGCGACGTGGTGCTGATCGACGCGCCCGGCCATGCCGAGTTCCTGCGCAACATGATCACCGGCGCGGCTCAGGCCGACGGCGCCGTGCTCATCATCGACGCGCTGGAAGGCGTGCGCGACCAGACCCGGCGGCACGGCTACCTGCTGCATCTGCTCGGCGTCAAACAGGTCGCCGTGGTCGTCAACAAGATGGACCGGGTCGATTTCAGCGCGGAGCGCTTCGGCGCCATCCGGGACGAGATTTCCGCGCACCTGACCGGCCTCGGCCTCGCGCCGACAGCCGTCATTCCGATCTCGGCGCGCGATGGCGACGGCGTCGCCGAACGAACCCCGAAGATCGACTGGTACGACGGTCCGGTTGTCGTCGAAGCCATCGATGCGCTGCAACCGGCGCGGCCGCTCGACGAACTGGCGCTGCGCCTGCCCGTTCAGGCGATCTACAAGTTCGATGATCGCCGGATCGTGGCCGGGCGCATCGAGTCGGGCGGTCTGACCGCGGGCGACGAGATCGTCATCATGCCGGCCGGAAAGATCGCAAAAATCCGCAGCGTCGAAGGCTGGCCTTCCAGTCCGGCGGGCGCGCAAGGCGCGGGCCGCTCGGTCGGCATCACGCTCGACCGCGAACTGTTCGTCGAGCGCGGGGATGTCATTGCCCATGTCGGATCGGCCCCGCGCGACACCCGCAGGATTCGGGCGCGCATCTTCTGGCTGCACGAACAGCCGCTCGCGGCGGGCGCATCCATCCTGCTGCGGCTTGGCAACAAGGAAACGCGGGCTGTCGTCGTCGCCATCGAGAAAGCCGTGGATCCCGGCGAACTTTCGAGCGCGGAGACCAAGGCGATCGCGCGCAATCACGTCGGTGAAATCGACATCTCGCTGTCGCAGCCGCTCGCCGCCGACCCGTATGTCGAGAACCCCCGCACCGGCCGCCTGGTCATCGTGGTCAATGGCCGTATCGCCGGCGGCGGACTCGTGCTCAGCGTCGACGCCGGACAGCGCGCGGTTCCGGTCGACATCGTGCCGGTGGAATCGGCGCTGCGGCCGGACGAGCGTTCCGCCCGCTATCGTCACAACGGCGCCGTGGTCTGGCTGACGGGGCTGCCGGGCTCCGGCAAATCGACGCTGGCCCGCGCGCTGGAACGAAAACTGTTCAGCGACGGCGGCTCGCCGATCCTGCTCGACGGCGACACGCTGCGCGCCGGACTGAACGGCGACCTCGGTTTCTCGCCGGAGGACCGCGCCGAGAACATCCGCCGGCTCGCGGAGATCGCCACGCATCTCGCACGCAATGGTCATGTCGCGATCGTCGCCGCGGTCTCCCCGTCACGCGAGGATCGCGCCGCGGCGCGGCGCATCGCCGACGACACCTTCCGCGAGATCTATGTCGCAACGCCGGCCGACGTTTGCGAGCGCCGCGATCCCAAGGGACACTATGCGAAGGCGCGCGCTGGCGTCCTGCACGGCTTCACCGGCATCGGAAACGACTACCAGCCGCCCGAATCGGTGGAACTGACGATCGATACCTCGTCCTGCAAGGTCAGCGATGCGGCCGATCAGATCGAGCGGATGTTGATCGAAACTGGCGTTCTGTTCGACGAGGTGACGGATATCGCCGCCAACATCTGAGCGTGCGAACACCGGAACCACCGCAGCGAACCATTTGCGGCGGTGGTTGGGCTTGTCATCGTTCGATGCGACGGGCTTCTCACGGAGCCGGCTTTGGCGCAAGATGACGGTCAAGGGCCGCGCTTGGGCCGCCCGACATTGAAACAGCGCATGGTCGCGCTTCCCGCGAGAAGCCGCCGACATGATCCGAATCGACGCCCACGGACTGAAGATCGCGCCCGTCCTGTTCGATTTTATCGCCGGGGAAGCCACGCTCCGGACCGGCATCAAACCCGATGCGTTCTGGGCCGGACTAGCAGCGATCGTGCGCGATCTCGGACCGAGAAACCGCGAATTGCTCGCGGTGCGCAACAGGTTGCAGGCCAGGATCGACGACTGGCATCGCACGCATAAAGACACGCCGTTCGACATCAACGCCTACACGGCGTTCCTGACCGGGATCGGCTATCTGGAGCCGGAACCGGAGACGCGGCAGGTCGAGACCGCCAATGTCGATGACGAGATCGGGAAAACCTGCGGCCCGCAACTGGTGGTGCCGCTGACCAACGCCCGCTATGCGCTGAACGCCGCCAACGCGCGCTGGGGCAGCCTTTACGATGCGCTGTACGGCACCGATGCCATCGCACGCGAGGCCGGCGAGACCGAAGGCTATGACAGGGCGCGCGGCGACAAGGTGATCGCGAGAGCAAAGGCCTTCCTCGACACGGCGGTTCCGCTCGCGAACGGCGCTCATGCCGACGTCGCAGGCTACAGCGTGTTCGACGGACACCTCTCGGTCAAACTCAAGAACGGCGACACCACCGCTCTGAAAGCGGAAACGCAGTTCGCGGGCTATCAGGGTGATGCGAACGCTCCGTCCGCGATCCTGCTTGTTAATCACGGTCTGCACATCGACATCCGGATCGACCGCGCCCACCCCATCGGCAGGGATGATCCCGCCGGCGTCGCCGACGTGATCATCGAGGCGGCCGTCAGCACGATTCTCGACATGGAGGACAGCGTCGCCGCCGTCGATGCCGACGACAAGGTTCTGGTGTATCGCAACACGCTCGGCCTGATGAACGGCACCCTCACCGACACTTTCGAGAAGGGCGGCAAGACCGTCATCCGCGCCCTCAATCCCGACCGCATCTATACCGCGCCGGACGACGGGCGACTCACGCTGCACGGACGCAGCCTGCTTTTGATCCGCAACGTCGGCCACCACATGACCACCGACGCGGTGCTCGACCAGCACGGCGCCGAGATTCCCGAGGGTCTGCTCGATGCAGCCGTCTCGGGCCTGCTCGCGATTCACGACATCAACGGGGTTTCGAAAAGGCGGAACAGCCGCAGCGGTTCGCTCTACCTGGTCAAGCCGAAGATGCACGGCCCCGACGAAGTCGCGCTGACCTGCGAACTGTTCGCCCGTGTCGAGGCGATGCTCGGACTACGGGAGAACACGCTCAAGATCGGCATCATGGACGAGGAACGCCGCACCACGGTCAACCTCAAGGCCTGCATCCAGACCGCATCGAAACGCGTCTGCTTCATCAATACAGGCTTCCTCGACCGCACCGGCGACGAGATCCACACCTCGATGGAAGCCGGTCCGATGGTCCGCAAAGGCGAAATGAAGGCGCAACCATGGATCAAGGCCTATGAGGACTGGAATGTCGACATCGGCCTGATCGACGGCCTGCCCGGCCGCGCCCAGATCGGCAAAGGCATGTGGGCCGCGCCCGACCGGATGGCGGACATGCTGTCGCAGAAAATCAGCCACCCGCAAGCGGGCGCCTCCACCGCATGGGTGCCGTCGCCGACCGCGGCGACGCTGCACGCCTTGCACTACCACCAGATCGACGTGCTAAAGCGGCAGCAGGAACTGAAGGCCAGCGGGCGGCGCGCCAGGCTGTCCGATCTTCTCACGATCCCGGTGTCTCATTCGAACTGGCCGCCCGAAGACGTGAAGCAGGAGATCGACAACAACTGTCAGGGTATTCTCGGCTATGTGGTGCGCTGGATCGATCAGGGCGTCGGCTGCTCGAAGGTGCCTGATATCCACGATGTCGGCCTGATGGAGGATCGCGCCACGCTACGGATTTCCAGTCAGCATCTGGCGAACTGGCTGCATCATGGCGTCGTTACCCGCGATCAGGTGATGGACTCGCTCAGGCGCATGGCCGTCATCGTGGACGAACAGAACGCGGGCGATCCGCTCTACAGGCCGATGGCGCCGGACTTTGACAGCGTGGCTTTCAAGGCGGCCTGTGACCTGGTGTTCAGGGGCCGCGAGCAGCCGAACGGCTATACCGAATACATCCTGACCGAGAGGCGGCGCGAGGCCAAGCTTAGGGCCCAGAGCCTTTTCGCTTCTGATGGAATCAGAAGCGACGCTTTATAATCTTAATTTGACGCGTTTTCTTCACGCTCCCCGGTATCCGCTTCGCTCGAAAACGCTATAGGCGGCTAGAGCATGATCCGTTCAAGTTGAATCGGACCATGCTCTAGAAATTATTGTCTGGTCGCATTTTCTTGCGGCGAACCGGTATCCACTTCGCCGGAAAATGCTCTAGCTGATGGTTCGGTGGTGCTTGGCAATGCCACGGCGCAGGCGCGAGCACCAGCGCCGCAGGCCATCCGTTCAGAACATCGGAACAAATCTCAACGCCGAAGCAACGCCGATCACGATGGCGGCAACGCGAGCGATCTGTTTGCCGCGGATATCGAGCGGCGCGACGCTGATGAAATACAGGACCAGAACAACGATGAAAAACGTAATCAGGACGCTGATAAGCATTTCGGCTTCCTCACATTGACAGCGGAAATAGAGAAAGCGCCCTTACGAGATTTGGCGCGCGAGCCAATCGCTGGCAAAGTTTGAAAGTTCCTAAGCAAAAGCCCCGCGCGACCGGTCGCGGGATGAGGAGAAGGTGTTGCGGTTTTGCAGCCCTGCCCCCGCTTCGTGCAGGCATGCCGGTGCGGAACTTTAAGCCCGACTGCACGTTGGGTAGAGCGTTTTCAAGCGAAGCGGACACCGGTTCGCGTGAAGAAAACACGTCAAACTAAAATCAGAGAGCACGCTTCTGATTTTGTCAGAAACGAAAAGGCTCTAGCGTATTTCTCAAGTTTTCAGGAGCGTTGGATGGCGAGCGACGGCGAGAATGCGATCAAGAACCTGACCGACAAGGCGACCTACGACCGGCTCGAGAAAGACCTGTCGGCCGTGAAGAACGAAATCTCCGCGCTTGCCGACCAGGTCTCGGACGCGCTGAGTGGGTTGACCGGCACAGCCAGGAAGCAGGCCCGTCGCGGATACCGGCAGGCGAAGGCGAACGTCGATTCCGTTCTGTCCGATGTCTCCGAACGCGGCAATGCGGCGCTTGACGCAGCTCAAAGCGCCGTAACGACCATCGAGGAAACCCTGGAGGACACTATCCAGCAGCGCCCGCTCGCCACGGTCGCTCTTGCGATGGGTCTCGGATTCCTGATCGGCGTCACCTGGCGCCGGTGACACTCCATCGCGTTTTCGAGCAACCTCCTCGCGTGAACAAACGCCTCAGAACGACGATCCTTCCTCGCTTCCGATTCGATCGGAAGCGAGGAAGGCTCCAGAGGTTTCTTACATTTTTCGGCGATCGACGGGGAGCGCGGCATCATGGTGCCGCATCCGGGCCAATCTCTATTCTCACAGTTCTTTATTTCCACGCATGCGGTTCAACAGATGACTTCGCTTCGGATGAGGCGCTTCGGGTGAGGCGGTAAATGTTTCAGCGGGCAATCGATGACCTCAAGGAAAGTGCCGGCAGCGCGGTGCAGCTGACGAGTCTGGCGCTGGTCGCGGCTTTCGCAGCTTTTGTTACGATCGTGTTCCTCTGCGCGGCCGCGTTCGTTTTCGTACTTCAAAACTACGGCCTGATCGAAGCGTGCCTGAGCGGAGCGGCGATCTTCTTTCTGATCACTCTCATTACAGTCGTCACTTTGTTGATCCGGCGTAAGGCTGCGAAGAAACGCGCGGCCCAGCACGCCAAAGCCGCAACGCAAAACTTTCTCGCCGATCCGATGGTGGTGGCGGCGGGACTTCAGCTCGTCCGCGCCGTCGGCGTCAAGAAGCTGATTCCGATCGTGGCGATCGGCGGTCTGGCGCTGGGATTGTTCGCGGGAGGCCGCAGCCGCAAGGAGGATTGAACTCCCCTTCCGAGGGCGATTCTCACGTCACACAGCGGCCGGGCTGGAGCCGCTTCGCTACATCCGTCAGCATGCTCACCACCGGTTCGCATGCGATCGTTCGCTTGACCCGCGCGGCGGGGGAGCGCTGCAAGCCCCGCTTCGCCCCGCGATCACGCGCTTCCTGACCCGAGTCCGGAAGCCGGAATACGATCGACATACTTGGCAGGCTTTGCAGGCGAACGGAAACAGTTCTGCCGCTGGCGTTTGGGGAGCGGACAACGCCGAGGTCCGACTTGACGGCTCGATGCACGGACGCGGCGGCTGCGTCATGGACGGCCACTTGATCACCCGACTCCAGATGCACGGCGCCCAATGACAGGGTCACCGCCAGCCCGGCAAGAAATCCCGTGGATACCTGCAACATCGTTCCAGTCGCCTCTATTCCTCAAGCCGCAGCGATTTCCGAAAGCCGCGCATCGCGCTCGCGGATCCGCCCTGCACCAACGCCGAGCGCGGAATATCGTTCACCGCTATCCTGAAAAACCACGCGAGCGGAACGCCAACAAGCGGACGCGCCGCCACGACGGCCAAACGTCCCTGACCTGCCTGCAGCGAGAATATTGCTGATAAAATCCGGCTCCGCGCGTTCTTGTCGCGGTGGCTGTCACGACGCGGCGGCGCGAGGCTCACGATTGCGCGAATTCCGCTGGAAGAACAGCGCCTGACTGGCGACCGCAGAAACCATGGCGGGCTGGAACGGCTTCGAGATAAGAAACGCCGGCTCCGGCCGCTCGCCCGTCAGGAAGCGCTCGGGATAGGCCGTGATGAACACAACGGGCACCTCGACCACGCGTAACAGCTCGTTGACCGCGTCCAAGCCGGAACTTCCGTCAGCGAGCTGAATATCCGCGAGAATCAGGCCGGGCTCCTTGGTCTTGGCTAGCGCGATCGCGTCAGCGTGGGTGCGGGCGACACCGATCACACGATGTCCAAGGTTCTTCACGAGGCTTTCAAGATCCATCGCGATGAACGTCTCATCCTCGATGATGAGCACGTCCGTTGCAATTTCCGCCGCCATCTCGCGGCCTGCGATACCGCTCAGCCTGCGTACTTCAGCGATATCGACCTCAAGAACGAATGCGGCCTCATCCTCCGAGAATCCTTCCAGCGACAGCAGCAGGAATGCCTGCCGCGGAAGCGGCGTTATATTCGTCAGCCGGCGTTCGGTGGGCGCCAGGGACGGCACCTCGTCGGTACCTTCGTTGACCGAGACTGAATTCCAGATCCGGGTAAACAGCCGAAACAGTCCCGCGCGCGCGCCATGCTGTTCATCGAGCAGCTTCGGATCCTGTAGCAGCGCCTCCAGCATGGCGCCCACATAAGCGTCACCGGACGCCTGGCTTCCCGTCAGGGCGCGGGCATAACGGCGCAAAAGCGGCAAATGCTCGGCAACGACCTGTGATCGAAACATACCCATCCATCCTTTTTGAGGTAGCTCATTGCTGGGGGAGCACTCACCGTCGGCGCAGCACGTCAAACGGTAAAATCCAGGCCCGCCATTCGCCAGTTTACGCCCGAGGACGACAAAAGTTCCCGCGCGCTGGAACTTTCACTCCGACATTGAATTAGGCTTCATACAAATTCCGTGATAGCGGCGCGAAGCACAGGAATTTCCAATATTTTCAATGTCTTGCAACTCGGGCGCGACTGTCATGAAAGATTCAAAACCACCGCTCGCCAAAGGCGGCCTCAACGCCGAGATTCAATCCCGGATCGGGCACCAGCTCCGCGCCATGTATGACGACGTCGTGAGGCAGGGCATCCCGGACCGGTTCGCCGAATTAATTCGAAAGCTCGATGCATCCGAACCCGGGACACCACAAGTAACCCCAAGGGGCGATCTCGACGTCAAAAATGACGGGAGGGACTAATGCCTCTCACAGATTCACTTCGCGACGAAATTCTGGCATCGGTGCCGAACCTGCGCGCTTTTGCGATCTCCCTGAGTGGAAATGGCGACCGAGCCGATGATCTCGTGCAGGAAACCCTTCTGCGCGCGCTTGCCAACATCGATTCGTTTCAGCCAGGCTCGAACCTTCCGGCATGGCTGTTCACGATCCTTCGCAACCTGTTCCGCTCCGACTACCGCAAGCGGCGGCGGGAGGTCGAGGATTCAGACGGCAACTATGCGAAAACGCTGAAATCGCAGCCAAGTCAGAATGCCCATCTGGAATTCGAGGAATTCCGGGCGGCGCTCGACAAACTCCCGCAGGACCAACGGGAGGCCCTGATCCTCGTGGGTGCTTCAGGGTTCTCCTACGAGGACGCGGCGAAGATCTGCGGATGCGCGGTCGGCACCATCAAGAGCCGGGTCAACCGCGCACGCTCCAAGCTGAGCGCCCTGCTGTATGTCGAGGGCACGGAGGATTTTGGTCCGGACGATACTGTCAGGGCCGTGATCGGCAACCGGTAGCTCGACAATCGAGGAGCCGCGCAGAACGCCCGCTTCTGATTCCGTCAGAAGCGGAAAGACGTCAGGTGCGCGAGATTCAATTGCGGTAGAGCGAAGCTCTGTTTGTTCTTTGATTGAGCGCGGCTTGTCCAAAAACTCGTTCGGCTTTGCGTCGGCGGGCCTTTTGAAGTGGGGCATCGTTGGGGGTATCGTGTGCTCAAGCTCCAGGCTTGAGCGGCGTGGAGATCTGCATCGTGCGATCTCTCTCGGTCAAATCCACCACGGTATCCATGGGAGCGGCAAGTTCGTAGACGTAGCTCACATCGGTGAAGTACCGCTTGGAAATCCCGCCCAGCGCTTCCGGCGCAACGCGGTCCAGAAGGATGATGCCGAAATCGCTATCCTCGCGCCGGGTCGCCGCGCTGGTATTGAATTCCTCCCATCGAAAGCGAAACAGCGCCTCCTCCCCCTCGCCCTCGACTTCCCAATTCACCACGATATGCGGATGCTTGCCGACCAGCGAAAGTCCTTCGTCCGAATGCGACGCCAGTTCGAAGAACAGCAATGAGAGGCTTTGGGCGGCCCGCGCGCTGACGGTGATATCAGGACCATGGATCGCGATGCGGTCGACGTGAGGGATGGCGCGGGCTTCGAACAGTCCCCTCATCTTGACGCCCTGCCACTGGCTCTCGCTGAGCAGCGAAACAACATTCGACATGGCATGGATCCGGCCGATCAGCAATTCGCGGGCGACTTCGATGTCGGAGCCGTGCCGCAGCGTACGCGTGACGATCGATTGAATCACGGCAAGAATATTTTTGACACGGTGATTGAGTTCATCGATGACGGCGGTCAACCGCCGCTCGAAACCGATCCGAACCTGAATTTCCCGGCTGAGCCGCAAGTTATTATAGGCAACATATCCGAACAGACCGCAAATGATGCTGGTCAGCGCAAGACCTATCGCGGCTACCACCGCGGCCAGTTTCTGCGCGCGATGGGTAGCATTGGTTTTCGGGTAGTAGCCCAGCGTCCAGTCCTTGCCGCCGAAGGCGACGGTCCGGAACACCCGCTGAACGGTATCCGCCATCGGTCCGGGACGCGAGGTGACATTGCCGTCGTCGTCGGCGACCAATTCCAGGGCCGGGTTGCGCGGATCTTTCAGCACGACGGAAAACAGCGACAGTTCGTCGTTCGTCAGCATCAGCGGCGCCAGCTTGTAGGAAAACGTAATGAATCCGGCCGCGGTCTCGCTATTCTCCTGAAACACCGGCGTTGCGATGACCAGCCCGATCGGCCCGTCCCCCTCCATCAGATTGAGCGGATCGGACACGACGGAAGTCCTGGTTTGTATCGCTCGGGCGAACATCGGCCCCAGGATCGGGTGCTGATCGAGCGAGCGACCTGGGAAAGCGGAGGTTTGCGCGTTCTGCGGTTCGACATCCATGATCACGTCGATCGGTTTGTCGAGCGACGACAGATCGCGCGAGGCGTCGTCAAAACTCCTGATCCGCAGATTTGGAAATCCTGCCGCAGCCAGGGCATCACGAGCCTGCGGAAATTCACCGGACTCAAGGCGCGCGACCCAGGCGGCAAGGACGAAATCGGTCTCAAAGGCATAGATGGAGGCGCGCAACGGGTGGAGCATGTTGGCCTGCGTCGCCGAGGGGGACCGAAACAGCCCCGAGGCGACCCGCGCCAAAAGCTCTCGCTGGATGAGACGCTCCTGAACCAGGCTGGCATGAACATCGATCGCGCGCGACAGCGCAATCCTGTCGATCGCCAGTTCCTGATCATGAGCCCGCCACGCCGCAACACCGGAAAGCAGAATCCCGATGACGGCGACAAAGCCGATGACAAAACCCAGCCGAACCACGCGCCCTACCTGGAAATCACGAGAATAAAATCCTTCGCAACACTGGCCGGCCTTATCATGAACAGCAGCGCCCCGCCCTGACGATGCACCACATCAATCGTGCCGCGCCAGCCTGGTTCCCCGTCCCGCTACAAAAGCCGGAAACGATCGTTAACGGAGTCCAGCCAACCGATCTTTCGGCGCGCGCCGAAGAAGAATTCAGCCACGCGCACTGGTCTGCGACCCTGCGCCGCTCATCGCGGTTTCGAGCGAAGCGGATGACCTGTTCGCGTGGAGAAAACGCGTTAAATCAAGATTATAGAGCCTTGCTTCTGATTCCATCAGAAGCGAA
>ENA-UOUJ01001834-UOUJ01001834.1-activated-sludge-metagenome-genome-assembly--contig:-NODE-1834-length-10484-cov-43.847924_pt1 | contig 10484 bp, 16 predicted proteins | sample MGYA00249839_ERZ747224 | MGnify/ENA primary metagenome ERZ747224 (study PRJEB28782, sample SAMN03220277) | activated sludge metagenome | biome: wastewater; feature: sewage sludge; material... | reverse complement strand
GAACCTTAATAGCCATGAATTCAATATGGTTAATAAAGAATATTGAGAATTAGTTCATCCTGAACAACCTGTTTTCCCCTATCACGAAGTGATGGGGGATGGGATTTTATGACGTACTGGGGTTTTGGCTGGTCAGGTGGGTGATCTGCTCAATGACTTGAGCCAGTGTGTGGCCATCGTAAAGGTTATCGGACAGGCTGCGCATGCCAACCACCACCTTCCTTGTGAGTGGTGAATGGTGGCTATTCGTGACTTTGACACTGATGCGACGGCTGGCGGGTTTTTCTCTGCCAGTTGGCAATAAACTTGCCAAAGCTACTATTGTTAGGACCGGGTCAGGCGATACTTGCAAGGCCCAGACCATTAGCCGCCAACACCTCGATACGGCGTCCGAGTAATTTGGACATGATGTCACCGACAGCAGACGGTGAGGCGGCTGTAGTGTAGAACGCTTCGGCAGCTTGGGCTTGGTTCACCGAAGTCATCTTGCTGGACGAGAGGCGGTGCGCGAGTTGTCGAGCCACGGCTTCCGAAGGTTCAATAATGGTAACTTGCGGACCTGCCAGATTTTGAATCTGATCCGCCAGAAATGTGAAGTGGGTGCAGCCCAGCACAACAACATCACTGGTCATCGAGACCGCGGGAGCGAGATATTGCCTGAGCATTTTCTTTACTTCTTTCCCATCGATATTTCCTGCCTCGACCTGATCTGCGAGCCAGGGACATGGCTGAAGCATGATTTGAACATGGGTCCCATAGCGAACGCAAAGTTGTGCAACAGCTTCGCTTTCCGCGGTTCTTCGCGTTGTGAGGACAACGATCCGGCCATTTCGACTGATTGCTGCGGCAGGTTTGATAGCGGGCTCGATACCGATGATAGGCAGGGAATGCTTAGCTCTGAGTGCGGTTACGGTAGTCACCGTTGCGGTATTGCACGCGACTACAAGTGCTTTCGCTCCATTATTGACCAGAGCATCCGCAATTTCAGTGACGCGGCGGGTGATGTAGGCAGATTCGCGGCTACCGTACGGTGCAAACCCAGAATCTGCAATGTAGACAAACGCCTGGTGCGGGAGCAGCTTACGAGCGGCACGGTAGACAGCCAGTCCGCCAACCCCTGAATCGAAAATTCCTACAAAGCCTGACTGCATGATGAAGATGTAATAAATTAATCTGATCAGGTCTTAGCCTGAATCAAGCTGTGCCCGCTTGCGGGCATCAGCTGGATGAATCGTCAGGTGATATGTGGTCTAGCTGGCAGTACTGATTTTACATATCCAGTGGACTCCTGACGCCTCGCCCGCCTTTATTGAGAACATGGGTATAAATCATCGTTGTATGTACATCCTTATGACCGAGCAGCTCCTGGATAGTGCGGATATCGTAGCCTGAATCGAGTAAATGGGTCGCAAACGAATGGCGTAAGGTATGCGGAGTAGCCAATTTGGTGATGCCACTGGTCTGCACTGCTTTTTTCATCGCCCGCTGCAATAGTTTCTCGTCTATATGATGTCGCCGCTCGACACTGCTGCGCGGATCGATCGAAAAACTTCCGGAAGGGAAAATATATTGCCATATCCAGTCTGTTGCTGCGTTGGGATATTTGCGTTCCAACGCGTCCGGCAAATACACCGATGCCTTGCCTAAACGGATATCGTCATCGAACAAGACCCGGCGCTGAAGTAAATACGTCTGTAAAGGACTCACTAACGACTCCGGCAGTATCGTGACTCGATCCTTGGCCCCTTTGCCGTCGCGGATCAAGATCTCGCCACGTTCAAAATCCACATCCTTCACTCTGAGACGCACACACTCCATCAAACGCATCCCCGTGCCGTATAGCAGATTCGCCATTAAACCATAGGTTCCACTCATCCGAACCAAAACGGCCTGCACTTCGGTGCGCGTCAGAACAACAGGTAACCGTTGCGGCTGCTTGGCGCGTACGACCTTATCCAGCCAAGGCAAGTCAGTCGACAGCACCTCCTTATACAAAAACAGTAAAGCCGACAATGCCTGATTTTGAGTTGAGGCTGATACCTTACCCGCTACTGCCAAATGCGTTAAAAATGCCTCTACCTCTGCTGCACCCATTTCTTGTGGATGGCGCTTACCGTGGAATAGAATGAAACGCTTTATCCATTGCACATATTGGGTTTCGGTACGCAGGCTATAGTGTTTGATACGGATACGGTCACGAACCTGATCCAGGAGTTTTGGCGGTGTATTTGTATTTCCCATAAAAAGTTGATACAGATTAATAGGCGTGATAGATTCTCAAGAATCTGATCATTTTCTGAGTTATACACCTATGATCAAAGTTTATTATACACCTAGAAAGGTGCCTACTTAACGTTAGGCATTTTTATGGAACCGTCTTTGCAGCCGCATGATCCTCTATCGCAAGTCGTGTTTATTCACGATTACGTGCAACTCGTCTTCCAAGATTGTGCCTTTACACTTTACAACCTTGCCATCTACACAGCAGGCGACACCACGCTCACCCAAGGCCAGGTCGGTTTCTGTGATGCCTTGGTTTCACTGATTGGGCAGGAAGTCCGAGTGAGGGTGTTGCCAGGTCAACTCTCCTTGCACTTCTCGAATGGTGCGGCGGTATCAATTGCCAGTACAGGTACAACTGCTCGCGGCCCTGATGCATGGCAGTTTGGTCAGCTTGGTGGTGCGGTTGTCGTGGAGCAGAACGCCTAACAATGCGCTCAACTTTCGCTCACTTCGTTCGCTGGACTCGCAAAAGCTACGCTTTTGCTCGCCCGTTAGCTTAATCGTTGGGCGGCAGTGTGACAAAAATGATCGGAAGTGTCGAAGCTACGATTGCGACAGCGTTGAACGGAATACGTCAGAAGGACTGGACAAGTCTTGTCCTATCTTCAGCTTCGGACGGCCGATGGCGCGAGTTGATCTGGTGGCATAACAAATACTATCGAGTGAACGGCTCTAATGATGGTCGCAGGATTCAAGTACCAAGAAAGGGAGCTCCTGAGATTCCTTACGAACGGGAACTGTTTTATCCTAGCCCACACTCGCGTTTTTCCTTAGGCGCAGAAGCCAACGTTGCGTATTTCTCGAATGACTTCGCAATCAACTGCTGCGAAACGATTGAGCAGTTCTCCGAGAATCCAGAACTGTCCCTCGAAGACTTTCTGCAGTACGGAGGCGGCAATCCTACCCCCGGCTGGCATGGCTACCCGCTCAACTTCCATTTAGCGTTACATGCTGTGGTGCTTGACCTTTCTTCGAATCGTTCCTTGTTCTTTAGCTTCGTGAGCGCCGATGCAGGGGAGGCGATCTGGAACGTCGTCGCGAATCGAGATGAGAGTAAGCGGCATACGCAGCAGCTAGCAATCGCGGCCGCGGCGGCGGGCTTTGATGGGATCGTCTATTCATCGGTTCGTGCGCCCGTCGACGCAGTAATGCCGGATACCAATCTAGTTGTGTTCAACAAAACGGCGATTGAGTCCGGGGCACCGCCCACCCACGAGGGTATATGACCAGCCGCCCAACCCATCATTCGAGCGGACCTGCGCGAACAGCCGCGCAGGCCGGCGAAGTCAGACGTTGGGCATCATCAAAGGAGCCGTAACCCATGGCGTCATGGCAACTCAAATTGCAGCCACCACCTAAGAAACCAAGGGCATTTGAGCTTTGGCTCCAGCACGCCGCTGGTCGCATCCTCGTTGAGGATGTTCGGGCTTACGCGATCGAGAATATCAAGTCCGGGCTCTCCGAGGAAGCGCGTGCCGCTGCCGAAAAGGGCATCGACGACGCCCTCTATGGCCTCATGATGGTGATTGACGGAGTATCGGGAACCCTGGCGAATGAAACACAGCATGTTGAACTCTCCGTCCAAGTTCGGTTGGTAACCCACGAACCGCCAGCAGTTGCCGCAGCCATAGATCTAAGGGAGGGCGAGGGCATGTGCATGGGGTATCACGGTTGGCTCGAAGGTGACTTTGGAGAGAGTCCCGTTGCCGTGCCAAAACCATAAAGCGTCGCGCCGCATGATGCCCAACCCCTCCGTCAACCGGTCCGCCTGCAAGCTGCGCTTGCAGGTTCGCTCCGGCCTTCGGCCTACGCCGGCCGGTTACGTCGAACGTTATTCGGACGCTGCGCGTCCGAATAACGTAGTGCGAGGTGTTGACTTCGGGGAACGGCGCGCAGCGCCGTATAACCCCTCACTCGAGCGAACACGGCTTCACCGCTACGCCCTCTTGGGCATCGCCATACTTCGTATGGCTCAACCACGCGAGGGTGTCGCTCACCTCGCACTACGTTAGCATTCATATGGAAATTACAACTCAAAATTTGCACCATGCGGAGAATGCAATAAGAGACATCTTATTCATGTTTCTTGATATGGTTAAATCATATTCAGGGTTCGGGCACAATATAGAATGCGGTAGCTTCAATCCGCTGGATTTCATTGATGCGGTTGTATGTGAACCAGAAGGGTACACATTTTCATTGGATATTGGATTGCTTCAAGCTGGGGCTTCAATAGCGCTGATTTCCCACTTGGTAAATGCTTGGGATGAGTTTGATTCGTCGGATGTCCCTATCTGGCCTGTAATCAAAGAAATTGAGACAGCTTATAAGCGGGGCCGGTTTTCTCATTTACCAGATATTGAAACAACAATAAGGCTAGGGCTGGGTATAGATGAAGATGCCTTTAGGCAGCAGCTACCCGTTGTTTACAATGCATATGTCCGTAGTTTTTTTATTAATATCGCGGATAAATGCTAACAAGTCGTTCAAGTGGACGGCGCTACGCGCCGCCACTTAACTCCAGCGTTAGGGCGCAATGGAGAGTGACATGAGGGCTGTTGCTTTGATCTTCGCAGTCTTTGGTACCGTGGCGTTCCCCGTAAATGGTCAATCTCTCCAAGAGCTAGAGACGAAGGAGTCGTTCGATCACATCTTTGACCTGTTGAATCAGGCAGAGACGGCACTGAACACTTCGTCGCGCCTGCGGCAGCTCGACTGCATCAAGGCAGTTGGTAGTTCGCCATTGTGCAAGTGCTTGGATGGCAAACTGGCGGTTGCTTGGTCATTCTCTGACTGCGTTGCGATCGTCACCAGAACCAAAGAAGAGAACGGGTACGACCGGCTAGAGCCTAATATGCGGGCTGCGTACGACAACGTCGCTGCGGTAAGGGACGCGTGCGTAGCCTCGCCGGTTGCGCCCTAACAATTCATTCAAGCCGACGCCGCTTCGCGGCACGGCTTAATTCTGGCGTTAGACCGCAATCAAATACCCCCAATCCCCATGGTACGCATATGATCCCCTTCGATGTCCTGCTCCTCTTTGCCGTTGCATCAGCCGCTTTGGCGGTCGCCCCTGGCCCAGACAACATCTTTGTTCTCACGCAGTCCGCCATTCACGGGCGGAAAGCCGGAATTTTTGTAACGCTCGGGCTATGCACAGGGCTTCTCGTTCATATCGCTGCGGTTGCATTTGGTGTCGCTGCAATCTTCAAAACATCGGCAATCGCATTTACCGCTCTAAAGATCGTGGGTGCTGCGTATCTTCTTTATCTTGCTTGGCAAGCCTTCCGTGCAGGAGACACACAGATCACAGCCGCAAGTGAGAATCCTGTAAGCACAAAATCTCTCTACGCTCGCGGCATACTTATGAATGTGACAAATCCAAAAGTTGCAATATTCTTTCTGGCTTTCCTGCCTCAATTCACAGACCCATCGCGCGGCGCAATTTCCCTGCAAATCATTTCACTTGGCGCTGTATTCATGGCTATGGCGTTTATCATTTTCAGTGGCATCGCGTGGGCATCAAGTCGCATTGGCGGATGGTTAAAGAGATCAAAGAGCGCACAAGTTGGCATCAACCGCATCGCGGGAACAGTATTTGTGCTGCTTGCCTGTCGTCTAGCCTTAAGCAAGCAATGACTTTGGTCATGCACGAGCGGTCTAACAATTCATTCAAGCCGACGCCGCTTCGCGGCGCGGCTTAATTCAGGCGTTAGGTTGCACAACCGGCAACCCTTCGCCCCATAGGTCGGTGTTCGCTGGAAGCGCGAACGTGTCGGTACAGATCACGCGAACGCAGCCTTTCACGCCGGTTTCCTCTTCGTACACCGCCGCCAGATTATTGGCGGCGAATTGTGCTGCATCCGGGTCAATCTCGATCACGATGCAGTTATCCGCCATGCCGCGCTTGCGGTGCGGCGGCAAATCAACAAGCTGTAGCAGGCGGGCCGTGTAGACGCCCGTTCCACCGAAGGGGTCTAGCCATTCAACGCCCACGTCTGGCTCTTTCTTCTGCTGCTTCAAAAGACCAAGGGTGGACCTTACCTGGAAGTCCACGACTTCTATCGGCGTCACAACCACTCCGTCCCGTTGCTGCCGCCTCGTGTCTTTGTTTACGTGAGCTTGGTAATTGGACGCCACCCGCATCTGTTCCGCTCTCTTTTCTCCATCTGTCCGTCCGACCATCAACATGCACTCCAAGGGCTTCGGCAAATGCGCGCCGCCATCTGTATGCCGCTGTGCGGCTCATCCCGTAATCCCGCTGTAATTCATCTGCCCCAGGAACCCGGCCGGCATAACGGACTGCAATTTTTGCAGCCACGCATAATCGGACTCGGACACTGTCTGGCGGTGGAGATGCTTGCATCGTGAATCGCTCTTTTTTCATTTCCTTTTTTTCCAAAGTTGGTGGAGCCGATGGGATTCGAACCCGCGTCAGCAAAGGTCGAGCCACCCTTGCTATCTGCCATTGAATTACGGCCCCAATGTGCAACCTAACAATTCGCTCAACCCGACGCCGCTTCGGGGTCACGGTGAAATCACGCGCTCACGGCGGCGCGGGTTAGCTCAGGCGTTATTCGGACGCTGCGCGTCCGAATAACGTAGTGCGAGGTGTTGACTTCGGGGAACGGCGCGCAGCGCCGTATAACCCCTCACTCGAGCGAACACGGCTTCACCGCTACGCCCTCTTGGGCATCGCCATACTTCGTATGGCTCAACCACGCGAGGGTGTCGCTCACCTCGCACTACGTTATACCCCTGAAAAATGTTGGTTCGGATTCCCCAAAAATGCATACGGAAGTTCTGACATTTTGGTTTCAAGAAATCGAAGCGAGACTTTGGTTCGCTTCGGACAAAAATTTCGATGATCAGATTCGGCAACGATTTCTTGCTATGATGCATCAGGCTGCGGCCGGAGAGTTGTCTTCGTGGCGGGCAACAGCAGAAGGGCGTCTTGCGGAAATCATCGTGCTAGATCAGTTCTCGCGTAACGTGTATCGCGGTACTCCTCAGGCATTCCGCCAAGATCCAATTGCGCTGGTTCTTGCTCAAGAGGCAGTCTCGTCTGGAGCGCTGAGTGCGCTTAACCCTACGCAGAGAAGTTTCTTGCTCTTGCCATATATGCACAGCGAGTCTGCGCAAATACACGTCGTTGCCGAGAGCCTCTACAAAGACTTTGCTCCTGCCGGTAACTACGAATTTGAGTTGCGACACAAGGCGATCATTGATCGTTTTGGCCGGTATCCGCATAGAAATGAAATTCTTGGGCGCGCTTCCACGCCGGAGGAGATAGAGTTTCTTTTGCAGCCGGTGTCCAGGTTTTGAAAGTTGGTCGCTGTATCGTGCGCAGGGGTATAACCAATCGCTGCAGGGCCGACGTCCCTGACGGGCCGCGCCCTGAGCTCAAACGTTAGGTTGCAATGAAATTAAGCCGAGCCAATCAAGTAGCTTATTTGTCCTTTGTATAAATAAGTAAATAGGAGTAAACGATGGGAATCTTTGATTTTTTTAAATCGAAAAAATCTTATGAAAATAGCTCTAAAATTGTAGAGCAACGACCATCAATGCCAACAATAACGCCAGAAAAAGAATTATTTGAATATTATGACGAAGTCTATAATTCAATGATTAAGGACATAACAGAATTGTCAGAGCGTGAAGCCAAAGAAATACTCGCCATAATAAAAAACTGTGAAAGCGGCTTTCTCAATATGGGCGGTTACTATTCCCCAGTTTGGGAAAAATACTTTAAGGATAAAGCGTGGCAATGGAAAGAATATGAGGAATGGAGTAATACATTCACAAAGCTTGGTAAATTCCCATCAAGATTTCCAATTAAAAGCAATTTTGTACCTGCCACAATTGAAGAATCGCTCAATGAATTAAAGGTCAGCGATTTAAAATCCATGTGTAATGAGAATCAAATAACTCCTACAGCAAAATCGAAGAAAAAAGACTTAATTGACCTTCTTAAGGTTGTTCCAGGCATAGAAAAATCTCCTGTTGTTGCTGAAAAATTAAGCCAAATTAACAGTAAATTTGAATATGAGCTTTATTCTCTATTTATGAGAACTATAAGTTTTAGAGCAAAAGGACTTTATGACATTAAAAGAGCGGAAAAAGTTGGCGTTAAAAAATTCAGAATTATGCACGTATTTGAAGAAGATAAAGAGTTTGTAGAATTAGCGCTTAAGAAAAACCCCAACGCACTTCACCCAGTTTTTCCATCAGACATGAGCATAAAGCAGTCTGTTATCGAGTTCTAATACCTAGATCAAAGAGTATGTATGCAATTGCAACCTAACAAGTCGCTCAAGGGCGTTCGCATTCGCTCTCTGGACAGCCTCAACCGGCGCATTTGCTGCGCAAATTATATGCGCCGCTTCGGCTGCCCCTTAGCTCTGCGTTATTCGGATGCTGCGCGTCCGAATAACGTAGTGCGAGGTGTTGACTTCGGGGAACGGCGCGCAGCGCCGTATAACCCCTCACTCGAGCGAACACGGCTTCACCGCTACGCCCTCTTGGGCATCGCCATACTTCGTATGGCTCAACCACGCGAGGGTGTCGCTCACCTCGCACTACGTTAGGCCTCGCAACCAGCACCCGCGCACATGCTCCGTAATCTCCACCTGCTGATGGCGCTTTCTTCGGACTCCGGGTCCATCGTCTTCGCGCCTAAGCTCGCTGAGCATCCGCCCGTGCAAGGTCTGCGAATCTACTTCCCGTCTGGTCACCCTGTCCGTGCCGACAAGGTTTCGTACTGGATGAGGCGCTTGACCTCGGATCCAGTGAACTGGATAACACCTTCTGAAAAGAAGTGGCGCATTGATCTCGACGCCGCGAAGCGCTTCTTTGCCTCAGAGTTGCTGCGCTCAGGCTCTCGCGTAACCGAGCCATCGTGGCCGTCTTGGCTCTCAGGAACTTTGTCAATAGAACCAGAGTTCGAAACCGGTGCAGACTTCAGGCCACGACTAGCCTTCTACATCACCGAAGTTGTCGTTGCTCAGGCGCGGAATCCGGTTCCAGCCGAGAGTGGACTATCAGTCTTCATCGGTCAGTACGTCGAAGGGGGATATCGCGTGAGCTCAGACCAGTACAACGTATCCAACATCTCCGGCCAAGTCGGCGCGATCGGAACTGCAAACAATCTGACTGGCGCAACCCTGTCACAGGCCGCCACTCTCCAATCAGTCGACCTTGGAGTTCTTGCTGCAGAACTTAGCCAACTCAAAGCGGAACTGAAGAGTGTCGCCGCTGAAGTCGATCAGGAGTTCTCTGTGGCCAACGTAGCAGCCGCGGAGGCTGCCGCGAAGAAGGGCGATTCCGAAGGAGTAGCCAAGTATCTGAAGGCGGCTGGGAAGTGGGCTCTCGACACTGCGACAAAGATCGGAACTCAGGTCGCGGTCAAAGCCATTGAGAATGCTCTCAAAGGTCCGTGAGGCGAGGTCTAACCCCTCGCTCGAGCCGAGGCGCTACGGCAAGCCACGCCGCCCACGCGTCGCCTCTGTCTATCATGCGCCGCGCGGGCGGCGCGTCTTGCCGCAGCCCCCGGCTCAGCTCGAACGTTAGGTTTCTTTATGGGTCTCGACTGGAATCCAATCGGTAAGCCGCAAGCTGGAAACGAAGAGGAGTTTGAAAGTCTCTTCAATCAGCTTGGCGACAATCCGGCCAATGGCAGCGTCTTTGGCAAGTTCAAAAAACTGTTTTATCGCTTTGATCGTGACGCGGCCACTAAGCGTTGGTTTGAAATACAAATCTCTCCATTCGTCACGATTCAGGCACCACAAGTCGGGGTTGATCCACAGGCCGACGAGTGGGCGAAAGCTCGCTACCGAGAAAATCCTCCACAAGACAAAAGCGAAGAACAGTTTCTTGAGGAGCTTAAGGGTTACTACGTCGTTGCACTTGCCCCACAATCTGATGGCAAACCCTTTTATTCAAACGGGTCTGCTGGTTACGTTGAGCATTACAGCTTCCGTGCCCAATTTATAACCAACGACTGCAAAGACATCGTTGGAAAGAATTTGCTTGAAAAGTGCTATCACAGTTGCCTTGCATCGGAGCTTGCCTCACTTGGCGCGGAGTTAAGGGCCTGCGCTGAATCGCCCCGGGTTTTGAGGAGGCTCCAACTTTTGAGAGAATGGAGTCATGAATAAACAAAACAAGCAAAACAAGTTTTCCCCTGAAGTTCGTGAACGATC
>ENA-UOUJ01001833-UOUJ01001833.1-activated-sludge-metagenome-genome-assembly--contig:-NODE-1833-length-10485-cov-3.611122_pt1 | contig 10485 bp, 13 predicted proteins | sample MGYA00249839_ERZ747224 | MGnify/ENA primary metagenome ERZ747224 (study PRJEB28782, sample SAMN03220277) | activated sludge metagenome | biome: wastewater; feature: sewage sludge; material... | reverse complement strand
GAAATCCTGGACCGCCGGCGCGCGATGGCGGAGGGCATGGCGGGGCTGGAGGGTTGGCGCCTGAAGGGCTGCGGCGCCTATTTCGCCTGGGCGGAACATCCCTGTTCGATTCCGTCCGACGAACTGGCCCGCCGCCTGGTCCATGAAGCCGGGGTGCTGCTGCTGCCCGGCACGATGTTCATGCCCGCGGGCGACCTCCGGGCCGCGCGCCATGTCCGCATCGCCTTTGCCAACATCGACCGGACCGGGATCGGCGCCCTGATGGACCGCCTGCGCGGCTTTGCCGGATGAGGATCGGCGCACGCGGCCTTGCCGGGCCGCGGGGCCGGCCCTAAACACGCCGCGTCCGGCACGTCACAGAAAGGAAAAGGCCATGGCTACCACGCGCACCAAGGGCAGATCCACCATGGTGTGGCTGCTGATGGGCATGGTTCTGCTGGGACTGGCGGGCTTCGGGATCGAAAACTTCGCAGGCAGCAGCCGCGGCAGCATCGGCCGCGTCGGCGATGTCGAGGTGACCGCCGACGATTACCTGCGCGGGGTCCGGTCCGAAATGCAGTCCTTCACCACCCAGACCGGGCAGAACCTGACCGGCGAACAGGCGCGCGCCATGGGACTTCCGCAACAGGTGCAGGCGCGCCTGTTCACCGCCGCTGCCCTGGAATCCGAGGCCCGCCGTCTGGGCCTGTCTGTCGGCGACGAAACCGTGGCCCGGCAGATCGCCCAGGCCCCGGCCTTCCGGTCGATGTCGGGCCAGTTCGATCCCGCCGTCTATGCCGATGTGCTGCGGCGCGAGGGCCTGACCGTGCGCGAGTTCGAGCGCGATCTGCGCATGGACGAGGCGCGGCTGATCCTGCAGCGCGCGGCGATTTCCGGGGTCGCGGCGCCCGAGGAAATGCGCGAGGCCACCGCCGGCTGGCTGCTGGAACGGCGCGACATCGGTTGGGCCGAAGTGACCGGCGACCAGTTGAGCGGCCCCATCGCCCCCCCCGACGACGAGACTCTGGCCGCCTGGCACCAGGCCAACGCCGACCGCTTCACCGCGCCGGAAATCCGCAGGATCACCTATGCCTGGCTGACGCCAGAGATGCTGGCCGATACGGTGCAGCTGGACGACCAGGCGCTGCGCGACCTCTATCAGCAGCGGATCGACGAATATCAGCAGCCCGAACGGCGCATGGTCGAACGGCTGGTCTATCCCTCTGAATCCGAGGCGCAGGCGGCCAAGGCCCGGCTCGACCGGGGCGAGGCGACATTCGAACAGCTTGCCGCCGAACGCGGCCTGCAACTGGCCGACATCGATCTGGGCGAGGTTGCGCAGGCCGATCTGGGCGCCGCGGGGGCTGCAGTCTTTGCGCTGGACCAGCCGGGCGTGGTCGGACCCTTCATGACCGATCTGGGACCGGCGCTGTTTTCGATGAATGCGATCCTTGAACCCGTGAATGTCAGCTTCGAACAGGCCGAACCGGATCTGCGGGCCGAGGCTGCGGCTGACCGCGCGCGCCGCCTGATCGAGGAGAATGCCCCCCGGTACGAGGATCTGCTGGCCGGTGGCGCCACGCTGGAGGATCTGCCCAAGGACACGCCGATGCAGCTGGGCCGCATCGACTGGTCCACCGATACGCCGTCCGAAGGCATCGCGGCCTATCAGACCTTCCGCGAACGCGCCCACGCGTTGACCGACAAGGACTTTCCCGAACTGTTCCAGCTGGACGACGGCGGGATTTTCGCGATGCGGCTGGACGAACTGGTGCCCCCCACGCTGACTCCGTTCGAGGAAATCCGCGACGAGGTCGTGGCGGACTGGACCGCCGCCGAAACCCGCCGCCGCCTGAAGGCCCTGGCCGAGGAGCACAAGCTGGCGCTGGAGGCCAGCCCCGCGGACGCCGCCGCCGCGACCGCAGATCAGGTTCCCGCTGCCGCCCCGGCCCCGGTCCCCGCCGCGACGCCGACCGGACCCGTGGTCTCGGGACCGGCCGCCCCGGCGCCGGACGCCACCTTTGCGGCCGTCACCGGGCTGGAACGCGACGGCGTGATCGAGGGCGTCCCCGGCGAGGTTGTAACACAAGCCTTCCGCCTGACCGAGCCCGGCGAGATCGCCGTGGCCGAGGCCGGCGACCGGGTGTTCCTGATCCGGCTGGACAAGATCATCCCCGCCGAACTGAACGCCGAGGATGCCCGGCCCATCCTGTCCGCGGTCGAGCGCCGCCTGACCGATTCGCTGCAATCGGACGTGTTCGATTACTTCGCGCGCGCGCTGCAGCAGGCCCATGGGGTCATGATCGATACCGGCGCGCTGGCCGCTGCCGATGTGCGGATGCAGTGATGGACCTGTCACCCGATTTCGCCACCTTCGAGCACGGCTGGGCACAGGGACACAACCAGCTGGTCACCGTCCGGCTGGCTGCCGATCTGGACACGCCCGTCAGCCTGATGCTGAAGCTGGCCGAGGCCGCGCCCCTGTCCTTCATGCTGGAAAGCGTCACCGGCGGGGAAATCCGCGGCCGCTATTCCATCGTCGGCATGAAGCCCGACCTGATCTGGGACTGCCGCGACGGCCGGGCGCGGATCAACCGGCAGGCCCGCTATTCCGACGCGTTCGAGGACGACCCGCGCCCCGCGCTGGAATCCTTGCGCGCGCTGATCGCTGAAAGCCGGATCGAGATGCCCGAGGGCATTCCCCCGGTTGCGGCGGGACTGTTCGGCTATCTGGGTTACGACATGATCCGGCTGGTCGAGCATCTGCCGGATGTGAACCCTGATCCCATCGGCGTGCCCGATGCGATGCTGCTGCGCCCGTCCGTTGTGGCGGTGCTGGACGGGGTGAAGGGCGAGGTCACGCTCTGCGCGCCCGCGTGGTTCGACCCCGCTACGCCCGCCCGCGCGGCCTATGCGCAGGCGGCCGAACGGGTGATGGAGGCGCTGCGCGCGCTGGACCGCCATCCGGCCGAGCCGCGCGCCTTGGGTCATGACGCGAAGATCGGCGAGCCGCGCTCGAACTTCGCCCGCGCCGATTATCTGGCGGCGGTGGAGCGTGCCAAGGACTATATCCGCGCGGGCGACATCTTCCAGGTCGTGCCGTCGCAGCGCTGGGCGATCGACTTTCCGCTGCCGCCCTTCGCGCTTTACCGCAGCCTGCGGCGCACCAATCCCTCGCCCTTCATGTTCTTCCTGAACATGGGCGGCTTCCAGATCGTCGGCGCGTCGCCGGAAATCCTCGTGCGCCTGCGCGACGGCGAGGTGACGATCCGTCCCATCGCCGGCACCCGCCCCCGCGGCGCCACGCCCGAGGAGGACCGCGCGCTGGAGGCCGACCTGCTGGCGGACGAAAAGGAACTGGCCGAGCATCTGATGCTGCTGGACCTGGGCCGCAACGACGTGGGCCGCGTCGCGCGCATGGGCACGGTGCGCCCGACCGAGCAGTTCGTGATCGAACGCTATTCCCATGTCATGCATATCGTTTCGAACGTGGTGGGGGAACTGGCCGAGGGTCAGGACGCGCTGTCGGCGCTGCTGGCGGGCTTGCCTGCGGGCACGGTCAGCGGCGCGCCCAAGGTCCGCGCCATGCAGATCATCGACGAACTGGAGCCCGAGAAGCGCGGCATCTATGGCGGCGCCGTGGGTTACTTCGCGGCGAATGGCGAGATGGACATGTGCATCGCGCTGCGCACCGGCGTCGTCAAGGACGGCACGCTTTACGTGCAGGCAGGCGGCGGCGTCGTCTATGACAGCGATCCCGAATCCGAGTTCCAGGAGACAGTGAACAAGTCCCGCGCACTGGTGCGGGCCGCCGAGGGCGCCGCGCGCTTCGTACGCGGCAACGGCTGACGAGAGAGGGGCAGGGCAATGGCCGGACCGCCGCCTGCAGGGGCGCGGGTCACGCCGCAGGGGCCGGCGGTTTCCGGCGGCGGATCGGCCTGCCTCCGGCGCGGCCCTGTCCGTGCGGAACCCTGTCGCCATCTTGCCGGTTTCCTTCACGAAGGAGATTCGCCATGACCCCCGACGATACCGAGCGCACGCCCCCGCTGCCGCAGGCCGACGCCGATCGCGCCGAGCTTGCATCCGAGGCCGGGCGCGACAGCCCTCCACCCGAGGCCCATCGCCTGCAGGACGAAGACCCCGGCCCCCTGCAGAACGAATACGAAGGCGAGGGCGAAAAGGACGGTATCCCCGCCAATGGCACCCGCCCCGTCAAGGCGCAGGGTCCCGAGGATTTCGGCGGCAACGCCTGGGGCGAGGGGAACTGAGCGCCCGCCCCGAACCGTGGGCCGAAACTTCGCCCCCGCGCATGCGTTCCCCCCGACACCGCCAAGAAAAAAGGAGCATGCCATGGGCAACCTGCCCTTTGAACGCAACCGCTACAACCCGCCGCAGGATGTCACTTCTGACGAGGCCGAGCGGATGAAGCGCCAGCAGACCATCGAGGAAGCCGAGGCCCGGCGGCGGTTCGAACAGGAACGCGACGCCGGTCGCACGCCGGACGAGGACGACGGCGCGTAAGGTCCGGGCGGACCGGGGCGGGGCGCGTCAGGCGGTCCGCCCTTTCCATTCGCGCCAGGTCAGCCAGATGATGAACAGGTCGAACGCCGACAGCGCCAGCATGACCGGATTGCCGCTGTGCTGCCATTCCCGCATCTGCCACAGGATGAACCCGCCCAGCACCGCCATCGCCAGCGGCCAGGCGGAACGCCATTCCCACAGCAGCGCGCCGACGACCGCCAGCTTCACCGCGCCATGGCCGATCAGATAGGCGGCCCAGAAATGCAGGCTCGCCGAATCGAAGGCCTGCAGATGCGCAAGGATCGGCCGCGCCAGCAGGTCGTCGGGGCTGAAGATGCCGTCGTCGTGGCTCTCATGCAGATACCGCAATGCCCGGCCGCTGAGCGGCGTGGCCAGCAGGATGCCCGTCAGCGTCTCGAATGCGGCGAGGACGCCCTTGAGAAAGATCGAGGTTTCAAAGAGCCGGTGCAGAACGTCCCGGGCCGCGGCCATCAGTCGCTGCCGCGATAGGGTTCCACATATTGCAGGGCCATGTCCCACGGGAAAAAGATCCAGGTGTCCTGGCTGACCTCGGTCACATAGGTCTGGACCATGGGCTTGCCCTTGGGCTTGGCATAGACGGTGGCCATATGCGCCTTGGGAAACAGGGACCGGACCAGGTCCAGCGTGCGCCCCGAATCGACCAGATCGTCCACGACCAGTACGCCTTCGCCGTCGCCCATCACCGCCACATCCGGCGACTTCAGGACCTGCAGCTCGCCCTGCGATCCCTTGAGATAGGATTTCACGGAAATCGTGTCGATGGTGCGGATATCCAGTTCACGCGCCACGATCATCGCGGGCACCATGCCGCCGCGGGTAATGGCGACCACGGCCTTCCAGCCGCCGTCGATCGGCCCGTGTCCGTCCAGCCGCCATGCCAGCGCCCGCGCGTCGCGGTGCAACTGGTCCCAGCTGACGTGGAAGCCCTTTTCATGGGGCAGGCGGTCGGGGGAACGGGCCATGGGAACCTCTCTCAGGGACGGAAGATGAGCGACAGTCCCAGTGCGCCGATCAGCGTGCCTGCGATGCGGTCGATCAGGGTCTTTGCGCCGGAATAGCGCTGCCGTACCGGGGCGGCCGCCATCAGCGTCGTGGCCGCGGCATAGAACGCCAGTTCGACCGACAGCGCGACGGCATAGACGAGGGCGGGGGCCGCGCCGTGCAGCACGGGAAACACCGACATGATGACGGCGGAATAGAACAGCGCGGGCTTGGGATTCGACAGGTTCAGCGCGATGCCCTGCACGAAGCCGGGGCCGCCCAGCGATTCGCCCGACATGGCCAGCGGGTCGGCGGCGTGGTGCCACATCTTCCAGGCGATCCAGACCAGGTAAAGCCCGCCCAGCACCTTCAGCGCCGTGAACAGCGCAGGCCACCAGCGGAACAGGACGGTCAGCCCGAACAGCGCAAACAGGCACCACAGCGACGCCCCGAAGGCCAGCCCCATCGCATAGGGCATCGACGCCTGCCGCCCGCGCGCCGCCGCAGACCGGCTGGCCGCGATGATCGCCGGGCCGGGCGACAGGATCGCCAGCCCCAGCGTGGTGACGAACAGCATCAGCTGGGGCAGCGTGACCGCGTCCATCGCCAGCTTATTCGGCAGCCTTGCGGCCGTTGACCGTGGCGATGTCGGGGGCGTCCACGGCCTTCATGCCGACGACGTGATAGCCCGCATCGACGTGATGGGTTTCCCCGGTGACGCCGGACCCCAGGTCGGACAGCAGATACAGCGCCGACTTGCCCACATCCTCGGTCGTGACGTTGCGGCGCAGGGGTGAGTTCAGTTCGTTCCATTTCATGATGTAGCGGAAATCGCCGATGCCGGATGCGGCCAGCGTCTTGATCGGCCCGGCGCTGATCGCGTTCACGCGGATGCCGTCCTTGCCCAGATCCTCGGCCAGATAGCGGACCGACGCCTCCAGCGCGGCCTTGGCCACGCCCATGACGTTGTAATGCGGCATCACCCGTTCCGCGCCGTAATAAGTCAGGGTCAGCAGGCTGCCGCCGTCGTCCATCATCGCCGTTGCGCGTTTCGCGACCGCGGTGAAGGAATAGACGGAAATGTCCATCGTCATCAGGAAATTGTCGCGCGAGGTATCGACGTAACGCCCGCGCAGTTCGTCCTTGTCGGAAAATCCGATGGCATGGACCAGGAAATCCAGCTTGCCCCAGCGCGCCCGCAGGCCGTCGAACAGCGAATCGACCGAGGCCATGTCCGCCACGTCGCAGGGCAGGATCAGGGACGAGCCCAGCTGCGCAGCCAGCGGCTCGACCCGCTTTTTCACCGCATCGCCCTGATAGGAAAAGGCGAGTTCCGCCCCTTGGTCGGCCAGCGCGCGGGCGATGCCCCAGGCGATGGATTTGTCATTCGCCAGCCCCATGATGAGCCCGCGCTTGCCGGTCATCAGCCCGGTGCCGGTCCGCTCGCTTGACATGCGCCATTCCCCGCGATTTCAACCCTTGGTGAGGATTAGGGCAAAGGCGAAGGGGCATCAAGATGAGCGACCGCACTGGAATCTTCGCCGGCGACGATCCGTTCGCGCTGGCCCGCGCCTGGCTGGCCGAGGCCGAGCACTCCGAGCCCAACGATCCCAACGCCATTGCGCTGGCCACGGTGGATGCGGACGGCATGCCTGATGCGCGCATGGTCCTGCTGAAGGACATCGAGGGCGCGGGCACGGACGGAGCCTTCGTCTTCTATACCAACTATGACAGCGCCAAGGGGCGCCAGATTTCGGCGACCGGCAAGGCCGCCTTCGTCATGCACTGGAAATCCCTGCGCCGCCAGATCCGCGTGCGCGGCACCGTCACGCGCGAGGAGGGGGAAAAGGCCGACGCCTATTACGCCAGCCGCGCCCTGCAAAGCCGCATCGGCGCCTGGGCCAGCCGGCAAAGCCAGCCGCTGGACGGCCGCGCCACCCTGATGGCCGAGGTCGCCCGGCAAGGGCTGGCCCACGGGCTGAACCCCGCGCGCCCGGCCCATTGGGGCGGATTCCGCATCGCCCCGGTCCAGATCGAGTTCTGGGCCGACGGTCTTTTCCGCCTGCACGACCGCTTCCAGTGGCGGCGAGAGGGCGAGGGCTGGACGGTCACCCGGCTGCAGCCGTAACGTCATGTCGTCGGACGTGATTGCCTTTCGCTGCGGCAGGGTATTAGAATTTGCCCCGTCCGCCGCGGCGTGCCTTGCAACTTGCGCGGACAGGCAGGAAACGGGCGACAGATGCAGGACACGGCACCCGCACCGGGAATGAATGTGCGGGGACAGATCAAATGGTTCGATCCGGGCCGGGGCTTCGGCTTCGTGGCGGATGACTGCGGCGGGAACGACATCCTGCTGCATGTCAACGTATTGCGCAATTTCGGGCAAGGCTCGGTCGCCGACGGCTCGCGGGTCGAGGCGGTCGTCGTCTCGACCCCGCGCGGGCGGCAGGTGGCCGAAGTGCGGCGCATCGACCCCCCGGCGGCTGCGGGACCGGCCCCGATCGCCGATCTGGGGATGCTGGATGCGCTGCAGCTGGACCGGCTGCCGCTGCTGGCGGCGCGGGTGAAATGGTTCGACAAGGCCAAGGGCTTCGGCTTTGCCAATGTCTTCGCCCGCCGCGGCGACGTGTTCCTGCATATCGAGGTGCTGCGCCACTGCGGCTTTGCCGAACTGACGCCCGGCGAGGCCGTCACCCTGCGCATGATCGAAGGTCCGCGGGGGATGGTGGCGGCGCAGATCCTGCCCTGGGAACGGGCCGTTCAGCCGGACGCGCCCGCCGGATATGCGCCACCGAACGCCATTGCGGACGAGCCTTGCAGAAGGGCGAGGGCCGCGGCCGACGAGGCGGTCCCGGCTGTCTCCTCGGCCGTGGGGGCGTGATGGGCGCCCGCGCCGCCCGCATGGCCGGTCTGGCGCTGGGGGCGGTGCTGGGGGCCGGGGCGGCGAATTCGGCCGCCTGTCTGCCCGGCCGCGCCCTGATCCTGTCGGCGGACGGCCGCAGCACCGGCTTCGGCGTCGAGATCGCCGACGATCCGCAGGAACGGGCGCAGGGCCTGATGAACCGTCGCGACCTGCCGCGCGGACAGGGGATGCTGTTCATCTATGACAGTGCGCAGCCCGTGAATTTCTGGATGAAGGACACGCTGATCCCGCTGGACATGCTGTTCTTCGACGCACGCGGCGTCCTGCGCCATGTCCATGCCGGAGCGCGGCCGCTGGACCTGACCCCCGTTCCGGGCGCCGTCCCCGGCGATCCGCAGCCGGACCGGCTGCTGGTTCTGGAAATCGCCGGCGGCGAGGCTGCGCGCCTGGACCTGGCCCCCGGCGCCCGTCTGGCCCATCCCGCCGTCCCCCAGGCAACTGCCGCCGCCCCCTGCGATTGACGCTTTTCCCTTTTCCCCCGTCCCCTGCCCGGTTAGAAGACGAACGGTTCGGGGCGTGGCGCAGCCTGGTAGCGCGACGGTTTTGGGTACCGTAGGCCGGAGGTTCGAATCCTCTCGCCCCGACCAGCGATTTCCCTGATCTGCCAGTTCCCCGCCGCGGGGCCGGGCCCCGGTGTCCCGGGCCGCTCCTGCCCTCTGGCTCCGTGCGCCGGCGGAGGTTATGGGAAACCGGGACGGGCGCCGGGGCGTTCGGGAGTTGTTGAAACAGGGGTTTGCAGGATGGCCGATGATCCGTATGCCGCGCTGGGAGTATCCAGAACCGCGACGGAGGCCGAGATCAAGAAGGCCTATCGGCGCATCGCCAAGACAGACCATCCCGATCTGAACGACGATCCGGCCGCGCATGAACGGTTCAAGGCGGCAGCCGCCGCCTATGACCTGCTGAAGGACCCCGAGCAGCGGGCGCGCTTCGACAGGGGCGAGATCGACGCCCAGGGACAGGAACGGCCGCAGCGCCAGTACTATCGCGATTTTTCCCAAGGCGCCGGCAATCCCTATCGGGGCGAGGCGAATTACGGCGATTTCTCGGATGTGTTTGCCGATCTGTTCGGCGAAGGCGGCGCACCGCGGCGAGGCGGTTTCCGGCAGGGCGGCTTTGGGGGCGCGCGCAGCTTCGACATGCGGGGACAGGATTACCGCTATACGCTCGAGGTCGACTTCCTGACAGCGGCGCGGGGCGGGACCACGCGCATCACCCTGCCCGACGGACATATGCTGGATGTCAACATCCCTGCCGGATCCCGCGACGGTCAGACCATCCGGCTGCGCGGCAAGGGGGGGGCGGGAATGGGCGAGGGCAGCCCCGGCGACGCGCTGCTGACCCTGCATGTCGCGCAAGACCCCGACTGGCGGGCCGAGGGCGACGATGTCGTCACCACCCTGCCCATCTCGATCGACGAGGCCGTGCTGGGCGCCAAGGTCGAGGCGCAGACCCTTCACGGCCCGGTGATGCTGACGATCCCGAAAGGCGCCAGCACCGGCCGCAAGCTGCGGCTGCGCGGGCGGGGGCTGGCGAAACCCGGCGGCACGCGCGGCGATCATTTCGTCGAACTGAAGATTGTCATGCCGCCGCAGGTGGATGACGAACTGGCAAACTTCATGGAAAAATGGCGCGGCAAACACGCCTATGACGCCCGCGCCGAACAGCGCAGGGGGGGACGGTGATGACCGGGGCGATGTCCCGAGACGAACTGCTGGCGGCGCTGCCCGATCTGTCAGAGGCTGCGCTGGACGATCTGATCCGCGCCGGGGTCGTGCAGCCGGTGCAATCGGGATCGGGGCCGCTGTTTCGCCCCGTCGATCACGCCCGGCTGCAACTGGCGATGGATCTGCAGGACGCCTATGCGCTGGACGAGGACGGGCTGGCGCTGGTGCTGTCGCTGATCGACCAGGTGAACGGCCTGCGGGGCGACATGCAGGCGATGCTGGGCGCGGTGGCTGCCGAAGCGCCCGAGACCCGCGCCCGGATGCGGCAGGTGATCCGCCAGACCCGCATCACCATCCGGCACGGCTGAGGCG
>ENA-UOUJ01001832-UOUJ01001832.1-activated-sludge-metagenome-genome-assembly--contig:-NODE-1832-length-10486-cov-59.174096_pt1 | contig 10486 bp, 9 predicted proteins | sample MGYA00249839_ERZ747224 | MGnify/ENA primary metagenome ERZ747224 (study PRJEB28782, sample SAMN03220277) | activated sludge metagenome | biome: wastewater; feature: sewage sludge; material... | reverse complement strand
GTGCGGGGTATATACGACGGACTCATCAGTGATGAAGTGGATAAGATGATGCTCGACATCCGTGAGCTGCTGAACGAAAAAGTAACCTCCACCCGTTTTGTGGGCGGATTCAACAATAACCCTTCGTGATGAATGCGCAAGACCTTTTAAAGAAATATCAGTTAAGCGTAACCGACAGCCGCCTGAGTGTGTTGCATATTTTTATGCAGTCTGGCGGAGCCTTATCGCACAGTGATATTGAAGGCAGACTGAAAGGGCTGCATGACAGGGTAACGGTATACCGTACACTACAAACATTTGCCGACAAGGGAATCATCCATCAGATTCCTACTACGGATAATGCCGTGCTGTACGCCTTGTGTAAGGAAAATTGTGCCGGCGGACATCATCATGATAACCATGTCCATTTTTTATGTACCGAATGCGAGATTACTACCTGCCTCGATGACGTAATGGTGCCCACGGTAAAGCTGCCGCGCGGCTTCAGGCAGAATGATGTGAAAATGGTGGTAACCGGTGTGTGTAAATTATGCAAGTGAGGCGCAGGCATCCAGCTCCTGTTTCACAAAATCCATTAACACCTTAATTTTCTCCGGCGAAAAATCGAATTCAAGTCCGGCAGCCCTGTACAGTTCCGGTAATGTTTTTGTAGCACCTAATTGCAGGGCGTTGCAATAATTTTCTATCGCTGCTTCCGGATTGTTTTTGTACTGCATCCATAAGCCAATAGCGCCTAATTGCGCAATGCCATACTCAATGTAATAAAACGGTACTTCAAATAAATGCAGCTGCCGTAACCATGCATTGGCACGATACGTTTCCAGTCCGCTGTAATCGGTTACCCCATCATCAAAATTGTTCAATATCTGAACCCAGGCCGCCGTGCGCTCTTCGTTGGTATGGCCGGGGTGGCTGTAGATCCAGTGCTGGAAGGCATCAATTATGGCAATCCAGGGAAACAGGGTAATCACGCGTTCCAGTTGATGCTGTTTGGCCCGCTGCAAACTTTTGGCATCGTCAAAAAATGTATGCCAGTGATCCATGCTGAATAATTCCATCGCCATGCTGGCCACTTCGGCAATTTCCATGGGATACTCCTTAAAGCCGGTGAGGGGCAGCGGGTGTGCCAGAAAGGAATGTATGGCGTGTCCGCCTTCATGCACCATGGTAGTAACATCATTCATCTGCCCGGCGGCATTCATGAAAATAAAGGGAGCACCGGATTCGGGTAGCGGACAATTATATCCGCCGGGGGCTTTTCCTTTTCTACTTTCCAGATCGAGGTGGCCCATATCCTGCATGGTGCTCAAACAATCTGCGAAGAATGGGTTCATATTACTGAAACAGGAAATGGTTTTCTGCAACAAATCTGTTCCGTTGGTGAAAGGGCGCAGTGGAGGTATTCCCTGAGGTTCAGCATCCAGGTCCCACGGCCGCAGGGTGTCAACCTGTAATGTTTCTTTTTTCTGAAGGTGTATCTGTTTGACTAATGGCAGTACATGCTGCTTTACGGCTTCATGAAATGAAAAGCAATCAGCCGGAGTATAATCGAAACGGCCTAACTCCCGGAAGCGGTATTCGGTGTAAGAAGCAAAGCCTGCATTGCGTGCCTGCTGAACACGAATGTTCATCAGTTTGTTGAATAAATCATTCAGGGCTTCACGGTCCTGCAACCGGCGCTGCTGAATTTTATGATACACGGTTTCACGCACCTGCCGGTCGGGGTGCTCAAGAAATTTCGCGGCCTGCTGCATCGTGTATTCCTTCCCGTTATGCTCAATGCTCATGGCACCGGTAATTTGTCCGTACTGCTGTTGCAACACACTGGCTTCGGCCTGTAAGGGAATATTTTCTTCGCGGAAGAGTTCAATGTTTTTGCGGATATTCCTCAGGTAAGGCCCGTACTGGCTGGCATCGAGCGCCTCAACGAACGGGTTCTCCATCAGTTTCTTATTCAGCGCATCGGTGTAGGGTTGCAGCGGGGGTAAGATGTTGAGGCAGTAAAAATTAAAGTCCTCTTCCAGCTTTTTGTTTTCGGTATCACACGTCATGCGAATCTGCCTCCAGCAACCATCTTCATTCACGGCGGCCTCCAGTTCACTCAGGTCTTTCAACCATTGTTCCAGGGCTTCCTTTGATTCCAGTGGCCTTTCCAGCAGTTCCTTGCAGTAAGGTTCCAGTGCAGGCCAGTCGGTTACGGTAAAATCGGCAGGCAAAAAATGCCTTTCAGCATTTTCAATCCGGGCAGTATATTTCATAAACGTGGGATGAGATCTAACCTATTGGAACAGCTTATGCCATCTTTCTGGGGGCATTCACTTTTTTAGCCGGGGCATTTTTCACCGCTGCGGCTTTGGGTTGTGCCACTGCTTTGGGAGCAGTTGTTTTTTCACCGGTAGCTTCTGCATCAGCATCTGCAGGGTGTTCCGACAGTTCAATTTTAATCTTATGTTCGTTCAGGGTATGGAACCAGCGAATCATTTTTTTCATGTCGCTCGCATACACCCTTTCGAAATCCATATCAGGATACACTTTTTCGAAATAAGCTTTCAGGGTAGCGGTATCCGCCTGGTGAGCAGGAACGGTTTCCTTGCTGGCGGCCATCGCCTGAAAAATATCTACGAGGTTTACATTGTCTTTTACTGTATAAATTTCAATGCTTTCCAGGTGGGAAAAATGATGCACCCGGTTACTCACAAACTTTGTGGTTTTATCTTCCAGCGAACGAACAATACCTCCATCCGCTTTAGTGCTTATCAATTCAAATAATCCGCCCATGCCGGATATGGATACCAATTTGTTATACGTCATTTCTGTGCTCATTTAATGTTGCAAGATAATTGGATTTGAGTAAACATTTTTAGGTTGGTTGAAGTTGTTAAGGTTTTCTAAATGTTCAGCAGGCAGCGAAGGATATAAAGTCAGGAATCGTCTAATGGGATATCTGAAAAATTTTTTATGAAGTACTGGATTGTTTTTTTAATTGTAACTACTTTATTCTCAACTACTTTACAGGCACAAACCGGTGCCATTCTGGGAACGGTTACCAACGACAAAAAGATACCACTGGCGGGTGCCACAGTAACCCTGATGAAGCAATCAGATAGTACCCTGGTTAAAAATGCGGTAACCGGTACGCAGGGTAACTTCCGGTTAAGTCAGTTACCGGCCGATAGTTTTATTGTGTCGGTTACTTCGGTGGGATATCGCCAGTACATTTCATTTGTTACGCTGGCGGAGGCGGAGGAATACGAGCTGGGTGATTTGGTGATGGCCGGTCAGGATACCGACCTGGGCGAAGTGGTGCTGGTGGCTAAAGTGCCGCCGGTGGTACAACGCGGTGATACGGCTCAGTACAATGCCAGCCAGTTTAAAGTAAATCCGGATGCGAATGCCGAAGACCTTATTAAAAAAATGCCGGGTATCACCGTAGACCGTTCGGGAACAGTAACGGCTCAGGGTGAGCAGGTGCGTTCAGTAACGGTAGACGGTAAACGCTTTTTTGGAGATGATGCCACCGCGGCATTGAAAAACCTGCCTGCAGAAATTATTGATAAAATTCAGGTGTTCGACCGGCTGAGTGATCAGGCGCAGTTCACAGGATTTGATGATGGAAGCGGCCAGCGATCTATCAATATTGTAACCAAAACCGGTACGCGGAACGGCCAGTTTGGCCGCGTGTATGCGGGATACGGAACCGACAACCGTTATGCAGCCGGAGGAAATGTGAGCTTTTTTAAAGGCAACCGCCGCATATCCATTGCCGGTTTGTTCAACAATGTGAACCAACAAAACTTTTCCTCGGAAGATCTGTTAGGCATTACCGGTAGTGGAGGTGGTGGAAGAAGAGGTGGCCGTGGCGGTGGAGGATCCAACAACTTCCTGATCGGGCAAGCCAATGGGGTGAGTACCACCAATGCGCTGGGTATTAACTACTCTGATATGTGGAGTAAGAAAACAGAAGTTACAGGAAGTATTTTTCTTAATCAATCCAATACAGATAATAACGAAAGATCAAACGCCCAGTATTTTCTGCAGGATTCAGCCATTCAATATTACGATGAGTTGAATTTTTCTGATGCCGACAATTTCAACAACCGCGCCAGCCTGCGGATTGAGCACAAAATTGATTCGAACAATTCATTGATATTTAGTCCTTCTTTTAGCTTCCAAAACAGCGATCAGGCAACCAATGTAAATGGAGTTCGTTTTTATACTGCCAGCGATTTACTGAGCCGTACCCTGTTTTCCACAACAGCCATGAGCAATGGATTTAATTCAAACAACAACCTGTTATGGCGACACAGTTTTGCGAAGAAGGGGCGCACCTTATCGGTTAACCTTTCAGCAGGCTTCAATAAGCGCACGGGGGAACGTTATCTCGAATCGGTGAATGAATACTTTAATTCATTACAGGAAAATGATACCATCAAACAGTTTACGGATCAGTACACCCGTGGGAATAATTTCGGTGCCAACATTTCATACACTGAACCAGTAGGTAAGAAGGGCCAGTTACAGTTTTCTTACAACCCATCTGTTAGTAAAACCACTTCCGATCAGGAAGTATTCCAGTTTGATTATGTGGGCAATAAGTACAACAAATTCGATACTTCATTGTCTAATGTGTTCGACAATCGCGTGGTTACACATACTACCGGCGTGAATTACCGCCGTGGCGATCGGGATAATATGATATCTGTAGGATTGAATTACAGAAATACCAATTTGTACAGCGAGCAGGAATTTCCTTCAGCTACCGTAGTGGATCAATCGTTCAACAATATTCTGCCTTTTGCCATGTTCCGGAAAAAATTCAATGCGCGGGAAAACATCCGGTTGTTCTACAGGGGAAGTACCTCTACTCCTTCCATCAATCAGTTGCAGAATGTGGTAGACAACAGCAATCCGTTGTTCCTGAGAACCGGTAATCCGGATTTGCAACAATCGTACAGCCATACGATGAGTATACGATACACCTACACCAATACTCAGAAGGGAAGCAGTTTTTTTGCCAATATCTATTTACAGCAATCAGATGATTACATTGGACAGGCCAGCTTTGTAGCTACGGCTGATTCAGCATTGGGGAATAACATCATCCTGTATCGTGGAGCTCAGTTATCGAAGCCGGTGAATATGGATGGTTATGTGAGCGCGCGTTCATTCCTCACATTTGGTACACCATTGAAGTTTATGAAATCAAATCTGAATGTAAACGGTGGAGTGAGCTGGGCCAAAACACCGGGAATTGTAAACAACATCCGCAGTGTGTCTGATAATTACACATACTCCGGAGGTTTAGTGGTGTCGAGCAACATCAGTGAGTATGTTGATTTTAATGTATCGTACAATGCCAATTATAATGTGGTGAAGAATACAGTACAACCCCTGCTGAATAATGAGTTTCTGTTTCAGTCTACCGGTGCGCAGTTAAATCTGTTATCCAAAAATGGATGGTTTATACAGCAGGATGTGAGCAATCAAAGAATCAGCGGGTTGAGTGAAGGCTTTAATCAAAATTACTGGTTGTGGAATGCAGCTATTGGAAAGAAATTTTTGAAGAATCAAGCCGGTGAGTTGAAATTGTCTGTGTTTGATTTGTTGAAGCAGAACCAAAGCATCAGTCGTTCCGTTACGGAAAGTTATGTGGAGGATGTATCGAACAGTGTGCTCACACAGTACTTTATGGTAACATTCTCTTATCGTTTGAGAAACTTTGGCAAGGTGCCGGTTCAAACGAGAGGTAATGAGGAGGGAGGTATGCGTGGCCCGGGAGGGCAAAGGGGTCCGGGTGGACAAGGAGGATTCCGTCCGTTTTAGTTACTTTACAGCCAACAAAATTTTTCCTGCTTGGCAAATACGGACGATGATATCAGCCGCTGGCATGCCGCTAACCCCGGTGTGTTTGAGTCGTGGGTGAATACCTGGCAGGATATGGTGTATAACACTGCCCTGAGTGTGCTGATGCATGAAACGGATGCGGAGGATGTAGCGCAGGATGTTTTTGTGTCGTTGTATAAAAACAGTCATACGTTTCGGGGAGAGTCGGCCATATCTACCTGGTTGTACCGGGTAACGGTGAACCGGTGTACCGATTTGCTGAGACAGCGTAACAGGGGAAAAAAATGGTGGGGAAAAAGGGTGGAGGTACCGGCAGCCGAAGATTGGATAACGTTTGAACATCCCGGGGTGCTGGCAGAGCACAAAGACCATGCAGTGGTGCTGTTCAATGCCATCCGGAAGTTACCCGATCATCAGCGAACCGCATTTGTACTGAATAAAGTAGAAGGATTGCGCATTGTTGAAATAGCTGACATTATGAAGCGCTCTCCGGCCAGTGTGGAATCGCTGTTGAGCAGGGCCAATCAAAACCTGAGGCAATGGCTCAAAAAATATTATGAAGCACAAGTAAACACGCAGTAAGGTATGAAACAGGAAAATCATTCATCGGTTGAACGGGCGATGCAAAGTGTAGAAGGCATCCGGAGGGCACAGGCTCCCGGTTATCTGTATGCGAAGATTTTATCGGGAGTGTACCGCCGGCAAACTCAAACCGTGTGGGAGCGCATATCCGCATTCATAGCCCGTCCTGCTGTAACACTGGCCTGTATTGTGCTGGTGGTGGCCGTGAATGCGATCATCATTTTTAATGGCAGCTCAAAGCCGGCAGCCAATGTAATTGCTTCTGCTGAATCAGTTGATTTCTACTCCTATGATATTTATAACGCAGAAAATCTGGAGCCATGAAGAGAAGTAAAATGTTGATTCTAATCATTGTGGTATTGCTGATTGCCAATATTGCTACACTGATGATGTTATACAACGCAGGTAAAAAACCATCTCAGCGTCAGGGGGGCAGGATGAAAGAATATCTGAAACAGGAGGTGGGCTTTGATCAGGCTCAGATGTTGCGGTACGACAGTATGTACCAGTTGCATCAGCAGGCGATGAAGGATCTGATGAAAGACTCACGCAAAGGCATAAACGAAGCGTATCAGCAATTGGCCAAAACCGGATTTACCGACAGTGCCCTTGATCAGGCAGCACAAACATTATCTGTAAAACAGCAGCAGGCCCAGAAAATGATGCTGAAGCACCTGGGTGATATCCGGGCTGTTTGCAATGACCAGCAGGTACAGCACTACGACACTACCATCTACAAAGTGTTTCAGAAGCGTTCCAGAAAAGGAAGTCAGAAAAATTAACGCAACGAATCCAACACCATTTGAATGCGCTGCGATAGCGTATTGTAATCGGTATAACCCCGTGCCACCATGTGAAATTTTAACTCCGAGGTTTGAATGAACACGGTAGGATAGCCGGTAACCTGAAGTTGTTTTACCAGTGCAAAATCATAATAGGCAGCTTCTTTAAATGCTTCACTGTGCAGTTTCTCATAAAAATGTTCGGCGGATATTCCATAAGCATCCAGCATGTGTCGGTAAGCCTCATCATCCGTTAAATCCCTTCCTTCAAAATGCAATGCATACTGCAGGCCGGTGGCAAATTCCAATGCCCGTTCAGGATATAATGATTTTATGATGCACAGTGCTATAGCCGGTTTCTCGGAATTCGGGAACCAGTCACTGTCGTCGGGATTTAGGATATGCCAGAGATAGTCTTGCCCAAACCGTATGCCCGTTGTTTCCTCCACCTGTTTATAGGCGTTGGCAATATAGCCGGCTGAGGATTTGATATGTACCGGTTTTTCGGGTAATATCATACCACCGCTCAGAACTTCTACATCGAGTACGTTTGAAAAATCAGCCGCAATCTTTTGTATCACCGGGCTAAAACCGTAACACCATCCGCAATAGGCATCAAAACAATAAATCAATAGGGGCTTTGTCATGATGCAAAGGTCATAAAAAAAACGCCGTTCCATTACGAAACAGCGTTTTAAATACAGGAGGTTACAGGTTATTTGCGTCTGGAAACAATTTCCATATTCTTAAACTCTTTCCCGTCTGCACCCATGCTAAACATTTCAAATTTTTGTGTTTTATCGTCGATGAGGGTAATTACCTGACGATAATCAGTCATGCGTCCATCACCATAAGAAGGATCAACCATTTTGCCTTTCAGGTTAATGGTTTTTGTGGCTTCATCCCAGGGGCCTTCCAATACGGAGATACCTGTACCGAAATTATCAATCCAGGTATTGATGAACACCTTACGCTGGTTGTCCCAGGCCATGGTGCTCAATCCCTCAAAGTCCATACCCATCATGTTGCCACGGTGTGTGGCCGTGCTGTACCGGCCGCCCATGAGCGATTTGATTTCAGAATTTGTAACATGCATTTCAGGGGGGGCTCCCGGGGCCATCCACATAGTCATACTGTCAACCCATTTACCATCCCATGAAGCCATCATGGCATGCATATCGCCGGGCGTCATGTAAGCTTGCCAGTTTTGCATTTTAACGGAATCAGGAAGGTCTTTTACTTCCGGGGTTTCCACTGCAGCCGGAGCAGGCGTTTCTGCCACGGGTGTTTCAGTTTTTTTTTCAGCGCAACTGCATAACCATACAGTAGCGGCAATCAGGGGGATACATATTGATTTCATTGTTGAAGGTTTAAGCATTAAAAATATGCTATAAATATTTAATATAAAAAAATATTACAGCAGCAGCTGAACAGATGGATTGATCTGCACAGGTGATCATTTTTCTCCGGGAGTGTGGTTAATGGGCTTCCAGCCAGTTCTTACCGGAGCCGGTTTCTGCCACTACGGGCACTCCGTTGGGCAGTTCAAGGGCATTTTCCATACAGGAGGTGATGAGGGGTTTCACCAAATCCAGTTCATCGGTGGGTACATCAAATACCAGTTCATCATGCACCTGCAGGAGCATACGGGTTTTAAGATTTTTTTGTTTGAGTTCACGGTGGATGCGGATCATGGCGAGCTTAATCATATCGGCTGCGGTACCCTGTATCGGAGAGTTAATAGCATTGCGTTCAGCAAATCCCCGTACGGTGAAATTGCTGCTGTGGATATCTTTCAGCCAGCGCTTACGGCCCATAATCGTTTGTACGTAACCGTTATCTTTACAGAACTGAATGATATCATCCATATATTTTTGAATACCGGCAAACTGCGCCTTGTAATTATCGATGATGGTTTTGGCTTCTGCACGGGGTATTTTCAGGTTTTCCGCCAGGCCAAAGGCACCCTGTCCGTATATAATTCCAAAGTTCACACTCTTGGCCTTATACCTCATTTCTTTAGTAACCGCTGATTCATCCACGCCGAAAACCTTTGCGGCAGTAGCGGTATGGATATCTTTTCCTTCGCGGAAGGCGGCACACATGTTTTCATCGCCACTGATGGCAGCCACAATGCGCAATTCAATCTGAGAATAATCTGCGGAGAGCAACACGTAATTTTTGTTGCGGGGGATGAACGCTTTTCTGATTTCCTTTCCCCGATCGGTGCGTACCGGAATGTTTTGCAGGTTGGGGTTTACACTGCTCAGTCTGCCCGTAACCGCAATGGCCTGAGCGTAGGAAGTATGTACTCGCTGAGTTACAGGATGCAATAATAACGGTAACGCATCCACGTAGGTAGAGCGCAGCTTGGTGAGTTCACGAAACTGAAGAATGCTGCTGCAGATAGGATGTTCATCTGCCAGCTTCAATAAAATATCTTCACCCGTAGCGTATTGCCCCGTCTTGGTTTTTTTGGCTTTGGGGTCGAGCTTCATTTTTTCGAACAGCACTTCTCCCAGTTGTTTCGGAGAGGCCAGGTTGAAATGAACACCGGCGAGTTTATACACTTCCTGTTCTGCGGCACGGGCTTCTTTTTCCAGTTCTTTAGAATAGGCGTGCAGAAAATCAACATCAATATGTATGCCTTCAAATTCCATATCGGCGAGTACTTTCACCAATGGATTATCCACTTCTTCAAATACGCGTTCAACCGATTTTTCTTTGAGCAACGGTTCCAGTTGTTTTTTAAGTTGCAGGGTGATGTCTGCATCTTCAACGGCATATTCTTTGATGCGTTCAGTATCAACATCGCGCATATTGCCCTGTCCCTTCCCTTTTTTACCAATAAGTGTTTCAATGGAAACCGGTGAATATCCCAGCAGTTGCTCACTCATCATATCCATATTGTGCTTTCCGTCGGGTTCTATTACGTAATGCGCCAGCATGGTATCAAAAGTGTTGCCCGCAATATCAAATCCTTGCCATTTCAGGATCAGCAAATCGTACTTAATGTTTTGTCCTACCCAGGTAATATGTTTCGAATCCCAAAGCGGTTGAAGGGTTTTTAATATTTCGTGGGTTTTGTGTTTGTCGGGCGGACAGGCAATATACCAGCCTTCGCCGGGATGGATGGAAAAGCTGATGCCTACCAGTTCGGCTGTGTGCGCATCGAGTCCTGTGGTTTCGGTATCAAAACTTATTTCACGTGCTTTCAGTAGTTTTTCAGTGAGTTGCTGAATCCCCGAAATATCTTTCAGCAGATGATACTGATGAGG
>ENA-UOUJ01001830-UOUJ01001830.1-activated-sludge-metagenome-genome-assembly--contig:-NODE-1830-length-10493-cov-4.595612_pt1 | contig 10493 bp, 8 predicted proteins | sample MGYA00249839_ERZ747224 | MGnify/ENA primary metagenome ERZ747224 (study PRJEB28782, sample SAMN03220277) | activated sludge metagenome | biome: wastewater; feature: sewage sludge; material... | reverse complement strand
GGAGGGCATCTCCTCCACGATGGTGAAGATCTGCGGCTCGGTATTGTCCACCGGGGGAGGGGGCGGGGCTTCGATCTTCTCACCTTCCTGCGTCACGGTACCCACGTTGGTCTCCTGGATCGCTTCCTGGGTGGGCGGGGGTTCCTCCACGGGTTCGTCCGAGGCCTCCAGCTGGGTGAACTGGATGCTCTCGATCTTCACCGGAGGGGGCGGCTCCACGGGCGGGGGCGGGGGTTCCACCTTCTTCTCCTCCTCAAAAAGGTCCAGGTTCACATCCACGATCTTCTTCTCGGTCACTACTTCCTCCTCGCCACGCAGGGCGGCGGCGATCTTCGGCACGGCCACCATCACTCCGAAGAGCACGATGGAGACCCCGGTGGCCAGGGCTAGGTTGCGCACGTAACCGCGACGCAGCGTGAACGCACCGTAGTCCCGGTGGCGGGACTCGAAGACCATGTTGTTCCGCGCAGCGGCCAGGACATTGTTCCAGCTCATGTCCATGGCCATCAGGATGGACAGGGCGAGCAGGAACGCGATGAAGATGAAATAGCCCATGGTGTTCAGAATTTGGCTTTTTCAGCATCCAGCAGGACCTTCTCCTCCGGCTTCAACTCGTCCAGCACACCGTAGGAGCCAATACCCGCGATATCCATCTCGTCCACCATGTCGATCATGTTGCGGTACTTGGCGTCCTCGTCGGTCTTGATGATGGCCTTGAGGTTGTCGTTCGTGCCCTTGATCTCCTTGCGTTTCGCGTTGTACTCGTCCTCGGTGATCTTCTTCTCGTTGAACTGTCTCACGAGGTCGTTCAGCTGGGCCACAGTGGCCTTGTTCTGGTCCACCAGCACCTGCCGCACCTTGCTGAAATCGGTCTGTGTGAGCGTGGTGGGCGGTTTGCCCTCGGCATTGCCCGCTGGGTGGAACTCGCCGATATAGTAGAAGATCTGGTCGTTCTTGGTGAGCAGCAGGGTGATGGCGTTGCTCAGCTTCGTCTTGTTCTCGGGATTGTTCTCGTCCGGCACCGGGTAGGTCATCTGCAGGGTGCTCGGCTTGTACATCGTGGTGGTGAGGATGAAGAAGGTGAGCAGCAGGAAGGCCAGGTCCACCATCGGCGTCATGTCGATGTGGGTGCTGCCTTTCTTCGCACGCTTCTTGGAGTGGCGTCCTCCGCCTTCCCCACCACCGCCTTCGGGTACTTGTGCCATGGTGTTCGTTCTGTGGACCGGCCTTTGTCAGAGGGCTGTACACCCCTGCTTCACGGAGGTTCGATCCGGGTCAATTACATCCTCGAGGTCTCGAGGTCGGTGATCATCTTGAACTTGCTGATCTGGATCCCCGGCGATTGGAAGATCCGGATCACTTCGGCCACCTTCATGTAGTTGGTGTTCCCATCGGCCTTCAGGGCGATGATGGGGTTCTGCTGGGCGTCGTTGTAGAAGATGTTCCGCGTGGTGGCGATCCAATCGCGCAGCTGGTTGTTCAGGCTGTCGGTGGGGATACCGCGGAACTGGTCCATGTACTCCTTCCGCTCACCGCCGGTCTCCAGGGCGAGCATCTCCTGCAGGCGCTCAATGGGCACGCCCACCGGACCGACGTTCGCGAACTTGATCTTCTCCTCCTGGGACGGGGTGTAGTTAACCCGCTTGCCCAGCTCCTCCAGCACGGCGATCCGCACACCCTTGTCGGTGAAGTCCCAGAACACCCGGCCCGTGCTGTCCACCACGATGGTCATCATGTTGGTCATGGGGATGGGCGACTCGGACATCGACGAAGGCGTATCCACCGCCACGGCCTCCTCGGGCCTGAACTGGGCGGTGAGCATGAAGAAGGTCACCAGCAGGAAGGCCAGGTCCACCATGGGGGTCATGTCCAGCGCAGGACTGCTCTTGGGCATCTTCAGCTTTGGCATGGCGCGTTGGGTTGGGTGGGACGTTCCTGAACGGTTGCCCGGCTCACTTGTGGTTGGCCAGGGTCTTGCTCACGCTGAAGCCGGCCTCATCGATGCCATGGGTGATGCCATCGATGCGGTTGCTGAAGTAGTTGAAGAAGATGATGGCCACGGTGGAGCCGGTGATACCGAGCGCCGTGTTGATGAGGGCCTCGGAGATACCGGTGGACAGGGCGGTGGCGTCAGGCGTACCGGCGGTGGCCAGTGCGGAGAACGCCCGGATCATCCCCAACACCGTTCCGATCAGACCCACCAGGGTGCTGATGCTGGCGCAGGTGGAGAGGATCACCATGTTCTTGCTGAGCATGGGCAGCTCCAGCGCAGTGGCCTCCTCCAGCTCCTGCTTCACGGCCTGCAGGCGGGTCTCCTTGTCGTGGCTCGCATCGTAGAGCACGGTCTTGTATTTCTCCAGACCGCTGCGCATCACGTTGGCCACGCTGCCCTTCTGGGCATCGCACACCTCGATGGCCTGGGTCACCTTGTCATCGGCCAGGTACTTGCGCACCTCGGTGATGAAGCTGTCGATGCGGCCCTTGCCCGTGGCGCGCGCCAGGGTGATGAAGCGCTCCACGGCGAAGACGATGACGATGAGGTTGATGCTGATCAGGATCGGTACGATGAAACCACCCTTGTAGATGGTGCCGTACAGCTTGCCGGGGTTCGTATCGACCGGGTGCCCATGGATCGGGTCATTGTTCTGGAAGTTGGCGGGGTCGCCCAGCACGTACATGTAGAAGAGCGCGCTGATGAACAGTATCAGGGGAATGACGATGGCCACGAACAGGGCGTTCATTTTCCCGCTTTTCTCGTTGCTCATTGGGAGTCGACTTAGGGTGGAGTTACAGTTCGTAGGGTTTCTTGTCGGAGGAACGGGGCCCGCTTGAGGGTCTGTGCTTGGAACGGTCCGCGCTCGGGGTCGCAAACATAGCAACATACCCGATCGCCAAGTCAGTTAACACAAAGGCAACATGGCGGTCCTTTTCGGTTCGGTCGGAGGGTGATGTTCAGGCTGTTGTGTTCGTGGTAGGGCGCTGATGGGCAAGGAGATAAGCGTTTCGTTACCGAGCAACGGAGCCGGGCCTTGCGGGCGTATGGCCCATGGGGTCCTGGCCAAGGAACGGAAGGGGCCGAACAGGGAACGGTGGTCCGCAGCGGTGGGGACCATGGGCAGTGGGATCGCAAGGGTGCACTGAATGATAGATACGCGGAAAATAGTTGCCATGGAATATATTTGCACCGTGAACGAACGAAGACCCCCTCTCGGCGTTCCCTTGTCGAACGCAATATGAAACTCTCGATGGACCGAAAGGATTTTCTCCGCAAGAGCCTGCTGGGCACCGGCATGCTGGTGGGAGGCACCGCTGCGGCCAGCCTCATACAGAACGACATCGATGAACTGAGACCCTTGGAGCCGGTAGGCTTCGATCACCTTCCCCCAACACCCCCCGAACGCATGGCCAACATGATCCTGCACCGCGCCAGCGAGCGCGGCACCGCCGACCACGGCTGGCTGAAGGCCAATTTCAGCTTCAGCTTCGCCAACTGGTACGACCCCACCCGCATGCACTTCGGTGTGCTGCGCGTGATGAACGATGACATCATCGCCGCTGGCAAGGGCTTCGGCACGCACCCGCACGACAATATGGAGATCATCACGATCCCCCTGAAGGGCGCACTGCAGCACAAGGACAGCATGGGCAACACCAGCATCATCAACGCCGGTGACGTCCAGGTGATGAGCGCTGGCACGGGCATCCTGCACAGCGAGTTCAATCCCTATCCCGACAAGGACGCGAACACACTGCAGATCTGGCTCTTCCCCAAGAAACGGCAGGTGACACCGCGTTACCAGCAACTGACCCTGGACCCGAAGGACCGCGTGAACAACTGGCAGCAGGTGCTTTCGCCCAACCCGGATGATGCCGGCGTGTGGATCCACCAGGACGCCTGGTTCCACATCGGCAAGTTCGACGCCGGGAAGAAGCCCACGTACTCCGTGAAGCGGAAGGGCAATGGCGTGTACGCCTTCGTGATCGAGGGCAGTGCCACCATCGAAGGCCAACAACTTGGCAAGCGCGACGCACTGGGTGTGTGGGACACCGACACCCTGCACATCGAAGCGGGCCCCAACGGTGCGGAGATCCTGCTGCAGGATGTGCCGATGCAACTATCCTGAACCGTACGATCCGGATCGTACGGGCGGATCATGATCCGCCCTGGACCATCATGACAACAACAACCAACATGGAAACAGCAACTGCAACCACCACCAAGTGGGCCATCGACCCCAGCCACTCCGAGATCCAGTTCAAGGTGAAGCACCTGATGATCAGCACGGTCACGGGCAGCTTTAAGGAATTCGGCGCCGAGGTGGAGCTCGAAGGCGATGACCTGAACAACGCGAACGTGAGCTTCTGGGCGAACACCGCCAGCGTGGATACCAACAGCACCGACCGCGACAACCACCTGCGCAGCGGCGACTTCTTCGACAGCGAGAAGTTCCCCAAGCTGAGCTTCAAAAGCACCCGCATCGAAGGCGGCGGCAGCGACTGGAAGGTGACGGGCGACCTCACCATCAAGGACGTGACCAAGCCCGTGACCCTGAACGTGGAGTGGAGCGGCGTGGCCAAGGACCCCTGGGGCAACACCAAGTCCGGCCTGAACCTGAGCGGCAAGATCGACCGCAAGGAGTTCGGCCTCACCTGGAACGCGGCACTGGAGGCCGGTGGCGTGCTGGTGAGCGACGAGGTGCGCATCCTCGCCGAAGTGCAACTGGCCAAGCAAGGGTAAGCGCGGTTCCCGCAAGGAACGCATGAGGAAGGCCTGCTCCGCAAGAGGCGGGCCTTTCTGTTGGAGCGGTCCCCAAGTGACGATCGTCACCGTTCCCGGGGTTGTTGGATGGTGAGCTTTGGATAACCATTCCCCACGACCATGGCCAGTTCGCACTACGACGTCCTCATCATCGGTGGCGGCACCGCCGGCATCATGACCGCCGCGCAATTGCGTCGCAAGAACAAGGACCTGAGGGTCGCCATCATCGATCCGTCGAAGGACCATTGGTACCAGCCGGCCTGGACGCTCGTGGCCGCCAACGCCTTCAGTATGAAGGACACGCGCCGCGATGAAGCGAGCGTGATCCCGCCCGGCGTGGACCTGATCCGGGAGCACGCTTCCGCGTTCGAGCCGGAAGCGAACACCGTGAGGACGCAGGAGGGCAGGGCCTATACGTACGGGCATCTCGTGGTCGCGCCGGGCATCCAGATGAATATCGATGACCTGCCCGGTCTGCGCGAGGCCCTGGCCACCGACAAGGTCTGCAGCAACTACATCGATCCGGAGAAGACCAAGCGCGTGATGACCGCCTTCAAGGGTGGCGTGGCCGTGTTCACACAGCCCAGCACGCCCATCAAGTGCGGTGGGGCCCCGCAGAAGGCGGTATATCTGGCCGATGAGTTCTTCCGCAGGAGCGGTGTGCGCGGAAAGACCAAGCTCGTGTTCGCCACGCCCGGCTCAGTGATCTTCGGCGTGCAGCCCTTCCGCGCGGCGCTGGAGGACGTGATCCGCAAGAAGGAGATCATCTTCAAGGCCTTCTACAACCCGGTACGCATCGATCCCGTGAAGCAGGAGATCCACTTCAAGTGGAGCAAGCCTGGCGACAACCACTGCGTGATCACCGAGGAGCAGGGCCTTTCGGAGAAGATCGAGGGGGAAAGCACCATCGTCATGAAGTATGACATGCTGCACCTGGCGCCGCCGCAGAGCGCGCCCGACTTCGTGCGCAATTCGCCCTTGGCCTATGCCGACGGCCCCAACAAAGGCTGGCTGGAGGTGGATATCAACACCCTGCAGCACAAGCGTTACGCCAACATCTTCGGGTTGGGCGACGTGGCCGCCCTGCCCACGGCCAAGACCGGCGCGGCCATCCGCAAGCAGGCGCCCGTGGTGGTGGCCAACATCCTGCAACGCATCAAGGACGGTATGCTCTCCTCCGCGAAGTACGAGGGGTACAGCAGTTGTCCGCTGGTGACGGGCTACGGCAAGATGCTGCTGGCCGAGTTCAAGTACGACAACGTGCGCGACAGCGATCCGCTGCTGAGCAGGCTCTTCGACACCAGCAAGCCCCTGTGGAGCATGTGGGTGCTGAAGAAGCACATGCTACCCTGGCTGTACTGGAACAAGATGTTGAAGGGAACGATGTAGGCCGGCGCCTACCTTCACCGGGCATGAAGAAGATCAACGACACCACGATCGCCTTGCTGATCGATGGTGACAACGCCGCGCCCAAGCGGTTGGCCGCCATCTTGGAGGAGGTGAGCAAGCAGGGCACCATCACCATCCGGCGCATCTACGGCGACTGGACCACGCAGGGTATGAGCGGTTGGAAGGACCTGCTGAACAGCAATGCCATCCAGCCGGTGCAGCAGTTCGCCTACACCAAGGGCAAGAACAGCACGGACAGCGCGCTGATCATCGACGCCATGGACATCCTGCATGGTGAGCTGGTGGACGCCTTCTGCATCGTGAGCAGCGACAGCGACTACACGCGGCTGGCCACCCGTCTCCGAGAAAGCGGCCTCTTCGTGATGGGCGTGGGCGAGAAGAAGACCCCGGATGCCTTCGTGAAGGCGTGCGAACGCTTCATCTACGTGGAGAACCTGGATGTGCAGGAGGGCCCGAGGGAGGAGCCCACGCGGACCCAAGGTGCCAAACGATCGACCGCGCCATCGACCAAGGCCGCCCCGTCCAAGCTCTCGCAGAACGGTGAGCTGATGCGGAAGCTGCGCAAAGCCTTCAACATCGCGAAGGGCGAGGAGGAGGAAGCCTCGCTCAGCCTCATTGGCCAGGCCCTGCGCCGCCTGGACCCGGGTTTCGACCCCCGGAGCTATGGGCATGCCTCCTTGTCCTCGCTGGTCCATGCCTTGAAGGACCAACTGGACATCCGGCGCGAGGAGAAGGGCAATACGGTGATGGTGCGGTTCAGGGGGTGACCGGCTCCCGTTCGGTGCATCCGTCCGGCTATCTTTGCGGCCCCGTAGAAAAGCCCTGATGGACAAGCGTTTCCCGCAGTATGACGAGCTCGACCTGCCCAAGGTCGCCGAGGAGGTTTAGGGCAAGCATGAAGGTGCTATAAATTTAGCCATTGGACTAAATTGACTTACATTTGTGTCCGGTAATCTTCTCGGGCATGATCTTTCCAAATCCATTCCGGCCAGGGGCCGGACATCCACCGCCTTACTTGGCAGGCCGTACCACCGAGATCAAGGAGTTCGAGCGGCTATTGGGTCAGCCCGTGATCCTCACCAACCTGGTGCTTACGGGTTTGCGCGGGGTTGGCAAAACCGTTCTGCTGGAAGGTGCCTTGAAGTCGCTTGCGCGGCAACATGGATGGCTTTGGACGGGGAATGAGCTTTCGGAGGCCATCAATATCTCCGAGGAGAAGCTCGCTCAGCGGCTCATAACCGACTTATCTGTACTCACCAGCCAGTTCGAGGTGGATCGGCAAGTGATCGAAGGCATCGGCTTCCAACCGCAGCGGGAGGAGCGATCGGTCACCTTTGATCATGCCTTGATGGAATCGCTCTACAGAACCACCCCGGGCCTGGTTTCCGACAAGATCAAAGCAGTGTTGGAAGCCACCTGGCAGGTGGTGCGGCAAAGTGGGGTGCAAGGCATCGTGCTCGCTTACGACGAAGCGCAGAACCTGGCCGATCGTTCGGACAGGGACCAATACCCGCTTTCGCTTCTGCTCGACGTGTTCCAGTCGATCCAGAAGAAAGGCATCCCGATCATGCTGGTGCTGACCGGTCTGCCTACCCTGTTCCCCAAGCTGGTGGAAGCGCGGACCTTCGCTGAGCGAATGTTCAAGGTGATCACATTGGATAAGCTCGATCAGCACGATCGAAGGGACGCCATCGTTCGTCCCATATCCGATAGCCAGTGTCCGGTCTCTTTCACACCACCCGCCGTGGATGAGATCGCGAACCGCTCGGGCGGCTATCCCTACTTCATCCAGTTCATCTGCTACGAGATGTTCGAGGCCTACCTCGGCCACTCCGACGGTGTACCCAGGCCGGATGTGACTGTTGCGCACATTGCGCGCAAGCTGGACAGCGATTTCTTTTCCGGGCGCTGGAACAAGGTCACCGATCGTCAACGCGAGCTTCTGGCCATCATCGCCTCACTGGAAGCAGCAGATGACGAGTTCACGGTGCAAGAGATCAGTGAAGCCTCAAGAAAGTTGGAAGGCAAGCCGTTCAGTCCAAGCCACGTGAACCAAATGCTCGGCGCCTTGGCCGAACAAGGCTTGATCTTCAAGAACAGGCACGGCAAGTACTCCTTCGCAGTGCCCATGCTGGCGGATTTCATCCGTCGCCAATCGAACGAGACCATCCGATGAGCAACGATAGCAAGCGTTTCCCGCAGTACGATGAGCTCGACCTGCCCAAGGTCGCCGAAGAGGTGTTGAAGCAGTGGGAGGCCGAGGACACCTTCGGCCAGAGCCTGCAGCTGCGCAAGGACGCGCCGCCCTTCGTGTTCTACGAGGGTCCGCCCAGCGCCAACGGCCTGCCCGGCATCCACCACGTGATGGCGCGCACCATCAAGGACATCTTCTGCCGATACCAGACGCAGAAGGGCCACCGCGTGGACCGCAAGGCCGGCTGGGACACCCACGGTCTGCCCATCGAACTGGGTGTGGAGAAGGAGCTCGGCATCACCAAGGAGGACATCGGCAAGACCATCACCATCGAGGAGTACAACGCCGCGTGCCGCAAGGCCGTGATGCGCTACACCGATGTGTGGAACGACCTCACCAAGCGCATCGGCTTCTGGCTCGACCTGGAGAAGCCCTACGTCACCTACCACACGAAGTACATCGAGAGCGTGTGGCACCTGCTGAAGCAGCTCCATGATCAGGACCTGCTGTACAAGGGCTACACCATCCAGCCCTATTCCCCCGCTGCGGGCACAGGCCTTTCCTCGCACGAACTGAACCAGCCCGGCACCTACAAGCCGGTGAAGGACACCAGCGTGGTGGCGCAGTTCAAGGTGAAGCAGGACGCCGGCAGTGAGTGGCTCTTCAAGGACGCGTTCGGGGAGGTCTTCATTCTCGCGTGGACGACGACGCCGTGGACCCTGCCCAGCAACTGTGCGCTCACCGTGGGGCCAAAGCTGGACTATGTGCGCGTGAAGACCTTCAACCCCTACACGCACGCACCGCAGACCGTGGTACTGGCGAAGGCCCGGTTGAACGCGTACTTCAAGGAGGACAACAAGGACGCTTCGTTCGAGGACTACAAGAAGGACGGCAAGAACATCCCGTGGAGCATCCTCGACGAGTTCTACGGTCACCAGCTCGAAGGCATCCGCTACGAGCAATTGCTTCCTTATGCCCAGCCTGAAGGCGGCGACGCGTTCAAGGTGATCGGCGGTGACTTCGTGACCACCGAGGACGGCACCGGCGTGGTGCACACGGCGCCCAGCTTCGGTGCGGATGACCAGCGCGTGGCGCGGCAGCACGGCATCGGGTCGCTGACGTTGGTGGACCTGCGCGGCCGCTTCAAGCCCGAGGTCACCGACTTCGCCGGGGAATACGTGAAGGCCGAATACCTCAGCGCGGAGGAGCAGGCCGCCGAGGCGAAGAAGCAGGGGCGCGACAAGTACCTCAGCGTGGACGAACGCATCGCCATCAAGCTGAAGACCGAGGGCCGCGCCTTCAAGGTGGAGAAGTACGAGCACAACTACCCGCACTGCTGGCGCACCGACAAGCCCGTGCTCTACTACCCGCTCGACAGCTGGTTCGTGCGCGTCACGGCGAAAAAGGACCGCCTGATCGCGCTGAACAAGACCATCACGTGGAAGCCCGAGAGCACCGGCACCGGACGCTTCGGCAACTGGCTGGAGAACCTGCAGGACTGGAACCTCAGTCGCAGCCGCTACTGGGGGATACCGCTCCCGATCTGGCGCACCGCCGACGGCGATGAAGAGCTGTGCATCGGTTCGTTGAAGCAGCTGAAGGAGGAGATCGCCAAGGCCGTGAAGGCCGGTGTGATGAAGCAGGACCCCTACGCCGCCTTCGTGCCCGGCGACATGAGCGATGCCAACTACGACCGCATCGACATCCACCGTCCGTACGTCGACAACATCATGCTCGTGAGCCCCAGCGGCAAGCCCATGCGACGCGAGACCGACCTGATCGACGTGTGGTTCGACAGCGGCGCGATGCCCTACGCGCAGTGGCACTACCCCTTCGAGAACGAGGCCACCTTCAAGGAGAAGTTCCCGGCCGCGTTCATCGCCGAGGGCGTGGACCAAACGCGCGGCTGGTTCTACACACTGCACGCCATCGCCACGCTTACGCAGGACAGCGTGGCCTACCGCACCGTGGTGAGCAACGGCCTGGTACTGGACAAGGTGGGCCAGAAGATGAGCAAGCGCCTGGGCAACGCGGTGGACCCCTTCAAGACGCTGGACCAGTACGGCGCCGATGCTGTGCGCTGGTACATGATCAGCAACGCCTCGCCGTGGGACAACCTGAAGTTCGACG
>ENA-UOUJ01001829-UOUJ01001829.1-activated-sludge-metagenome-genome-assembly--contig:-NODE-1829-length-10495-cov-3.195690_pt1 | contig 10495 bp, 6 predicted proteins | sample MGYA00249839_ERZ747224 | MGnify/ENA primary metagenome ERZ747224 (study PRJEB28782, sample SAMN03220277) | activated sludge metagenome | biome: wastewater; feature: sewage sludge; material... | reverse complement strand
TTCCCTCATCGCCAGTTCCTTCGGTTTTTCCCAGGCGATTTGTTTGCCGGCGGCTCGGACCAAAAGATTGGCCTGCTTGGGGATCAGCTGAATTTCGATTTCACATTCGGCGTCCGGGCCGACGAGGGTCATCGTCAGGACGCGTCCGTAGTCTTCGAGGATCCGCACATCCCGAAGGACCTTGTCCACTCCGTGGGATTTCAAAAACAAGGCCGCGGGTTTCGATTTCTGACTTTTCCGGAAAGGGCATTCGCCGTCGTAAAGAAGAGCGATCGGATCATTGGGGTTCAGGTCCAAAATCAGCCACGAAAGCCCCTGCCGCCAAAACCCCAGCGCCAGGCCCCGGTCATTGACGAGGACCTCCTGCAGCCGTGCCCCTTGCAGCGGCTTGAGACGATGGGAGACAAAGGTCCGGAGTTCCGGCTGGGAATAAGACTTCACCGTCCCATCATGACAGAGTCCAGGTCCGGAAGTAAATGACCGGCGTCAAGCTTTGCGAGGAAGCTCCGAAAGAGAAGGCATGACGACAGACCGCCTCTACGACCTCTTTCAGATGATGCTTCAACAGGTGGAAAACCTGGATGAGACCGACGCCCAACTGATCACCCGCGTGGCCAGCCGCTACGCTCTGGAGATCCAACAGGATGCGGAAATCCCGGGCGCCTTCGTCGAAGATGTCCTGGTCGATCTGGAATCGGAGGTCCTCGTCATGTACCGCAAAACGACCTACGGCTACTGGAGCCTGCGGGACTACCGCGAGGCCCGACTCATCGGGGCGAAGACGGAAGCGGGCTGAGGATCAGGGGCGCAAGTTCGCAAGGCCGCTCACTGATTCCCCAGCTTTCGCCGTGTTTCCTCGATTTTATCACGAACAAGTTTATTTCCTGGCTCGAGGGTTTTTATCGCCAATGCTAATTCCACAGTGCAAACACCTTGGGGAAAAAAGATACGCCCCCATTCCTTTGCGATGAAGAGGGTTCTTACAGTTCGGACACGGGAAGTTGATAAGCTGCTTCGTGTACCTACCGACGAAAATGAAAACATATAAAAGAAAACTGAGAACCATCACGATACTGGCGACAAGTGGAGAAAGAATCGCCTTGAACATGGTATTCAGAGCGAAAATGAAGGGAACAATAGAAATCAGAAGGGCAATCACCTTCCTTCGAAGACTAAAATATGGCTGCCAATTCATCCTTTTCTCCCATTTTACTTGCAACCACATTTTCCATTTCCCGGCGTGATTTGTAAAGGCTGAGATGGAACCGTGAGTCCCACACTCCCAAATCCGGCAAGTCCAACCGATGGCCCAAAGCCAACCGAGTAAGACGGGGCAATTCGTCCACCAATATCACTGACGCCTCCCGAGCCCGATCCCAGTCTAAGAGGCGACTCAAAACCAATTCCTGGTTGAATTCCACCAAGGTCCGAGAGGGCCCGTGCATCAGGCGTGAGCGTAAAATTGAGCCCCAATCCGGCTTGGATTCCCATTCCACCACGCCCCTGCACGGATTGATATCCACCAGCCTGAAGACCACATTCTTCAGAATACGAAACTGCAATTCCAGACTCGAAGGCACCTCCGAAAGCACCACCGAAGAAACTCAAGCCGCCCCCAGCCTGGAAGCTCCACAAGCCTTTCGGATCGACGAAATTTATGGGATCGCTCATCACATAGCCGTAGAGGTTCGTGTCATTCCCACCAAAGAGAATCGGATCCTTCGTTGTCCACCGCCCCGTCTCCGCATCATAATCGCGAGCCCCAAACCTTACAAGATTTGTATCCGGATCATAAATCCCACCGGCAAAACCAAACGGCTGAAACCCCGGGTTTGTGTCAGACAGGACGCTTCCAAACTCATCATAAGAAAGTGCTTGCGCGATCGAGCCATCGGATACTTTCTGGACGATCAGAACGCTTCCAAGATGATCTTTAATGAATTTATAGGCGCTCCCTCCCCGCACCATATAGTCAGGAGAAGACTGACTGGAGACATAAACGTATTTCGATCTCACGCCACCCGTGCTCGGGTCCAAATCAGCGATAATTTGAATATCCGATCCGTAAACGAATCCTTGGGTTAGAGTACCGTTGAGCTTGCGAGAAATGCGTCGTCCGAGCCCGTCATATTGATAGGTGATCACGTCTGAACTTGGCAAAACAACCGACTCCAACTGTCCCATGGGGCTAAACCCATAAGACGTCGTTGCGCTCGTCAAAACCACGGTCTTCGAGGTGCGCTCTCCGTTATGATTATGAGTAAACGACAGACCGTTGTAAGTCAGAATTCGATCTTGATTGTCGTAAGTTGCCGTCGTCGAAAGTCCATGAACATTCCCTCCGACACGGTTTCCGTTGTCGTCATAAGTATAAAGGCTGTCCGAGACCCCGTCCTTCTTAACTTCCGTCAGCCTTCCGGAGCTATCATAGATATACTCATAAACGTGAGAAACTCCGCCTTGATCCTCGGTCTTTTCCGTGACCCTCCCCAAAGCATCTCGTTCGTAAGAAAGCGAAACAATCGAAGTGACGCCGTATTTCGCTTCTTTCTCTTTGAGTTCTCCGAGCTGATTGTATGCAAAACCTTCCTTCAAAGACCCCATCGTGATTTGCTCTAAAACAGGTTCAAGCACTCCATATCGATAGGAGGCGTCTCCCGTCGAGGTGATCAGCCCATCTCCATCCCGCGTAAAGGTTGTGGAGACAGATGAAGTCGCCGAACCTCCTTGAATGGAAGTTCCCGTCACCCAAAAGTTATTGTCATAAGCCCAAGTGACCTTGCTGATCTGGTCAGAAGTTGAAGTTTCAGTCAGGGTGTCCGTTTTTAAAAGCCGACCATTATATGTAAGACTATTGGAAAGCCCGTAGCCTCCGGCTGCCGAACTCAGATAACCTTTCGTCGGTTCATATCCGTAAGAGTAAAGGGTGGTCGAAGAGACCGAAACCGAATCCAGGAGAGCCGTTGTCAGATTTCGATTGTAACTGATCTGCGTCCCATCCGGGCGATCAACGCGGATAAGCTCTCGATCATTATTGTAAACGTATTCTGTCGGCTTTGGGGTACCACCCAAAAGAGGCGGTAAATACTCGGCCAAAAGCTCCATGGCATTATAGAAAAAGCCATGCGCAGGTTTTCCCGGAGGCGTTACGCCCGCCAGCTTTCCGTTCCCATCATAAGAGTAAGCGATCACTCTCGCATCCGGCAGAGTCTCAGAGATTAGATTTCCATCGGAATCATATCCATAAGAGGTCGTTTGATTAAGCGCATTTTTGACGGAAGAGAGAAAGCCATTTGAGTCATACGAATACTCGGTGACCCGGTCGCCCTGAAGAGTTTTCCAGATTTTTCCATCACTATTATAAACGAAGCGTAGAGACTCTCTCGCACCGGATCGCAAACAGACGGGACGTTCCTGAGCATCTATCTCGATCGAAGCGGTTCTCCCCTGAGGGCTTGTCTCATACCAAGTTTTTGTGGCCCCTCGATAGACCTTGGAGGCCACTCGGCCATTCGTGTTTTCTTGGGTCCACAGTTTTACGATAGAAAAAGGATCCAATGGATTGGCAAGCTCGACACCATGAGTATAGCTAGAGACTCGCGTCAGAGTTCCAGAGACCTCGGTCACAGTATCCAGAACCTTCGAGGCCGAACCAAAGCGGGGATCGTCCTGAAAAACCACCGTTCGCCCGATATCAGCCGTTTCCGTCGAAATTTGACGGGTCGGAGTAAACAGTTGTTCCATGAGGGTCGTTACACCCGCAAAATTGGTTTGTTCGTAAGAATAAGACTCATCGTCGAAATGACTTTTGATCGTTTCTTCGCGACCCATCACGGATGTTTTGGTGATTTCAAGCTTATCATCCGAAATGCGCGAGACATACTCATAGAAGAAACCGCCACTATGCTCGTCTTTTTCCAAGTTTCCTTTGGAATCAACACCAACCGAAACCGTCTGCCCGCCCGGCTTCTGAAATGAGGCCAGCATTCCGGAAGACCCATAAGTCATCGAATAGGTCTTTGAGCCGGGAGTCGTCACGGAAGTAAGTTTTCCTGAGGAAAGCCCGAGTGTTGTCACAAGTCCTTTAGGACTCTCGATGCTGGTTACTTGGCCCGAACCATCGCGATGAAACTGAGTGACCTGGTTATTCGCATCTTCCATTTCAATCAGACGGCCATTTGAATCATATCTGAACGTTTCTTTTACAGCACCGGTCAGCGCATTCACTGTTTCCTGGTGCCGTCCAGTGGAGTCAAAAGTATAGATTTCTTTTCCGGACTCAGAGACCACTGCCGCCACCGCCGGCCCCTTCAAGGCCGACAGGCTGAGAGATGGGGCTTCAATGGTTGTTCCATTTCCTAAATGAAGCTTTTCTGCGGCAGCACTGTATATATGGTTTCTACTAACCGACCAATCACCCATTTCGAGGCGTTTTCGGTCCGCATTTCCAAGCGGAAACTCCGCCATGATTTCGTTATCGGGGTCCAAAGTCACTGTCACAGTCGCAATTTGAGTGCCATCGACATCCTGATTGGAGTCGTCCTTCCCATCCCAAACCCAATGAATCGTGTCGTTCGATGTCGATTGGCTGAAAGAGATCTCTCGATCCACGATCTCAATTTTTACATCAATTGAAGAGAGGAATGTTGGCGTGATATCAAAAAGCTTATAATCAATTCCGTAGTCCTCCACGCGGTCCCTTACGGCATCGCTGGAATAATTAAGGCTCATTCCAACGCCGGGAATAGGAATCGACTGGCCGTAATTCCCTTTAGCTTCGTTAGCATTCAATGAGCCATCCCCCCGCTGGGGGCAATTTTCCCCACGGGAGTTCCGAGGCAAGGAAGGGGTACCGGGCCCACCGCACCCCCGCGCAAAGAGGGTGAGCTCATTGGCATCAAGACACGCAAAGCAAGCCTGCTGGTCACCGAACTCCGTACAAAGAAATATTTTGTATGAGCCATAGTCGGGCTCCGCTTCGCACTCGAGAATGCTTTCATTTATACAGTGAGCCCATCCGCCCCCACTTGCCACCGCGAAACAAGACAAAAAAATGCCGCCCAACAGGGTAGAAAACAATTTGATCATGAATGGAGATCCCCAAAAAGAAACGGTTAGTTTAAATATGATTTAATCTATGTAAGAACGGGTTCAGGTCTCCGATCAATACTTTTTTCGTCATGCAATGCAATAAGTTTAATCTAAATCGCTCTTGACGATTTTAATTCAAATCTACATTCTTTGATTTTCAAAACGAAATGAATATCAAAAAATATGGAGATGAAATGCGCTCGATTCTTATAAGAAAACCGCTTTCCAAAAAGGGGCTTCTCTCGTGGTCCCTTCTCAGCCTTTCGCTCACAATGACATTCCCCTTGAGTGCGAATGCCGTCTGCACCCAGGCAAACTGCGATCGTTATAATTTTGAGATTCCCGTCGGAATCACAAACACAAGTTCCTTTCCCGCGCTCACGACAACGGGTGGAAATGTCGGCTTCGGAACCGAGACCCCTCTCCAACCCCTTCACGTGATCGGGAGCGCGCGTCTTGAAGCTGAAAGCGCTGACGGGGCATTTTTGGACTTCGTCATTTCAGATGCGACAACCGATTTCACGACAACACGGCTTGGAACCTCTCAAGGCGGGGATTTCATTTTCCAATCCGTTGATGATTCTTATCTCAATCCCGTCACGAAGATGGTGATCTCGAGATCCGGCAAAGTCGGGATCGGAACGGACACGCCCACAAGAACCCTGCACGTTCAAACGACGGACGGCATGCGCCTTTCCCCTTCCACTCCACCATCGACCCCGGCGGCGGGTGATATCATCGTTGATTCCAACGACTCGAACATCATGAAGTATTACAATGGAAGCAATTGGGTCAACGCCGGCTCCGGAGGCGGGGGCGGAGGAAGCGGTTCCGTCACAAACATCTCCACGGGAACGGGACTCACGGGCGGTCCCATCACGACGACAGGAACGATCTCGATCGCTCCTGGAGGCGTCGGCACGACGGAACTCGGCGACAATCAGGTCACGGATGCAAAAATTTCGGCCGTCGGCGCGAATAAAATTTCAAGCGGCACCGGACTCTATCTGACTTACAAACCGGACAATACGGCCTGCTCGGCCGGGCAAGTCCTGAAGTGGCAAAACTCCCGATGGGAGTGCGGAGATGACAATAGCGGCGGCTCCTCTCCGCTGACCACAAAAGGGGATATTTTCATCCACAATGGCACGGGCAATATCAGACTTCCTGCCGGATCCAATGGACAAGTACTCAAAGCCGACTCAACGCAATCCGAAGGCCTTGCATGGGGAGCCGTGATCGCTTCCGATCTTTCCTCTCTCGTAACAACAGGGATCGTGCAAAGAAACGGCTCTTCTTCTTACTCGACAGTGACCGTTGCATCCCCACTCTCCTACACGGGTGGAACATTAGGGATAAGTACAGGCTCAAGCGGAGTCTTGCTGGATGGAGGAAACGCCACCGGGAGTTTCCTAAAAATTGGCACAACGGATACTCAAAGTGTAGATATCATCGCAAATAATACCTCCGGCATATTCGTTCGTTCAGATGGAAGGGTCAGCATCCTGGGTGCTGACCTAGACACAAGCTACCATAAAGTAAAAATAAGCAGCGACCTCTCTGTCAATGGATTGACTGTAGGAAGAGGCTCACAAAGTTTGCTTGCTCCAGCGACTAATTCCGTATTCGGTTTTCAGGCACTTAAAACCTATTCAGCCACTAACCGATGTACGGCCATAGGATTTAAAGCCTTAGGTAATAATGGTGGGGGCGATGACAACACTGCTATTGGACATCAATCTCTCTTAAACACCTTAGGCGGAGATTTTAATACTGCAGTCGGCTCAAACTCACTAATGACCAATGCGACTGGAGTTGAAAATACAAGCGTTGGATACAGCTCGCTCGCACTTGCAAATGACTCCTTAAATACGGCCGTAGGATCAAGAACCTTAAGCAATCTATCAACAGGAATCGAAAATGCGGGTCTTGGATATAATACAGGCACCGCACTCACATCGGGAACAGGCAACACGCTGCTTGGGGCAAATACCGCAAGTTCTGGAGTTATATCAGGATCAAATAATACAATAATTGGCCGACAAATTCACCTTGCTGACGGAACATGGAATAGAAACACTATTCTTGGAGCCAATATCTCTCTGGCAACTCCAACTTCCGGCTGGGTCTATATTGCTGATGGAAATGGGAACTTGAGAATCGTTGTAAATACTTTTGGGCATGTCGGAGTCGGCGTATCAGCACCAACCCACATTCTCCATATTAACGGCCAAGGAAGATCGACTGATGCAGCCTGGGCCACAACGTCAGATGCTCGATTGAAGGATATTACAGGTAGTTTTCCATACGGTCTCCAAGAAATCCTCAATTTGGATACCATCTGGTTCCACTATAAGAAAGACAACCCACTTGGTCTTCCGAGCGGAAAACTCCATGCGGGTGTTGTCGCCCAGCAAGTGCAATCCATAATTCCTGAAGCTATCGAAAAGGGAAAAGACGGCTATCTCACATTGAACGCTGATCCTATTCACTGGGCCTCGGTCAATGCGATCAAAGAGCTCTCTGCTCAAGTCGATGACCTTAAAATTCAAAACAAACTGCTGATCCATTACATCTGCTCAAAGGATCAAGACGCTGCTGTTTGCCAGTAGCATCTACATCGGGTTGGTGAATCCACTCACCAACCCGATCCTAAACCGAAGCCTTCCCCAGCACCGCAAAATAAATCGGCCCGATCCCGCTTCGGTCCGGCAGGAATTGCCAACCAAATTCGGTTGGCTCGGCGGCCGACCTGAGTTCGCCCGCGAAAACATCCTCTGAAAATTCCCGGATCGGCAGGGCTTCTTTCTTCTTCAAAAACTTCCGGATGACCCCGTCGTTTTCCAGGTTCGACAGCGCGCAGGTCGAATAGACGATCCGTCCCCCGGGCTTCAAGGCCAGCCAGGCCGCGCACAATAAGGAATACTGCCGGGTCGCCAGGCCTTCGCTGCGGCGGGGGCTCCAGTGCTTCAGCTCTTCCGGGTTTTCCAAAAGATGTCGCTCTCCCGAACAAGGAGCATCCAGCAAAATCCGATCGAACTCTTCGGGCTGCTTCAGTCCGAACTGCACGCCGTCCTTCCCCGTAACGAAGACATTCCCGTCCCGGATCTCGCGCGGAATGTACTGTTGCAGCACCTTGATCAACCGGCCTCGCCGCTCCGGCGACAGATCGTTCGCCACCAGCTCGCCGCTTTGATCGCCGTCCGCGAAAAGAGCTTCGGCCAAAATCAGGGTCTTTCCGCCCGGAGCCGCGCAAAGATCCAGAACCTTTTCCCCCGACTGGACCTCCAGCGCGAAGGCCGGGGCGAGGCTCGCCGGATCCATGATATAGACGTCCAAAAGCTGCTCTTCCGAACGCTCGGGCCTGAAAGGGGCCCTCATGTCTTGCCAGTAAATGCCGTCTTGAAAAACTTCGAGTTTGGCGAACCGCTCTTTCGAAAAGGTCCCGTGACGATTCGATCGGAGGACTTGCCGCTCCGGCTTTTGGAGGGCCTCCTTCAAGACGGTCCAACGATCCTTGAAAAGATCGCGGTAAAACTCTTCGAAACGTTCCGCCCCGGATGAATCGTTTTTCTTTTTGGAACTCATTTTTCGTCTTTCAAGGCGGGAAAGACGCAGATGAACTCGGCGCCCGCGCCCGGAGCGCTTTTCACGGAAACGGTGCCGCCGTGGCTCTGCATGATGTGCTTCACGATCGCAAGCCCCAGGCCCGTCCCGCCCGAATCCCGCGAACGACCCTTGTCGATGCGATAGAAACGCTCGAACAAACGATGGTGGTGCTCTTCGGGAATTCCGGGGCCGTCGTCGATCACGCGCAAAACGATGCGTTGCTGATCGTCGGCTTCCCAGCGGATCTGAATTTTTTCGCCTTCGGAAATGTACTTGATGGCGTTCGAAATCAGGTTGCGCAAAACCTGTTCGACCTTGCGGGGGTCGGCGCGGAAGTCCGGGACCTGGCCGCTCACCTGGATCAACAGATTTTTCTCGGCCGCCAAAACGGCGAGTTCCTTCGCGACATGATCCGATAACGACAAAGCGTTCACCGTCTCGAGCCTCAGCTCGGGATTGTGCTCCAAGGCCGCGAGACTCAGCAAATCCTGAACCATGTCGATCAGGCGATTGACGTTTCGGGAAATGATGCCGATGAAGTGTTCGGCTTGATCGAGACGACCCGAGTGGAAATCCTCTTTCAAGGTTTCCAGATACCCCTTGATGGACGTCAGCGGCGTTCTCAGTTCATGAGAGGCGTTGCCGACGAATTCGCTGCGCATCCGTTCGACTTTTTTCAGATCGCTGACGTCGTGGAAAACGCCGATGACCCCGCGGGTGTCGCCGGTTTTTTCTTTCCGAAGCGGCGTCATCGAAACGATGAAATCCCGGGGCTGATTGTCGAGCAACGTGTTCAGGCGCACCTGCACCTTTTGCATGATCCCCGTCCCCAGGACCTTGCGGAAGGAATCAAAAATCTCGGGCACTCGAATCACGTCCGTCAGACTGATTTTCTCCTCGGATTTCAAAAGAGCGGGGGCCAGAAACAAAGCCGCGAACTGGGAGTTGAAATAAAGTAACTTGCCGTCGGGACTGACCGAAATCATCCCCTCCTGAACGGAACTCATGAACGCGGCGTTTTCCTCGCGCTCCCGCAGGAGCTGGTCTTTTTTCTTTCGCAATTTTTTGTCGATCCTGTCCAGCGCCAGAACCAGTTCGGAGTATTCACCCGGCTCGTCCTCGAACAGGTCCGCGTCCTCGCCGTCGCCGGACAACTTCGCGTACTTTTTGCTGGAAACCCGCAGGGCTTTTTTGAGCGCCCGGCGGATCGGAAGCGTGAATCGCCACGAGGTCAGCGCGGACACAAGCAAACTGAAGAAAAAGAAAATCAAAAACGCCGGCCAAAAATCCGTCGATCCCAAAACCGTCCGACGGATGAGGACGGTCATCACGAAAATGAAAAGCAGATTGAACGCGAGAAGCTGGGAAACGAAGAACCTTAAAAAGACGATCCAAGGAAATCCGACCAACTTAGGTTCCCTCGACGCGAACCCGGTAGCCCACGCCCCGGATCGTTTCGATATTGTCCGACCATGCGCCCAGCTTTTTCCGCAGACCGAACACATGGGTGTCGATCGTGCGCCCCACGACGTTGATGCCTTCGCCCTGGATCTGATCGATCAACTGGTCGCGGGTCATCACTTTCCCGCGGTTCTGGATCATCGCCGCGAGCAGCTTGAATTCCGAAGGAGTCAGGTGCTGGCTCTGGCCGTCCACGGTCAGTTCGTAAGTTTCAAAATTCATCGACAAAGAACCCAGGCTCACCCGCCGAGGGAGAGTCTCTTTGTCGGACGCCATCTGCGCCCGGCGAAGCAAGGCCTTCTCGGGCTTGCGGTCGCCCCCGCGCCGAATCGTT
>ENA-UOUJ01001828-UOUJ01001828.1-activated-sludge-metagenome-genome-assembly--contig:-NODE-1828-length-10497-cov-3.589638_pt1 | contig 10497 bp, 5 predicted proteins | sample MGYA00249839_ERZ747224 | MGnify/ENA primary metagenome ERZ747224 (study PRJEB28782, sample SAMN03220277) | activated sludge metagenome | biome: wastewater; feature: sewage sludge; material... | reverse complement strand
AAGCCACGACGACGGTGCAATACGCCGCCAATCTTCCATCGGTGCCGAGAACGCTGTCGAGTCCGACCGCTCCGGCCGGGACCATCACGGCGGCCGGCGGATTGAACCCGTCCGACTTCACGACAAATTTCAATCCGCTCGTGACCGGCACGCCGGCTCCGCCCTATACCGACAACACCACCACGGGATCGGCGGCGACCAACCAGCAGACGCCTTCGGGCCCCATCACCAGCGCGACGCTGCTGTCAGGCGTCGCGCCGAGCGATTCCCTGCCGGGCGGATTCGCGGTCGGCGACACCATCACCGTGAACGGCGCCACGATCACCTTCACCGACGCCAGCACCGCGCTGCCGCCGGGCGCGCAGGACGCGACCCATGTCCGCATCGACGATACCGTTGGCGACCTCCTGGGCAAGATCGGCGCGATCACGGGCACCGCTCCGACGATCGATGCCGGCACCGGCGCGATCACCCTGCATACCGGCACCGCGCAGGATCTGACGGTCACGAGTGCCTCCGCCGGCTGGACCGCGATGGGCTTTGGCGCGACCACCAACATCGCGCGCGGCGGCGGCGGCACGCCCGGCGCAGGCGTCGTGATCGCCAACGACCAGACCATCTTCCAGCAGCAATCGATCAGCGGCGGCGCTGTCACGGCCTATGACGCGACCGGGACGGCGGTGAACCTGCAATTGCGCTGGGCCAAGACCGACAGCGCCTCGCTCGGCGCCGGGCATTCCGACACCTGGAACCTGTTCTATCAGGCCGATCCGAACGCCACCGGCACTCAGGCGGCGTGGATCAACGTCGGCACCAACTTCACCTTTGGCATCAACGGCCAGCTTTCGAGCCCGGTCGGATCGTCGATCACCATTCCCGGCGTCAGTGTCGGGTCCCAGTCGCTCGGCAACCTCACGCTGAATCTCGGCTCGGGCGGTCTGACCCAGTATGCCAGCAGCGGCGGCAACGCCACCATCAATGTGATCAACCAGAACGGCTACGCCGCCGGGCAGTTGCAATCGGTCGCCGTCAACAATGACGGCATCGTGGTCGGCACTTTCTCGAACGGACAAAACCTGTCTCTCGCGCAGGTGTCGCTGTCGCACTTCAACGGCACCAATTACCTCAAGGCGCTCGACGGCGGCGCTTATGCGGTGACCAACGAGTCGGGACCCGCGATCGCGGGCGCGTCGGGGCGCATCAGCGGCTCGTCGCTCGAAGGCTCCAACGCCGACATCGCCGATGAGTTCACCAAGCTGATCGTGACGCAGCAGGCTTACTCGGCGAACACCAAGGTCATCACCACCGCGAACAGCATGGTTCAGGATCTGCTGAACGTGCTGCGCTAGTCACGGGCGCGGATTGATCCGGTTTCGAGGCGGGCAAGAAGATGAGTTTGAGTTCGGCTCTCTCCATCGCGATGTCCGGCTTGCGCGCCAACCAGGCCGCGCTGTCGGTCGTGTCGGGCAACGTCGCCAACGCGAACACGCCGGGCTACGTCGCCCAGACGCTGGTGCAGGACCAGGTCGTGACCGGCGGCATGGGTTCCGGCGTCCGCGTCATCGGCGTCGACCGCACGCTCGACGCCTATGTGCAGTCGCAACTGCGTACGGAAAACGCCGGCGGCGCTTACGCAAGCCAGATCGCCGGCGTGCTCGGCCAGTTGCAGAACGTCTATGGCACGCCCGGTAACGACGGCACGCTGGAGGCGGCTTACAACCGGTTCACCTCCGCGTTGCAGGCTCTGTCGGCGAGTTCGGGCAATCCGGCGGCGCAGTCGTCGGTGCTGAACGCTGCGCAGGCGCTGGCGCACCAGCTCAACGCGACCACCAGCGGCATTCAGACGCTGCGATCCAACGCCGAGCAGAGCCTGTCCGCATCGGTCTCGCAGGCCAACGCGGCGATGCAGCAGATCGCGCAGCTCAATCAGCGGCTGCAAAGCATGGGCGCGCAGGATCCGGCGGCCGCGACGCTGATGGATCAGCGCGACGCCGCGATCGACCAGCTTTCAAGGCTGATGGACATCCGCGCGGTGACGGACGGCGCCAACCAGACCTCGGTGTTCACCACGGCCGGCGTCCAGCTCGTCGGCGGGGTTTATGCGTCGACGCTGACATTCAACGCGCAGTCCTCGCTCACCGCGAGCTCGCAATGGAACGCCGATCCCACGAAATCGAGCGTCGGCACCATCATCTGCCAGCTTCCGAACGGCGCCAGGATCGACATGATCGCCTCGCAGGGCATCAACTCAGGTCAGATTGCCGCCGATGTCCAGCTGCGCGACAGGATTCTGGTGCAGGCGCAGAACCAGGTGGACCAGATGGCGGCGACGCTCGCCAGCGCGTTGTCCGACGTCACCACGAGCGGCGCGCCGGTGACCGGACCGCCATCGGGTTTCGACCTCGATCTGTCCGGCATGCTGCCGGGCAACTCGTTCAGCGTCACCTACACGGACTCCACCAATGTCTCGCACACCGTCACCGCGGTGCGGGTGGACGATCCGGCCGCGCTGCCGATTCCGAACACGGCCGCGAGTCCGAACGACCGGGTGATCGGAATCGATTTCTCCGGCGGGCTCGGCTCGATCGTGTCGCAACTGAATGCGCAGATCGGGGCCGCGTCGCATCTGACGTTTTCCGCTTCAGGGTCGCAGTTGCGGGTGGTCGGCGACGGCTCGGGGCAATCCACGGTGACCGCGGCATCGACCACGACCACGGCGCAGTCGCTGGCATCCGGCGCTCCGCAACTGCCGTTCTTCACCGACCGCGCCTCGCTCTATACCGGCGCGATCACAGGCTCCGCCTCGCAGATCACGGGGCTGGCCGGGCGCATCCAGGTCAACGCCGCGCTGCTCGTCGATCCCTCGAAGCTCACGATCTACAGCACCTCGCCGGTAACGCCCGCCGGCGACACCACGCGCACTGACTTTATCTACGACAGGCTGACGTCCGCGAGCTTCAGCTACTCCCCGAGCACCGGCCTTGGCGCGGCGGCGGCGCCATTCCAGGGCACGCTGCCGTCATACCTGCAGCAGTTCGTCAGCCTGCAGAGCGGCGCGGCGACCACTGCCCAGCAGGTCGCGCAGGGGCAGAGCATCGTCGTCAACACCCTGCAGGAGAAGTTCGACGCCAGGTCCGGCGTGAACATGGATGCCGAAATGGCCAATCTGATCGCTTTGCAAAACTCTTATGCGGCGAATGCGCATGTGATGACCGTGGTGCAGAGCATGATGCAGACGTTGCTGCAGGCGCAATGGTAACGACAGCGTAAGGCGGTTCGCATGGCGATCAACGGCATCAGCTTCGGCAACACGATCCTGGGTGGCTCGGTCCGGAATCTCAAGGCGCAGATGGCCGATCTGCAGAACCAGCTGACCAGCGGCAAGAAGTCGACGACCTATTCCGGCATGGGCGCGAACGGAGGTTTCGCGATCGCGGTGCGCGCGCAACTATCGAACATCGCCGCGTATACCGACACCATGATGAAGATCAACACCAACATCCATGTCGCCAACACGGCGCTTCAGGCGCTCTCCGACATCGGCACGCAATTGCAGAACGCCGCGCTCAGTGGATCGCAGGCATTGAACAGCGCCGGTCAGACCGCTGGCCAGCAAACCGCGGTGGCGCAGTTTTCGTCGGTAGTCGGCATCCTGAACACGCAGGCGGGCGACCGCTACATCTTTTCCGGCAGCGAGATCTACAACCAGCCGGTGGCTTCGTCCGATCTGATCCTGAACGGCGACGGGGCAGGGCGGGCCGGGTTGAAGCAGGTCATCTCCGAGCGCAGGCAGGCGGATCTGGGAGCCGACGGTCTTGGCCGCATCGCCATTTCCTCGCCGACCGCGACCTCGGTGGCGATCGCGGAAGATGCGTCGCCTTCCGTCTACGGCATGAAACTTCAATCGGTGTCGTCGTCATTGACGGGAGCCACCGTCACGGGTCCGGCTGGAACGCCGCCCGCCATTTCAGTCGATCTCGGCGCCACAAATCCGGCTGACGGCGACACGGTGAGCTTCACCTTCAATCTTCCGGACGGTACCAGCGAGACCGTGCAACTGACCGCGTCCAGTGAGGCGCCGACGCCCGCCGGCAGCTTCGCGATCGGCGCGACGCCAACTGCTACCGCCGCCAGCCTCAACGCCGCGTTGACCGCCTCGATCGGAGTGTTGGCCAGCACGTCGCTGGTCGCGGCCTCCGCCGTTCAGGCTTCGCGTGATTTCTTCGGCCAGCCGCCGCAGCGCGTCGACGTCACGCCGCCGGCGACGCTTTCCACCGCCACCGCCGCCGTGAACGGGACGGCCGCGGATACCGTGCAGTGGTACACCGGCGAGGAGGGTACAGGCTCCGCGCGCGCGACCTCGGTGGTGCGGGTCGATGCCTCGGTGACGGTGCAGTATGGGATGCGGGCGAACGAGGACGCCATCCGCTCGCTGATGGAATCTGTTGCGCTTCTTGCGGCGGTGACGACCTCGCCGACTGATCCGAACGCGGCCGGCCAGATTTCGGCGCTCAATGCACGCGTTGCCCAGAATTTATCGGTTGAGCCCGGCAGCCAGAACATCCGGGATATCCAGGTCGATCTTGCCAACGCGCAGACCATGATGAAGGATGCCACCGCGCGGCAGAAGCTGACGCAGGCGACGATGCAGAACATCATCGACCAGGCGGAGAACATCTCCACCGACGAGGTCGCGAGTCAGTTGCTGGCGCTGCAGACGGATTTGCAGGCATCCTACCAGACCACGGCCATGCTCTCGCAGCTCAGTCTGGTGAATTTCATCTGACGGTATTATCTACGGGCGCGAAGGTCTGCCCAACTTATCGGGACATGCCGATCGGAAACCCTTTGCGCGCGGCAAGGAAGTTTATTTCATGCGCAGTTTTGAGACTGAGCCGGCTCTTCGCCAGGACGATGCGCGGCGCATGAACGCCGCGTGCGACGGGGAGCGCGCGGCATGAAGCCTGCATCGCGCGGGACGCTTCCGGAAGCCGACGAAACGCTCGATCCCGAAGACTGGGACACGCTTCGCGCGCAGGGGCACCGGATGCTCGATGACATGTTCGATCATATCGCCGGTGTTCGCGAGCGTCCGGTCTGGCTGCCGATACCTGAGGAAGCCCGCGCCCGTTTCCGCGAAGACCTGCCGCGCCACGGCGTCGATGTCGCCGACATCTATCGGGAATTCGCCGAGCACATCGCCCCGTATACCGCAGGCAATATCCACCCTGGATTCATGGGATGGGTCAACGGCGGCGGCACGGCGGTCGGGATGCTGGCCGAGATGCTGGCGGCGGGGCTGAATACCAATGTCGCCGGACGGAATCAGATGCCGGTCGAAGTCGAGCGGCAGATCGTGCTGTGGGTACGGCAGATGTTCGGCTTTCCCGATACCGCGAGCGGCGTCTTCGTCACGGGAACGTCGATGGCGAACCTGATGGGAATTCTGGTGGCGCGTTCGGCGCGGATCGGCCCGTCCGTGCGTCAGCGCGGCTTGCTGGATCGCGGCGCGCGCCTCGTCGCCTATACATCGGTTGCGACGCACGGCTGCATCGCTCAGGCCATGGATTGCGCCGGATTCGGCGCCGACGCGCTGCGGCGGATTCCGGTTGATCGCTGTCATCGCATCGATGCCGATGCGTTGCGCGCCCGGATTGCCGCCGACCGCGCCGCGGGATTTGAGCCTTTTCTCGTGATCGGGTCGGCGGGAACAGTCGATATCGGAGCCATCGACGACCTCGCGGCGCTGCATGAGGTGTGCCGCGACGAGAAATTATGGCTGCATATCGACGGCGCGTTCGGCGCGCTCGGCGTTTTATCGCCGCAGATCGCGCCTCGCCTCGCGGGAATTGAGAGCGCCGATTCCATCGCTTTCGATTTCCACAAATGGGGGCAGGTGCCCTACGACGCGGGTTTCCTTCTCGTCCGCGACGGCGAGCAGCACCGCCGGACGTTCGCGGCGCCGGCAGCCTATCTGCGCCGGGAAACGCGCGGGCTTGCGGCGGGCTCGCCGTGGCCATGCGACTACAGCCTGGACATGTCCCGCGGCTTTCGCGCCTTGAAGACGTGGTTCACGTTGAAAGCCTACGGCACCGAAAGGCTCGGTGCGATGATAGACCGGACCTGCGCGCTGGCGCGCTGCCTGGAAGCGAAGATCGCGGCCGAACCAAAGCTCGAACTGCTCGCGCCGGTTCAGCTCAACATCGTGTGCTTCCGCTATCGGGCCGACGATGCCGACAGGGTCAATGCGGAGATCGTCGCATCGCTGCACGAGTCGGGCATAGCCGCGCCGTCCACCACCAGGCTGGACGGCCGGCTTGCGATCCGCGCGGCGATCGTCAACCATCGCACCGGGATGCGCGACATCGAAGCGCTGGTATCGGCGGTGCTGGAATTCGGCGCGCGCGAAGCGGAAATCCGTAAAGCCGAAAGCTGAGACGATCCGTGGTCGCGCGGCGTGGTGTCAGGCTGTGCGTCGCCTGTCGCCGGCGCGGTTGGCGGGAGCGTCGCTCATGTCGGCGAGCTTCTTCTCGTAGGCGATCAGCTTCTTGACTTCCTTGAGCGCCTTGTAGAGATCGCCGTTGAGGATGTCGTTATTGATGCCTTCGATGATCGGCCATGCGTCCGGCATGGTCGTGATGACGTCGCGCAGCAGGCTGAAATAGGTGCCGTGATTGATTTGCGGCTCCGGCGACAGATACATCAACTGCACCGCGAGATAGATCAGCTTGGCAGGCGTGTCCGCCGTCTCGGGCGTCAGAATGTCCTTCTCGCGAAGGATCGGAATCTTGTCGCCCTCGATCAGCAGTCGCGCGCGCTGATCGGTGTTGGTCACGACGCAGGCGCCGATGATGATGCGTTCATGCGGCTTCAGTTCGACTTTCAGCGCCATGACGGTTTCCTGTCATCTCCATGAGCCTGCGCGAAGAAACGGACATCGCATCCGTTCGCTGACCAGAATGCGGCGGACGGCCGCATCAGTGCGAGCATCGCGGTATGGTCTTGCCGTGATCCTTTCCGATTGTGGTTAACGATTGGTAAATGACGCTTGCAACCTTTGCCGCCATATCCGTCTAAGCCCTGGTTGCGGCGTGGCAATTTCGACGCGCCAGCGACCCCGCGGGAGGTTGCGGGTCCGCGATCTGTTTCATGCTTTCTTAGAGTCTTCCCATCACTGTGGCGCCTCGTCCGAGGAAGGTCTTCGGCCTGTGGACGTACGTGTATTCACACCAGAAAGGTATGAAAGATGTCCGATATCGTTCTCTCCGCATCGGTTCGCCAGAATCTGCTCTCGCTTCAGTCGACGGCTGAACTGCTCTCGACGACCCAGACCCGCCTTGCCACCGGCAAGAAGGTGAACTCGGCGCTTGATAATCCGACGAACTTCTTCACCGCTGCCGGCCTCGACGCCCGCGCCAGCGACATCAACAACCTTCTGGATTCGATCGGCAACGGCGTGCAGGTGCTGCAGGCCGCCAATACGGGCATCACCTCGCTGCAGAAGCTGGTCGATACCGCCAAGTCGATCGCCAACCAGGCGCTGCAGGCGACCTCGGGCTACTCCACCAAGTCGCAGGCGACCACAGCCGCCATCACCGGCGCGACGGCCGACAACCTGATCGGAACCGCTGGCGCCGCTACCGCGAACTCGGTGACGGGTTCGGTCGTGCAGAACGACGATACCGACGGCGCTGCGAACATCACCGGTGCAACCCTTCTGTCCGGTACGGCTGGTTCTGGTTCGGATAACCTGGCGTCCGGTTTCACCATATCGGACACGATCGTTGTCAACGGCACGACGATTTCGTTCGTTGCGTCGGGCGCGACCGGCGACCAGCTCAACATCACCGATGACGTGGATGCCCTGCTGGCCAAGATCGACTCGATCACCGGCGGCACCTCGTCGGTTTCCGGTGGCCAGATCACGCTCGGCACCGGCACGACCGAGGATCTCGTCATCTCGGGTTCCGGCCTTGCCAAGATCGGTCTCACCGCAGGCACCACCGCGCTGACGCCGGGCACGACCGCGCTCAGCGGCAAGACCCTGACCATTGGCGAGACCGGTGGCGGCATTGCGACCAGCGTCACCTTCGGTACCGGCACCGGCCAGATCAATACGCTTGACCAGTTGAACACGGCGCTGGCTGCGAACAACCTGACCGCCTCGATCAACTCGGCGGGCGCGATCACCTTCACCACCACCAACGATCACGCGTCCGAGACGATCGGTGCGTTCGGCGGAGATGCGACCACCGATCCGAATACGTTCGGCGCGATGACCGCTTCCGCTCCGGTCGAAGACGCCAATGCGCAGAACACCCGCGCCACGCTGATCGGCCAGTACAATCAGGTGATCGACCAGATCCGCACCACGGCGCAGGATGCCTCCTTCAACGGCATCAACCTGCTCAACGGCGACCAGCTGAAGCTGGTGTTCAACGAAACCGGCAAGTCCACCCTGACCATTCAGGGCGTGACCTTCGATCCGGCCGGCCTCGGCCTGTCGTCGCTGGCCAGGGGCACCGACTTCCTGGACAACGCTTCGACCAACAAGATCCTGGACTCGCTCAACACCGCGTCCAGCACGTTGCGTTCGCAGGCTTCGACCTTCGGTTCCAACCTGTCGATCGTGCAAATCCGCCAGGACTTCTCGAAGAACCTGATCAACGTGTTGCAGACCGGATCGGCGAACCTGACGCTGGCCGACACCAACGAGGAAGCGGCGAACAGCCAGGCGCTGGCTACCCGCCAGTCGATCGCGGTATCGGCGCTGGCGCTGGCCAACCAGTCTCAGCAGAGCGTGCTGCAACTGCTCCGCTAATCATAAGCGACATCTCAGGACGGCGGAACGGCGGGGGAAACCTCGCCGTTTTTGTCAGAGCGTTTTCAAGCGAAGTGGGGGATCGGTTCGCGTGAAGAAAACGTGTTAAAATAAAGTCATAGAGCCTTTTCCGCTTCTGGTTGTATCAGGAGCGGAAAGGCTCTAGCGGGCGAGTCCGCTTCTCCTGGGTTCGATTGTCGGCGATTGCTGCTGACATTATGAAAGACCAAGGAAAAAGCATCCGCAAGGCGGCGATGCGCGCTCTTGAACATCACATCAGCATCATGAGTTAAAGTCCAAGACTGCCTCGCATTTTGTTCCCTGAGTTCAGAAAGCGCTTTACGCGTCATGGCGCAACTTCTCTTGCCTGCGGTCCGGCGGACCTGGGCGATGATTAATCCGGCGTTAACCATAAATTAAAACGTCCTGTTCACCTTTCCGACCGGGAGCCGGCTCTCGGGGCGAGCTGGCATCCGCACACGCAGGGAAGGCCAGACATGTCCGACATTGTTCTTTCGGCGTCCGTTCGCCAGAATTTACTCTCGCTGCAATCCACTGCCGATCTGCTGGCGAGAACGCAGCACCGTCTGGCCACCGGCAAGAACGTCAACACCGCGCTGGACAATCCCACCAACTATTTCACTGCCGCGGCGCTCGACAATCGCGCCAACGACATCAGCAACCTGCTCGACGGCATCGGCAACGGCGTCCAGGTGCTGCAGGCGGCAAATACCGGCCTGACCTCGTTGCAGAAGCTGGTGGATACCGCGAAGTCGGTCGCCAATCAGGTCCTGCAATCGCAGGTCGGCTACTCGCAGAAGTCGTCGGTGGAAAGCCTTCCGGTCACGGGAGCGACCGCGCTCGATCTCAGAGGCACCACACCGTTCACGAATGCCGCCGCGACGCCCGGCGCGGCGCTGAGGACCGGCACATCCAACGCCGCGGCGACCGGCGCCACCCTGATCAATGCGCTGACCGACGGCGCGGTCGCGACGCCGACCGGCCCCGCCGCCGGCGAGAGCTTCGCCGTCAACGGCAAGACCATCACCTTTGTGGCGTCCGGTGTGGTGGCCGCCGATGCTTCCGGGAATATCACGATCGGCATTGACCAGACCCTGGACTCGCTGCTCGGCGTGATCGACGTGCTGCACGGCAACACCGACACGGCATCGGCGGTCGACGGCAGCGGGCAGATCGTGCTCAACACGGGCGTCGCTCATGACCTTGCATTGACGGATTCAACGCCGGCCGGAGTTCTCGCAAAGCTCGGCCTCACCGCGGGAACGACCGCGCGCGGCGGAGGCGCGGGCAACCTCGACGGCAAGACGCTGACGATCGCGCCGACCGGCGACGGCGCCGCGACCAACATCACGTTCGGCGACGGCACCAACGGGACCGTCAGAACTCTCAACGACCTGAACGCGCAACTCGCTTCAAACCATCTCCAGGCCACGATCAACTCAGCCGGCGTCATCACGATCTCGACCGCCAACGAGGCCGCGGCCGAGACCATCGGTGCGATCGGCGGGGCGGTTGCAGGAAACTATGAAGCGGGCTTCTGGTCGGCGGGCCTGATGAATCCGGTCAACGCGGCGTTCGTCGAGGCCTTCCGCAAGAAGTACGGCTATCTTCCCTCGGAGTACGCAGCGGCGAGTTACGATGCGATCCGCTTGATC
>ENA-UOUJ01001827-UOUJ01001827.1-activated-sludge-metagenome-genome-assembly--contig:-NODE-1827-length-10498-cov-10.500431_pt1 | contig 10498 bp, 3 predicted proteins | sample MGYA00249839_ERZ747224 | MGnify/ENA primary metagenome ERZ747224 (study PRJEB28782, sample SAMN03220277) | activated sludge metagenome | biome: wastewater; feature: sewage sludge; material... | reverse complement strand
GGCCGCGAGCTCATCCCCACGGCCAAGGCCTTCCAGCTGATGACGCTGCTGCGCGGCCTCGACGTGCAGGAGCTGTGCCGCGCCGAGCTCACCGGCGAGTGGGAATACAAGCTCGCGCAGATGGAAAAGGGCCAGCTGAGCCGCGAGGCCTTTATGCAGCAGATCCAGGCCATGACCGAGAAGCTGGTCAAGAAGGCCAAGGAATACGACCGCGACACCATCCCCGGCGACTACGCCACCCTGGCCGCGCCCTGCCCCAACTGCGGCGGCGTGGTGAAGGAAAACTACCGCCGCTACGCCTGCACCGGGGCGGCGGGCAGCGGCGAGGGCTGCGGCTTCTCGTTCGGCAAGTCGCCTGCCGGGCGCACCTTTGAGGTCGCCGAGGCCGAGCAACTCTTGCGCGAGCGCCGCATAGGCCCGCTGGAGGGCTTTCGTTCCAAGGCCGGCTGGCCCTTCGTGGCCGAGGTGGCCATAGTGCGCGACGAAGAGGCGGGCAACTACAAGCTCGAATTCGACTTTGGCGACGACAAGAACGCCGAGGAATCAGGCGAGCTGGTGGACTTTGCCGGCCAGGAAAGCTTAGGGAATTGCCCCGCCTGCGGCGCCCCCGTCTTCGAGCATGGCGCCAACTACGTCTGCAGCAAGGCCGTGCCCACTGCGCAGCAGCCTACGCCGTCGTGCACGTTCAAAAGCGGCAAGATCATCCTGCAGCAGCCCGTGGAGCGCGCGCAGATGACGAAGCTGCTGCAGACAGGCAAGACCGACCTGCTCGACAAGTTCGTCAGCATGCGCACGCGCCGCGCCTTCAAGGCCTTCCTGGCCTGGGACAAGGAGGCGGGCAAGGTCAACTTCGAGTTCGAGCCGCGCGAATCCAAGTTCCCGCCGCGCAAGACTGCGGCCGCTGCAAAAACAGGAGCTGCCAGCGCACGCGGGGCGGGCGCTGGAGCCGTAAAAACCGCCAAACCCGCCGCCAAGAAGGCCGCCGCCAAAACCACCACGGCCAAGACCCCACGCAAGACCAGCGCTGCCGCCGGCAAGGCCCCCAGCGCCCAACTGGCCGCCGTGATCGGCACCGAGCCCGTGGCCCGCCCCGAGGCCGTGAAGAAGCTGTGGGACTACATCAAGGCCCACAACCTGCAGGACCCGGCGGACAAGCGCACCATCGTCGCCGACGACAAGCTGCGCGCCGTGTTCGGCAAGGACCGCGTCGGCATGTTCGAGCTGACGGGCATCCTGGGCCAGCACCTGGGCTGATGCGCACGCCGCCAGGCTGAGCCAGCGCGAGCGCATCGGCTGGGGCGGCCTGGTGGCCTGGTGGAGCAGGCCATCGCGGGCGCAGCCGCGCAGCGCATATTTGATAGCTGATAGCGCTTGCTGGGTAAGCGTTAGGGGCTGTTTTGGCTGTCAATCCGCCGAGCCTGTTTCTCCGCACTCGCCTACGGCGCACCCGGGGTTTACGTCAGTTTGAAATCAGCTTCGTCGCCTATAAGGTGTTTCAAGTCGAAACAAACAAGGGGTAGGCGGGGGTGGGATGGCGACATTGATACCGGCCCTGGGGACATGCGTGGCGCGCATGACATCGGGCGAGCGCAGATGGGCCGAGCGCCTGCAAGACAAACTGGAAGACGATTACCTGCTCTGGTGGGATGTGCCCATCGGCCCCAAGCAGACGCGTCCCGACTTCGTGGTGCTGCACCCGCGCCGGGGCGCGCTGATCCTGGAAGTGAAGGACTGGCGCCTGGACACCATCCGGCGCGCCACGCGCGAGTATTTCGAGATCGCGCCGGACGGAACGCCCAAGGTCGTCATGAGCCCGCTGCAGCAGGCGCGGCACTGCGCCATCCAGGTGGTCAACGCGCTGGAGCGCGACCCGCAACTCGTGCAGGGCGCGGGGCCGTACCAAGGCAAGCTGGCCTTCCCCTGGGGCCACGGCGTGGTCTTCACCCACATCACGCGCAAGCAGTTCGAGGGCGCGGGCCTGGGCGAGGCCATTCCCGCGCACCTCGCCATCTGCAAGGACGAGATGGTCGAGGACGTGGACGCCGAAGCGTTCCAGGAGCGGCTGTGGGCCATGTTCCCCCACACCTTCGGCAGCAAGGGCGCCATCACGCTGCCGCAGCTCGACCGCGTGCGCTGGATCCTCTTTCCCGAAGTGCGCGTGCCCCAGCAGCAAAGCCTGTTTGGCTCCGGCGCGCAAGGCGACGACGAGGACGCCCGCTTGCCCGACATCATGCGCGTGATGGACCTGCAGCAAGAGCAACTGGCCCGCAGCCTGGGCGACGGCCACCGCGTGATCCACGGCGTGGCGGGCTCGGGCAAGACCATGATCCTGGGCTACCGCGCCGAGCACCTGGCGCAAACGCAAGGCCCGGGCAGCAAGCCCATCCTCATCCTTTGCTACAACGAGCCGCTGGCCGTGAAGCTGGCCGCCACCATGCAGGCCAAGGGGCTGGATGCGCGCGTGCACGTGCGCCACTTCCACAAATGGTGCCGCGACCAGCTCGTGGCCTACCACCTGCTGCCCGAAGGCACGCAGCGCTGGCCCGTGGACAGGCTGATGCAGGAGTACGTGCAGCGTGTCATCACCGGCGTGGATGCGGGCCACATCCCCGCCGGCCAGTACCACGCCATCCTCATCGACGAGGGCCACGACTTCGCGCCCGAGTGGCTCAAGCTGGTCACGCAGATGGTGGACCCCACCACCAACAGCCTGCTGCTGCTCTACGACGACGCGCAGAGCATCTACGACCGCACCAAGAAAAAGACCTTCAGCCTGAAGAGCGTGGGCATCCAGGCCGCTGGCCGCACCACCATCCTGAAGATCAACTACCGCAACACGCGGCAAATCCTGCAACTGGCCCACCGCATGGCCGGCGACATGCTGAAGCCCGAGGACGCCGAGGGCGGCGACGACGGCATCCCCCTGCTGCAACCCCTGAGCTGCGGCCGCGAAGGCCCCGAGCCCATCGTCATCGACCTGCCCACCCTGCCCGAGCGCGCGGCCCGGGTGGCCGAACTGCTGGCCGACCAGCACGCCCAGGGCCACGCCTGGGGCGACATGGCCGTGCTGTGCCGGCACCACAAGGAAATGGACGAATGCTCCGCCGCCCTGGCGCGCAAGGGGCTGCCGCACCGGGTGCGCAAACGCTCAGGCGACTATCGGCCGGAAGAAGACGCCATCAAGGTGATGACCATGCACGCGAGCAAGGGGTTGGAGTGGCCGGTGGTGGCGGTGATGGCTGAGCGCGGCGTGGATGAAACGAAGGGCGCTGAAGACCAGGATGCGATGCTGGAGGCACGGGTGGTTTATGTGGCGACGACGCGGGCTACGCAGAGGCTGTTGGTTTTGTGAGTTTTGAATAGGCCCAAGTAGCGATTCCTATTGATGCCGAATGCCGAGCTTGTGAGCGCGATCCGGAGCAATCAATAGATATTGCTACTTGAGCCTTGAATGAATGGGTTGTGGCAGGTTTCGGCTCCGAGCTGCCGCTGACAGGCAGCGATCACACAGTCGCTCGAGGGGCGGTGCTGGCGTATCGAGCGATGAGAAGATTCTGTGTTCAGCCCCAATGGGGGCATGTCCGATAGATGCTCCGTCATCGCATTCGTACTTTCGCGCCTTGAGTCAAAACCGGCACTAACTTCGAGCGAGTGCATATTTCAGGCAGTTATCAATGACAGAGGCACTATGAGCAAAGCTGAAACCGAATTGTTCAACTGGAACACAAACGCACACTTCCCTGAGGTGTCGGAGGAAGCGATCCCGAGGACTCACCAGCTTCATGCCATCATTGACGCTCTAAGTGCTGCAGTCCCCATCATTTTCCTTGAGGGTGAGGCGCTGGATGGGGCTACATGGGCACTGGCGCAGTTTTGTCTTCTCAAGCCGGAGCAAACGTTCTCCTTGTTCATCACCCCGGCTAGCAAGCTTACTTACAGTGTTGACTATCTGCGGCTGGTACTGGCCGAGCAATTCAACATGTGCCTGAACTCAACTGGCTTGCAGGGAGAGACGATCACCAGGAGTGAGTACGACAGCCTGAGAGTGCGGCTGCTGCGTCGGTTCAAGACAACGCCGATCTACTTTGTTCTTGATGGGCTGCATCAGATTCCGGAAGAAGACACGGCTGTAATTTCTCAGATTTTCAGCGAACTGCTGCCTATGGGGTTTCCGCAGTGCCGCTTCATCATCACTGGCCGTGAGCAGCAGTTCAAGCAGTTCTTGCACAAGACTCAGAGCAAGTACTTTGCGCTGCACCGCTTCAACCTGAGCGAAACAAAGCAGTTTCTCAAGGTGTTCGTTTCCAGCGAGAGTGACTGCGAGCGCATCTACAGTCTTTGTCGCAATGGCAGCCCGGGCTTGCTGGCGGTCGTCAAGCGCTTGCTGCAAAACGGCGCCGACTTGGAAGACTTGCTGCGCCACCGGCCGGAGAAATACTTGGATTTTGTTCGACTGGAGTTCGAATCGCTGAGCGGCATGCCGCCTCAGCAGCAGTTGCTGCTAGCGAATTTGGCCTTTGCAAAGGTGCAGCAATCGAAGACTGATTTGTCTGAAATGGCGGGTGTTCCGACCGAGGAGATAGACGCCTTGGTCAGTAACTGCTCGTTTCTAAAGACTACTGAGACAGGTCGAATCGAGTATGTCTCCGAGACACACCGTACGTTGGCCTCAAAGATGCTGGAGCGCTACCGAAATCAGGCTCACGAGCAGCAGCTGAAACTGTTGGAAAGCAGGCCCAACAGCGACATGGCACTAAGGTTCATGCCTGTCTATCTTGAGACGTTGAATCGCAAAGAAGCACTGTTTGATCTCCTGTCGCGAAATGAGCACTACGGGAGTCTACTGGAGCGCACCCAGTCCTTCACCGCGCTGAGAACTCAAGCGGCGCTAGCAGCCAAGGCAGCCCTTGAGATGCAGCGTGTCAATGAAGTTTTTCGCTTCTCCCTGCAGAGATCCATCTTCTTTTCTGCGGGCAGTGCTGCTGGAGATTCATCTCGGGTACGTGCACTCGTTGCTCTGGGGAAAACGGATGCCGCCTTGGCCTTGGCGAGCACTGAGAAGACGAAGGAGGATCGTCTTGCTCTGTTGTGTACTTACGCGAGGCTGTTCACGGAACGCCACGGCAAGCCTGAGTTGCCGCTTCTGGAGTACATCTCCAAGTTGATTGCTGACGTGGATTTCAGCGAGATGGGTGACCACGCGATGCAAATCGCCGCTGACGTGCTCATGTTCGATGCGGACGCCGCCATCGGAATCATCGAGTCTGCAGTCAAAGGTGAAGCGTTGGCGGTCAGAGATGCAGCTTTCGCTCAGCTTTCGATGTCTGCATCGCTGCGCCGCTCTAGTGCCAAGGGAGATGACAAAGTCCGATCGCAAATAACGGACGAGTCTTTGCAAAAAATTGCCCACTCATTCGAGCTTCTGGCTCGACGACTCGACACTTCTTCATTGAAGTCGCTGATGGTCAAGATGCCGGCAGAGCACCAAATCCACTTCCTCCGCACGTTTGTCAGTATTAAGCGCAATGAGTCGAACATTTTGGATTTGGTTGACCTTGGCATCGACACCATCATCCGCGAGCCTTCTTATATCCCGCGAGCACGCGATCTGGCAGACCTGTGCGCTCCATTCATTCACGAAATCGCCGACAAAGAGCGGTTAAAAGCGTTAATAGATCGCGTTGATAGCCAAGTGGGACTTGTTGCAAAAACGGCTCAGTCGCGTGACCTTACCCTGCTGCAGATGCGACTAGCAAACGGACAGTACCAGTTCGACCGACCAGGTGCGCGCGAGAGGATTACGGCGGCGTACTACGCCACGATGGATGTGAAGACACCGGAGGTGCGACTGGAGTGCTTGGCGGTGATGCTAGGTGCGGTTGGCCGGTTGGACGCAGACGGTGAACTTGAAGCCAAGGATGGATTGCGGGAGGTCATAAAGAAGGACTTGGACGAGGTGGTCGATGTAATGCTTGCGGGCGCCGGTGACCATCTCGCAGCAGTGCTGCCTGTTCTGAAGGTTTTGGCCGCTGATGACTGTGTCGCAGCCCTTCGGTTGGCTGAGCGGCTTAACGTGCAAGCAAGACGCGAATCGGCCTATGAGAACGTTGCGAGGATCATTGCGACGCAGCCTTTCAGTGCCGATCGTTTGATAGCACTCAAGGCGGCGTTGAGTAACATCCACGCGGTTGATCACCGTTCTCGGGCAACGGTGGCGCTGCTCGGGTCGCTAGACACTAATGCAGACAAATGCGCTTGGCTCAAGAGTCTTGATGGGCTGCGCGATTACTGCTTGCGAGGGTTTCAGCTAAGTGCATGGGACTGCTGGATGTTCAAAGAGTCCGCGTCATGCGGCGTGGCCTACGAGGTAGAGCTTTTTATTGAACGTACCAACGAGGCCATTGCGCGCAACGCCTCCGTCATTGAGGAGGCCAAACTCCACTTCAATGCAGCCGAAGTGCTTGCCAAAAGTGCCCCTGATAAGGCACAGCGCTTTTATGCGGATGGGTTGCGTGTTAGCCAGTCGCATCCTTTGGCTACGCAGTCACGCTCTAGATTGTTTGAGTTATGCCTTTCGTTGGTCGGTCGGTCAATGGCTTCTTTGGCAAGATGTCAGATGCTTAAGGAGGAAGACATTAACCGATACTTGGTTCTGGTGGGCGGGTTGCCGGGTTTGGTTGCGCGGGTAAGGGTGCTGGCGGAGTTTGCTGAACGTCTTTGGTGTGCAAGAAGGTCTGATTTGCTTGAACGAGTAGTTAATCAGTCCTTGCGCCCACAGCTTGCAGAAGCGAGGTCGGCCCATAGAAGTATCGGCCGTTTGACGCTTCGAATCGCCTTTCCTTCGTTGTGCGCAGCCCATCAGAAACATGCCCTTGAATGGGCGGAGGAGCTACAGCGGGACGCTGCTGATGCTGATGCTGATGCTGCCATGCACGCGACTGCACTTCTGAAAGTGCGACACCTTGCTCTTCAGGATCCGGAAGTGGGCAGCAAGAGTGATTACAGCAAAATGCGTTCTGAAGATGTGCTTGATGTCATAGAACTAATTGGACGGATGTCTGTCGATTCCACCATCTACAACACAGTACGGCTTCTAGTAGACGCTATCACCGATAGCCGAAACAAAAATAAGTTCACGACTACTCAGAAGGCTGATTGGGCCTCGCGCCTGATCTCTATTGTTGAACAGCGACTGCCGGATCCAAAGAATATTCAGCACCGCGGCTACGTGCTGGTATGTAAAGCTGCCATCTTCAGTTTGGTTGACACATCTTGGAGCCAGTGGGATGGATTGATCGCACAAGTCACAGATGTCCCTAACATTGCCGACAGGGCATTCATCCTCACTGCTCTAGCTGTTGCGTTGCCCAAGAAGTTCGCATCTCACCGAAAGAACTTGCTTGAGCGTGCTACTAAGGAAATCGATTCCATTCCCTCCCCGCTGGACCGTTTATCCCATATGCAAGGCTATGCTGAGGAGGTGCATGCTGCTGATGCCACTGCATCGGTCAAAGAGACCCTTAAAGCTGCCATGAAACTTTCGCTGAAACTGGACGAGGTGGCTAGAGTGTCCCGGCACAGACGTGAGCTTATTGACCTTGCGGATCAGATTGATCCCGCATTGGCTAATGAGTTGGTGGAGATGGTCGATGATGACCCCGCCAGAGTGGAACTTAAGCGAGAAGCCAAACGCGTGTCGCAATTGGGCAAGACCAAGCGAGCCTTGGCAAATGCAACGACGTCCGACGAAGCGGATGAATGCGACCTTGATCTGCTTCCACCTGCAGCATGGAAAAACTTGGGGGCGTTGCTGGCCAACCGGCTTGAATCCAAGCCGACAGACGTGATGCTGCAAGTCGTCAATAAGGTTGCTGGGGGCACGTTGGACCAAGCTTATCCGGTGCTGTGCTGGCACTTGGCAAATTTGGAGCGCAAGTACGTGCAAGCCCAAGACATCCGCACGCACCTCGTACCGCACTGTGAGTCCGTGCTCTTGGCCACTGAGCTGACAGCATCGCTGCTTCGGCGGCTATCCGGTTCGCCTCCCGATGTCGTAGAAGAGCCGGGAGACGACGGGATGGTCGTGCGCCGTAGGTCGCGGCAGGAAGCCGTCGCCTTCCTGCAAAGCTGGCTCCAGCAAAACGCAGCGGACGAGATCATCATCTGCGACCCGTACTTTGAGACAAAGGACATTGCGCTACTTCGCATCTGCTTAGCAACCGCTCCAGGAAGTTCGGTTCGAGTCCTTGCAAGTAAAAATCATCTCGAGTCAAAGGGCGAACTTGCAGCTGAGGCGTTTCAAGTGGCATGGAAGGAGCAAAGTGACCAAGAGCCGCCAGAGACTGAGGTAATCGCCTGTGCCTACACCGAGGAGAAGACGAAGCAGGTAATTCATGACCGGTGGCTGTTAACCGGCGATGCAGGCCTGCGTCTTGGGACTTCCTTCAACTCGCTGGGAGAGAACAAACTGTCTGAGATTTCGGTGCTGGACGTCGGCCGGGTGAGGGACTTGAACAACCAGCTTGGCCGGTACTTAAAGCGGCAGCGCGTGGTGGATGGCGCGAAGGTTCAGTACGTCACTTTCACACTGTAGGTAGGGCATGGAGTCATTGGGCAATCAGCAACCCTGTTGCTGAAAATTGCGCCATCAATTTGGCGCGATACCCTGAATCGCGCCAAAATCGCGCCACCATGCCGAAAACCGCGCCAACTCCTGCCGCTGCCGCTGCCGCTGCCGATCCAGCCCAACTGCTGCAAAGCCTGCACGCCGCCACGGGGCCCCTGACCCTGGCGGAGCTGCTGGCGCTGCACCCTGGCGTTTCGCGCCGCACGGCGCAGCGGTGGCTGGCGCAGTGGGGCGCGCAAGGGCTGGTGGTGGCGCAGGGCAAGGCGCGGGCGCGGCGGTATCGGGCGGCAACGTCTGCAGCGGCGCCGGCTGTGTTGGGCGGCCCGCCAGATGGGCAAGGCGACCGTTTTCCGCCCACCATTCCCCTCTCGGCCGACAGCCGCGACGTGCTGGCGTATGTGGACCAGCCCCTGGCTGCGCGCAAGCCGGTGGGTTACCAGCGTGACTTTCTGGATGCCTACCGGCCCAACGCCACCTGGTATTTGCCAGAGCCACTGCGCCGCCAACTGCACAACATGGGGCAGACGGCGCAGGCCGGCGCGCCGGCGGGCACCTACAGCCGCGCCATCCTGAACCGGCTGCTGATCGACCTGTCGTGGGCGTCCAGCCAGTTGGAGGGCAACACCTATTCGCGGCTGGACACGCGGGCGCTCATCGAGCACGGGCAGGTGGCGCAGGGCAAGGCGGCGACGGAGACGCAAATGATCCTGAACCACAAGACCGCCATCGAACTGCTGGTGGAGAGCGTGGAGCGCCAGGGCGGCGGGGGTGCGGCGGGGTTCGACCGTTACACGCTGATGAACCTGCACGCCGCGCTGTCCGAGAACCTGCTGCCCAATCCGGCGGACGAGGGCCGCATTCGCCAGCACATCGTGGAGATCGGCAAAAGCGTGTTTCGCCCGCTGTCGGTGCCGCAGCAGCTGGACGATGCGTTGGCGCAGCTGCTGGTCAAGGCCAGCCAGATTGCCGACCCGTTCGAGCAGGCGTTTTTCATGCTGGCGCATGTGCCGTACCTGCAGCCTTTTGCCGACATCAACAAGCGCACCTCGCGCCTGATCGCCAATCTGCCGCTGTTCAGGGCCAATCTGTGTCCGCTGACCTTCGTGGACGTGCCCGAGGCGGCCTACAGCCGCGCCATCCTGGGCGTGTACGAGCTGACCCGGGTGGAGCTGCTGCGCGATGTGTTCGTGTGGGCCTATGAACGTTCCACCCAGGAATACCTGGCCATCAAGCAAGACCTGGCGGAGCCCGACCCGCTGCGCCTGGCCTACCGCGACGTGATCAAGCAGACCATGCAGGCGGTGGTCTTGCACCCGGGCGAAGATGCCATGGCCCGCATTGCCCACACCCTCGCCGGGCGCGTGCCCGAGCCGGACCGCGCCGCCGTGCAGGCCATCACGGTGGACGAACTGCGCCGCCTGCATGAAGGTGTGCTGGCGCGCTATGGGCTGCGGCTTTCGGAATTCGCGGCGTGGAAGGCGCAGGTGGCGGTGGGGTGACCCGCCCCGCCTGCTCGCCATGGCCACAGGTGCACATCCGCCCCACCCATCAAAGAAAAGCACACCGCAGGCGCAGGCTGTCCACCGCGTGACCCGCAGCCGCCGCCAGGGCCACTACGATACGGAGTCCGCCATGCCCATGGTGGATTCACCCCACAGGAGACCGATCAACCATGTTCAGCCACGTCATGCTGGGAGCCAGCGACCTCGACCAATCCAAGCAGTTCTACGACGCCGTCCTCGGCGCCCTGGGCGCCGGCCCCGGCTTCACCGACAAGAAGAACCGCACTTTCTGGCGCCACGCGGGCAACACCTTCGCCATCACCGCGCCCATCAACGGCGAGCCGGCCTGCCACGGCAACGGCAGCACCAT
>ENA-UOUJ01001825-UOUJ01001825.1-activated-sludge-metagenome-genome-assembly--contig:-NODE-1825-length-10502-cov-4.876520_pt1 | contig 10502 bp, 11 predicted proteins | sample MGYA00249839_ERZ747224 | MGnify/ENA primary metagenome ERZ747224 (study PRJEB28782, sample SAMN03220277) | activated sludge metagenome | biome: wastewater; feature: sewage sludge; material... | reverse complement strand
ACCTCGAGCGATCAGGTCTTCGATATTGGAAAGAGAGCCCGTCACGAGATTGTCCGCGACGATGACCCGGTGGCCTTGCTCCATCAGGGAACGGCAAAGATGACTGCCGACGAAACCCGCTCCTCCTGCCACCAAGATCGTTTTCATTGCTTCCTACCCATTCGCTCAAGTCATCAAAGAAACGACGATAAACGATCCTCTGGGTTTTTGCATGCGGGAACTCCGCGCGGTCGAGGGCTTCATGAAGAACGGCGAAGGAAAAAATGGTAGGGATCTTCCGACAACCTGCAATCTCAGTCAAGTGCATGATTTCATTGAAATCAGCATCCACCTAATTACCCAGGAAAACCGCGATCTGAGGGCTTTTTACGAGCAAGGCCACTCAATAAATGAGATCGCTGATCGGCTTGGTTTGTCGTATTCAACGGTACGAGATCAACTCGCAAGACAGGGAGTGACGCTCAGAGCAAATAAATCCGTCAACTTTTCCAGGGATCAACGGCAGACTTTTAAAAATTCAGCGCCGCCACCATATGGGTTTTGCTACCTAGAAGGTCGGCTTCAAAAGGACCCTCGTGAATTCCCGGTTCTTCAAATCATAGAAAAACAGCGTCAGCTCGGACGGTCACCGACGGAGATCGCTCGATTTTTGAGCGACAAAGGTTTCAAAACTCGCCATGGCAAACATTGGCTGCAAGCTCATGTCTTTAACATTGTTCAGCGACTTAAAACTCAACCAATAAAATGAAGGAGTCCAACATGAACCTAGAAAAACTAATGACCTGGATTGCCGGTGTCGTCATCGCATTTTCAGCCGCCGGAAAACTCGATGTCCTGCAGGCCTGGATCTGGCGAACTCAGGCGCAAGTCGTCTATGCATCACGCACATCGACATGGGGCAGTCCCAGATTTTTCGGGCCAATGAAAAAATCGCCGCCTGCTCATAGACAAGGACGGTCAACTGATGAATTCAATCAATGACTGGGTACCTGCGGAAGAATTCTTTAATCAGCAATCATCATATCAGCGATGCACTTCGTATCACCGCCATAGTCATAGAACGGTGTTGAACCACTTCTTGTTAATACACTTGAGTTCGATACGCCAATTTGAGTGGCATCATATGAGAATTTTTCGATTGCGTAGTTAACAATTGTTGTCGCCGTATTTATGGCTGTTGCGATGTAGAGAGAGTTGTCCGTCGGGTCGAGAACCATTTCAGATATTCCGTAAAGCAAGTACGGATACGTAGTGGGATATTGATTCGCATCATATATTTTATTGGCAGCTCCGACTGTAACTGACGAGACAGTCTCCGTGATGTTGTATGCATAGATACTATTAATGTCCGCATTAGTGGTGTTTCCAGAATATGCGACAAGTAATTTTGAATTGACTGCATCATAAGCTGTTGCGACTGGAAATGCCGCAGTATTTGGCGCGGCCTGAGCGGGGGTACAGTCTCCGCCAGCAGCGTATCCTTCAGGTTTAACAAATCCAAATCTGTTCTGTGAAGTGGCGGCGTGGAGAAAAACAATAAATTGATTACTTAAGGTCGAAACCTTTGACATGAGAGTTGTTGAAGTCGCGCAGGGTGCTGCCGGAGCATTCACATAAGGATTCACACCTTTAGTCACACGAACGTTTGCAGAACTAATTTTTTCAATTGCCGTATTCTTGTTAATGAGAAGATCACCATTAGTTAAAAGATGCAGTCCTCTCAGTGCAACACTTAGCGCCGTAGTATTATTGCTGAATAGTGATCTGGCTCCATCTGATCCCTTTGCTACCCGCTCAATTCTCCGCGCGCCCGCCGTCGCATTTTCGACTAAGACGTACATGTTATTTGAGTCAATGCTAGCAATTCCAACAGGCGAGTCTCCCGCTTGCGAAGGTGATGAGTTGTAATCGGCTACCGTGATATCTTTGATACCCGTTGCTAAATCAATTCGGTAAACGAGATTCGATGACGTTGCATTAGTAAAGGCAGTGTTGCCTCCGCCCGAGTAGCATGCGCCTGAAGCCACATATAAATAGCGTGAACTACTCGTGGACTCCTCATCCTCCGGAGGCTGTGCACAGCTCGCGCAAATAAATGTTACGGCCACGAACACGGCGCAAAGATTGAATCGACTAGACTTTAATGCTGCTGTTACAAATTGTGCTTTCATACAAAACTAAATTCGGCACAATTTTAAGAATCTTAACCGACTTGTCTAAAAACGAGACTAAAGTAGAGAAGATCTTAAGATTATTCAGGTTTCTAAAAATTTGTCCGAAATGAAACAGGATGGGTCAACGTTCACAATTCCTTATTGTTTGTATTTCAATTTTTCTTTGCTCGGTGAGCGAAGCGAACAACTACGGGATCTATCCACGAACGCGTTTGGGGGCTCGTCAAAGTCTATATTCTGGCGAAAAAGGAAAATCGTTTACGGAAACATCTGTCGGATATGGTGCCGGGGTTTCTGTATTTCTCGATGGCCGTCACTTCATTCCGTTTTTTGGATTTAATGTTGGAACAATGGCAGGGAGACAAGTTTTTTTAGATAAATCAACTGAGGTGACTGCCTCGTTTAATTTCTACTCTGCTGTGACGGAAATGGGCCTTCAGATTTTTCCAATAGAACGCAGGACTAAGGGTTTTAACGTCTACTTTGTCGGAATGGGAATCGTCGGCTACAACTTCGTTGCTCTCTCGAAGAATGTAACACTCACATCCATTCCCTACAGCGATCAGTCCTTCTCTGGCGGATATGCCGCTGGAATCGGTACAGAATGGATCATGAACAATGCAAGCCCAAGTAAGTGGGCAGTGAATGCCGAAGTGCTTTTCAAAAAAGAAAATGCGACCTTGTTTAAGCAGACATTTGATCTCAGTAGCATGGTGTTCTCAGTGGGGCTTGGATGGTAGTACTGAGCCGTCTTTTTTTTGTGATTATCACGACTATCTCGTCATTCGCTAAAGCAGATATTCATTTTGGTGGAGACATCGGTCTGATCCAAGACCAAAAATCCATTACGTCACGAGATTTGATTCAGACAACTTTCTACGACGCCTATCTCTATTTGCAGGCAAGCAGAAACTATCCGTTCTATTTAGGATTTGAGTACATTTACATTTCGACAACTCAGCCTAATACAGTTGCCACCACAACGGCAACGCTTACGTCATCCAACGCCATGGCTGGTTTGAAGTATGTCTTCGGAAAAAGAGAACTTTTCTCTATTTCGCTGCTGGGTAGTCCATTTATTCAAGCGAACTATCAAGTGACAGGATCGGCAAGTGATCTATGGTCAGGGTCGGCTTTTGCTTCGAAGTTATCGATCCATCCAGAGTTGTCGTCTTCACTGAAGTTATGCGTGTCTTTGGTGTACTACTCAGCGACTTACACGTCTAAAAGCGACTCCTCAGGAAGCACCACGGTAAGCAGTTTTTCACGAAGCCTTTTAATTCCGACTTTCGGACTTCAATTCAATTTCTGATATATCGGGCAAGTAGTTAGATCTATGCTGCGGCCATTTTGCGAACGATTGTGCCAATATCTGTGAGAAAAGGCTTCTGAACAAAAGCACTTGCGCCTGCGGCTAGAATTAACTTTTCGTTGTGATTGCCACCGGTCATCACAACAACAGGTATCCCCGCATTATCTCTTCTTACTTCTTCAAGAAGTTCCAAACCATTTTTTATCGGCATATCGATATCGGTGATAATCAGATCGACCCGTTGGTCTGCAATAATTTTAAGGGCAATTTGCCCGTTTGCAGCTTCAAGAAAAGACCATATACCCAATTTATTCACTCCATTCTTTACCACAAAAGAAATCGGCAATGGCACAGGGCTTGACTTGAGTATCGCCAAAGGAATTGTGGACGCACATGAAGGCAACATTTATTTTGATCCAACATCCACAGAAACTTGCTTCGTTTTCCTTTTACCTAGAGTTTCTAAATAGTCACATCGAAACCACTCGATTTGTTTGTTCTGAATTTTCGCTAGACGATGGTCCGAAATTGCCGGTTCTACCTAGGCCTTAAATCTCAATTATAGTCTAAATTCTAAATATTCTTAAAGAATCTCCGATACAATCAGAATGGAACGGAGAGTTTTCATGAGAATCACAATTCTATTTCTTTCTCATCTTTTGCTAGCCTGCAGTGTTGCACTGGCTGATAGCCGTGATGTGGAGAGATTCAAGCCTATATTTGATCAAGCAGTTGCCGAGCAAAAGGCTGGAAATCATAAAACAGCAATTAAATTATTCAAGAAAGTCTACTCCAAGTCAGAGGACTTTAAGCGCGATAGCCTGCTGGGACTTATCACAAGCCTTAAAGAATCTAAAAAGTGGGACGACGCCGTTGAGACACTCAAACTAGAAATAAAAAAGAGTCCTTTTGTTGGCGAGTACCGACTTTGGTTTGCCGAAGTCTATCTTGGCGCAGAAAAGTTTAATGAATCACTTGTCGAGATAGATTTTGCTGAGAAGATTTTAGGTCAGGAAAAGGCCGTACTTCGCATCAAGTCTATTGTTCAACAGAAACTTGGAAGACACCGTGAGGCAGTTGATACGCTGACAGTTTATTTGAGTAGCGATTCAAAAGACTATAATGCCATTTCTGATCGCGCGGAATCCTACTTTCAGCAGAAGCTGTATGCTGAAGCTTACAAAGATTTTCAAAAAGCCTACGAAGTGAGGCCCTTCGACGAACGAGTCATTTCTTCGTATCTTCGGTCTGCATACTTCAGTCACAACCATCGCGAAGTTAAAAAAGTTGGTCGAGAATGCACTAAGTTATTCCCTAAAAACAGTTCTTGCTTTGAGTACCTCGGCAAATCTGCATTTCACAAAAAAGATTTTCCGAAAGCCGCGAAGTTTTTTGACTCAGCTATTTCTATAGATGCGAGCCGTGTCGAAATTCGGCAATTGCTGGCTGAGTCTTTAGCTTTAAGTGGAAATATAGCTGATAGCGATTCTCAGTTTGAAAAAATCTTAAAGCAACATCCAGAATATGAGTCCGCGATGAGAAGCTGGGCGTCTTTTTTAATTCAAAGAAAAAAAATTGAGGTGTTGGGAGCGACTCTTAAAACATTTAACAAGAAGAATCCCAACAATCTTTGGGGTGCAGTGGAGCTAGCTAAACTTCTCTGGCTTGTGGGAGACACTGACGGCGCACTTGAGCGAATGGAAATCATCACGAAAGAAAGCGGGTCAAACTTCGCAAGGTTCTACTCTGCCTATTTTTTTGATCTTGCCGGGAAGCATGAAAAAACAAGAAGTTTGCTATCGGAAGCGAAAGAGCCCGTACTTGATATAGATTTCCATGTTGGTCTCTCATTTTTCAAAGAGAATAAGTTGGCCGAGGCAATTCAGTACTGGCTGAAAGTTCCCGTTGAGTCACCCCTGTACTTTAAAGCTCAAGTCAACGCTGCTCTTGCGTTTGAACAACAGAATAATATCGAAAAGGCTAAAGAGATTTTGAGCGCACTCACTCCCCCAGTTGAACATAAAAAGAATATTGAGAAGAAGCTTGTTTCTTTGGCCACGAACGAGGAGCGCAAACCGGCTACGGCTACTCTTGGTGAACTTTCCTATTTCATCAACTGGAATATGCCTCAATTATGAAAACTCTATTCTTAACCACTTTGATGATGCTCGTCGGTTCTTCTACCTACGCTCAGTCGGTCGAAGAAGGTCGGTATATCGGCCTGCAGTCAGGATATGGAATGCTGTCATCGAGCCTTTCTGGATCAGGCTTCAATTCAGATTTGCCCGACAAAGGTGGCTTGATTTACGGAATTGATTTTTCGTATCAAAATCCTGACAGCGAAACTCAGTACAACCTCAAATATGACAAAACCTCAGTTGATCAAACTGCACCAACAGGTGTGACCCCAACAAGTCTTTCGGTGTTTCGTGAGGAATTCAGATTTGTAATTTCAATTTCCCCCTGGGATTCTGGAAAATTTGAAAATTTACGCATTGGTTTTGGATATGGAATTTTGCAAACAGGAGCGACGAATACGTCGCCGAACAATGTTTTAACAAAGCAGTCTAGCCAAGGTCTTCTATTCAACGCTTCTTACAAAATGAAACTAAAATCTGATTGGTCGATGCTTTCTGAGTTTTTGATTTACCTTCCTCACCAGACCAAAGAGTCGCAGCAGATCACAGGTTACAATCCGGAATTTATCGGCGCCGAAATAAAATTTTTAGCGGAGTGCCCACTATCAGATGACATCGTTGGATTTGCTGGAGCTAGCTATAGAATGGATCAAGTTTCCTACGACGGATCTGTTAGCCGAGGTGTGACAGGCGGACAAGACACTAGAACTCAGCTCGCGATTCCCGTCGGAATCAAGATTGGATACTGAAATGAGGATATTTATGGGGAAAAGCTACTTTGTATTTCATCTACTTTTTGCGATCTTTCTCGTCGCGAGCACAGGCTGCAACAAAGATGCAAGCGTATCAAACCTCTCTTCTGAGTCGAGCGAAAGCTCCGGCAGCTCGGCCAACACTTGTTCTTCTCCCAGCACATCAGTGATTTGGCGAGGAGAGAGATCCAACGCAACGACGGTGGCAGTACGAGGTCTCTGGTCAGACATTAAGATAATTCCGAGCACAACATATCCTGCCTCCGTCTATACTGACGCAGGATGTGCGTGCATTCGCTACACCTACTGGAATGGAACTGATTGGCAGACTGAAATAGTGTCTGCGGGAAGCACAACATCATTTACACACGTTCGTCTCGCATTTTTAAGCACTGGGATTCCAGTTGTAGTTTGGTCAAATTCAACAACAACCTTGCAACTCGCGATTCGAAACTCCGCAAGTTTAACGACAGAAGGCAGTTGGACAATCACGAATCTAGATACCGCAGGAACAGCGATTCGTGCAGTTGATATTAAAGTCAATCCCTCTGACCAAGTCGCAATTGTTTATGCGAGAAATACAGCTGGAAGTTCACATTTAATCCTCTGCACTTCGGGTTGCTCATCTGGCGCAAACTATTCATCACCGTCTACGACACTTGGTACAGTTGGAACAAACCCACACTCACTCGGACTTGGGTGGTGTTACTCAGGAACGACCTACTACCCGGTCGTTGCTTTGACTGGAGCTGCGAACTCAAGCTTTGCAATTTGTCGTCAATCAACTCTTTCAAGCTGTCTAACTGGAATTGCAAATTGGGCTGGCGGCGCCGTTCAGACTTTAACCGGCACTGGTGCAAACCGAGTAACCGTTCAGTTAGCAATTGACGATACAACATCTGACGCTCCCGTAAGGGCAATTGCTCATAACGGATCTGGGCTTGCAATTTATCAGTCTGCATTTGCTGGCGGTGGTTGCGCTGCTGGCACCGTTGGAGCAATCGCGTCCGGTGGAACGATTTCCGGCACAGCCGCAAATAGTGGAAATGGTTTTCTCGCACTTGAGAGAGTGACTGGTAATAACTATCACTTAGTCGCAAACGAAACGACAACAAGCGTTCGCTATTACAACACAACAGGAGGCTCCTTCACCTCTTGGAATGCGCAAGGAACTGTCGCAACTGCGACACTTGCTGCCGCAGGGACAACTCGTGGAGGACTGGCAGTAGACGCTTCATTATCACAAGCATACACAACATTTGCCAAAACAACTGCGGCCGCGCCATTTAACGGAAATCTTGTTTTCGGATGGATTGAAAATACAACTGTTGCTTCTAATAGTGCCACTGCTGAATATTACGAGACTCCGTTAACTATAGACGGACAACTTCAGATGACAGCAAGCCAGATTCCAAATATCTCGGTCAACGCAACATCTAGTGGAACACCTGGCGCAGTTTTTGTGGACTATTCATCTAATGCTGCGACGACTGGAACACTGAGGTATGGACTTCGCACTGGATCATCTGCTTCAGACAACTGGAATATTCGTGCAGTTCCTATTGTCGGACAACCTCAAGCCGTATCACTTGTATTTGATAGCAACGACAAGCCATGGATAGGATTCTATGATCTGCAATCCTTGCGGTTTAGAGTTGCGACAAATTCTGAAACTGACGGCACTGGGATTTGGTCAACCTACTATTTTCCATTTAGAACTGCCGTTACAGCAGCGACAGCACCGGCCTATCACAGTGTCGCACTTGCCATGGACAGAACGGCGACCTCAGTAACTCCGGTGATGATTGTTGGGGTGGCAAATCACGGAACAGTCGCGAACACAGGAATTTGGTCAGCAAGGCTTGATCCAGCAACTGGAAATTGGTCGAATGTTACACAAATCGAGTCGACGAATCTTGCCAACTCAAACTCTAATCTCACGGCAGATTTTGACACGAACGGAAATATTGTTGTCGCCTATTATGACCGCAGTGCTAACAACCGTGTTGAATATTCTCAAAGTACAAACGGAGCGGTGACTTGGTCCGCATCGACAAATGTGACTGCACTCACCGCTAGTGGCATGGGAGCAAAGATAAAACTCAATCCAGCGACGTCACGTCCTGCAATTACTTATTATGACAGGGCTAACAATAGAGTTTACTACTCTTATTGCACGTCAACCCTTGCAAGTTGCACAAGCCTTGCAAACTGGTCTTACTCTTTCGTTGAGAACCTCACGGCAGGCGTAAGCGGACTGGCCGCAACTTCAGACGGTCTTTTAAATACTGGTCTTACTTTTACGAGTGCCGGTACTGCCTATGTTGCGTATCCAATTGGTGCGGGAAACTCAGGAGTACTTGCGCTCAATAACAACAGCTCGGGAAGTTTCCCACTGTCATCGACGCTGGTCGCCGCAAAAAACTCCAGTACGATTTTAAACTCGGCCATTTCTGCGATCAATTTTGCTCAACCGGGTTGGAACGTGGATTCGGTACGAACCTCGACAGGCTCACTTCATTCACTTTTTATTGGAGCGGGAAATTGGCTTTATGGGACAAGCTGTGGTGATTAAATAGGCGCCTGTATCCGATGATCTACTAACGTTTTCTCTTTATCGCCCCAGTTGCGGCCTCAAACTCTTTGGGGTCAACGCTTGGACGAGCGAGTAATCCTTTTACCTGCATATAAAGTGATCCATAGCCTTCGATTCCGGCTTGGACAACTCCTTGAAAGAATCGAACTTGATGTTCGCCAAGAGAGTCAGCAAACTTCTTGTTCACTTCCAATTTCATTCCTCTACCCTCGGACGAAATCTTGTAGATAGCATCCTTAGTGCCCCCATTCATCGAGCATGAAAGGCCGGCCTTTAGCTCATCCACCACATGCGCAAATTCCGGTTTAGTCAAAAGTTCTTCGGCTACTTTTGACTCTGTGAATCTACGCCATACCGAGTGCCTAATTGCCTTTTCTTCTGAATCAAGAGCATCAACGCCAGCAAAAGGCGTAGCTCTAAGCTTCTCTTCCGTAGAATTTCGTTTGGGTTTTCGATTGTCTGGTGGCTTTGGCATGGGCACTCCGTTTAGTTTAAAGTCTACAGCCACCCAGGTGAAGCGTCAAAGATTTAGCAGTGATCCTGATGGTTTAGAGATTGTCATTCGATGCTAGTGGCACCCCATTTTAGCTGAAATTAGCTATAAAGAGCTTATATTAGCTTGTGGAGCAACATGAACACGCAATATATCGACATCAATGAATACAAATTTAAATCTCTTCGAAAGCACATGAATCCGATCTATTGGGAGCTTCGAAGAAATGAAGATCGCCCCATTGAGGAAAAAGAAGAGATTGTTCGAATCCTTATCTCTCGTTTCTTTAAGCGTATGCGTGAATACAGAGGTGTATCCATTGAGCGCATCGCCAAGAGCTCAAACCACAATACGGAAGTAATTCAGGAATTTGAAGATGGGCAAATCCGCTCAACCGCTCTCCTCGAAAGAGTCTATTGCCAAGAATGCACAGCCCAACACGAACAAGATTACTTCAATCGCCGCTTGTTTGAATTTGCTAACCCAGAAACAAGAGAGAGCAAAAAAGATATTGCTCTGGATCTTGTTCGCAGATTTGGGATTCTGATTCCAGACGTGGATTTCAGCCGTATCAAGTCACAATCAGCAGACGTAATCGAGTTTTCGCCTAGGAATAGAAATCAATAAAGAGACATGGTTCAAATGAACCAAACTCTGATTTCGTATTTCCTTTATTAAACAGATACTTACATATTTCGATCTGCCTGGTGACAATACGACCATGCACTTCTTACACGGCAAGGCCTTCAAAAGTCGGCCTATGCCAACGTCAAATCGAACCAAACTAAATCAGGGCTGTTTTGCTGTGTCCAAATTCTAGGCACCGAATTTGTAATACCTCCTAGTGGCGCGGGGGTAAGCCATGAAACACAACATCCTACTCATAGACGATGATTCATCGGTCCGTTCATCGATGAAGACGTTTCTTGAGGACGAAGGCTTCTTCGTCAAAGCCGTGGAGACCGGTGACGAAGGCATCGCCCTTGTTCGGCAAAAAGTTGTCCCCTTCTCACTGGCGCTTGTGGACTATCATATGC
>ENA-UOUJ01001823-UOUJ01001823.1-activated-sludge-metagenome-genome-assembly--contig:-NODE-1823-length-10503-cov-4.503733_pt1 | contig 10503 bp, 8 predicted proteins | sample MGYA00249839_ERZ747224 | MGnify/ENA primary metagenome ERZ747224 (study PRJEB28782, sample SAMN03220277) | activated sludge metagenome | biome: wastewater; feature: sewage sludge; material... | reverse complement strand
GCCTTGCGCGCCTTGGCCTCGCCATAGGCCATCGCGCGGTTGATCTCCTTGAGGTCGGCGAGCGTGACCATCATCGCCTTCTCGATGGCGATGGTGGCTTCCTGCTCGGCGATGATCTGGTCCTTGACCTCGCGCAGGCCGCTCGACCACTTCTGCTTGCGCTTGAGCACGTCGTCGACCCAGCCGAGGTTGGTCTGGTTGCCGTCCCATGCGCGGATGAAGTCCTTGCGCGGCATCTTCGCCACGCGCGTGGACAGGTCGAGGATGCGGCGCTCGTGGTCCTTGATTTCGCCGACCACGTCGCGCAGCTTCTTGACCAGCACGTCGGTCAGCGGCAGCGGCAGCTTGAAGGTGACGAAGATCTCGGCCATTTCCTCGCGCAGCTTCAGCACCGGCTTGGCGCTGGGCCCGTTCTTGGCATAGGACTTCTGGAACTTGGCGTAGGTGGCGGCCATCGCCTCCATGCGCCGCGCGACCTCGGCCGGATCGGGGCCGCTGGGGCCGGCATCCTCGGTATCGCCGTTGCTGTCGTCGTCCTCGTCGCTTTCACTGTCGTCCGAACCGTTGCCCGTGTCGTCGTTGGCAGCGCTGGCGGCCGGCGCGGCTTCGCCGTCTTCGTCGAGATCGTTGAAGCCGACCACCACTTCGGCCAGGCGCTTCTTGCCGGCCTTGTGCAGTTCGTACTCCTCCAGCAGCAGCTCGACCGACCAGGGGAAGCTGGCCAGGGCGGCGCCCATCTGGCTCAGGCCTTCCTCGATGCGCTTGGCGATGGCGATCTCGCCCTCGCGGGTCAGCAGCTCGACCGTGCCCATCTCGCGCATGTACATGCGCACCGGGTCGGTGGTGCGGCCGCCCTCGGTGTCGAGCGAGGTCAGCGCGGCGGCGGCTTCCTCGGCGGCGGTTTCGTCGACTTCGCGGCCACTGCCGCTTTCGCCGGCCAGCAGCAGGGTTTCGGCGTCGGGCGCGACTTCGTGCACGTCGATGCCCATGCCGTTGATCATGCCGATGATGTCCTCGATCTGCTCCGGATCGACGAGGTCGTCGGGCAGGTGGTCGTTGACTTCGGCATAGGTCAGGTAGCCCTGTTCCAGCCCCTTGGAAATCAGGAGCTTGATGTCGGACTGCTGGGCTGGACGTTCGTTCGCCATCTGGCGCGCACCGTGGGAAAAGTGAACCCGTAATTATACCATCCCGGAGGCCGGATCCTGCCTGAAGGGAAGGTGTCCGGGCCACCAACGGCCCGGCTGACGATCAGATGGGGCCGGAAACGCCGGTTTCCAGTCCAGCTGCGAGCCAGGCACTGGCGCTCCACCCGTAGGAGCGCCCCATGGGCGCGACCGGTTTGCGGGGAAAGCGGTCGCGGGCATGGCCCGCTCCTACCATCAAGGCGGCGCGATCAGGCGCGCAGCAGGAAGGTCACCGGCCCGTCGTTGACCAGGGACACGACCATGTGCGCGCCGAAGCGGCCGGTCTCCACCGCCCCGGCGTGGCGTGAGCGGCACTCGGCCAGCAGCCGGGCGAAGACCCGCTCCGCCTCGTCCGGCGCAGCGGCGGTGCTGAATCCCGGGCGCATGCCCGAGCGGGTGTCGGCGGCAAGGGTGAACTGGCTGACCAGCAGCAGGCCGCCGCCGGTGTCGGACAGGGAACGGTTCATCCGCCCCCCGTCGTCGGCGAACACCCGGTAGCCGAGCAGGCGCTCGGCCATCCGCGCCACCTGCGCGTCGCCGTCGCCCGGCTCCACCCCGACCAGGGCGAGCAGGCCTGGGCCGATGCGGCCGACGGCTTCGCCCTCGATGGCGACGCTGGCTTCGGTGACGCGCTGGATGAGGGAGAGCATGGCGAGAGTTCGTCGTTGGTAGTTGGTGGTTGGTGCGGATCGCCCCGGCGCCAATCTACCAACCACCAACTACCAACTACCAACCGGCCCCGCACCCGCCCTCGCTACACTCCCCCGCATGACCGCTCTCACCGCCCGCCTGCTGTACGCGCTCGCCGCCCTGGTCGGGCGGCTGCCGTGGCCGGTGCTGCGCCGGCTGGGCGATGCGCTGGCGTGGCTGGGGGTGCGCGCCGGCACGCGCGAGAGCGAGGTCACGCTGCGCAACCTCGAACTCGCCTACCCCGAACTGCTGCCCGGCCAGCGCGAGGAGTGGCGACGCGACGTGCTGCGCAGCACCGCCCTGCAGACCCTCGAAACCCTGCGCCTGTGGACGCGCCCGCACGCCGAGAACCTTGCCCTGATCGGCGAGATCCACGGCGAGGCGCTGTTCGACGACGCCCTCGCCGCCGGTCGCGGCCTGATCGTCGCCGCGCCGCATTTCGGAAACTGGGAGCTGCTCAACCAGTGGCTGGCGGCGAAGACGCCGCTGGCGATCCTGTACAAGCCGCCGGAATCCGCGGTCGGCGAGGCCTTCCTGCGCCTGGTGCGCGCCGATGCCGACGCCGATCGCATCACCCAGGTGCGCGCCGAGGGCGCCGGCGTGCGCCAGCTGTACAAGCGGCTGCAGGGCGGCGGCGTGGTCGGCATCCTGCCCGACCAGCAGCCCAAGGGCGGCGACGGCGAGTTCGCGCCGTTCTTCGGCGTGCAGGCGCTGACCATGACCCTGCTCGGCCGGCTGGCCGGACGCAGCGGCGCGACGGTGCTGTTCGCGTGGTGCGAACGGCTCGGGCCCGGCGCCTACGCGCTGCGCATCGAGGCCGCCTCGCCCGGCATCGACTCGGCCGATCCGCTCGTCGCCACCACAGCCCTCAACGCCGACGTCGAACGCATCGCAAGACGCGATCCGGCGCAGTACCAGTGGACCTACAAGCGCTACAAGGCGCGACCGCCGGGCAGCGGCGAGAGCCATCCCTACGCAGACCTGGAACGTCGATGAGCGAAGCCGACTCCCCGCCGCAGGACGATGCGCCCACCGCGCCGCCGCAAGGCTGGCAGCCGCTGCCGCCGCGCGCGCGCCGCCTGTTCGTGCTCGGCAACGCCTTCGGCCTCGGCCTGCTGGCGCTGGGCCTGCTGATCCCGATCGGACTGCTGCTGCGCGACACGCTGCTGGCCCTGCCGCTGGCGCTGGCGGTGCTGGTGCTGCTGCCGGGCTGGGGCGTGTGGCTGGCGTACCGGCAATACGCCAACACGCGCTGGCGCCTGGACAGCGACGGCTACGCCCTGCGCCGCGGCCGGCTGTGGCAGCAGGAAACCTTCGTGCCGAGATCGCGCGTGCAGCACCTCGACATCCAGCGCGGGCCGATCGAACGCCGCTTCGACCTGGCCACCCTGGTGATCCACACCGCCGGCACGCGCCACAACGCGGTATCGACCGCGGGCCTCGCCGCCGACGATGCCGAGCGCCTGCGCGACCAGCTGGCGCGCTGGATCGAGACCGATGACGACGCCTGAGGCACCACCGTCAGCCGCCGCGGCCGAGGAACGGCGACTGCATCCCTGGTCGTGGCTGTTCGTGCTGCTCGGTTCGCTGCGCCAGTTCCTGATCCCGCTGCTGGTGCTGGTGGTCTTCGGCGGCCGCCGCGAGGACGGCGTGCAGCTCGTCGCGGCCGGCGTCGCGGTGGCGATACTGGCGCTGGTCTCGGTATGGCGCTACTTCACCTACCGCTACCGCATCGACGGCGACAGCCTGTTCATCCGCAGTGGCGTGCTCGAACGCAGCCTGCGCCAGGTGCCGTTCTCGCGCATCCACAACGTCGAACTGCGGCAGACCCTGCTGCATCGGCTGTTCGGCGTGGCCGAGGTCAAGCTCGAGTCGGCCGGCGGCACGAAGCCCGAGGCGCAGATGCGGGTGCTCAAGCTCGACGACGCGCTGGCGCTGGAGCGGCTGATCCGCCATCGCGGCCCCGGCGCCGACACCGCCGCCGAGGTCGACGCCCCCGACGCGGGCGAACCGCTGCTGGCGCTGTCGACCGGCGAGATCGTGCGCCTGGGGCTGATCTCCAACCGCGGCATGATCGTGGTCGGCGCCGCGTTCGCGCTGGCCTGGCAGGTGCTGCCCGACAACGCCTTCCGCCAGGTGTTCGACTACGTGCGGCGCGAAGCCTTCGGCTATGCCGCCCAGCTCAACGGCGGCTGGGCCTCGACCGCGCTGGCGCTGGCCGGCCTGGTGCTGCTGGCGCTGGTGCTGCTGCGCGCGTTCTCGGTGCTGCTGGCGCTGCTGCGCTACCACGGCTTCGAACTGCGCGAGCACGGCCGCCGCCTGACCGTCGAGCGCGGCCTGCTGGCGCGCGTGCGCAGCAGCGTGTCGCGGCGACGGATCCAGGCGTGGACGCTGCGCGAAAGCCTGCTGCATCGGCTGTTCCGACGCCGCTCGCTGGGCATCGACACCGCCGGCTCGCACGGCGGCGACGGCGAACAGCAGCGGCGCGACCCGCCCGAACTGGCGCCGATCGCCACGCCCGAGGCCTGCGACGCGCTGCTGCGCCACCTGCTCGACGGCGTCGACTGGCCACCCGCGGACTGGCGGCCGCTGCATCGGCACGCGTGGCTGCGGCTGCTGCTGGGCGACGTCGTGTTCGCCGCGCTGCTGGCCGCGGGACTGGGCTGGTACTTCGGCCCCTGGGGCCTGCTCGGCCTGCTGTGGCTGCCCTGGGGCTGGCTGCTGGCGACCCGGCACGCGCGCTTCGCCGGCTACCACGTCGACGCGACATTGGTTGCGGTGCGCGAAGGCTGGTGGTCGCGACGCTGGCGCTTCGCCGAGATCGACAAGCTGCAGGCGCTGAGCCTGCAGCAGTCCCCGCTCGACCGCCGCTTCGGCATGGCCTCGCTGTGGCTCGACACCGCCGGCGCCACGCCGATGTCGGTGCCGCTGCGGGTGCGCTACCTGCCGGAGGACGAAGCGCGTGCGCTCGCCGCGACGCTCGGCGCAGAGGTCGCGCGCAGGAAACTGCGCTGGTAACCACCGCGCGATCAATGAAGACAGTTGTAGGAGCGGGCCATGCCCGCGACTCGCGGCGACCGGGACATCATCGTTACCCGGTCGCGCCCATGGGGCGCTCCTACGCCATTTCATTTTTTGCGAGTGGGCGTCAGTCGAGCCGCAAGCCAATCAGCCGACGATAGAAGCTTTCCAGTTCCTCACTCTTGTTCTCGACGCGCATGCCGTCGAGCGGGTAGCTCCGCCGCGCCGGCCGCATCGTCGCCATCGCATCCAGCGCCGCGACCAGCGGGCCAACCTCGCCCGTCGGCACCAGCGGCGTACCGATCAGCGGAGCAAGATGCCGCGCGCCGCCGGTCTCGGTCGCGATCACCGGCAGGCCGGCCTGCATCGCCTCCAGCAACACGAGGCCGAACGGTTCCTCGCGCGAGGGGCTGACGAAACAGTCGAACGCCGCCAGCCAGTCTTCCGGCCGCTCGACGAACCCGGGCATCGCCACCGTGCCGCCGGCCTGCGCCCGCAGCGCATCCAGCAAACGCCCGCCGCCGACCAGCGCCAGTCGGGCACCGGCAGGCGCCGCGCGCGCGTAGGCTTCCAACAGCACGTCCATGCCCTTGCTCGGCTCCATCCTGCCGAGTGCGCCGAACAGGTACTCGTCCGGTCGCACGCCGATCGCGCTGCGGATCCGTTCGCGGGCGCCGTCGGCCGCGGCCCGCGGCATCACCCAGTTGTCGATCTGCACCGAACGCGAACGCAACGGCTCGGGAATCGCCGGAAGCTGCCACGGCGCGATGGCGACCAGTCCATCCAGGTGGGCGTGCTGTTCCGGGGAATAGTCGATGTGCAGCGTCGCCAGCCGCGGGAATCCCGCCACGCCACGCAGCGCGCGCGAGGCCGAGCCGAGGTGGGCGTGGGCGATGTCCGGGCGCAGCCTGCGGACCAGCGCCCGCGCATGCGGGACCGACGGCCAGCGCGCGACCAGGTCATGGACCAGCAGGACCTCCACGCGCGGATCGACCCGGTGAGCGATCGCGTCCACGCGCGCCTGCGCGGCCTTGCGCCGCAGGATGAGCGTGACCCGGTGGCCCGCCGCGGCCTGGGCGGCGCTGAGTTCGATCACGTGGCGCTCGGTCCCCGCGAAACGCGCGGTCAGCAGGAGGTGGGCGATATGCATGGAGTGTCCGGCGCAGGCTTGCGTCGCATTCTCGCGCATCGGCGCCGATGCGCGCGCTGCCGGCCACGCACACGTACCCGCGTGAGCCACCGCCGCGCCTGCGGTACGCTGGCGACCCGTTCCCGGACATGACTCCATGCCGCCTGCCCGTTCCCGCCATCGGCCAAGGACAAGCGCATGAGCGCACCCCCTTTGATCGTCCGCTGCGGCGCCTTCGGCGACATGGTCATGCTGAGCACGCTGATGCGGCTGGTGTCGGCGCGCTACGGCAGCAAGGTGGACGTGGTCAGCTCCGGCGGCTGGACGCCGCCGCTGCTCGAACGCGAACCCACGCTAGGCCACCTGCAGATGGTGACCAGCCGCAAGACGCCCTACCTGCTGTGCCCCAGCCAGTGGGCGCTGGTGCGCTGGCTGCGTGAACGCGGGCGCGGCCCTGTCTACCTGGGCGACATCGACGCCGAGATGCGCGCGCTGCTGCGCCGCGGCGGCGTGCGCGACGAGGACATCGTGGCGCGGCCGCCGGCGGAGGAGGACGCGCCGGTGCTGTGGCCGGATCGCTGGCTCGCGCTGGGCATGCAGGATCCGGCGCACGCCTGGCCGACGGTCGCCGTCGACGCCGCGCAGTTCCGCCTGCCGCGATTGCTGGTGACCGAAGCCGAACGCGCGGCATTCGCGCAGTGGCGCGAAGCGAAACAGCTGCACGGCCCGCTGGTGCTGTTCCAGCCCGGCAACAAACGCACCCACAAGCGCGGCAAGGTGATGACCGCCGACCATCCCAAGCACTGGGACGCCGCCAACTGGGCGGCGGTGGCGAACGCGGTGCTCGCCGACCTGCCCGACGCACAGGTGGTGCTGTGCGGCTCGCCGCCGGAACAGGACGTGCTCGAGGACATCCGCCTCGCCGCCGGCGGCAACCCGCGCGTGCACAACTGCGCCAACGAACTGCCGATCCCGCGCCTGCTGGCGCTGATCGAACAAGCGCACAGCATGGTCTCGGTCGACACCGGCCCGGCACACGCCGCGGCGGCGCTCGGCTGCCCGCTGGTGGTGATGTTCGGCGCGGCTTCGCCGGAGAAATGGCGGCCGATCGGGCCGGGCGAGATCGTGGTACTGGGCGGTGATCGCGGCGCTGCCAGCCGCGTGTCCGACATCGCGGTCGAGACCGTGATCGCGGCCTGGCGGAAGCTGCCTACGCGCGCCTGAGCCCTACTCGCAGTCAGGATTGGCGCAGGAGCGCCCCATGGACGCGACCGGCTGGCGACGGTGCCCGAGCTGCTCTGGTCGCGGGCGTGGCCCGCTCCTGCATGATCGTTCCTGGTCGCTCGTTGGCCTGGCCCTTCAGCGCACCGATTCCAGCGCACCCGGCACGTCCACCGCGGCCGGCGGCGTCGACGCGGGCAGCGGCGCCTCCTGCTTGACGATCCCGTGCGGCGTCCAGGTCCGGCGTTCGGCCCGCGTCTGCGCGCGGATCGCCAGGTTCGCCTGCACCGATTCGGCGGTCTTGTGGTCGCGGGCGTGATCGAGGTGCAGGCAGATCGCCTTGTGCCGGACCTGCTTGCCGCGGATGCCGGCGTTCTCGAGCCGCTCGCCAAGCTCGCGGTCCGGGCCGCCGTACTTCATCCGCTCGTCGTAGCCGTTGACGGCGAGCAGGTCGGCCTTCCACGCCGAGGAGTTGCAGTTGTCGAACGTGGCGCCCGCGGGCGTGATCGCGTCGAGCACGCGCGCCGTCACCGGGCTCGCGCCGAGCTTGCGCCGGTTCGTGCCGGCCAGTCGCTCGAAGGACTGCAGCCAGTCGGGCTCGAAGCAGCGGCCGGCGGCGATGTCCACGAGCGTGATGCGCTTGCTCAGTTCCATGCCGAGTTTGCAGTAGCCGCCAGAGAGGAAACGACCTGGCTCGGCCAGGCGCGCGTGGCTGGCGACGAAGTCGCGGCGCGGGATGCAGTCGCCATCGGTGAACAGCACGTAGTCGTGCGCCGCCGCCGGGATCGCCATGTTGAGGACTTCCTGGCGCCGGTAGCCGTCGTCCTCGTTCCGGACGTGGCGCAGCGGCACCGGATAGCCAGGGGCATGCCGCGCGACCAGATCGGCGGTGGCCGCGCGCGAGCCGTCGTCGGCAACGATCACTTCGAAGCCGCGATGGGTCTGCAGTGAATAGCCGAACAGCACCTTCTCCAGCCATTCTTCGGCGTTGCAGGTGCTGACGATGACCGAGATGCGCAGCATGCGGCCCCTTGCGATGGCGACGGTTCCGGCGACGGCTCCCCGTGCGATGCGGATGACCGCCGGGAGCGCCTCGTTTCGATCGTATCGACCGCCCCGTGACGACGACCTCGCGCCGGCTTCACGTTGCGCAATGCCCGTTCAGGAAGGCCCGCGCCGCAGCCAGGCGCTCAGGCGCGCGTGACGATCGCGTAGAAGAAGCCGTCCATGCCGCGTTCGCCCGGCAGTCGCTGGCGGCCGTCGCCGGTGTCGCGGCCGAATGCTTCGGGCAGGGCTCCGGCCCGCGCGGCGGGCGTGCGCGCGAGGAAGGCCGCGACCTGCGCCTGGTTCTCGGCCGCGAGGATCGAGCAGGTGGCGTAGAGCAGCGTGCCGCCCGGCGCCAGCAGCGGCCACAGCGCATCGAGCAGGCGCGCCTGCAGGGCGGTGAGCGCGGCGAGGTCGGATTCGCGCCGGTGCAGCAGCACGTCGGGCTGGCGGCGGACGATGCCGGTGGCCGAACACGGGGCGTCGAGCAGGATCGCGTCGAAGGGCTCGCCGTCCCACCAGGCAGCGGTGTCGGTGGCGTCCGCGGCGAGCAGGCGCGCATCGTTGCCGACGCCGAGGCGGTCGAAGGTCTCGCGCACGCGGCGCAGGCGGCGTTCGTCGACGTCGAGCGCGGTCAGGCGCAGGGTCGGGTCGCGTTCGAGCAGGTGCGCGGACTTGCCGCCGGGCGCGGCGCAGGCATCCAGTATTTTCCTTCCCGAAACTGGTGCACCGGGCGGCGGCGACAGCGCGTCGGCGACGCGTTGCGCGGCGACATCCTGCACCGACACGTCGCCGTCCACGAAGCCCGGCAGGGCCGTTGGTGAGACCGGCGTGTCGATGCGCAGCGCATCGGGCAGGTCGTCTGCGGAATGCGCTTCGATCCCGGCCTCGCGCAGGCGCTGCGCGTATGCGTCCACCGATGTGCGCCCGCGGTTCACCCGCAGCCAGGTTGGCGCGGGCATGGCGCTGACGGCGAAGATCGCATCGGCATCATCCTGCCAGTCGGCGCGGACCCGCGCGCGCAGCCAGTCCGGCCATGCCGCCTCGGCGTCGGCCCGCGGAATGCCTTCGCGCTGCGCGCGACGCAGCAGGGCATTGACCATGCCGGCCTGGTGCTGGCGACCCAGCGCACGCGTCGCCTCGACCGTCGCCGACAGCGCGGCGTGCGCGGGCAGCTCCATCGCGTCCAGCTGGGCGAAGCCGGCCAGCAGCAGCGCGCGCAGCTCGCCGTCCTTCGCGCCGGGCGGCGTCTGCATCCACGCGCGCAGGGCCGCGTCGTAGCGCGCGCGCTGTCGCAATGCGGCGAAGCAGATGGCTTCGAGCAGGGCGCGGTCGCGCGGATCGGCAAGCTTCGGCAGCGCGCTGGCGAGTTCCGCCTTGAGCGAGCGACCGCGCAGCACGGCAGCGAGGACGCGGGCGGCGGCGACGCGGACTTCGACGCCGGGTTGGAGGGCTTTCGCCATGGTGCTCGCTCAAATTCGTGTCAAAAGCTCACATTCCCGTCATCCCCGCGAAGGCGGGGACCCAGTGTCTTCAAAGCCTTTGAAGAACAAAGACGCTGGATCCCCGCCTTCGCGGGGATGACGGCACTTTTCCAGCGCAGCGCTAGCCCACCACCAGGTCGCGCCGCGCATTCAGATAGTCGGCGGCGGTGATCACCTTGCCGCCGGCGCGCTGCAGCGCGCGGATGCGCAGTGCGCCCTCGCCGCAGGCAACGTCGATGCCGGCCTTGCCCGCGAACAGCACGCTGCCCGGCGCGGCGCCATGCGCCAGCGGCAGCGCCAGCGCGCCGTGGATGCGCAGGCGTTCACCGGCGACCTCGGCTTCCGCAACCGGCCACGGATCGAAGGCGCGCACCTTGCGCGCCAACACCTCGGCCGGCTGCGTCCAGTCCAGGCGTGCTTCGGCCTTGTCGAGCTTGTGCGCGTAGGTCGCGCCCTCGTCCGGCTGCGGCCGCGGCGCCGGGCGCACGCCGGCGCGCAGCAGCGCCAGGCCGTCGGCCAGCACCTGCGCGCCGATGTCGGACAGGCGCGCGTGCAGCTGTCCGCCGGTCTCGTTCTCGCCGATCGGCGTGGCCTGCGACAGCAGCACCGGGCCGGTGTCCAGGCCGGCCTCCATCTGCATCAGGCACACGCCGGTCTCGGCGTCGCCGGCCTCGATCGCGCGCTGGATCGGCGCCGCGCCGCGCCAGCGCGGCAGCAGCGAGGCGTG
>ENA-UOUJ01001822-UOUJ01001822.1-activated-sludge-metagenome-genome-assembly--contig:-NODE-1822-length-10515-cov-9.205067_pt1 | contig 10515 bp, 9 predicted proteins | sample MGYA00249839_ERZ747224 | MGnify/ENA primary metagenome ERZ747224 (study PRJEB28782, sample SAMN03220277) | activated sludge metagenome | biome: wastewater; feature: sewage sludge; material... | reverse complement strand
ACCGGCCGTTCCAGATGGTTCTCGGCGACGGCGTCGTGCGCAACGATCTCGCCGTCACCTTCCGCGGCGAGCACGCGACGTTCGACCTCGGCTCGGCACTGCTCGGGAACGCGAGCTCCCACCACGACATCACGATGGTGGTCGATCACGCCGTGCCGAGCTGCACGAGCCGCGAGTTGGTGAAGACCGTGCTGCGCGACCGCGCGCGGGCGGTGTTCCAGGGTAAGGTGATCGTGCGCCCCGACGCGCAGAAGACGGACGGCAAGCAGATGGCGCAGGCGCTGATGCTCTCGCCGGACACCGAGTTCAACAGCAAGCCGGAGCTCGAAATCTACGCCGACGACGTGGTCTGCGGCCACGGCTCGACATCGGCGGAGATCGATCCGGAGCTGGTGTTCTATCTTCAGTCGCGCGGCATTCCGCTCGCGGAAGCGCAAGCCATGCTGGTCGAGAGCTTCGTCGGCGAAGCGATCGACAAGGCGGAGCCGGAAGCGGTGCAGGACGCACTCCGTGCGCTTGCGCGCGGGTGGCTCCAGGGCGACGCTTAGAGAAGCGCCCGTGAGGCCGACATTCCCCTCCCCGTTATGGCGGAGCCATGCTCCGCATGGACATGGGGAGGGATTAGGGGTGGGGGGGGGAAGCCCGGCAGCAGACGGTCTGGGATCCCCCCCCTCCTAACCTCCCCCACGAGGGGGGAGGGATAGGTTGCATACGATGCAGGGGTGCTGCCCCAAAGTGAAGGACTGCACCATGACGGCGGCGACACAGAAGAAGTCGAAGAAGGTGCAGGCCCCCGTGGCCGCCGGCCCCTTCGACGTGGAGCGCATCCGCACCGATTTCCCGATCCTCTACCGGGAGATCTACGGCAAGCCGCTCATCTATCTCGACAACGGTGCCTCGGCGCAGAAGCCGCTTTCCGTCATCGAGGCGATGGATCACGCCTACCGCTTCGAATACGCGAACGTGCACCGCGGGCTGCATTACCTCTCGAACACGGCGACGCAGCGCTTCGAAGAGGCGCGCGAGGTCACGCGCCGCTTCCTCAACGCGCCGAAGGCCGATCAGATCATCTTCACGCGCAACGCGACCGAAGCGATCAACCTGGTGGCATCCTCTTTCGGCGCGCTCGAGATCGGCGAAGGCGACGAGATCGTGCTCTCCATCATGGAGCATCACTCGAACATCGTGCCCTGGCACTTCCATCGGGAGCGCCGCGGCGCCGTGCTCAAGTGGGCGCCGATCTCGGACGAAGGCGAACTTCTGCTCGACGAGCTCGATCAACTCATCACGCCGCGCACGAAGATCGTCGCCATCACGCACATGTCGAACGTGCTCGGCACGGTGGTGCCGATCAAGGAGGTGATCGAGATCGCGCACGCGAAGGGCGTGCCGGTGCTCGTGGACGGCAGCCAGGCGGCCGTGCACCTTCCCGTCGACGTCGTGGACCTCGATGCCGATTTCTATGTCTTCACCGGCCACAAGACGTACGGGCCTTCGGGCATCGGCGTGCTCTATGCCAAGCAGAAGTATCTCGACATCATGCCGCCGTACCAGGGCGGGGGCGAGATGATCGAGCTCGTCGAGGTGGACCGCATCACCTACGGCAAAGCCCCTCACCGCTTCGAGGCCGGAACGCCGGCCATCGTCGAGGCGGTGGGATTGGGCGCTGCCCTCTCCTACATGATGCAGGTGGGGCGCGACCGGATCGCGGAGCATGAAGCCGAGATCGGCGGCTATGCGTTCGAGCGTCTTCAGGAGGTGCCGGGGCTCACGATCCATGGCACGGCACCGGGCAAGGGCGCGATCCATGCGTTCTCGATCGACGGGCTGCATCCGCACGATGTCGCGACCATCATCGACCGGGGCGGCGTCGCGATCCGCGCAGGCCACCATTGCGCGCAGCCCTTGATGGAGCGGCTCGGCGTCTCGGCCACCTGCCGGGCGTCGTTCGCAATGTACAATACCAAAGCGGAGGTGGACGCGCTCGTCGCCGCCCTCCTCCGCGCCCGAGACTTTTTTGCTTGAGGAACGCTAGGGCCGTATCATGACGGAACAGGTCGAGATCGACGACAAACCCGCCGGGAGCGAGAACCTTCCGGAAGCGAAGCCGACCGAGGCAGCAGAGGCCGATACTTCCCCGGCGGCCGAGACGCAGCCGGCCGACGCTCCCGTCGAGGGCGTGTCCACTCTGCCGCCCGAGGAGATCGAACGCCTCACGGGCGACATCATCGCTGCCCTCAAGACCGTGTACGACCCGGAGATCCCGGCCGACATCTACGAGCTTGGCCTGATCTACAAGATCGACATCAACGACGACCGGGAGATTGCGGTCGAGATGACGCTGACGGCGCCGGGCTGTCCGGTGGCTGGCGAGATGCCGGTCTGGGTGGAGAATGCCGTCAGCGCGGTTCCCGGCGTTTCGGGCGTGACGGTCACGCTGACCTTTGATCCACCGTGGGACCAGAGCCGTATGTCGGACGAGGCGCGCCTCGCGCTCAATATGTTCTAGCTTTCATCCGCCGGAGCCGGCCCGGATTCTCAAAGGCGCGGAGCGTTGCCGGCGCACATCTCGCAATGGGCGGCCGCTCACGCTATATTTCGCTCAAGCTTCGGTATTTCCGGCCTTGAGCCCCAGGACAGCACTCATGACCGAAAAGACGATCGCAACGCCGACCCGCCGCCCCCGGCCGAAGGTCATGACGCTGACGCCCGCAGCCGCGGAGCGCGTGCGCGCCATCATGACGTCGAAGGGGCCGGACATCGCCGGCCTCAAGATCGGCGTAAAGAAGGGCGGATGCGCCGGCATGGAGTACACGATGACGTGGGCCGATCGCGTCGACAAATTTGACGAAGTCGTCGAGCAGGACGGCGCGCGCGTGATCGTCGATCCGCAGGCCGTGCTGTATCTGCTCGGCACCCAAATGGACTATAAAACGGACAAGCTGTCGGCGACATTCGTCTTCAACAATCCGAACCAGCAGGGCGCCTGCGGATGCGGCGAGAGCGTCAATCTCGTGCCGGCGCACCAGGACACGGACGAGGCGGCGCAGTAGCGCCCCGCCTTTCGCAAGGCTCGCCCGCCGTCACTCTCAAATCGCGACCTGCGTGCCGACTTCCACCACGCGGTCGGTGGGGATCCTGAAATACGTCGTCGCGTCTTCGGCGGTGCGCGTGAGCCAGATGAACAGCCGCGTCTGCCAGCGCGGCATCTCCGACTTCGAGCTCGGCCTCAACGACCGGCGGGACAGGAAGAACGACGTCGCGCCGATGTCGATGTTGAGATCCTTACGTCGGCAGCCTTCGAGAATTTTCGGAATGTTTGGCGATTCCATAAAGCCGTAGGTCGCGACCACGCGCGTGAACATCTCGTTCGAGCGGTCGATATGCACACGCTCGTGGCGCGCAACGCGTGGCTTCGAGGTGTCCGTCGAGATGGAGAGCACCACGTTGCGCTCGTGCAGGACCCTGTTGTGCTTCAGGTTGTGCATCAGAGCCGTCGGCGCCGCGTTGACGTCGGCCGAGAGGAAAACGGCGGTGCCGGGCACGCGTGCCGGAGGCTTGGCTTCGAGCCGGCGCACGAGCCAATCCAGCTCCGTCTCGTCGCGGCGCGTCATGCGCGAAAGAATGCCGTAGCCGCGCATCCACGTGAACATGATCAGGCCCAAGACCGCGGCCACGAACACCGGGAACCACGCGCCTTCGAAAAACTTCATGGCGTTCGCGGCAAAGAACGTCAGCTCGACGACGAGCAGCGGCACCATCAGCGCCGCCACCTTCCACAGCGGCCAGCGCCAGTATTTCCATAGCACGAAGAAAGCGACGAGCGAGTTGATGACGAGGGTCGCCGTCACTGAGACACCGTAAGCGCTTGCGAGGTTCGACGAGGACTTGAAGGTGATGACCGTGAACACGACGCCGATCAGCAACAGCCAGTTGACGCGCGGCAGGTAAATCTGGCCCGCCATCTCTTCCGACGTGTGCCGGACCGCGAAGCGCGGCAGGAGGCCGAGCTGGATCGCTTGACGCGCAAGCGAGAACGCACCCGTGATCACGGCCTGGCTCGCAACGACGGTCGCAGCGGTCGCAAGGATGACCATCGGCACCAAGGCCCACTCGGGGTAGAGGCGATAAAACGGGTTATCGAGTGTGCTCGCGTCTTCGAGCACCAGCGCGCCCTGCCCCATGTAGTTCAGCATCAGCGCGGGAAACACGAAACCGACCCAGGCGACCTGGATCGGCTTGCGTCCGAAGTGGCCGAGATCGGCGTAGAGCGCCTCCGCACCCGTGACGGCCAGAAATACGAAGCCGAAAACGGTCAGGCCCAGCAAGCCATGACTGACCAGGAAGCCGAGCCCGTACCACGGATTGAGGGCAGCGAGCACGGTCGGATTGTCGACGACGTGCGCCAGGCCGCCACCGCCGAGCATGAGAAACCAGACGACGGTCAGCGGACCGAAGAACTGCGCCACGCGCGCAGTGCCGCGGCTTTGCACGGCGAACAGCGCCACGATGATCACGAGAGCCAGCGGCACGACCCATCGTTCGAATACCGGCGACACGAGCATCAGGCCCTCGACGGCGGACAGCACAGAGATTGCCGGCGTGAGGACGGCATCTCCATAGAAGAAGGATGCTCCAGCCACTCCGAGCCCAAGCAGGAGTGGCGAAGTGCGCTTGGCGACCGTGAGCCCCAGCGCCATGAGCGCGAACGTGCCGCCCTCGCCCTTGTTGTCGGCGCGCAGCAGCACGATCACGTATTTCAGCGTGACGATGAGAACGAGGGCCCAGAAGATGAGCGAGAGAACCCCGAACACCGCTTCGCTGCTGGTCGCGCCGCCGCCGCTCGCCGCGCGGACGGCTTCGCGAAACGCATAAAGCGGGCTCGTTCCGATGTCGCCGTAAACGACGCCGATCGCACCGACGACGAGAAGCCAGAAGCGCTTGTCCAATGCCCGGTCGTCGGCATCATGACTGGCGTCTGTGGCCTTGGAGTGTGCCACGATAAAGTTTCCTGCCGCTGCTGCTGCTCGCGCAGCAAAACGCGGCGCTTATACGCCCGTTCCCCGGTGACCGCCACCGACCAATTTCGGGGGAAGCGTGGGTCCCGGCTGGCCTCGGCTAATCCCCCGGCCAATTGTCGCGGATCCAGCGGGAGAGCCCGTCCTCGTCGATCTCGCCGGCTGCGAGGTCGATGATCGCGACGGTCGCCTCTGCAACGTCCGGGGCGAATCCGATGCCGTTTTTCCTCAGGAACGTCATCATGGCCATGAAGGCTGCGCGTTTATTTCCGTCCACGAACGGGTGGTTGCGGGCGAGCCCGAAGGCGTAGGCCGCGGCAAGAACGGCGAGGTCATGCTCGCCGAATGACCATTTGTTCCGCGGCCGCCCGAGGGCCGATTCCAGCATGCCCTCGTCGCGCAGGCCATCGGGACCGCCGAAGGCCGCCAATTGCTCCGCATGAATGCGAACGATCTGGGCTTTCGTGATCCAACGCGGCTCGGTCATTTGGCGAGCGCTTTGAGCGTGTTCCGATACTCCTTCATCACGTCGCGCGCGATGCGCATCGTCTCCTCGTCATCGTCAACGTGGGGCGTAATCGAAATGGTCCTGTCCGGCCCTTCGGTGACGAGGACTTCGTCGCCTTGGGAGAGACCCATGCGTGCAAGCAGCTCCTTCGGCAGGATCAGTCCCGTAGAGTTGCCGATCTTCTTGATTTCGAGCTTCATGGCTGCGCCTCCGCGGTGCGTTATACAGAGTGTATAACATCGGAGCGGATGTTGTACAGATCGTATAACGTGCCCGGGAGGCGGCGATCAGGCCGCCGTCCTCTCCATCTCCTCCAGCTCGTCGATCATGCCTTCGATCACACGGAGGCCCTTGGACCAGAACGAGGGGTCGGTGGCGTCGAGGCCGAACGGCGCCAGCAGCTCCGAATGGTGCTTCGAGCCGCCGGCCTTCAGGAGATCGAAGTACTTCGTGACGAAGCCGGGGTGGGCCTCCTGGTAGAGGCCATAGAGCGAGTTCACGAGGCAATCGCCGAAGGCATACGCATAGACGTAGAACGGCGAATTGATGAAGTGGGGGATGTAGGTCCAGTAGACCTCGTACCCTGGCTTCAGGTCGATGGCCGGACCAAGGCTTTCGCGCTGCACGTCGAGCCAGAACTGGTTGAGCTGCTCGCTCGTCAATTCGCCCTCGCGGCGCGCCTCATGCACCTTGCGCTCGAACTGATAGAACGCGATCTGGCGCACCACCGTGTTCAGCATGTCCTCCACCTTGCCGGCCATCATCGCCTTCCTCTCGCGCGGGCTCTTCGTCCGGTCGAGAAGCGCGCGGAAGGTCAGCATCTCGCCGAAGACGGACGCCGTCTCAGCGAGCGTCAGCGGCGTGGGCGCGAGCAAGGGGCCCTGCGCGCGCGCCAGCATCTGATGCACGCCGTGGCCCAGCTCATGGGCGAGCGTCATCACATCCCGCGGCTTGCCCTGGAAGTTCATCAACACATAGGGGTGCACCGACGGTACGGTCGCGGCCGAGAAAGCGCCCTGCGTCTTGCCCTCGCGCAGCGGCGCGTCGATCCAGCGCTTGTCGAAGAACTCCTTCGCGACGCTCGCCATGTCGGGCGCAAAGGCGCCGTAGGCTTCGAGCACGATCCGCTCCGCCTCGGGCCAGGTGAAGATCTGCTCCGGCTTATCGGGCAGCGGCGCGTTGCGATCCCAGTGAGACAGCTTCTCCATGCCGAGCCAGCGCGCCTTCATGGCGTAATAGCGATGCGACAGCCGCGGATAGGCGGCGCGCACGCTCTCGACCAGCGCCTCCACGACGGGCGCTTCGACGCGGTTGGCGAGATGGCGGCTGTCGGCAACGTCCTTGAAGCCGCGCCAGCGGTCGGAGATCTCCTTGTCCTTCGCCAGGGTGTTCGTGATCAGCGTGAAGAGGCGGATGTTGGCTCCGAACACCTTGGAGAGCGCTTCGGCCGCGGCGCGGCGGCGTGGCTCGGCCGGATCGGACAAGAGGTTCAGGGTTGCTTCGAGTGCGAGAGGCCCGGGCTCTCCTTCCACGTCGAAGCGCAGCCCCGTCATGGTCTCGCTGAAAAGGCGGGTGAAGGCACCGCGCCCGGTCTGGCCTTTCTCGGTGAACAGCTGCTCCAGCTTCTCATCGAGCTGATAGGGCTTTTCTTTCCGCAGATCTTCCAGCCAGGGCTTGAAGCGCTGAAGCGCGGGCACGTTCATCGCGCCTTCGAGAGCCGTTTCGTCGATCTGGTTGAGCTCGAGCTCGACGAAAATGAGGTCGGTCGCGATCCGCGTCAGGCGCTCCGAGATGTCGCCGTAAAACTTCGCGCGGGCGGGATCCGCCTGGTTGGCGGCATAGAGGAGCCCCGCGTACGAGCCGAGCTTGCCCATGAGATCCGAAAGCTGCTCGTAGGCGGCGATGGCGTCCGCAAGGCTCGCCCCGTCACTCGCCAGCGCGGCCAGTTTGCCCTGGTAGCTTTCCTTGATGCGGCGCGCCTCGGCGGCGGCACGGTCGAGATCCTGCGTGACGGCCGGATCGTCCATACCCTTATAAAGGTCGGAGAGATCCCATTCCGGCACGACACCCAGGTCCGCGGCCCCGGCAGGCGCTGCCCCGCCCGCACCGGACGCTGCGTGAGGTCCGAGGGACCCGTCAAAGGCGGCAAATGCGGGGGCGCGCAGGATCGGCGACATCAGGGACTCCGGTTTGAATGGGAATGCACCGCCTAATCTGCGGGCTCCCCTGCCAGAGTTCAAGCGGCACGGACAACGAAGGCCGAACGGGAAGCCGCCGTCCGCTTTTTTGGGCAGGCGGCAGCTTCCTCCAAAACGTCCAGGCTGCGTCCGCAGCTAGGACGTGCTCGACAGTTTCATGAGAACGATGCCGCTCACGATCAGCGCGGCGGCGAGCAGCCTCAAGGCCGTCGCCGGCTCGCTCAGCACGACGATCCCGACCACGAAGGCGCCGACGGCCCCGATCCCTGTCCATATCGTATAGGCTGTGCCTAGCGGCAGCGTGCGCATGGCCGCGGCCAGCAGGCCGAAACTCAACATCATCATGACAATCGTGACGACGGAGGGCACCAGGCGCGTGAAGCCTTCGGATTGCTTCATCGAGAACGCCCAGACCACCTCAAACACACCGGCGACGATCAACATCAACCACGCCACGGCAGCCTCCTTCATAGTGAGGTGCCGGGCCGTCCCGGACATGATCCCAGCTTTTTATGGGGGAGGACGTGGCCTCGCCCAGCCAGATAAGATCAATCGCCATTCGGCATCAATGCGTGTTTTTGACCCCAGCCGCGGCGTGCCCCCGGTCCGCAGCCAGGCCGCCCGTTCCAAAAAAGTTTCAAGGTGAGTCTCTGCGAAAGGGCTTGTTTACCGTTGTGGGGCAATCTCTGGCCATGTGAGTTGTCGGTCCTTCGCAACGTCCCGAGCGTAAGCTCTCCGAAAGACCGGCCGCGTTTCAGTTCGTGTTGAGTACGAGTGACCATGGCCAAGCGTATCCTTATCGTCGACGACGATCCCGCCCAGCGTCGCATTCTGGAAGAGACGGTCAAACGTTTCGGGTTCGATACCCGCTCCATTCATTCCGGCGAGCAGGCCGTCGAGATCCTCGAAGGTCCCGACCGCGGCGCGATCTCCCTCGTGCTTCTCGATCTCGTAATGCCCGGCATGGGCGGCATGGGTGTCCTCGAGCGCATGAAGGGCCAGGCGAGCCCGCCCATCATCGTGCTGACCGCCAACGGCTCCGTCGATGCCGCCATCGCCGCGATCCGGCTCGGCGCCGTCGACTTCGTCATCAAGCCGGCCTCTCCCGAGAGGCTCGAAGTCACGATGCAGAGCGCGCTCAAGATCGAAGCGCTTTCGGACGAGATCACGCGCATCAAGAAGAAGACCGAAGGGACCCTGACCTTCGACGATCTCATCATTCGCGGCGAAGGAATGCAGCGCGTCATCGGGCTCGGAAAGCGCGCGGCGTCGTCGACCATCCCCGTGCTTATCGAGGGCGAAAGCGGCGTCGGCAAAGAGCTGATCGCGCGCGCCATCCAGGGAGAGAGCGAGCGTGCCGGCCGGCCGTTCGTCACGGTCAACTGCGGCGCGATCCCGGAAAATCTCGTCGAAAGCATCCTGTTCGGACATGAGAAAGGCGCGTTCACGGGCGCCGTCGAAAAGCGTATCGGCAAGTTCCAGGAAGCCGACGGCGGCACGCTCTTCCTCGACGAGGTGGGCGAGCTTCCGCTCGATGCCCAGGTGAAACTTCTGCGCGCCATCCAGGAAGGCGAGATCGACCCCGTGGGGGCGAAGAAGCCGGTGAAGGTCAACTTCCGGCTCATCTCCGCCACCAACCGCGACATGATCCAGCTCGTGAAGGACGGCCGCTTCCGCGAGGATCTCTACTATCGCCTCAACGTGTTCCCGATTTGGGTGCCGCCGCTGCGCGAACGATCCGAGGACATCGCCGACCTCGCGCGGCATTTCCTTGCCCGCTTCGCCGCCGAAGAAGGCAAGCGGCTCTCGGGCTTCACCGAGGACGCCATGAAGCTCATCATGGCCTACGACTGGCCGGGCAACGTGCGCCAGCTCGAAAACGCCATTTTCCGGGCAGTAGTGCTGGCCGACGGCCCCACGCTGTCGGTTGCGGAATTCCCGCAGATCGCAAGTCATGTCGACGGCTTCTCGGCCGAAATACCGCCGGCGCCCGCCGGTGTGGAGAAGCCCGCCGCCTACACGGGGCCGGCCCTCATCGGCGCGGAGGACACCGTTCCCCAGACCGTCGAAGTCCGGCCGGGTGCCGGGACGTCCGCACTCGGCATCCCCGCCGTGACGGAGCAGGGCGAGATCCGTGCGCTGGAGGACATCGAGGCCGACATGATCCGCCTCGCGCTCGGCCGCTATCGGGGCCACATGACGGAGGTCGCGCGCCGGCTCAAGATCGGCCGCTCCACGCTTTACCGGAAGATGCAGGAATACGGGCTCGAACCGCGCGTCAACTGAGTTACGATCGTCCTCGTCCCAATGGACGATCCCGACGCCCCCGGTCGCGCTGCGAGCGGGGGCGTCTTCGCTTTTGCCGCACGATAAAAAGCATCGGACGTTTTACGTCCCAAGCCGAGCGCGCCATTAGCCAAAACTTAACCTCGTTCGCATCATGGCGAGACTTGCCCTGTTTACGCCGCAGGCAAGCCCCTTTTGTCGCGCATTCCAAGGTTACCGACCGTTAAGCACGAGGTCGTAAGCCTTAACCTTAGCAGTCTCTCCACGGGGGAAAGCGTTTGAGCGTAGAGGCGGGACAGTCTGCCTGCCGGCACCGGACCCGAGTCCTGTTCGCCGGTCTTCAGGCACTCGGTCTGGGCGTGGTGGCCATGATGGCCGTCGTGCTCCATGCCGGCGTCGCGCATGCCCGCGAAGACCGCACGATCTCCTTCTACCACATCCATACCAAGGAGACGCTGACCATCCTCTACAAGAGGAACGGCAGCTACATCCCCGAGGCGATGAA
>ENA-UOUJ01001821-UOUJ01001821.1-activated-sludge-metagenome-genome-assembly--contig:-NODE-1821-length-10520-cov-4.719828_pt1 | contig 10520 bp, 8 predicted proteins | sample MGYA00249839_ERZ747224 | MGnify/ENA primary metagenome ERZ747224 (study PRJEB28782, sample SAMN03220277) | activated sludge metagenome | biome: wastewater; feature: sewage sludge; material... | reverse complement strand
ATGGTTTTCAGTTGTGGGAGAATATGAAATCGGAACTCGACCGGATGTTCAAAGAAACCGGCCATGTGAATGCCTATTTCCCGTTGTTTATTCCCAAGAGTTTATTTGAAGCAGAAGAAAAAAATGCGGAAGGCTTCGCAAAAGAATGTGCGATTGTAACACATTATCGCTTAAAAAATAATCCGGAACAGCCGGGCCGATTAATGGTTGATCCGGAAGCCAAGCTGGAAGAAGAACTGATTGTGCGTCCTACCAGTGAAGCCATTATATGGAACACGTATAAAACATGGATACAATCGTATCGTGATTTACCATTACTCATTAATCAATGGGCCAATGTAGTGCGTTGGGAAATGCGTACCCGTTTATTTTTACGTACTGCAGAATTTTTATGGCAGGAAGGGCACACGGCACATGCCACCCGTGAAGAAGCCATGGAAGAAACGGTTAAAATGCTGGAAGTGTATGCCACTTTTGTGGAAGAGTATATGGCTGTACCGGTTATTAAGGGCGTGAAAACGGCCAATGAACGTTTTGCAGGTGCCGATGAAACATTTTGTATTGAAGCGATGATGCAGGACGGTAAAGCATTGCAGGCCGGCACTTCACATTTTCTGGGCCAGAATTTTGCGAAAGCATTTGATGTGCAATTTCTCAATAAGGAAAACAAGCTGGAATATGTTTGGGCTACCAGTTGGGGAGTATCAACACGTTTAATTGGTGCATTGATTATGACGCACAGCGATGATCAGGGGTTGGTCATGCCTCCTAAAATTGCACCGCTGCAGGTGGTAATTGTGCCCATATACAAAGGAGAAGAAAGCAAGCCGGTGATAGATGCGAAGGCCAAAGCCCTGGCCGATGAACTCAAAAAAGCAGGGATACGTGTTTCGTATGATGATTCAGATCATACACGCCCGGGCTGGAAATTTGCGGAATATGAACTGAAAGGAGTGCCGGTGCGTATAGCTATGGGTTTGAGAGATATAGAACAAAATAATGTGGAAATTGCCCGAAGGGATACGAAGGAGAAAAAAGTGGTTTCAATAGACGGGTTGAAAGATTATGTGGTAAACCTGCTGGAGGATATTCAACAACAACTATTCAACCGGGCCAAAACATTCCGGGATGAAGGCATGAGCCGAGCCAATCATTGGGAAGATTTTTGTGCCGCATTGGATAAAGGAGGATTTGTATCAGCCCATTGGGATGGCACACCGGAAACGGAAGAAAAAATAAAAGAACTCACTAAAGCCACTATTCGTTGTATTCCGTTGAACAACCCGAAGGAGCAGGGCGTTTGTGTATTGTCTGGCAAACCCAGCGCGCAACGCGTATTGTTCGCCCGTGCTTATTAATCTTTTGCAAATTTTCTATATAAGACGTTGATATCTTTCAATGTCTTTTTTTTGTTTAGTTATAAAAGTTATTCATATTGTGTTCACCAAAGCAATTTATATGAGCAATCAAAATTTACTTTCCAGCGATTTACGCATTGATGAGGTTTGCCACATGCATTTGAAGGAAACAGCCAAGTGGACAAAATTTTTGGCTATTGTAGGCTTTGTGATTACCGGCATCATTGTATTGGTGGCGTTATTTGCCGGTTCTATTTTAGCAGAGATGCCTGTAAGCGAAACAGCAGGAGTGGGAGCAGGCTTGGTTACGTTCATTTATATCATCATTGCCGTGATCTATTTCTTTGTTTCATTGTATCTGTATCGCTTTGGGGCAGGTATGCTTACTGCATTGAACACTTCCAGTCAGGATGAGTTGGCAAAATCTTTCATGAACCTTAAGTTGATGAATCGTTTAATAGGCATCATCGTACTTGCCTATATTGGGTTGATGGTGTTAGGATTGTTGATATCATTTATCGCTATGATGTTCAGTTGATGAACCGCATTATTCCTGAGTAGCGAGGTAGTTATAATCTTCCATTAATTTTTCCAGAAATTCCTGTGGAGGGAGTTTGGTTGTTATATGTAATACTTCTTGTACACGTGCAGATACTTTTCCTGCAATTTCATCCCCGTATTTGTAGGATTGTTTCAATACACTTTGAATGGTATTGATATCACGGTCTGATAAGCGCATCACTTCCGGAAAAACAACCTGATAACCGGGCGACTGTACATTCATGAAGATGGTGTCGTTTATATTTAAAGAAGTGCGGGCGTTCACAACCACGGTGCCTGCTGCCAAATCCCCCAAGCGCTGGTTTCTATCCGTCATGGCAATAATGATCACGACGAATATCCCAAGCATCAGCGTGATGAACAGATACACCATGAGGTTTATTTTTGAATAAGCGATATACCCAAAAAGGAAAGGCCATTCAAAGAAACGGGTTGCCCACCGGATGAGATACTGACTCAACTCCGGTTCACCTCCATTCATACTGATGACCCGAATATGCATCAATCGCTTTCCGAGGGTTTGACCGTGAAAATACATCTCACATAACAGCGGATAAAACAACATGGGTAAGGAAACAACGATTGTATCCAAGCCGGTATGTGCTCCATTTCTAAGTTGCAGAAATTCGTACAAAATGAATTTCATTACATAGAGGTAAACCACCAGAACGAATATATCCAATCCGTAGGCAGCCATCCTTTTTTGAATAGGAGCCGTTTCGAATTCAAGGTCAATATTAAATACCGTTCCAATTTTTATTTCAGCCACATCACAATGTACATTTTTCGCGCCGTTTAAATGTGATTTTTTTATTGTGTAAAAAAATCGCAAATTGAGCATGTCAAGATATGAGAGAAGCGCTGTTTATAAAAAAGAATGCAGAAAAATGGAAGCAGATTCAGCATCAGCCTACCGACGATCCGGATGAAAAGGCCGAACGTTTTACTGAGTTAATCAGCGATTTATCCTACGCCAAAACCTATTATCCGCGCAGCAAGGTAACCCGTTGGATCAATGGGTTGGCATCCGGAATGTATCAGGAAATTTACAAGAACAGAAAAATTGAATACAGCCGACTTATTACGTTCTGGAAATATGAACTACCGGTACTGTTTAAACGCCACCATAGAGCATTCCTGTTCACTACCATTCTTTTTTGCACTATAGTTGGTATTGGATTGTTCTCTTCATACAGCAATCCTGATTTTATAAGAAATGTTTTGGGGGAAGACTATGTTATTATGACTGAAAACAACATCGACAAAGGTGATCCTTTCGGGGTGTATCGTGATGAGGATCCGTTTGGTATGTTCATCCGAATTGCAATCAATAACATTCGTGTAGCTTTTCTAACATTCATGGGTGGGTTCACCGCAGGGTTGGCCACGTTGTATTTGATGTGGTCGAATGGAATTATGATTGGAAGTTTTCATTATTTATTTATTCAGCATGATTTAGGATTAAAAGCGGTGCTGGTGATCTGGGTTCATGGAACCATAGAAATTGCCTCTATTGTAATTGCTGCCACTTCCGGTTTAATTGTGGCGAACGGCATGTTGTTCCCGGGCACATATACCCGGATGCAATCTTTCAGGCGTGCAGTAAAGGATGCGGTAAAAGTACTAATCTGCCTTATCCCTTTCTTCATTGTTGCCGCATTTCTGGAGAGTTATATTACGCATCTGATGAGCAATACATTCAGTGATAAAAAGGAAGCCGGGTTGCCTGTTTGGGTGAGCATACTTATTTTATCGGGTTCACTGGCACTCATGATCTGGTACTTTGTTGTTCGTCCGATTCAATTACATCAAAAAGGAATTCCTCAAACCAAAAAAGGGATCATAGCCCGGATGCAAAGCGCATGAAGAAATACCTGCTGATTTGGATGTTGTTCATGAATGCGGTGCCTGTTATTGCTCAGGATACTTTGCAGCAATATGAAGTTACTGAGTATGACAACTATTTTGAAGTAACATCAACGGATGTGGAAACCTGGAAGGCTGAAAGGTCTTTCGCGTACATGGGATACCTCGATAGTTTGTTGAGAGAGATTCAAAAGCCCGTACCACTAAAGAATCAGGATTCAAAAGAGAAAAAAAGAAATTGGTTTTCCGAACTGCTCAACAGCCCATGGATGAGTTGGCTTGGATGGTTGATTGCATTTTCTATTGTGGGTTATATCCTTTACCGATTTTTAAATACTGAAGGTGTTTTTGTAAAAAAGCGAAAAGTATCTGCCGTAGAAATTCCCGAAACTGAAACCCATGAAGAAGTGAGGGCAGATGCTGATTTTGATGCATTAATTGCACAATCCATGCGGAATGGGAATCACCGGTTAGCGATAAAATATGCCTATGTCCATTCGTTGTATCACCTTCAGATGAAAGGGCATATTCATTTGCAACCGGGCAAAACCAATCAGGATTACCTTCGTTCGCTGCCACAAGATGTACGAAAATCCTTCACCCCATTATTGCATGTGTACGAATATGTTTGGTATGGTGAAAAAACACCGGATATTGCCGCCGTTGAAAATATACTTCATCACTTTAATCAATTCAGGGAAAAGATATGAAGTATGTATTAGGTGTGATATGGCTCTGCATCCTGGGATGTTCCGGCGGTAAGCGTTTACCGGATATGCGGGAAACATACAATACGAAATCCAGGCAACCATTCGGCACTTATGTAGCACAACAGATGCTGCTGGGAAGTTATCCCGGTGCAACGATGTATGAGTTGGATAAGGCATTTAACACTCAATATTTTGAATCATCCTCATTATATGTAACCATCACCAAACAGTTTTATCCAATATACGCCGACCTATTGGATATGAAAGATTATCTCCAGGAAGGAAATACCTTGTTCATTGTATCATCCAACTTCGATTCCACATTCCTGGATTACTTTGACATAAAGTACCGACCCGGCAATAACTGGGGTATCGGTGACCCATACACGATGTTAGACGCGGGCGTACGTTTATCGGGTTTAACAGATTCTGTGTCACCTGTGTTCACTTATTTCTTTTACCCATTCAGAAATCATTTCATTTCCTTTCCGGATTCTTCCAGCATTTGGGGATATAACGATTTAGGTCAGCCTAATTTTATCAGCGTACCGGTAGGTGAAGGCCAAATGTACCTGCATGCCGAGCCCCGGGTTTTTAGCAATTATTTTTTACTCACAGCAGATAATTACCGCTATTTTAACGGCATTTTTGAGCACATTCATACCGGGCAGGAAACAGTGTACTGGGATAATTATTATAAAGAACGAATCCATAGCCAAGAAAAAAGACCAAATACTTCATATTTCAGTGAATTGATGAAACATCCTTCGCTGAAAGCGGCTACACTTTTGTTTTTAGCTCTGATGTTGTTGTACGTTCTATTGGAAAGCCGGAGAAAACATCCGGTGATTCCGGTTATAAAGCCCCACATGAATTCCAGTTTGGCTTTTTCTGAAACCATTGCAAGACTGTATTTACAACACCGTAATCATAAAGACATTGCCTTAAAAATGATCACGTATTTTAATGAATATCTTCGCAGCCGCTATTCGCTTCAGAGTTTCAATCTCGAAGAACAATCGGAGTGGATTAGCAAGAAAAGCGGAGTGAAACTTGAAGATGTTCATGCGCTGGCATATTGCATTAAACAGGTGCATGATTATGATCAGATTGATGATGAACTACTGGCAGAACTCAACGATCACATTTTTAAATTTTATAAATAAACGCAATAATGGAAGATAATTTGTTTGAACCCGGACATCAGGTGCATGAATTGAATCAGGTACTCAATGCGGTGAAGGATGAAATGGCCAAAGCCATTGTAGGTCAGCACGAACTCGTGGAAATGTTGCTGGTGGGATTGTTATGCGACGGGCACATCCTCATTGAAGGTGTTCCGGGGGTGGCTAAAACCCTTGCAGCCAAACTGATTGCCAAAACCGTTGACGCTGATTTTTCGAGGATTCAGTTCACTCCGGATCTAATGCCTAGTGATGTAATTGGTACCACCGTATTCGACCAGAAAGCGGGCAGTTTTACCTTTAAGCGCGGGCCGGTATTCAGCAATATTATCCTTATTGATGAAATTAACCGGGCACCTGCAAAAACACAGGCCGCATTATTTGAGGTTATGGAAGAAAGACAAGTTACAGTGGATGGAGTAACGCATATAATGGAATACCCTTTTGTTATCCTGGCCACACAGAATCCGGTAGAACAGGAGGGCACTTATCGTTTACCGGAGGCACAGCTCGACCGATTCCTGTTTAAGTTGGAAGTGCATTATCCTTCGTTGGAGGAAGAAGTGCAAATACTACATGGTCAAAATACAGCGAATCAATCGGATTTACTGAGCAGGGTGCAACCCATATTGAGCAGGGCACGGCTGCGTCAATTTCGCGATACCATCATGAATATTAACATTGAACCCCGCATCGTTCAGTATATCGCGCAGATGGTGCATGAAACACGCGGACATGCATCCTTGTTTCTCGGAGCATCTACACGTGCATCACTCGCATTGCTGAAGGCATCCAAGGCCACCGCCGCGTTAAGAAACAGAGATTTTGTAATTCCGGAAGATGTAGTGCAGGTGGCGGGCCCGGTGTTGAGGCATCGAATCATCCTAACGCCGGAAAAGGAAATGGAAGGCATTACACCGGATGACCTGATCCATTCTATCATTCAATCTATTGAAGTACCCAGGTAATGCAACAGGAAAAAGATACAAAACACTGGCGGCTGATTGCAGGTAAACGCTTGTATCCATCGGCGTTTGGTTGTGTGTTGCTCTATGTGCTGGGTTTCTTTTTCACCCCGTTGTATACCATTGCAACGATCTGTCTTGCCGCAATTGTTACCCTGACGCTCACAGAATATTTCATCCTGTTTATGATGAGCAAGCCCCCGGTAGTAGTGCGTCACACACCGGAGAAACTGAGCAATGGCGATAAGAATCCCATCCTCATACAACTGCGAAGCCGGATGTTATTTCGTGTACACGTTACCGTGTATGATGAAATACCTGCGATTTTTCAGGCACGTGACTTTCATTTAAAAACAATACTGATTCCCGGAAAAACCCGGCAGTTAACCTACTATCTCACCCCACAGAACCGGGGAAGCTATACCTTTGGAAACATCCGTTTGTTCATATCCACTTCGCTGGGTTTTGTACAGCGATACCATGTTATTCCACAGGTAACCCATGTACCGGTGTATCCTTCCTTTCTCCATATGCGTAAATACCGGTTGGTTGCTGATGGCAGGCTTCCCGAATCGGGCGGACGAAGAATGAGGAAAATTGGCCATAGCATGGAGTTTGAACAAATCAAGGAATACGTTCGCGGAGATGATGTGCGCACCATCAACTGGAAGGCCACTGCACGTAAAGGTAGTTTGATGGTCAACCATTACGTTGATGAAAAAGCACAGCAGGTGTACTGTATTATTGATAAAGGAAGATTAATGAAGAGTCCTTTTAACGGAATCACTTTATTGGATTATGCCATCAACAGTGCCCTCGTGATTGCGGATGTGAGTTTAAGAAAACAAGACAAAGCCGGTTTGATTACATTTGCGGATGAAGTGGATGGCATGTTACTGGCCGACCGAAGGCCCGTGCAAAGCGGACGCATCATGGATATGCTGTATAAACTCGAAACCACTTTTCCTGAAAGCAATTTTGAACAATTGTATATGCAGGTGAGGGCCCGGATACAACAGCGCAGTTTTCTGATTGTGTATACCAACTTTGAATCTATGTCGGGTTTGAAACGCCAATTGAAATCGCTTGTATCTTTGGCCAAACACCACTTATTGCTGGTGGTTATCTTTGAAAATTCAGAGCTTGTTCAGTTGTCAAAAACAAAGGCGGAAACGGTAGAGGACATTTACATCCGTACAATTGCCGATAAGTTCACCTATGAAAAGAAAATGATTGTAAAAGAATTGAACACCTTTGGAATACACACCTTGCTCGTACAGCCGGAACAAGTGAGTATTCAGATGCTCAACAAGTATCTTGAATTTAAAAACAGACACGCCGTTTAAAAATGTCGAAAGGTTCTTACTTTAAAAAGCACATGGAAGCAACCGGAGCCTCGCCGAGACCCCGTGATGAGCGTGTATCCATTCCCGATAGTATAAAACAGGAATTCAATGAGGGTAAAACCCTTTTACTCGATAAACCCCTGCATTGGACATCCTTCGATGTAGTACGAAAAGTGAGGGGTGCATTGCAAATTAAAAAAGTTGGGCATGCTGGAACATTGGATCCGCTGGCAACCGGCTTGTTGATTGTTTGTACTGGTAAGCACACCAAGCACATTGCCTCCCTGATGGTAAAGGAGAAAACGTACACCGGAAGCATTACACTGGGTGCGGTAACGCCCACCTATGATTTGGAAAGTACACCGGAGCAGTTCAGGGATATTTCGCACCTCACTGAAAAGGAAATAATCGATACAGCGGAATCTTTTCTAGGGGAGCAGTTACAAAAACCACCGGTATACTCAGCCATAAAAAAGGGTGGAACTGCCGCCTATACATTGGCCAGGCGCGGAGAGGATGTGGAATTAACGCCCAGGCCCATCGTAATTAACCACTTTCACATTATCCGTGTTGAATTCCCTGTGATTGATTTTGAAATTACATGCTCAACGGGAACGTATATACGAAGTATTGCACATGATTTTGGCGAACGGTTGAAATGTGGCGGATACCTGAGCGCACTGCGTCGCACCGCTGTGGGCGATTATGGGGTCAAGGATGCGTTGGGTGTGGAGGCATTCATCCATCAATTACGGGAGAGGGCTACCCAAGCCGTTAAAACGGATAACTGATACCAATCGTGAAGTTGAAGTTTTCGTAGCGCCATTTACGATTTTCTTCTTTTCTGCCAAAAAGTTTTGAAAGCACATCGTCAAATCCGATGTCGGGAATTTTCCAGCCGGCTCTTCGATGGCTAAGTTCAGGGCGTTTAATCCGGAAGCCCATATCAAAACGCAAAACGAAGTAATTAAAATCGAGGCGGAAACCGGTTCCTGCAGAAACACCTAGTTCTTTATACAGGTTTTTAAATTGGAACTGGGCGGAATCTACACCACCGGTAGGATTGGAATTGCGCAGGTTCCAGATGTTGCCAGCATCCATAAACAAAGCACCGCGTAAGGTGAGAGAGTTGGGAATAATACGTGCTATAATGTACCGGTATTCCAGGTTGGCTTCCAGTTGTAAATCAGCTGTACGGTCGTTAAAAATATTTTGACCGAACGGTACCAATTGCTGTGCACCGCGCCCGATACCGCGAATAGGCCATCCTCGCATACTGTTGCTTCCTCCTCCAAAGTACTGCTTAAAGAAAGGCAGGGTAGTATCTTTTCCGAAGGAAACGCCTACACCGGTAAATAAACGTGCCACGAGGGCTGTGTTTTTATAATTTACTGTGTACTTGTATTCAAAATCTGTTTTAATATACCTGCGTTTATACTTATTGGCAATGGGAATGGCGCCCCATGTAAGCCCGGATTCTTCAATATTCAATCGAATGAATCGTTCCCTGCTCACGGCATTGGGATTTCGTTTATACGTGTACGTATGAGAAACACCGGCTGACATACCCGCAATAAATGCGGTGTTGTATGAATAGCGCAGGAATGGGATGGAATCAAGGATCCGACTGAAACTGTCTGTTTGATTAAAGAGATAGTTAAACTCAATATTCAGCGGTTTGAACGTCCATCGTAAATTTCTTTTGTCGATATAACCCCATCCATAATTCAGGTTGAAAGTTTGAGTATTGAAAAGATCGAGGCGCTTGTTCACTGCCGCATAAAAGTTGATGAAGGTTTCTGAGGCTTCAAAATATTTGTTGTTGAGTTTTTTGAAAGGTGTAACCAGTCTGGGAATGGAAATATTGTTTGAGTAACTCAACTCCTGCGAGTTCACCAACCTCGTATCTTTCTGGCGGTTGTTGTTATTCAGTTCAATTCCGGCACGCAGGCGGTGCGTCATTTTAATTCCCTCTTTACGGATGTTTCGGTTCGATAAAGACAGGTTACCGGAAATTCCAAACAAATTCCCGGCCAATGCATTGTTGGTATTGCTGTTGGCGGAATAACTCGTTTCAATGGAGGCTTCGAACCCGAATTTTTTTGAGGCCATCAGTTCAACCACTACATCCAGTTTGTTTGGTTCTCCCGGAGTTTCAATAAGGCGGATATTGACCGTTTCCCAAACGCCTGCCTTGCTAAAATTGGTAATGGTTCGGTAATAATCTAATTGCCGGTAAACATTTCCTGTTTTCATTTGAAGGCCTCGCACCAGAAATGCAGGAGCAAAAAGATGCTGGCGATAGCGAATAACCACTCCCTGGTGTATTTTTTCGAACATGGTGGGGTCATCAATCAAATCGCCCGGAATATAGTCAGGTAGGATGGTGATTTTATTGATATAAAATTTATCAATGCGCGTTGTGTCATCGGGTTTATTGAGGATGAGTGCCAGGCGAATAATGGGAGAATCTCGTTGCGCTTCGGCCTGTGCCAACAATTCCAATTGTTCAAAAGGATCGTCGGTGATG
>ENA-UOUJ01001820-UOUJ01001820.1-activated-sludge-metagenome-genome-assembly--contig:-NODE-1820-length-10531-cov-5.119893_pt1 | contig 10531 bp, 11 predicted proteins | sample MGYA00249839_ERZ747224 | MGnify/ENA primary metagenome ERZ747224 (study PRJEB28782, sample SAMN03220277) | activated sludge metagenome | biome: wastewater; feature: sewage sludge; material... | reverse complement strand
ACCCAGGGCAGACTCCAAGCGCAGGGGGACGAAAAAGCCAGTGGCAGGTCAAGCCATCCAGACGAATGATATGCCGCGGGCCCTGCCAGTTCCAGGAAACGGTACATGGCTTCCGGAGCCTGAACATGACCACCTCGAAGGTGAGTCCACGGTCAGAAATTGCACATTCCTCGGAATCGATTTTGGAACCGCGGCAACCGTCGTCAACTCCATGCTTCCGGGCGGTGATGGTGCATCGCTTTCGGTCAGGCCACTTGTCGTTTCGCAGTCCAGCGCGCACGGAGGCTTCATCCGCGGCGCGCTGGACAACAGGGTGCTGTCCTGCCGGCAGGACACATTTATCTTCAGTCAGGACGCCTGTAATCTTCCCGCCCGGCTCGCCAGAAGGCTGGATTCCGAGCCGGAGTATGCCGCCGCCTGGGCGCTTTACGGTCGAAAGTACGAATGCTAAGCAGTCAATGAACCGGCTTCATGGTAAAAAAGACATGCCTTATAACGATGCTCCTCTGCCCGTCACGATCAGCATCGTTATCCCGGTCTATTGCGGAAGCGAGTATCTGCAGAAGCTGACCGCGTCGATGGACGATCTGCGCCTGAACTGGCAAGCACGAGGCACACCGTTCGCGTTGGCAGAAGCCATTTTCGTCGATGATGCCGCCATCGACAATTCTTCCCGGATCATCGATCAACTGGCCGAAAAACATCCCTGGATCGTGGCGCTTCATCTGTCGAGGAATTTTGGCCAGCATCCTGCAACGATTGTCGGAATCCTGCATAGCGCCGGCGACTGGGTGGTAACCCTGGACGAAGATCTGCAGCATAAGCCTGAACTGATCTCTGAAATGCTGGAGAAGGCGGTTCTGACGGGCTCCGATCTCGTCTATGCCCATCCGGAAACCGGCGTGCACGATTCCATTATCCGTGACCTCACATCGCGCAGCTTCAAACGCATGATGCAGTGGCTGACAGAAAACAGGAATCTGCCAAATTTCAACAGTTTCCGCCTGATCCGCGGGCCGATAGCGCGGGCTGCCGCCAGCGTCTGCACGCATGACACTTATCTGGACATTGCATTGTCCTGGTTCACCCAGCGTGTCCAGTCGGTCCGCACCGAAATGAAGGACGAGCGATACATCAAGACCGGCCGAAGCGGCTATACGCTGAGATCGCTTTTGTCTCATGCCTGGCGCATGATCTTCTCCAGTCAGATCAAGCTATTAAGAATAGGGGCGTTGCTGGGATTGGCCGTGATGGGCCTGGCGGTTGCCGGAGGAATCTATTTCCTGGGCCTCAAGTTGATTTATCCCCAGGAAATTCAGGCACAGGGCTGGACTTCGCTGTTCCTCGCAATTGCGTTCTTCGGAGGGCTTTCATCCTTCATGCTGGGCATGGCACTGCAGTATCTGTCCACGCTTGTTCTCAAGGCGCATGGCAAGCCGACCTTCTTTACAATCGACCGGTCCGGCGATCTGGCACTTGCATTCTGGTTCAGACAACAAAGCGGCGCATGAAACTGCTACGGCTCTGTGCTGGCACGCAAAAGTGCCAGATCCTTCTGTTCGGACTGGGACTGATTGGCAGCGCCATAGATCGATCCTTGTGTCTGCGGTTCCATGGCAAGGGCGAGATCAGGCCCTATGACTGGCAGGATGCGGATCTACGCTGCGTACAGCGCGGCGCGATCCGGGAGGCCCTGGAATCGGATGGCGGGGGCGGACGGATCATTCTGGTCTGGGCAGGCGGGCGCAGCGGCTTTGGGTCCACTGTGGAAGACATGGAGGGGGAAACCCTCCTGGTGAATGAGCTTGTCACCTTTGCCTGCCGGATCAAGGAACGCTTTCGCGACTCTGCGGTCGAATTCCACTTGCTGAGCTCCGCGGGCGGCCTTTTCGAAGGGCAGACCCATTGCAGCGCCTCAAGCCGTCCCCGCCCCATGCGGCCGTATGGCGAAGGCAAGATGGCGCAGGAGCGTATTCTATTCCGCGCCAGGGAACTGGACGGGCGACACATCTATCGGCCAAGCTCTGTCTATGGTGTAACCGGCTCGCGCCGTGTCGGGCTTGTCGCGGCGCTGATCGGCAATGGGCTGACGGGAGCGACAACGCACATCTTTGGCAATCCCGGTACGTTGCGTGATTATGTGCTGGCCGACGACGTCGGCCGCTTTGTCGCGGGCCGGATTGCCATAGCCGAACATGGACCGGTCCGCGTCCATCTTCTGGCGACCGGCCGCCCGGCCGCAGTGCACGAGATCATCGAATTGACCAGGCGCTGCACCGACGCACCGCTCAGGCTGCGATTTGACCCGCATCCGACGAATACTCGGAACATGAGCTTTCTGACTTCGGCGCTGCCCGTGGGCTGGACCTCGACGTCACTTGCGACCGGGGTTGCTCATGCCGCTATTTTAATACGCAGCCAGTTGCGCTGAGGATGCCGGGACGGAGAGAGGCGATGCCAATGAATGCCTTTGAAACATCGCGGTCAACGCCTGTCCGGCGGGGGCTGGTGCTGGCATGGCTCGCATCCGCCCCGCTTCTCTGCCTGCTCTATCTCAAGATTCCGCCTTCGCCGGACCAGATGCAGTTCGACTATATGGCCTGGCTTGCCACGCAGGGGCGCCCCTATTATTCGGGGACGTTCGATATGAACTGGCCCGGAGGCATGATCCTTCAGGAAGCTGCCGTTCGCTTGTTCGGACCCAGACCCTGGAGCTGGCACCTGGCCGATTTCTTTCTGCTCCAGGCGGTTACGCTGGGGATCTCCCTGTTCCTTCATCGGGCGCGCTTCGTACTGGCCCCTTTTGTCATCTTGCTGCTTTATCCCGCGCTTTATGTGACCTCGGGCTATTGGATGGCCGGGCAGAGGGACGTGATCGCAGTTGGGCTGCTTCTGTGCGCCTGCACCGCAATGCTGGCCGAATCCCGGCACGAACGAAGTTCATTTCTGATCTCAGGAATGCTGACAGGCTGCGCGGTGCTGATCCGGCCGACTTATTTGTCCGTCCTGGCCGGCTTCATCATCCTGGAAGCTGCGCACCGAGCCCTGGGAATCCCGCGGAAACGCAGCCTGCCTGCGCGGATCGGGCTTCTGTTGGGTGGTTTCCTGCTGCCGGTCGCGGCCGTCGTCGGCGCAGGCCTGTGGCTTGGCAATCTGGACGATTGGTATCAGCAGTCGATCCTGTTCACCTCATCTGTCTATTTGGATAAGCCGCCGCTGGACCTGATTCAGACTCTCCGCAACACCTTCCTGGTGTCTTGGCACTGGCTGACCTTCTGCGCCGTGCCAGGGCTGGTCCTGTGGGTCCATCGTGACCGCGCGCTGTCCTATGCCGCCATGCTGGTGATCGGAATGGGAGCGGCGATTGCGCTGTCCTATTTCGCGCAGAACAAGGGGTTCGGCTATCACCTGGGCGGTGCGCTGCCGATCCTGGCGCTGCTGACGGCAGTAGCCATCGACCAGCTTTGGGCACTGGCACGAACTGCGCAACCGGGGACGAGGCGGTCGGCGCTGCGGCTGGTGCTGGCGTTGACGGTGATGCTCGTTGGAGCCGGAACCTTCAAAAAGCTGTGGGCTAGCCGGCATTATTTGGCTGACATCGCGGCCCACGGCATGACGCCCCTGCCTTTGGGCGGGTTGAGCGTCGAGGAACAGGCCCGCATGGTGGCAATGATCCGGGCAGAGACCCGTCAGGACGAGCCCATGGTGCAATATGGCACGCTCTATCAGATCCCCTATCTGGCGCAGCGCGTGCCAAGCTACCGTTTTATTACCCCCGCAGTGGACCTGATAGGCCGCGACTTCGCCTTGTATTCCGCCTGGATGGACGAGATCACCGAAGGTCTTGAACGCACAAGGCCCCGTTTCGTCCTGATCGAACGGGAGGCCGCCGAGAAATCGGAGGACGGGCTTCGTCCCCGTCGGACCGGAAAGCCTGTCCTGACCGCCCTGCTCAATTATGTTTCGGCTGATTACAGCATAGCCATGGAGGGAGATTATGGCTTTCTTCTGGAGCGGGTCGTGGATTGACGAGACAGTCATGAATATGAGACAGGCGGCAAGGTTCGGATTGGTGGGGTTGTCCTCCACCGGCTTGTATTTCCTGCTCCTTGTGCTGCTGGAGGGAAGGATCGGCAGCCTGGTACTGCTGACAGCCTGCTGCTACGTACTCAGCATGTCCTGCAACTATCTGTTACAGAACTGGTTTACCTTCCAAGCAGGACGCCCCACCAAAGCTACGATTATGCGTTTCGTTTCCATGCATCTCGGCGCACTCGCCTTCAATTCCGCCACGATGGCGGCCTTGGTCGATGGGCTGGGGGCACCGCTTTTCCAGGCCCAAGTTGCGGTTACCGGATTCATCGCCACCTCGACCTATCTCATCTCGAAAAACTGGGTTTACGCCTAAGCGGCTCTGTCGTGACCAATCTGACGGACATCAAGAGCCCCAGCCGGTCGCGCCAGCCATCAGGCTGAAGGATAAAGGCATCGACCCGTTGAAGATCTGCTCATGCTGCAAGGAGTGAAACGTGGCGATGAGGGGACCATTGGAAGACATCGTCAAACGGTGGACGGCCAGGCGCAAGTCGGCGCTGGTCATCGAGATCATCCAGGACAGGACGGCGGTGGCGGAGGCCAGCCGCAGCTTCGATCTTTCCGCGTCGGAGATCGAGGACGGGGCCGGTGATGCCCGCCGCGGCATGGAAAATGCGCTGCGGGCAAGCCCGCTCGCTGTACGGCAGGAATACGAAAAGCAGCTTTGCGGCCCGCAGGCAGCCCGTGGCGAGGCCATGCTTGAGCGGCGCGCCTGAAAAAAGCTGGCGGCCCTTCTGGAGCGGGAGGACGACAATTGATCCGGACGCTTCATGGGGGCCTGCGCGCGGACGGGATCAAGGTGTCGCTGGCCGGACCCCACTGGCCCTGGTCATTGGCTGCCACATCCACGAGCTTCCGGGCTGGCACCTGTCGCGCGCTGGCCGGGCGACGACAGCCGCCGGCGCGCTGGAGCACGCCCTGACAAACGCTTCGCCACCTTGGGGCGCGTCAGCCGCGAATTCCTGCCGAGGCCGCATCAAGGCGCTCGCCACCGCTTCGAAAGTATCCAGCACGCAGCCCGTGCGACCGGCGACCGGATCCAGTTCCACGACAACCGTCGTCCGCATCAGGCGCTTGCCATGCGAACGCCAGCAGAGGTATGCAGATCACATGAAGCCATGGCAGGCACGATCGTTTCCCAAGCGTCCGGTCTGATCGCCCTGCCGCTCGCGGTCATTGGACAGACTGCTGACGGCGAACTGAAGCGTTCCAAACACCAGCTTCAGATGACTGTCAGCTTCGAAGCGTAAAGAACAGCAGTTAAGCCCTCATGTCAGACTCAAGGGCCAGCAGATCCGTATAGAAGGAGGGTGATCATGCGATCCATGCTGTTTGCAGCCTCGGCGCTGGTGTTCGGCGTGCTTGCGACCGGTGCGCTCGCCAGGGACATTGTCGGCTCGCCTGCCGTCGATCTGTTGCGCGGCACGCCAAATGCCGACCACATGATCGGGCTTGCCGGCCACGACGATCTCATGGGTTTCGGGGGCGACGACCTGATCGAGGGTGGAGAGGGGCTCGACGAACTCTTCGGTGGTGCAGGAAACGACACGCTGGAGGGGGGTGCGGGCGATGATTATCTCGACGGGCGCAGGGGGGATGACATATTGACCGGCGGACCAGGCCGGGACGTGTTCGCCTTTTATGCGCGGGATTCCAACACGGCTCTCGACAGCGGCAGCGACATCATCACCGATTTCGACGGCGCGGAAGACGTGATCCTGCTGGACGGATTCACCGCCGAACAGATGGAAATGCGAACGGACCCTGCCGGCCTGGTGATCGAGGCGCCGGGTTTGGTCCGGATCATGCTGCGCGGCATCTCCGAGATCGGACCGGACAATCTTCGCTTCCGGTAAGGCCAGTGTATCGCGACAGAACCCGTGACCTCTGCACAGCTCATCCGGCTCCAGCAGATCAGGGGCTGAAAGGCGGGCGATCAATCAGAGCGTCTCACGCCTCCCGCGCGCTTTTGCATCATGGCGCCAGCTCGATGCCGTGATCGAGAAAATCCTCGATCCGCCTGCGCCAGGGCCCGGTCTCGATCCGCTGCGCGGCAAGCCAGTCGTCGCAGTAATAGGTGCTGGCATAGCGATCGCCGCTGTCGCAGATCAGCGTGACCAGCGATCCCTGGCGGCCGGCCTTCATCATCTGCGACGCGATCGCCAGAAGGCCGACGAAATTCGTCCCTGTCGATCCGCCCACGCGCCGGAACAGCCGCTCGGACAGGACATGGGCCGCCGCGATCGAGGCCGCGTCGGGAACGCGGATCATGTGGTCGATCACGCTGGGGATGAAGGACGGCTCGACCCGCGGCCGGCCGATCCCCTCGATCCGGCTGCCGGGTGCGCGCATATCCATGTCGCCGGTCCTCCAGGCGTCATAGAAGGCCGATCCCTCGACATCGACGACGCAGAGCCGGGTGGCAAGATTGCGATAGCGCAGATAGCGCCCGATCGTGGCCGAGGTGCCGCCGGTGCCCGCGCTCATCACCACCCATTCCGGGACCGGCTCGGGCTCGGCCTGCATCTGGTCAAAAATGCTCTGCGCGATGTTGTTGTTGCCCCGCCAGTCCGTCGCGCGTTCGGCATTGGTGAACTGGTCGAGATAGTGGCCGCCACTCTCGCGCGCCAACCGCTCTGCCACCTCATAGATCTCGCCCGCCTGCGCGACATGGTGGCAGCGGCCGCCGAAGCGTTCGATCGCGGCAACCTTCTCGGGGCTGGTCGCACGCGGCATCACGGCAATGAAGGGCAGGTCCAGCAGATGGGCGAAATACGCCTCGGACACGGCGGTCGAGCCCGACGAGGCCTCGACCAGCGTGGTGCCGGGGCGGATGCGGCCGTTGCAGATGCCGTAAAGAAACAGCGACCGTGCCAGCCGGTGCTTGAGGCTGCCGGTCGGATGCGTGCTTTCGTCCTTGAAATAGATCGAGATGCCCCTGAGCGCCTTGAACTCCGGCTTGATCAGATGCGTGTCGGCCGAGCGCCGCGCATCCCCCATCAGCAGGTCGATGGCGTGGCGCGACCATTCGCGCGTGGCGCAGTCGCGGGGCGGCAGGGCGGACGGACCGTCAGGATGCATGCTCATGTCGATCCCTGCTTCAGAGCGGATGAAGGGCGGCCTGCACGGCAGTAACACGGTTCGCCCCTTTCCTTGCAACTGCCATCTGCGCCGCCGAGCAAAGGATCGGAGCCCCCTCTTCCATGGGTTTGATGTGCCACCCTTACTCCCCTGTCGGCCACTTTCTCGCCCCCCTGTTCTCGCGGCCGGGGACGCCCAGGGCGGTGCCGGACCTTCAGCGCAACTGCTCACAAAGTCATGCGGCAATGAGAGCAGAGAGAACGAAGCCGCGACAGGGGCGACGACCATGGGTGGTGATATCAATGCCGCATGCCCGGCCGGGCCGGTGCCGGCAGGTTTCCCGAGGCTTCAGGAGCCGTTGAATACCCAGAACCGATTGAGCATGAAGCTCAGCGCCGGCACCAGAAACAGACCCAGCAGGAAGCCGCCCTGGTATTCCAGTCCCAGGCCATGCACGCTCACCGCCATTACTCCCATATTGGCAAGAAACCCCAATCCGAGAGAAACGGTGAAGCGCAGCATCTGGCCCGTGCCGTGCCGGCTGCGTTCCTGAAAGACCCACAGGGACTGCCCCAGATAGGTAACACATAATGCGCAGAGAAAAGCCATCCCGTTGGCTGGCGAGGGGGGGATTTCCAGTTGTTCGACCGCCAGCCTGAGGATCAGGTAATGCGTGGCAGTGGCGGCAAGGCCAACAGCGCCGAAGCGGAGGATTTCCGTCACGGAGTGGCGCATCCTGTCATTCGCTGGCGGTTGCAGAGACAGGCGTTGTCTCTACAGGATGGAGAGTCCCCGTCCGTGCCCGGAGCCCAAACTGTTCGCGGACAATATAGATGGGGCGCTGCTTGGATTCGATATAGAGGCGACCGAGATATTCACCAATAATTCCCAGCGAGATCAGCTGAACCGCGCCCAGCATCAGCACCACCGCCATCAACGAAGCATAGCCCGGCACATCGCGTCCAAAGAGCAGGGTCTGCAGTATAATCGTAAGGGTATAAAGGATGGATATAAGTGCCACCGCTCCTCCGATATAGGTCCAGACCCGGAGGGGAACGGTGGAAAAGCTTGTCAGCCCGTCAAGTGCAAAGTTCCATAACTTCCAGTAGTTGAACTTGCTTGCGCCGACCGCGCGCGCCGGCCGGGCATAAGGCACGCCCACGCTCTGGAATCCTACCCAGGCAAAGATACCCTTCATGAAACGGTTACGTTCGCGCAGTTGAAGCGTCGCCTGCAGAGCCGGGCGGCTCATCAGCCGGAAATCCCCAACATGCGGTTCGATCTTCAGCGACGAAAGACGGTTGAAGAGCGAGTAGAAAAGTCCTGCCGAGCCACTCTTGGCCGCAGTGTCGCTGGCGCGGTCGATGCGCTGGCCATAAACGACGTCATATCCCTCTCGCCACAGCTGCACAAACCTTGCGATAAGTTCGGGCGGATCCTGAAGGTCAACATCCATTGGGATCACCGCATCTCCGCTGGCGGCTTCCAGGCCGGCTGTCAGTGCCGCCTCTTTTCCAAAATTCCGGCTCAGCCGCACCATGCAGATTGCAGGATTCCCCGCATGGGCCTCATGGATGACCTGACTGGTGCGGTCCGTCGAGCCGTCGTCAACAAAGATGATCTCGTATTCAATGCTGCCGATATCCAGGATGATCGGGACGACCCTTTCCAGGAAAATGCCGATGGCATTCTCCTCGTCAAGGACAGGAACCACGATTGAAAGACGCTGCATCGGAAGGAACGACATGGACACCTCTGCCCCTGCAAAGACGCTGACGGACTGGAGTGGAATCTTGAGCATTACGAAGGTCGGCCGGTGGTCGCGACCGGCAATCCCAAGGCAATCGGATTCGACTTCCTGCAAAGAGCAAGATAGGCTGCCAGGATGCCCATGAGGGCAATTTCCCGTGTTCTGGCCATCATCTCCAGGTCGAGCTTTTCCCAGATTCTCTGAGGAAAGAAAATCAGGAATGCCAGAAGACAGACAAGCATCAGGGCCCGCGGCCTGCCTCGTGCCGCCATCAGCAGCGGGAAGGCAATGACTGCCACCGGCGCAAGGTCATAGTCATGAGCGTAAAGAAACAGGAAGGAAATGATCAGGATCGCGTTGATCAGCCAGATCTCTTCGTACTGCCGCCGGACACGATGAAGCGCGATCACGGCCACGATCCCCGGAAGCATAAGGGACGGAACCGTGATCCCCAATGTGGCCAACAGGCTGCGCAGGCCGAAAACATGCTTGAAAGTGGGAACATTGTGGATCGTGTTCCGATATTCGGACAGGGTGCGCATCCAGGCCAGCCATGAGCCGTCCAGCCCCTGTGTGGCCAGCGGCCAGGCAGAGACCGCGACGGTCGCAAGGACAGCAGCGGCAACAAGGACCCACCGTCGATCCAGCAGGAACCAGAAGCCTACCAGGACGGCCAACTGCGGCTTGAATGCGCTCACTCCCAGCAGGATTCCGGCCAGAAAATCCATCCGGCGATTTGCCAGCAGCCAGCAGCCGTAGATGAACGCAGCCGAGATGAGAGTGGTCTGGCCCATCCACACGACATGCGCCGTCAGGGGATTGCCGATCACCACTGCCGAGGTAATTGTCCCCATGGCGCGCGCGGACTGCGTGCGAGCGAATTCACCGACTGCAGCGCCCAGATAAACGAACAGCACCAGAAAGCCGATGGCGGCCAAATTGAGCGTTCCGCTGATCCACTTGGCCATGTCGCCCGAACCAAGGGAAAGTGCCAGCGCAAGAGGGAAGGAATTCGGCGGATAGGCATAGTTGCCGGCATCGATATGCGCAATGCGCTTCATGTTGTCCTTGAAGGTTTCAACATCGTAGGGGTTGGAATATTGCTGCCACATCTCGCCCGCGACCTGCAGATAAGGCATGTCAAAGGCGAACTCGCCGTCGCGCCCTATTCCGTAGTAGCCGAACAGGGCGAGGGCAATCAGGCCAAGGGCGAAAAAAATCGCCGGAATGGCAGAATGGACATGATTCCTGGCATTCATTGACATGGTACTCGGCGTTGTTGCGTATGATCCGATGCTGAGCCTGTCCCTTTCCCCCGGAATTCAGGTACCGAGGACGATCCTGGCCTTGCGGAGGGCCGGGGAGCGGTTCACCAGGGTCATCGCGGTTGGGCAGTTGCGGGTGTGGCCGGCGCCGTCAGCCGCAACCGTGCCAATGGGCTGGTCTGGCCGGCTCTGCGCCAGAAGGTCTGGCAGCGCCGGGCTGTCACCTCCACTGCTCGACGTGAGCCCGGCGGCGCGGACCTCCGCGGACTCGGCATCGATGGCCAGATGCATCTTTCGCCATTGCCGGCGGCGGCTCGGGCCATGTTTGCGCAGCTGCCAT
>ENA-UOUJ01001818-UOUJ01001818.1-activated-sludge-metagenome-genome-assembly--contig:-NODE-1818-length-10534-cov-9.688902_pt1 | contig 10534 bp, 6 predicted proteins | sample MGYA00249839_ERZ747224 | MGnify/ENA primary metagenome ERZ747224 (study PRJEB28782, sample SAMN03220277) | activated sludge metagenome | biome: wastewater; feature: sewage sludge; material... | reverse complement strand
GAGATGATCTTGCGCGGCTGGGCGGCGATGTCGCGGAAGCGGATCTTCTCGTCCTCCTTGACCTCGGCGAGATGGGTATGGTCGCGGCCGGTGGCCTTGCCGAGCGCCTGCCAGGCCTTCACGGCGACCTCGCCGTTGGTCTCGGGGGCGAGCATCAGGATCACCTCGGCGGCGTCGATCGCCGTCTCGATGCGCGCCATTCCCTTGGTCGGCCCCTCCTCGGTGACCGGCTCGTTGAGGTCGCGCAGGTGATGCACCTCGTCCTTGGTGTCCCAGGAGATGCCCTTGCCGCCGTTGCCGATCCTCTCCATCAGCGGGCCAAGCGCGGTGAAGCGCTTGTAGAGGTTCGGATAGTCGCGCTCGACGGCGACGAAGTTCGGCGCGGTCCTGCCGGGGACGAGCTCGCACTCGCCGCGCTTCCAGTCGAGCACGTCCGGCTGGGCGATCTCGGCCGGGCTGTCGTGCAGGATCGGCACGGCGACGATGTCGGTCTCGACCCCGAGCACCTCGGGCGCCACCTCGGAGAACTTGCGTGCGATGGACTTGAAGATCTCCCAGTCCGAGCGGCTCTCGTAGGCCGGATCCACCGCCGCCTGCAGCGGGTGGATGAAGGGATGCATGTCCGAGGTGTTGAGGTCGTCCTTCTCGTACCAGGACGCGGTCGGCAGCACGATGTCGGAATAGACCGCCGTCGTCGACATGCGGAAGTCGAGGGTGACGAGGAGGTCGAGCTTGCCCTCGGGCGCCGTCTCGTGCCAGCGGGCCTCCTTGGACCGCACCCGGCCCTCGTCGCCGAGATCCTTGCCGAGCACGCCGTGCTCGGTGCCGAGCAGGTGCTTGAGGAAATACTCGTGCCCCTTGCCGGACGAGCCGAGCAGGTTCGAGCGCCAGACGAAGAGGTTACGCGGCCAGTTCTCCGGCGCGTCCGGGTCTTCGCAGGACAGCTCGAGGCTGCCGGCCTTGAGCGCCTCGGCAACATGGTCGCGCGCCTCGATGCCGGCCGCCTTCACCGCCCGCCCGACCTCGAGCGGGTTGGTCTTGAGCTGCGGCGCGGAGGGCAGCCAGCCCATGCGCTCGGCGCGGATGTTGAAGTCGATGATGCTCGCGTCCCAGTCTCCCGCGGGCGCGGTCGGGCTGAGGATCTCCCTGGCGGTCAGCGTCTCGTAGCGCCACTGGTCGGTATGGGCGTACCAGGCGCTGGTCGAGTTCATGTGCCTGGGCGGGCGGGCCCAGTCGAGGGCGAAGGCGAGCGCCGTCCATCCGGTCTGCGGGCGCAGCTTCTCCTGGCCGACATAGTGGCTCCAGCCGCCGCCCGACTGGCCGACGCAGCCGCACATCACCAACATGTTGATGATGCCGCGGTAGTTCATGTCCATATGGTACCAGTGGTTCAGGCCAGCCCCGAGGATGACCATGGAGCGGCCCCTGGTCTTCTCGGCGTTCAGCGCGAACTCGCGGGCCACGGTGACGATGGCCTGCCGCTTCACCCCGGTGATCTTCTCCGCCCAGGCCGGCGTGTAGGGCACGTCGGCGTCGTAGTCGGCGGTCACCCAGTCGCCGCCGAGCCCGCGGTCGAGGCCGTAGTTGGCGCAGAAGAGGTCGAAGACGGTGGCCACGAGCGCCTCGCCGTCCTTGAGCTGGATGCGCCGCACCGGGACGTTGCGGGTCAGCACCTCCGGGTGCTTGCACTTCACGAAATGCTCGCTGGCGGCGCCGCCGAAATAGGGGAAGTCGACGCCGACGACGTCGTCGCGGTGCTCCTCGAGGATCTGGCTGAGCCGCAGGCTGACGTCGGAGGCTGCCGCCCTCTCCTCGAGGTTCCACTTACCCTGCTCGCCCCAGCGGAAGCCGACCGAGCCGTTCGGGACCACGAGGCGGCCGGAGGCCTCGTCCCAGGCCACCGTCTTCCAGTCGGGGTTGTTCGCCTCGCCGAGCCCGTCGGCGAAGTCCGCGGCGCGCAGCATGCGACCCGGCACGAAGCGCCCGTCCGTCTCGTCGAGGCGCACCAGCATCGGCATGTCGGTGTAGCGCCGGGCGTAGTCCTCGAAATACTCGGCCTGCCGGTCGAGGTGGAACTCGCGCAGGATGACGTGGCCCATCGCCATGGCGAGCGCCGAGTCGGTGCCCTGCTTCGGCGAGAGCCAGATGTCGGCGAACTTCGAGGCCTCGGAATAGTCGGGGCAGATCACCGCCGACTTGGCGCCGCGGTAGCGCGCCTCGGTGTAGAAGTGGGCGTCCGGGGTGCGGGTCTGCGGCACGTTCGAGCCCCAGAGGATCAGGAAGCCGGCGTTGTACCAGTCCGCACTCTCCGGCACGTCGGTCTGCTCGCCCCAGGTCTGCGGCGAGGAGGGCGGCAGGTCGCAGTACCAGTCGTAGAAGGACATGCAGGTGCCGCCGAGCAGGCTCAGGTAGCGCGAGCCGGCGGCGTAGGAGATCATCGACATCGCCGGGATCGGCGAGAAGCCGAACACCCGATCCGGGCCGTAGCGCCTGGTGGTGTAGGCGTTGGCGGCGGCGACGATCTCGGTCGCCTCGTCCCAGCTCGCCCGCACGAAGCCGCCCTTGCCGCGGAGGCGGGTATAGTCCGCCCTGAGTGCAGGGTCGGCTTGGATCGCCTCCCAGGCCTTCACCGGGCTCAGCGTCTCGCGCATCCGGCGCCAGATCTTGAGCAGGCGCGCGCGGACGAGCGGCGTCTTCACCCGGTTAGCGGAGTAAAGGTACCAGCTGTAACTCGCGCCGCGGGCGCAGCCGCGCGGCTCGTGGTTCGGCAGGTCCGGCCGGGTGCGGGGATAGTCGGTCTGCTGGGTCTCCCAGGTGACGATGCCGCTCTTGACGTAGATCTTCCACGAGCAGGAGCCGGTGCAGTTCACCCCGTGCGTCGAGCGCACGATCTTGTCGTGGCGCCAGCGGTTCCGGTAGACCTCCTCCCAGGCGCGGCTTTCGCGGGTGGTCTCGCCGTGGCCGTCCGCGAAGGTGCCGAGGCTCTTCTTCTGCAGGAAGTTCAGGCGGTCGAGCAGATGGCTCATGGCTGTCTCCTTACTCGGCCGGCGCGGGGGCGAGTTGGGGCTGGCTCAGGCGGCGCTCGATGTCGTAGAGCAGGCCGCCGCGTCGGGTATAATAGACATAGGTGATGGCGAGGCATAGCACGTAGAAGCCGAGGAAGCCCCAGAGCGCCGCCACCGGGCCCCCGGTCATCGAGATCGACGTGCCGTAGGCCTTGGGGATGAAGAAGGCGCCATAGGCGGCGATCGCCGAGGTGAAGGCGATGATCGCCGCCGACTCGCGGTCGGACTGCCGGCGGAGGTCGTCGGCCTGCAGCTGGGGCATCAGCCGCGGCACCTCGCGCCCCATGATGACCGGGATCATCTGGAAGGTGGAGGCGTTGCCGACGCCGGTCAGGAAGAAGAGCGCCATGAAGCAGGCGAAGAAGCCCCAGAAGGCGCCGGGCCCCTCGATGCCGAGGAAGAAGATCACCCCGAAGACCGCGGCGATCATGCCGACGAAGACCCAGAAGGTGACCCGGCCGCCGCCGAAGCGGTCCGACACCCATCCCGTGCCGGCGCGGCTGAGGGCGCCGACCAGCGGGCCGAGGAAGACGAACTGCAGCGCGTTCACCTCGGGGAACTGCAGCTTGGTCAGCAGCGGGAAGCCGGCGGAGTAGCCGATGAAGCTGCCGAAGGTGCCGGTGTAGAGGATGCACATCAGCCAGTTGTGCTTGCGGTTGAAGATCACCGCCTGGTCGGCGAAGGAGGCCTTGGCGTCGGCGATGTCGTTCATGCCGAGCCAGCAGGCCACGGTCGCGGCGAGGATGAAGGGCACCCAGATGAAGCCGGCGTTCTGCATCCAGAGCTGGCCCCCTTCGCTCATCGTCTGCGGCTGGCCGCCGAGGGCGCCGAAGACGCCCATGGTGATGACCAGCGGGACCAGGAACTGCCCCACGGACACGCCGAGATTGCCAAGCCCGGCGTTCAGCGCGAGCGCGTGGCCCTTCTCGGCCTTGGGGAAGAAGAAGGAGATGTTGGCCATCGAGGAGGCGAAGTTGCCGCCGCCGAAGCCGCAGAGGAGCGCCAGGACGAGGAAGATGAGGTAGGGGGTCTCGGGGTTCTGCACCGCGTAGCCGATGCCGAGGGCCGGCAGGAGCAGCGAGGCGGTCGAGAGGGTCGTCCAAAGGCGCCCGCCGAAGATCGGCACCATGAAGCTGTAGAAGATGCGCAGCGTGGCGCCGGAGAGGCCCGGCAGGGCCGCCAGCCAGAAGAGCTGGCCGGGGGTGAAATCGAAGCCGATCGCGGGCAGGCGGGCCACCACGACCGACCAGACCATCCAGACGGCGAAGGCGAGCAGCAGTGCCGGGATCGAGAGCCAGAGGTTGCGCCGCGCGATGCGCCGGCCGGTGGTCTCCCAGAACTCGGGATCCTCCGGCCGCCAGTCCTCGAGCACGCTCGGCATGACGGTGCGGCCGGGGACGTGGATCTCGGCGAACTCGGGCAGCTCGGGCAGCGCGTCGCGAGAGGTCGTCTGGGCGGAGCGCTCCATGTTGCGGATGGCGAGGTGCATCCAGGTCAGCGCCATTCCGACGAGGAGGAAGAGGAAGGCGAAGCAGCTCGTGTAGATGCCGGTGAGGTCGAGGAGCGCGCCGAAGATGATCGGCAGCACGAAGCCGCCGAGGCCGCCGATCATGCCGACGAGACCGCCGACCGCGCCGACATGCTCGGGATAGTAGACGGGAATGTGCTTGTAGACCGCCGCCTTGCCGAGCGACATGAAGAAGCCGAGGGTGAAGATCGTCAGGATGAACGGGACGAAGCCCATCGAGGTCGAGAAGACGATCGGTCCCTCGCGGCCGTGGATCACGTAATCGGACGGCGGATAGGACAACATCAGCAGCAGGATCATCGAGAAGCCGAAGGTCCAGTACATGACCGTCCGCGCGCCGTGCCGATCCGCGAGGTGGCCGCCATAGGCGCGGAAGAGGCTCGCCGAAAGCGAGAATGCCGCCGCGGCCATGCCCGCCATGCGGATGTCGACCTGATAGACGTCGACCAGGTAGTGCGGCAGCCAGAGCGCGAGCGCCACGAAGGCGCCGAAGACGAAGAAGTAGTAGAGCGAGAAGCGCCAGACCTGGAGCTTCTTCAGCGGCGCGAGCTGGGCCGCCACCGAGGGGGGACGCTCGCCGCTGCGGCGGCGGGCGGCGAACTGCGGGTCGTCCTTGGCGAACAGCCAGAAGATCACCGCCATGGCAACGAGGGCGAGCGCCCAGACCTGCGCCACCGTCTGCCAGCCGTAGGCGACGAGGACCAGCGGCGCGCCGAACTTGGTGACCGCGGCGCCCACGTTGCCGGCACCGAAGATGCCGAGCGCCGTGCCCTGCTTTTCCTTCGGGTACCAGCGCGACACGTAGGCGACGCCCACCGCGAAGGATCCGCCGGCGAGCCCGACGCCGAGCGCGGCGAGCAGGAAGGTCGGATAGCTGTCGGCGTAGGTCAGGAGCCAGGTCGACAGCGCGGTCAGCAGCATCTGCGCGGTGAAGACGAGGCGCCCGCCGTACTGCTCGGTCCAGATGCCGAGCATCAGCCGGATCAAGGAGCCAGTCAGGACCGGCGTCGCGACCAGCAACCCGAACTGGGTCTCGGTGAGGCCAAGCTCGGATTTGATCTCGACGCCGATGATCGCGAAGATCGTCCAGACGGCGAAACAGATGGTGAAGGCCACCGTGCTGAGCGCGAGGGCTCGGCTTTGGTCGCTCTGGCTCACCCCTTCGATTCCCTGCATGCTGTCCTCCAAGGCAGCGCGCCGGGATCGCCGGAGCGCCTTCGCCAACAGCAATGGGCCGCGCGGATGCCGCGGGGATTTGATCTGTGTCAAGACTAAGCGCCTGACATTCAAAACAAGTCCGTGAGGCTATTCCTTGGATCACGCGGTTTGCAGATGTGTGGCGCGCGCATGCGGCAGCGGTGCCGAGGCTTGACGCCGACCGGTTTGCGCTTGATAAATATCAAACAAAGCGAGGACGGAAGATGCGCGCTGACGATGTCGCCGAGTTCCGGCACCTCCCGTTGTTCCGCACGATGGGCGATCAGGCGTTCGAGTCGCTGATCCGGGGTGCCTACCTGCAGACATTCCCGCCGGCGGTCGATCTGATCCGCGAGGGGGACGTTCCGGACTTCTTTCACGTGCTGATAGAGGGCGGGGTGGAGCTCTATGCGCAGTGGCACGATCGGGAGACGACGATGTCGACGCTGGGGCCGCTGGCGACGTTCATTCTGGCCGCGACGGTTGTCGACAAGCCATATCTGATGTCGGCGCGGACCCTGTCGCGGAGCCGGATCGCGTTGATTCCGTCGGAGGACGTGCGGCGGGTTGTCGCGGACGATCGGTCGTTCGCGGACGAGATCGTGGCGGAGCTGGCGAGCGGATATCGGGACTGCGTGCGGCGGGAGAAGAACCTGAAGCTGCGGTCGTCGGTGGAGCGGCTTGCCAACTACTTGATCCGGCTGCACGAAGCGGCGGAAGGGGACGAGTTTTCGTTGCCGCACGAGAAGCGGCTGATCGCGTCGTGGCTGGGGATGACGCCGGAGAACCTGTCGCGGGCGTTCGCTTCGCTCCGGGCCTACGGGGTGCAGGTGGACGGGGCGCAGGTGCGGATCGCGGAGATCGAGGACTTGAGGTGGCTGGCGAAGCCGACGCCCTGGATCGACGATCCGAAGTCCTGACGCGGCCCGGCGGAGTGAATCGGTCTCGAGGGGAATTCCGTTCGTGTTAACAGCGGCTTGGGCGGACTGGAATGCGGCCGGAAAGGGGCTGGAAAGCGGCCATACGATTTGCGGCCGTGACCAGAGTCAGCGCGGGAGGCGGGCGCGACGGCGTATGGAAGCCGGGGCCGCTGTTCAGGCGGCCTCGGCGATGGCTTCGATGCGGTCGAGGTCGGTGATGCGGACGCGGGTCGGGGTGTCGAGGCAGATGACGCCGAGGAGGCGGAGCTCGTTGAGCTTGCGGCTGACGGTCTCGATCGTCAGGCCGAGATAGTCGGCGATGTCGCTGCGGGTCATCGGCAGCTCGATGCAGGCGTCCGGGTCGGCAGACTCGCCGGCGAGGGCGAGGAGGAAGGAGGCGAGCTTCTCGGCGGCGCTCATGCGCCCGAGGAGCAGCATCTGGGCGCGCGTGGCGGCGAGTTCGTCGCGGAGCGCCTGCAGGACGCCGCGGCGCATGGCGTCGTCGGCGGCCATGGCGGCGTCGAGATCGGCGAGGCGGTGCCGGCGCGCCACCACGTCGGTGACGGCCTCGGCGGAATAGCCGTAGCGATCCTGGCAGCCGAGGCCGATCATGCCGCCCTGCCCGACGAAGCGATAGATCTGCCGCCGGCCGTCATGGATGATGCGGCAGCAGCGCACCGTGCCGCTGAGGATCTCGTAGAAGTGCTCGACCCGATCGCCCTCGTAGAAGAGCGCCCGGCCGCGTGCGAGCCGGAGCTCCTTGGCGGCACGCCCGCCGGACGCGGCCGCGTTGGTGCTGGCTTGCCGCAGGAACGGGTGGGGCCGGTCCACCATCGCGATCGCTGCCTGAGCTTGCATGTCGTGTCTCCCGCCCCGGGGACGGCGTTCGCGCCGCACCCGTTGGTCCACTGAACGGCCAATGCCGGGCGAGGGGCAGTCGTGAGATACACTTATGTGCGGTTGGCCCAGCGTAAGCGATTCCCCTTATCCACCGCATGCAGTGTATCGAGAAGCATCGCCTCGGGCACCGGCTTGCTCAGGAAGGCGCGCGCGCCGAGCCCGAGCGCGCGCTCGCGCAGGCGCGTCTCGCGGCTGGCGGTGAGGACGACGACCGGGACGGGCGGCTCGCGCCCGGCGAGCAGGCGCAGGAGCTCGAGGCCGCCCATGCCGGGCATGTGGACGTCGACCAGCACGCAGCCGTCGCGGGGATCGCCCTCGAGATAGGCTTCCGCCGAGGCATAGGTGGTGACGTCGAAGCCAGCGACGACGAGCAGCGCCTCGAGGGACTCGCGTACCGCCTCGTCGTCGTCGATCACGTGCACCGTGAAGGCAAGTCCTTCCGGCATCCCGGCCCTCCGCCGTGCTGCCGCCAAGATTGCCCATCGGGCGCCGGCGGGATAGTCCGCAGTCTTCCTTACGGCGTGCCGGCGTCCGGATCGAGGCCGGCGCGGATCGCCATGCGCACTAGGTGGGACAGGCTGTCGGCGCCGGTCTTCTGCATGACGCGGCCGCGGTGGATCTCGACGGTGCGCGGGCTCATGCCGAGGTGGTGGGCAATCAGCTTGTTCGGCAGACCGATCACCATCTGCTGCATGACCTCGGTCTCGCGCGGGGTGAGGGCGGCGAAGCGGTTGCGGAGCTCGGGGTCGAGGCTCGGCCGCCCGGGAGTGGAGCGGGCGATCGCGCCCCTGATGCTGTCAAGGAGCCGGGCGGAGGTGAAGGGCTTCTCGACGAAGTCCGCCGCGCCCGCCTTCATGGCGCGCACCGCCGTCGGCACGTCGGCATGGCCGGTCATGATGACGATCGGCACGCTGCGGCGGTCGAGGCTCTCCAGCAGGTCGAGCCCGTCCATCCCCGGCATGCGGACGTCGAGCAGCACGCAGGCGGTGCGCTCGGGGTCGAAGCCGGCGAGGAAATCCTCGGCCGACCCGTAGGCCGAGACATCGAACCCGGCGACCGAGAGCAGCGCCTCGAGCGATTCGCGCACGCTCGGGTCGTCGTCGACGAGGCAGAGCCGGCCCTCGGCGCTCATTGGTGCACCCTCACGGGCCGGCCCCGTAGGCGGCGAGCGGCAGGGTGAAGGTGAAGCGGGTGCCGCCCTCCGGGCGCGGCTCGCACCAGATGCGGCCGCCGTGCGCCTCGATGATCGAGCGGCTGATCGAGAGGCCGATGCCCATGCCGGTCGGCTTGGTGGTGACGAAGGGGGTGAAGAGGCCGCCCGCGATCTCGGGCGCGATGCCCGGGCCGCTGTCGGTGACCGAGACCAGGATGGCGCCGTCGGGGGCGCGGCCGGTGGCGACGACGAGCGGCGGTTCTTCGCCGCCGGTGCCGGCACCGGCACCGGCCTCGATCATGGCGTCGATGCCGTTGCGGATCAGGTTGACCACGACCTGCTGCACCTGGATGCGGTCGGCGGTGACTTCCGGCAGGCCTTCGGCCAGCTCGAAGCGGGTGTGGATCTGCTGGTCGGCGGCGCCGATGAGCGCGAGGCGGGCGGCGTCGCGCACCACCTCGTTGACGGCGATCGGCTCGCGCTCGGTCGGGCCGCGCGAGACGAAGCTCCTGAGCCGGCGGATCATCTCGCTGGCGCGGTGCGCCTGGGCGACTGCCTTCTCCATGAAGCTCGCGGCGCGGGCCGGATCGCCGCCGGACTCGATCAGACGCCGGGCCGCCTCACCGAAGTTGGCGATGGCGGTCAGCGGCTGGTTCAGCTCGTGCACGATCATCGAGGCGACCTCGCCCATCGCCGAGAGGCGGCCGACGTGGCTGAGCTCCTGCTGCAGCTTCACGCCGCGCTCGTGGGCGGCGACCCGCTCGGAGATGTCGCGGATGAAGCCGGTGAACATGTGGCTGTCGGCGACCCGCACCTCGCCGACCGCCAGCTCGATCGGGAAGGTGTGGCCGTCCTTGTGACGCGCGGTGACGGTGCGGCCGATGCCGATGATGCGCTTCTCGCCGGTCGTGAGGTAGCGGGCGAGGTAGCCGTCGTGCTGCGAGCGGTAGGGCTCGGGCATCAGCATGTTCACGTTCCGGCCGGTCACCTCGGAAGCGGCATAGCCGAACATCCGCTCCGCCGCCGGGCTGAAGGTGCCGACGCGGCCCTTGACGTCGATGGTGAGGATGGCGTCCGGGGCGGTGTTGATGACGGAGCGGAGGAGTGCTGCCTCGTAGGGGCGGGCGTCCCGGTTGCCGAAGGGGGGGTCGATGCTGGCGAAGAGGGTTCCGTCGGCGCCGGCGAGCTGGAGGCGGATCTCGGCGGGGAACTCGCTGCCGTTCCTGCGGCGGACCCGGCGGCGGAAGCCGGTCGCGACGGCGGCCCGCGCCGCCATCCGGCGCGCGCGCCTCTGCCATGCCGGGGCGGAGAGGGCGGGCACGAGGTCGTGGAGGGTGAGGGATGCGAGCTCCGCCTGGCGGTAGCCGAGCAGGGCGGGCGCGGCGGCGCTCGCCATGCGGACGCGCAGATCCTGCGCGTCGAGCACGAGGATGCAGCCTCGCATCCTGAGCGTCGCCTCGCTGACGTCGGGCGCTCGCCTCACTTCGCCTGACATCGGACGGTTATCGCCCCCCATTGGCTCTCTGGGGGTTCTACCTCAAGGACGGCGGGGCGGTCCACAGGGGGCGGCAGTTGGGCGCACCCTCCCCGGGCGCGGGCCGGGGCGGTCTGCCGGGGTTCTCGTGGCGGCTCGGGTCCGGATCGGCGGGGCCTGAGGCTGGCGGTCACGGCCGCTGCGGGCCAGCGCGCGCGTCAACGGGTGAGGCGGTCGGCCCCGGCCGGGCTGGCGACGCCGCGGAGGAGGCCGGGCTCGTGGCGGAGGCCGCAGGCG
>ENA-UOUJ01001817-UOUJ01001817.1-activated-sludge-metagenome-genome-assembly--contig:-NODE-1817-length-10544-cov-2.500715_pt1 | contig 10544 bp, 8 predicted proteins | sample MGYA00249839_ERZ747224 | MGnify/ENA primary metagenome ERZ747224 (study PRJEB28782, sample SAMN03220277) | activated sludge metagenome | biome: wastewater; feature: sewage sludge; material... | reverse complement strand
ATATTGTAGTTTCATGAGTGTCATTTTTAAAAATTACTTAGAATTTAAAGTTTAGGTTGATACCAATGGTGCGTGTGGACGGTAATTGGCCGATCTCCGCACCGGGCAGAATGGTATCCCCATTCAGCGACGCGGTTTCGGGATCAAAGACCGGGAAGTCGGTGATCATCGCCAGGTCGCGGCCATAAAGACCAACTGATGCCTGCTGTATCTTTAATTTTCCAAGGAATTTTTTCGGAATAGAATATTCAAGTCTTACTTCACGAAGTTTCAGGAACGAAGCGTCGAAGCTGTTTGACTCCACATTCGCCCTGCGATAGAAATCTCCATAATAGTCGCCCACGGTCACCTTCTTCGTATTAGGTTTGTAACCGGTGGCATCTGCTACAACACCTTCTCCAATGATAAAGCCCTCTTCACGACCAGGCAGTGTTGATTTCAACTTACCCTGTTCCATCATCTTGTGGTGAGTCTGCGAATAGATCAGACCGCCTTTCTGTCCGTCGATGAGAAAATTGAAACGGAAATTTTTATAGACGAATTCATTGAAAAAGCCACCCCTCCAGTCTGCATAAGCATTGCCGATCTTTTGAATAGCTGCGGGACGCTCGGGCAGACCATCTGATGCTTTGTAAACGATCTGTCCATCGGGGCTGCGTACAAAACCAAAGCCCCAGATATCGCCCATTTCGCCACCTACTTCTGCGATGATGCTGGCATTACCTGCCGTTCCGATCACCTGTTGCTTATCGCCACCTAATTCTTCCGCAAGCGACAATACTTTGCTCTTATTGGTAGACCAGGTAAGGGTTGTATTCCACTGGAAGTCCCTTGTTTTTATGGGTGAGCCATTCAACACGATCTCTATACCCTGGTTCCTGATCTCACCGGCATTGACCGTCGCGCGTGAATAACCGGTTGACTGATCGATACGGATCGGTATGATCTGGTTTTTGGTATATGTCCTGTATACACCGAAATCCAGTCCTATCCTGTTTTTGAGAAACTTCAATTCCAGGCCTGCCTCGTAGCTGGTAGAGATCTCAGGTTTTAGGCCGGTATTGTACAGGGTGTTGTCAGTGGTAGCTGAACTGGGGAAGTCGCTAAGCAAATAGTATTTCGCCGTTTCATAAGGGTTGGTACCATTACCCACCTGGGCAAATGACATCCTCAGTTTTGCATAAGATATCTGGCGTGGAAGGTTCGCCAGTTTGCTCAGGATAATACTGGTATTAACCGAAGGATAGAAAAAGGACCAGTTGTCTTTGGGAAGGGTGCTGGACCAGTCGTTACGGCCGGTCACATCCAGGAATACTTTATCGTCATAGGAGAAATTCGCAAATGCATACACGCTGTTGATATCGTAGTTGGAATGAGATGGTTTGAAAATAATATCATACAGTCCATTGGAAAGTTTATACACTCCGGGCGTAACCATGCCATTGATGTAGGCGCTTGTTGAGGTGTAACGGCTGCGCAACAGGTTTCCACCAACCGAACCACTGTATGAAAAGCGGTCCCCGATCTTGTTCTTGTAGGTGACAAGGGCGTCGCTGTTGATCTCATACCTGGCAATATTCAATTCGCGATAATAGCCTTGTGCAAAATTCGCGGTGTTGAACGGCCTGCGTTGTTTGCGTTCATCTGTAACATAGTTGACCCCGGACCGCAGTCTCAACTCCAAATTTTTAGTGATCTCATAGGCACCTGAAAGGCTTGCGATCACATTGTGATTGTTTTGAGAATTGGTCATTTCATGAGCGATCAGGAATGGATTATCAATGAAAGAGCTGAACGGGTGGATCTGTTCCAACTGGTCTTTACCTTTTTTCCAGATGGGCCTGTACCATTCAAGATCCACGTTAGGATTCTGGAAGATCATGAAATAGGCAATCGACTGGTTATTGTAACCCGTAGCAGGCAGGTTATCACTGGTCTTGTTGGTGTAATTCACCTTTGCATTCAGTGTGATTTTGTCTGATATTTTCTGGTTGCCCGAGAATGAAGCAGTCAGCCGCTCGAAGCCCGTATTCGGCATGATCCATTCGTTCTTGGAATGTGTGATGGAAGCTCTCATGTTGGCATTGGCATTGCCACCTTCCATCGCGATGCTATTGGTAAGCGTGAAGCCTGTTTCCCAAAAGTCTTTTACGTTATTGCGGTAAGGTACCCAGGGAACACGGGTAGCAGACTGTGCTTCCGTTTCAGGATCGTACTGGAAATATTCCTGTCCGCGGAATGGCGGGCCAAACGCGCTACTGGTGCTACCTGTATTTGCGCCATCGGCCGAAGCGCCATATGAATAGTAGAGATCGCCTGCGGGTGTAAAGGTTTTACCAACACCCTGTCCATATTCATGCTGATAGTCCGGCCAACGGAGAACATTGTTGATGGAATAATTTGAGTTAACAGTGATGCCAATACCTTTTGTTTTTTTGCTTCCTGATTTCGTAGTGATGATCAAGGCACCGTTTGCAGCTCGGCTACCGTACAGGGCGGTAGCGCCTGGTCCTTTCAGCACTGATATACTTTCAATGTCATCGGGGTTGATATCGGCAATGCCGTTACCAAAGTCAACCGGCACATCGTTTCCCGCACCGGCCTGGTAAGCCTGGGAAACCGTAGACCCGGTCATTTGGCTGTTGATGGGTACACCATCCACAATGATCAACGCATCGTTATTGGAGGCTATCAGTGAACGGTCGCCACGAAGGTTGATGCGCATGGAACCCGAAGGACCTGAGCCTGTGCCCGATAGAGAGAGACCGGCTACTTTACCCGACAGTGCAGAGGCCCAGTTGTTCGATCTTGCATCAGTCAACTGGTTTTCGTTGATCGACTGGGTGGCATAGCCTAAAGCCATTTGCTCTCTTTTAATGCCCAACGCTGTCACTACCACGCTTTCAAGTTCGGTAGCACTGGGTGTGAGCGAGATGGAAATAGACGTGGATGAACCAACGGCCTGTTCGAAAGCGGCAAATCCAATAGCTGTAATGGCCAGGGTTTCGCCGGATGAAGCCTGGATGGTAAACTCACCCTTGTCGTTGGTGGTAGTACCCCGATTGGTTCCTTTTATCTGCACCGTAGCCTTTTCGATGGCGGCGCCGGTGGCTCCATCTTTTACTGTACCGGTAACGGTCCTTTGGGCCGAAACAACTGTACAAGCCATTATCATAATCACTAGCGACAGTGTTCGCCTGATGATGGCTTTTTTTCCGCTTTGAATAAATGTTAGCGATCTCATAAGTGTTTAATTATAGATGTTGAATAATTGACAATAGAATGGAATTGCAAAAGGGCCAGTGAAAGATCAGCCTGTTGTGGCTGTATGCTTTCATCTTTTATCCGGTCGCAAAGAAAGGATAATTTCATACAAGCAATCTTTAGGTTTTGTTATGCAATCATTAACTTACCGTAAACATGTATGAATAACTCTGATCATACATGATCCGGGTGATTATTTCAAAATATACTGTTCTGATACCTTGTTAAAGCTGTTCACCTGCTCCTGTTTCCATTGTTCATCTTTTCCCATCAGTGCTGCCATGATAGTGGCACACTCGGGGGCGATACGCCGGCTCTCGCGGGCATTGAGCAGCAGGGCTCTTGTTCGTCTCGACAATACATCTTCCACTGTTCTTGCCATCTCATGCTCTACTGCCCATACTATTTGTTTACGATGGATTTTCAATTCTTCACTTAACCATTCGTTCGATGTGCCATTCATTTGTTGCCGCAACAGGCTGGCATCACTGCCATAGAAATAAAAAGGATCATTCCAGTCTGTGTCGGGATGATAGCCGTGAATATGCAGGGATGCGGTTGCAGGCTTTTTGTGTTGCCAGTTCAGTTCTTTTTCGATTCGGTTCACCATGTCTTCACCCATCTTGCGATAGGTAGTCCATTTACCGCCGAGTATGGTAAAGAGTTTTGATTCTGATACGATGATCTTATGGCTGCGGGAGATCTCTTTGGTTTTTTGTTCTTCATTTTGTGGTGCAGCCAGGGGTCGCAGTCCCGCGAATACACTCAACACATCGCTGCGACCCGGTTTGGTTGCGAGATAGTTGTTTGCTGTTTCGAGGATAAAGGATATTTCTTTCTCTAAAGCCTGTGGTTCCAGCGATGCTTGTTCTACGGGTGTATCTGTAGTACCCAACACCACTTTATCATGCCAGGGAACAGCAAATAAAACCCGCCCGTCGCTGGTTTCGGGGATCATCAACGCTTCGGAGGATGGATAGAATTTCCTGTCCAACACCAGGTGCACACCCTGGCTCACACAAATACTTTTGTTGATGCCGGGCCGGTCCATTTGCAGGATGTCGTCAACAAAAACGCCGGTGGCATTTACAACGGATTTTGCGCGAAAAGTATAAAGCTCACCTGTTTCAGTATCTTTTGCGGTGACGCCGGCTACATTTTTCTGATCATCTTTCAACAGGCCGTTTACCTGCATATAATTGATAGCGGCGCCACCATTTTCCCAAATGCTTTGCACCAGGTTTATGGCCAGCCTTGAATCATCAAATTGTCCGTCGTGATATACTACACCACCTTTCAGATCCTTTGTGCGAATACCAGGAAGTCTTTCAATGGTTTCTTTGCGTGATATAAAAACGGAGCGGCCAAGACTTAGTTTGCCGGATATCCAATCGTATATTTTTAGTCCGACCGTATACTTCAGACGGTCCCATTGCGTGTAGACGGGAACAATAAAAGTTTGATCTTTTACAAGGTGGGGAGCATTGCGATGCAACAGACCTCTTTCTATACTCGCTTCTCTTACCAGCCGGATATCCCCCTGCGCCAGGTAGCGTACGCCACCATGCACGAGTTTAGTGCTGCGACTGGATGTGCCTTTGGCAAAATCAGCCTGTTCAACCAACAGGGTTTTGTAGCCTCTCACGGTGGCATCTAAGGCAATTCCCAGCCCGGTAGCACCACCGCCGATCACTATGATATCCCAGGTCTTTCCGGGAGATGAGATCTTTCTCAGGGAGCAGTTGCGATCAGCCAGTTTTTCAATAGTCATTTCGGTATGTTACGAAATTGTGTAAACGAAACTAAATAATAATAAAATGAAACTAATCAAAATAATTGTGACAGCAATAAAAAATATATCGAAATTTGTGATCGAAGAATGATTTCGTTTTGTTACGAAATCCTAACAACTGTTGTTAGAGGGATTAAGGTTTTGAAGTTCAGAGACATCTATATAAATTCGGTATGCATATGGCCAAAGTAAGCAATGGGACCAGTTCGCTTCCCGAACGTCATCAGTATATATTATCGCGCCTGAAAAAGGAGGGGAAGGTCAACGTACTGGATCTTTGCAAGCACCTCAACGTTTCGTCGGTGACTATCCGAAAGGACCTGAAACTGCTTGAGGATAAGCATCTCTTATATCGCACCCATGGTGGTGGTACACTCGACAATCCTTATACAGTAGACCGGCCTGTCAACGAAAAGGAAAAGATCAGATCAGAGGAGAAGATGAGTATCGGCGCAGCTGGCGCAGCCCTGGTAGAGCCCAATGACAGTATCATCATTGCTTCAGGTACAACGGTTCATTCCCTTGCCAGGAGTATAAGACCCAGGGGACAGTTGACGGTTGTTACTGCAGCTTTGCATGTGGCGATTGAATTAAATAAGCATCCGGAAATTGAAGTGCTGGTGTTGGGTGGAACATTACGCAAGAGTTCTTCTTCTGCGACGGGCAAGTATGCTGAAACCATCCTTGAAGACTTTTCATGCAGTAAGTTGTTTCTTGGTGTGGATGGTATTGATATCGATTTTGGAATTACGACCACACATGTCCAGGAAGCGCAGTTGAACCGCAAGATGATCGCAGCAGCACAGAAAACCATCGTGCTTGCAGATTCGAGCAAATTTGGCAAACGTGGATTTGGCCGTATCTGCGGGCTGGAAGATGTGGATCATATCATCACCGATAGTGGTATTTCTGATCACACCCGTGATGCATTGAAGGGAATGGGAATAGAAGTGACGATTGTATAGATCCCTAACGACACATTACTTCAAGATTTAAAAAGCCAGCCTGAAACTTCCGAAAACTCCAAACCTTTTTGTATTTCCATTCGACAGGGAAGATGGCAAAACACGCCATACAAAGTCAACCCTGAATACCCGCAGAATATTGTCCACTCCCGTACCGATCTCCATATAAGTTTTACCATCGAGGGTTTGAAAGGTATGACCGTCCTTAAAATTTAACGCCCGGTTTTTTTCCGACAAGCTGCCCCACAACGTTTTTACGGTCCAGAGTTGCCTGAACTTTAATTTAGGAAACAGACGAAAGATACCGTTACCTACATTGTGTTCGAAATTGACGCCGGCGAAATTGTCGTGGATGAATTCATACCGGTTCATCATATTAAATGCGTATTTATTATAATAGTAAATCTCATTGCCTGGCGCTATATCCAGCAATACATAAGGGAGTGTGCCGAATGTTTTACCGGCATACACCTGGAAAGAAATACTTCCCAACGGTGGGATCTTGATATAATCAGAAATGCTTCCTGATAATTTGGTGTAATTATAATTGCTTTTGAATACTCCTGAGATCCCACGGGAGAGGTATAATTCCCCGATCGGGTAGGGGCTGCCCAGGCTGGTCCGGAAAAACTGGTTCTCCAGGAACTTTTCAAGATAAGCAAACCTCAGCCTCAGCGAAACTTCAAAACTCGTCATCGGGCTTTGACCCGGTTTGGACGGAAACAGGTCTTTATCGGGAATATTTTTTAATGGAGTATAGTTCTTATGAGTGACGGCGATCATTTCAGAAAGTCCAAACCTGTGTTCATTAAAATATTCAAAACGTTTTTCATCCACTTTGATGAATTTGATCGGGATGTCCTGCTTGCGGATGGCCAGGGCAAATACATTATCGGCAGAGACTTCACCATAATAGTTCTGGCCATAGTCAAGGTCATTGGTATAGGAAGCATACCAGTACCGCCTGGGATGCTTGGTGGGTAAATAAAAGAGTTCAGCCTTCCCCTTCAGCTTTTTATCTTTAAAGCCATAAGCCAGGTACCAGTGCCACCACCATCGTTTATCAAACTTTTTATTGGTGCCAAGATCAAATCTTAACCGCAGTCCTTCCCAGGCGTTAGCGGTTACCCAGTTGTACCAGGGGCCCAGTTGAAAATTGCCCGTATTCAGATAGCCTGTTGCGATAAAGTTGATCTGTCGTGTCAGGCGCTGAAAGGAAGGTGCGGTGAGTAATGTATCGATCATCCTGATGATGCCGGCTTCCGTTTTGGTCAGTTCCTCATGCCGCGAAGTTTCCCAAAAAGATTTATCCTTTTCAGTTGCACCGGTATTTGTGATCACCTCTTCCAGCACCCTGTTTTTGCTGAGTTCCTGAACGACAGATTCATCATTAACTTTAATATTTCGGTAGGTAGTTGTTTTCCTCCCAATAAAACCAGGGTTCCCCTTGCCTACAGGTGAGAGATCCGCGACAAATTTGTCCTTGGTCAGAAACCAGGTGGAGTCATCGAGCAATTTATATTCCTGTATCAGGCTCAAAGTCTCCACGAAATTGATATTCGCATTCTTTCCCAGTCGCAGGTTCATTTTTTGAATGGCGAAAGTTCCGGCGTGAACCCAACAGTCGCCTTCAAACGTATTGGTGCCGTTTCGGCGGGGTACAAAAACAAGGTGGTAGTAACGGTTGTTGTTGACCTGCTGTGTATCGATCACGCGATAATTATAATAGAGATCGCCATTGTCGCTGGCCGGACTTACAAACTGCCGGTCAAAGACAGGGATAAAATTGTTGTAGACATTTACATTCTGATCCATACCGCCGAGATATCGGACAATGCTTTCATTCTTCACGCCGTTTGTGTTGACGGCCTTGATCACTTCCCGGCGTTTGAGCGGTTTTTTCTGGTAATAATAATCAGAGATTGTTTCGGTCAGATATGTCGGCAGGTATTTTACACCTTCGGAACTGTCCATATTCTGGTCGATGATCCTTCCAACCGACCGAAGGGGTTTGAATTTTGTGATCTTTTTGAAATTTACATTTTTGATGTCGAGTTCTAGCTTATTATAAAGCTCATAGGAGAAATTAGTGAAGCGGTACCGGTCGTTTTGCGGCTTGTGCTGAACGATCCTGCGCCATACCAACAGTCCCTTGTTGACCTTAGCTTTTACCTTCACACCTTCAGTATATGTCCCTCTTTCCAGCACAATATCTATTTGGATCGTGTCAAGATTTTTGTCAACAGGCAAAACAAAAGGCTGGTATCCTACGCAGGTCACCAGCAGGGTATCAGCAGGCCAGGCGGATAATCTTAAAAGAAACTGACCGGATGAATCCGTGAGCTGGCCTATGGTTGTGTTTTGAAAGCTGACAGAAGCAAAGGGAATCGCTTCCTCGCTATGTGAATCCTTTACTTTACCGCTGATGAGCTTTGTTTGCGCGACTGCCTGGTTCATCCATAGGAATAATGTGGAAACCAGCAATAAGCGATAACGTTTTTCAAGGTTCATGACCTGCAAATCTACTGACTGCTATCCATTTGCAGAAAGGCGTTGGGTATTTGTGAGGATTTTAGGAAATGTATTTGGAAATATAAGGCAGACTTATTTACTTTGTAATTCAAAGTGCTTTTTTTATGAGCGATCAACATCAACAAACAGGAAGCCTGCAGGATGTAAAAGACATCCGGCGCCTGATGGAGCGATCCACACGTTTTATTTCCCTGAGTGGGTTAAGTGGTATAGCTGCGGGTATTTGCGCACTGGCTGGCGCCGCAATTGCGCGGTTTGTGATATTTGAGAAATATTACGTGGAATATAATGATCGGGGCTATTTCACCAGTTCCGATTTTAACGCGTTGCGTATACAGTTGATCCTGCTGGCGGTTGGGATTTTTGCCGCAGCCTTTTTATCAGCATTTTATTTTACCTGGAGAAAGTCAAGCCAGCAGGGCGATTCACTTTGGAATCCTGTGTCACGCCGGCTGTTCTGGAACCTTGCAATTCCACTTGCCGCAGGAGCTTTTTTCATTTTGAGCATGTTGCGGTACAATGAGTGGCGTTTTGTGGCGCCTGCCTGCCTGCTTTTCTATGGCCTGGCACTGGTAAATGCGAGTAAGTACACGTTGACCGATATCCGTTACCTGGGATATTGCCAGGTCATCCTGGGTTTGATCAACATGCAATGGATCGGGTATGGCCTGTATTTCTGGGCCTTTGGATTTGGTATCCTTCATATCGTGTATGGTATTGTGATGTGGTGGAAATATGAAAGAAGCGGATCCACGCCTTCCTAGGGTAAGAGCCTGGGTTTGATGTTTCAGATTTCGTTCTTTTAAATATTAGTTATGATTGCGTAGTCAAACGCGTTTATCGGATTAAACTTCGTTGCTCGCATTCTTTAGCTTTTGTTTTTCTTTGCTCAACAGTAAAAAAATAATTCACTTATTGCCCGGCAATGAGTGGCAAGTCCCTTAGGGGATTTAGGGGAGGACATTATGAAGAACCCTATAACAGGATTAAATAAAGTTTTTGACAACCGCATCAGGTTGGGCGTGATGAGCATTCTGATGGTCAACGATGAGATCAGTTTCAATGACCTGAAGCAGATGCTGGAAGTCACCGATGGCAACCTGGCTACACACCTGGTGAGCCTGGAGGAGAATGGCTATATCAAAGTGCACAAGGGCTTTATCGGTCGAAAGACCAATACCACCTATTCGGTCACCAAAAGCGGGGAGAAGGCTTTTACTGATCATATCTCTGCACTGGAGAATATGATCAAAGGGATAAAGTAAATTTTTTTTGTCAACACACTTTGAAAAACAAAGTACTTTTTTATTTTAAATTGTTTGAGATTTTTAAAAATGACAATCATGGAAAAGACCCGCAGGCAATTACGTTACTGGATCATGTTTTTTATGATCGTTCTTTTTTTAAGCGGACTGACAGCCATTCCGCTTGAGTCGGAATTGCGATTTCTTTCCCGCTGCTTTCCACTTGATACCCCTGTGGGGGAATGGATCGAGCGGGTGCGCCTCGCGATTGTGGATACCAACCGGCAATACCCATTCCTGGCTTATGGTTATGACTGGCTGGCATTTGCCCATTTTATACTAGCCATACTTTTTATAGGTCCCTATAGAGATCCTGTCCGGAACAAATGGGTGATAGAGTTTGGCATGATCGCCTGCCTGCTTATTGTTCCTTATGCCCTGATCGCCGGGCACTACCGGGGTATTCCACTGGGATGGCGTTTTATCGATTGTGCATTTGGTATAATCGGTTTGATCCCACTTTTTATTTGCCTGCTCAAAATTCAGCTTATTCAAAGATTTGATGCAATCAATATCAGGCAGCCCCCCCTGGAATGGGGAAGGTTTGAGGCAGTTGGATCCGAACCGGTTTTAAATAAAATGACTGAAAGAATATGAAAAATCAGGATTTCTCACCAGGCTCCAGGCTTAGCAGCTTTGGTCATGCCTTCAGTGGCATCCAAAAATTTTTCCAGGAAGAGCCGAATG